>Ga0129307_1000431_pt1 | contig 65156 bp, 53 predicted proteins | sample P1105metagenome_FD_94437 | JGI IMG/M metagenome (GOLD analysis project Ga0129307, IMG submission 94437) | Capybara group fecal microbial communities from Wisconsin, USA - P1105 metagenome | ecosystem: Host-associated > Mammals > Digestive system > Large intestine > Fecal | place: USA: Wisconsin... | reverse complement strand
AAACTCAATTTCAGAAAAAAGAGCCATATCATTACTCAAGAAATAGAGTGTGATAGGGCTCTTTATTATTTATCTGTTACAACCCGTAACTTTTCTAATGACTTATATTAGACGCATCCTCGTCCGGCTTTATCTCCTTTTGCTTTAGAGAGTAATAGATTGTGAATGCTCCATCAACTGGCCAATTATTTAACCAGAATTTTGCCTTAGCTGTCCGAAATATTTTGCGTAATCAGGAATCCTGCTTCAGCGTATATTCGCCCGCATTTGCCGTAACTGCGGCTTGCAGTTCTTCCAATGTCTTTTCATCGCCTGCAAACTCTACGGTGGCTGTGGGAGGGTCGAGGCTCACGGAAGCCTTCACACCGTCTATACCGTTCAACGCTTTCTCTACGCGCATGCGGCAGTGATGGCACATCATGCCTTCCACCTTGAAGGTCTTCTTCAGAGCTTCTTCCGCACTTGGTTTACTTGCTTGCGGTTCTCCGGTCGGTGTAACTTGGGCTTCTGAGCCCTCTGCCGCCGTTTCTTTCGTCCGTATTTTCTTTCTTTTCAGTCGCAAGCTGTTGCTCACCACGCTGACACTGCTGAAGGCCATGGCAGCGCCGGCTATCATCGGATTTAGCAGGAAGCCGTTGATGGGATAGAGCAGACCTGCCGCAATAGGTACACCTATTATATTATATATAAATGCCCAAAACAAGTTCTGGCGAATGGTGCGCACGGTGAGCTTTGACAATTTGAACGCTTCCGATATCTTGGTCAGGTCGGAAGAGATGATGGTCATACCCGCCACATTCATGGCAATGTCGCTTCCGCCTCCCATAGCGATGCTCAAGTCGGCTTGGGCAAGGGCGGCACTGTCGTTGATACCATCGCCCGCCATAGCTACTTTCCGACCCTCTTTTTGCAGTTGGGCAATGAAAGCAGCCTTGTCCTGCGGCAGTACCCCGGCCTTGTAATGGACTATTCCGGCTTTGCGTGCAATCTCACGGGCGGTTGCTTCGTTGTCTCCCGTCAGCATGTACACCTCAATGCCGTCAGAGCGCAGTTGGCCGACGGCCCGGACGGAAGTCTCCTTTATCCGGTCTGTGATTCCGGCCACGGCCAATGCTTCTTTTTCATCGGCAAACCCAATCACGGTCTGGGCGTCTGCTGTCAGGCGGGCTGCCTCGTCGGATAAATCCCGGCTGACGGCAATCCGCTTCTCTTCCAGCCATTTCAGGTTGCCGGCATAGTAGGTGCGGCCTTGCACTTCTCCCTTGACACCTTTGCCCGTGACACTTTCAAAGTGCTCGATGTCGGTAGGAACCGTCCCTTTGAAGTGTTGCACTACGGCTTCCGCAAGCGGGTGCTCAGACAGACGCTCCAAACCATGGAAGATACTTGCCGCTTCTCCGGCGTCTGTGCTCCAAGTCAAAGAACTGACCATCGGGCGGCCTTCGGTCACAGTGCCGGTTTTGTCCAGAACAACGGTATCTATCTGCCGGGCGGTTTCCAAGCTTTCTGCATCCTTTATCAGTATGCCACTTTCTGCCCCCTTGCCTATTCCTACCATGATGGCGGTAGGAGTGGCCAGCCCCAAAGCACACGGGCAGGCAATGATGAGCACTGTGACGAGTGCCAGCAGGCCATGTGTAAAGCCATTTTCGATGTCGAATATCATCCATAGGCCGAACGAGAATAAGGCAATGCCGATGATGACGGGCACGAATATGCCCGCTATTTTGTCTGCCAATTGCTGCACCGGTGCTCTGCTTCCTTGGGCTTCTTGCACCATATGGATGATTTTGGCGAGCAACGTATCTGTTCCCACCTTCTCCGCCCGGAACAGGAAGCTGCCTGTCCGGTTGATGGTGCCGGCAAATACTTTGGCGTCTTTCTGTTTGGCCACCGCTATGGGTTCGCCGCTCAGCATACTCTCATCCACATACGAAGTCCCCTCCGTCACGATGCCGTCTACGGCAATGCGCTCACCCGGCCTCACCTGAACGATGTCGCCGGGATGTATCTGTTCGATAAGAATCTCCTTTTGTTCGCCCGACGGAGAGACGGTGATTACCGTCTTTGGTTGCAGTCCCATCAGTTTCTTGATGGCGGATGACGTGTTGCCTTTGGCTTTCTCTTCGAGCAGCCGTCCCAGCAGGATGAAGGCGATGATGACACTTGCCGCCTCGAAGTAGACATGCGGGTGAATGCCCCTTGCCATCCAGAAGTCGGGAAAAAGCATGTTGAAGAGACTGAACAGATAGGCTATGCCGGTGCTGTTGGCAACCAACGTGTCCATATTGGCGTTGCCATGCTTCAGCTGCCTCCATGCACTGACGAAGAATCCTCTGCCCAGCCAGAAGACGACGGGGGTAGAGAACGCCCACATCAGGAGGTTGGCGTATGGCATGTCCATGAAGAACATGCCTACGACCACAACGGGAAAGGACAGTGCAATGGCCCAAACGGTGCGGAACTTCAATGCGGCATATCTTTTGTCATGGGCTTGTTCGACTTCTTCGAGCGTATGCTTGTCTTGCCCAATCAGCAGGTCATATCCGGCATCCTGCACGGCCTTCTGCAAGGCTTCGGGCGAACATTGCGCACTGTCGTACTCCACGGTCGCCATTCCCGAAGCGTAGTTCACGGTGGCTTTGCTGACGCCGGGTTGATGATTCAGTGTCTTGTCTACCCGTGCGGCGCATGAAGCGCAACTCATGCCTTGCACGGGAAAGGTCTTTTGTACAATCATACTCTTATTCATGTTACCTTATCTTTAGCTCTTAACAAAGATAACGTTTTTTTCATGGATAATGTTCTCTTGACAAAATCACAATAAATAGGTATTGTCGGGAAGTGAAAACTTTCCTTTCTTTGTTACCGGAAAACATTCAGTTTCACAGCGTAACCATGCAAATTCCTAAGGACGATATTCGGGAAAACATTCTGTCGGCAGCAGAGAAAAAATTTCAGGAGAAAGGTTTCCTGAAAACATCCATGCGCGATATCGCGGAGGAGGCACAGGTAGGTTTGAGTAATATCTATAATTATTTCAAAGGGAAGGATGAAATATTCTGCATGGTGGTGCGCCCCGTGACACGGGCGTTGGAAAATATGCTGCACGAACGTCATGGCCGGCAGGGAGTCGATATACTCGATAAATCCGAGACTTATTTCCGTTATATGGTAGAAGAATATATAGGGCTGATATGCAGATATCGCTCTTTGTTGGTATTGTTGTTTTTCCGCTCACAAGGCTCTTCTATGGAGAATTTCAAAGAAGAGTTTACTGATAAATCCACATTGTTGGTAAAAGATTATTTTGGGGATATGAAGCGGAAACATGCGGAGCTGGATATTGATATAACGGATTTTTCTATTCATCTGCATACTGTTTGGATGTTTACAATGCTCGAAGAACTGATTAGACATAAGGTCGGTCCGGAAGAAACGGAAAAAATAGTAGCAGAATACATCACATTTGAATGGACAGGTTGGAGAGGGCTTATGAAAATATAAGCTCTCTCTTTTTTTTGAATGTTTTGAGCAATTGTTCGCTTTTGGACACGTTGATTTAAATATAAGTAAAATGAATACACTAAAAAAACTGCAACATTACATGGGTAAGCGTAAAATACTTTTGCCCATATCTGTGCTCTTGTCCGCACTCAGTGCGTTGGCAGGACTTTTGCCTTTTATTCTTGTTTGGCTTATTGTCAAGGAATTGTTGGTTGCGGGCGGCATGTCTGTCTCGGCCAATGTCATTGCCTATGCTTGGTGGGCGGCAGGGGTGGCCGTAGCCGGTGTTTTCCTCTACTTTGCGGCACTGATGGCTTCGCACCTTGCCGCTTTCCGTGTGGAGGCCAATCTGCGCCGTGAAGCCATGCGGCGGATAACAGCCATGCCTTTGGGATTCTTTGACTGCAACACGAGCGGGCGTATTCGCAAAATAATAGATGACAATGCAAGTGTCACCCACAGCTTTCTGGCGCATCAACTGCCCGATTTGGCGGGTACTTTTCTGGTCCCGTTGGTAGCGGCCGTACTGATTTTTTGGTTCAATTGGCAACTCGGATTGGCTTGCATCATACCTGTTGTTATTGCCTTGCTGATGATGGGGTATATGATGGGAACTAAAGGTCGTAGGTTCATGCAATCCTATATGAGTTCGCTCGAAGAGATGAATGCCGAAGCGGTGGAGTATGTGCGCGGTATTCCGGTGGTGAAGGTTTTTCAGCAGACCATCTATTCTTTCAAGAATTTCTATCGGAGCATCGAGAATTACAATAAGATGGTCTTTGGTTATACCATGATGTGGGAGAAACCTATGTCGTTCTATACAATTATCATCAACGGGTTTGTTTTCTTTCTTGCTCCGTTGGCCATTCTCCTCATAGGGCGTTCGGGTGGCTATGCGGAAGTGCTGCTTGATTTCTTTCTGTTTGTATTGATTACTCCGGTTTTCTCCCAGAACATCATGAGAAGCATGTACCTCAATCTGGCATTGGGACAGGCAAGCGAGGCCATCGACAGGTTGGACAAGTTGCTTTCTTATGATAGCTTGCCGGTTTCGTCTTCGCCCAAGCAGTTGAAGGGATATGATATCTGTTTCAAGGAAGTGTCGTTTTCTTATCCCGGCGCAACGCAAAAGGCTGTCGACAAGGTGAGTTTTACTATTCCCCAAGGCAAGACGGTTGCTTTGGTCGGCGCTTCGGGAGGTGGCAAGACCACTATCGCCCGTCTGCTTCCCCGCTTTTGGGATGTTGATGAGGGAGAGGTGACGATAGGCGGTGTGGATGTCAGGGACATTGAACCGGAGGTACTGATGAAGCATGTTTCTTTCGTCTTCCAAAACACAAGACTTTTCAAGACCACGCTTTTAGATAATATCAGGTATGCCAATCCGGAAGCATCGTCTGACGAGGTACAACGTGCCGTTGATATGGCACAATGCCGTGAAATCATCAACCGGCAACCGTTGGGACTGGACACTAAAATAGGCGTGGAAGGGACCTATCTTTCCGGTGGCGAACAGCAACGCATTGTGTTGGCACGCGCCATCCTCAAGAATGCTCCCATTGTTGTGCTGGATGAAGCTACCGCTTTTGCCGACCCGGAAAATGAGTACTTGATACAACAGGCCATCAAGCAACTGATGTGCGGTAAGACCGTGCTGATGATTGCCCATCGCCTGACGAGCATCATCGATGCCGATAATATTCTTGTCATAGACAAGGGGCGGATAGCCGAACAAGGCACACATGCCGAACTGATAAGAAAACAAGGAATATATAACCGTATGTGGAATGAATACCGGCAATCGGTTTGCTGGACAATAGGAAAGGAGGCTACTCATGCTTGATACAATTCAAAAGCGTTTTGCTCTTTCGAAAAAAGGTGCGAAGGATTTCTGTAAAGGGATATTTTTTACTGTTTTGCTGGATATTGCTTTGATGCTGCCGGCAGTGTTTGTTTTCTTCTTTCTGGATGATTATTTGCGTCCGGCACTTAATCCGGAAGCGTCGGCGGTTCATGGATTTCTTTATTATGCTTTGCTCGGCATCTGCTTTATGATGTTGATGTACGGCTTTGCCGTCTTGCAATATCGCAGCACCTATACTACGGTATATGAGGAAAGTGCCAGTCGGCGTATTTCTCTTGCCGAGAAGTTGCGCATATTGCCGCTTGCCTTCTTTGGAGAGAAGAATCTTTCCGACCTTACCGCTACCATCATGGATGATTGTACCGATTTGGAACATACTTTTTCGCATGCCGTTCCTCAGTTGTTTGCTTCTGTCATCAGCATTTCGCTGATTGCCGTCGGCATGGCATTCTACAATTGGCAACTGACTTTGGCATTGTTCTGGGTGGTGCCGATTGCATTTGCGGTTATTTTGCTGGCAAAGAGAGAAATGCGTAAGGGAAACGAAAGTAATTATCTGAATAAGCGTCATGTCAGCGAACATATACAGGAGGGGTTGGAGACCATCCGGGAAATCAAGTCTTACAACCGGGAGGAGGATTATTTGGAGGAACTGGATAAGAAAATCACTGTTTATGAAAATGCGCTTACCCGCAACGAACTGTTGATGGGAGTTTTGGTGAATGGTGCGCAAAGCTTTCTGAAGTTAGGACTGGCAAGTGTTATCATTGTGGGAGCGCATCTTTTGAGTACCGGCGTGCTGGACTTTTTTGCTTATCTCATATTCATGGTTATAGGCTCGCGCATTTATGCGCCCGTCAATGAGGTGATGAACAACTTGGCGGCCTTGTTCTATTTGGATATCCGCATCGACCGTATGAATGAAATGGAGGCGCTGCCTGTGCAGAGAGGAATAACGGATTTTCATCCCCGGAACTATGATATCGAATTCAATCAGGTGGATTTTGCCTATGAAACGGGGAAAGAGGTTTTGAGAAACGTCTCTTTTACTGCGCGTCAGGGAGAGATAACAGCATTGGTCGGTCCTTCGGGCAGTGGAAAGAGTACGGCTGCCAAGTTGGCGGCTCGTTTTTGGGATATACAGTCCGGACGTATCACGTTGGGCGGACAAGATATCGGTTTGGTAGATCCGGAAGCATTGTTGAAGAATTACTCCGTTGTTTTTCAGGATGTAGTGTTGTTTAATGCCTCTATCAAAGATAATATCCGTATAGGGCGGCGCGACGCTACGGATGAGGAAGTGATGCGCGTTGCCCGCTTGGCACGTTGCGACGAGTTTGTCGACAGGATGCCTCAGGGATATGAAACGGTTATCGGCGAGAACGGTGAAACGCTTTCCGGTGGAGAGCGCCAGCGCATCTCCATTGCCCGTGCTTTGCTGAAGGATGCTCCGATTGTATTGCTGGATGAGGCTACCGCTTCGCTCGATGTAGAGAATGAAACGCGCATACAGGCCGGCATCTCCGAGTTGGTGCGCGACAAAACGGTGCTTATCATCGCTCATCGCATGCGTACCATTGCCAATGCCGACAAGATTGTTGTTCTGGAAAACGGGAGGGTGGTTGAAACCGGTACTCCCGATGATTTGCAGAGACGTGACGGCCTGTTTGCCAAGATGCTGAAGAATACCTGCCTCGAAGCTGACTTCTTAACCTGAGTTAGGGATAAGAAGCAGGTCGGTAACCTCACCCGTATACTTGTGTCTTTCGTTTTAAATCTCATTGGTTATCAGGTGTTTATCTCTGCCTTGTCAGACGCTTGTGTCTGACGGATCAAACGCTTGTGTCTGTCACGTCAAACACAAGTGTCTGTCGGCTTGAACACTTGTGTCTGTCACGGCAAAGGATTGCAGCTGTCAAAACAGGAGGAGGGCGGTCGGCCTGAAAGGTTCTCTTCTGCCTAATCTCGCTGTAAACCGATGCATTCAAGGAATATCTTTCCGACAGGATGCAGTCCCCCATCTTTAGCAAAAGCAACCGCCTATGCCGAACTCAGGCTCTTAGGGTAGTGAAGAGGCAAAGGCTTTCCTGACCACTCTCCGGCTCAATCCCGTTTGCACTGCTCCCCTCATGAAAAGGTAGACGAGGAAAGCCAGCCATAGTGCATGGTTGCCCAATGCGGGACGGAATGCGTAGTATAGGACAAAGAAACTGATGGCGGCCGTTACCATAGATAGCAGCATGCCGCGTGTTGCGGTGGCACCGATGAAGATGCCGTCCCAGATGAAAGCGGCGATGCCTGCAACGGGTATGGCAAGTGCCCAATAAAAGTAGGTGCCGGCGGCAGCTATCACTTCTTTGTCATCTGTCAACAGTCCGAGGAAGGCACTGCCGCCCGTTGCATAGGCAGCCGTGAAAAGTGCCGCCATTGCTGCTCCCCAGCCAAATAAGAGCCGTGTCGTATTTGCAAATCCTTTTCGGTTGCGTGCGCCTATATACCGGCCGCTCAATGCTTCGCCGGCATAGGCAAATCCGTCCATCACATACGAAAACAAGGTGAAGAGTTGCATCAGCAGCGTATTTACCGCCAGAATGATTTCTCCTTGCGAGGCTCCTGCCGAGGTGAAAAACAGTGTGACTGCAACCAAGCAGAGTGTGCGCAGGAAAATGTCACGGTTCACCCGTAGGAAACGGAGCATCGCTTCTTTCTCCCAAATCGTTTCTCCTCTGCCGCTTCCGGTCGTTTGCAATCTGCCGTTCGGTATTCTAAGGAGTTTCCTCAATCTGCCGTAATGCCGCATCCATAAAATAAGCGCCATCAGGAATCCGGCATATTGGGCGATGAGTGTCCCCAATGCCACTCCCTCTACCTTCATGCCGCACAGATAGACCAGGCAGAGGCTGGCAATGATGTTGACAATATTCTGTGTGATGGCTATGTACATGGGGATGCGTGAGTTCTGCATGCCGATGAACCAACCGGTAAGGGCATATAATCCCAACATGGCCGGCGCACCCCAGATGCAGATGTGGAAATAGATCGTTGCGAGGCTCTTGACTTCATCCGTGGGATGGATCAGCAAGAACGCCAGTTGCCTGATGGGGACTTGCAGCGCAATGATGCAAAACGCCACTGCCAGTCCCACACCCATTGAACGCAATAATAGGCGTACGGTTTCGGGTAAGTCTCGTTTGCCGTATGCTTGCGAGGTCATGCCGCCGGTACCCATGCGCAGGAATCCGAAAATCCAGTAGATGATATTGAAAAGCATTCCGCCCACGGCAATGGCGCCGATGTAGGCCGGTGAGCCTAAGTGACCCACGATGCCCACATCGATTAAACCGAGCAACGGAACGGTGATGTTCGATACGATGGAGGGTAGTGCTATTTGCAGAATTTGTTTGTTTTCGTAACTCATCGGGGCGTTTACTTAAGCGATGCAGGCAAATGTACGCAGAAAAAGGCGATCTGGACCAATAAGATTAACTATTTTTCTACTTTCCCCTATTGAAGATTAGGCCGCTAATTCGTATTTTTGTCATTGAACTTCAATGAGATATATCGGACTTTTAAACTATTTGGAAATGAAAACCCTGACCTTACTGTTCTCTTTCTTTTTTCTTCTTCCGCTGTCGCTCCCGGCACAGTCGGTCAATACGTTATTGCAGAAAGTCTCCGAGGCTCTTTCTGCCGGTAAAGATGAGTATGCGGTGAGCCTGTTCCGCCAAGCGGCAGATGCCGGTACCGACCAGACAGAGATGTTCTATTGGACCAACGTTGACAAGAACAGTGCGGTCGTTTCACGTTTGGCCAATGAATTGGCGGTGCACTACAAAGAAGAGCGGAACTACGACAAGGCTTTCCTTTTTTATAGGGAGTTCTTGCAGCGCCATCCCGAAGACGTGCCTGCGCTGGTGGCTTGTGCCGAGATGGAGTTGATGAGAGGCAGGGAAAAAGAGGCCTCGAAGCTCTACGAGAAGGTGCTGACCTTGGACGGCGATAATCTGCAAGCCAATATCTATTTAGGCAACTACTATTATCTGCAAGCCGAGAAGGACCGAAAGAAGCTGGATGATGACTACAAAAAGCTCTCTTCTCCTACACGAATGCAGTATGCCCGCTACCGTAACGGCCTGTCCGATCTGTTCATTAATAATTATACCAAAGCCAAAAACTACCTGCAAAGAGTACTCCAACTATTCCCCTCCATGGAAGCCGGCAATACGCTGGAAAGGATAAAGAAAATAGAGGCGGAAATCAAATAAGATTCCTCCCTGTCCTTTATTATGACTGCACAACACAGGACGCTTCCTATATCACATATTGTACCTCTTTGAACAGATACTGCCGTTCCTGCCCGCTTTCATCTTCCAGAATAAGACGCCCGTCTTGCTCTACACGAAGTAGGCGGGCAAGGAATTTACCGTTGGCATCTTCATAAGGATGAAGTCCTCGACGGCGGTATAGGGAGCGGGCATAGCGGGCGGCAATCTCGGACGAATAGGCGTCGGGATCTTCCATTCGCAGGCTGTTGTAATAGATTTCCACTCGTCGGAGGATGTGAGCCAGAATGGTATGCCGGTCGTGCTCCTTGCCGGTGATTTGTTTCAATGATACGGGGTTGGGGGCATCGCTACGGAAAATCTCCTGATTGATATTGATTCCGATGCCGGAGATGGTACGTGCGATATTATGTCCTGCGAGGTCATTTTCTATCAATATGCCACACATCTTCCGGTCTTTCCAATAGATGTCGTTCGGCCATTTAATGGTGATTTCGTCCGACCATCTGCTGAGTTCTTCCTTGATGGCGAGAGAAACGATTTGCGAGAGGATGAACTGTCGGCGGGCTTCCAAAAATGTGGGATACAATACGAAGCTGAAAAGTAAATTCTTGCCTTCTTCTGCTTCCCACGTATTGCCACGCTGACCTTTTCCGGCCGTTTGAAACTCGGCAACAACGGTTGTGAATTCCGCAATTGCTTCCTGTGGCTCGTTGCAGAGCCGGCTGATGTACTGGTTGGTGGAATCTGTTTCATCCAAGGCAACCAATGGGAACGGGAATCTGTCAGGGCATGGTCTCATATTCGGTACGCATTTTTTTCGTGAACTTCTTCAATACTTCTTCATAGGAGTGGTCTATCAGGTGTTGCACCAGCTTATCGTCGGCATCTCCGTCCAGAAAGATCTGGTTCCAGTACTTCTTGTTGAAGTGCCAAGCGGCTTCGATAGCAGAATAACGCTCGCGCAATTCGAGCGCATATTCAGGATCGCATTTCAGGCAGATTTTGTTTGCGCTTTCCAAATCGATAAGCGCAAACATCTTGCCCATGACTTTTATGACGAGCGAGTATTCATCGAACGGAAGGCATTCGGTGGTCGCTTTTTTTCTCAGGCAATATTCGCGAACACTTTCTATATCCATGCTATATACATTAATGATTCTTCGTTTCTCATTCTCTTTCTATCCGAACATCGGCGGATAGAAAGCATCTTTGATGTGCTCTATCCTGAATGCTCCGGGTTGACCTACGGCTGTAATGATGTCGAAGCGAACGGAGGCATCTATGCCGAAGTGTTTGATGTAGGCATCGGCGGCTATGACGATGCGGCGTATCTTCTGCCAGTTTACGGCATCCTGCGGTTCAATATAGTCGGTATTTCTACGGGTCTTCACTTCTACGATGATCAGTTCATCGTCTCTGGTAGCCACAATGTCCAGCTCCAGATGATTCTTCCGCCAGTTGCGGTGGAGGATGGCGTAGCCGTTTTCCTTTAAATATTCGGCTACGGCATCCTCTCCGGCTGTGCCAAGCAGATTGTGCGTGGCCATTAGTCTTCCTCGTATTTCTTCAGCATGCCGTCGTATCCGGGGCGGTGTAGGGCGGGAACGTTGCGTACTTGGCCTTTCAGTGCCGAATGTGCTCCTCGTGTGATGGCACTCTTCATCGGATTCTTTCCGGTAATTAACTCAACGGCTTTGGCATACAACGGTTCTTCGTTTGTTCCGTAATCTTTAAGAATATAGAACATTCCTTCCTGGTTGAAAGGATTTGTTTCTTTTATTTTCAGTCCGTTGTCCGGCTCGAATCCTTTCTCGTAGTCTCCGAATCCTTTGGCATTGTAGCTTTGGAAGGTGATGGGAGCTACCCGATAGATATGTCCTTCAACGGCATAATCCTTATACTCCATACCTACGTTCTTCCCTTTGGTTTTTTCGCCTATCAATATCACCTTCACATCAATTCCTCGCAAGGAGTTGATGACAAGTTCGCTGGCCGATGCCGTTTTGTTGGATACAAGGCAATAAACACGCTGAAGTCCAAGACCGCCTTCGGTGAGTGGAGTACTCAGGTTCTTGTAATGGTTAGGATAGGCAAACAATTCAATCTCCTGCTTATTGTTTAGTTTTTCCATTCTCTCCTTGTTGTAGCGCAGGCTGGTGAATGTCCTGTCTATAGATGCGTCGGCTGCAATACAACTTGCTATCAGGTTGGCAGATATAGTGTGCCCTCCACCATTGTAGCGAAGATCCAGAATCAAGTCGCTTACGTTTTGGCTTTTGAACTTCTTGAAAGCATCGAACAGTTCTTGGTCGAAGCTGGCCTCGAACCCGGAGTAGACCAAATAGCCTATCTTATGTCCCTCTACCTCTTCTACTTTACTGGTGATGACAGGGTTGAGATACATCGCTTTGGAAGTCAACGGGGTGTCTTTGCTTCCTGTTTTTTCGCCTTTTTCTATAATGTCTTCCGTTAAGGTCAGGCTAAGAACCGCATCAGGGAGCATCAGGCTGTAATAGTTATGTTCCAAGTTGCTTTGGCTTATCTTTTCTCCATTGATTTTACTGATCATGGCACCTCGTTTTATGCCTGCCTCTGCAGCAGGCGAATCGGGATATACGCCTTGTACACAGAAATAAATGGTATAATCGCTTGACGAGCTACCAATGCTGACAAGTGTAACCCCTGTGATACCGAAACTATAACTCAGTTCTTTATCCACCAATCTGGTGGCACGCGTCGCGGTGATGGGTGTTCTTTTGTCAATGTAGGAGAAGAGGCTGTAGTAGGTCTTTCCGTCACTTCCGGTATATGGCTTCTTATCCAGTGTATTGGTGGTCATACTTTCCAATGCATCATAGAAGAATTTCTCATAACTCTTCGTGTAATCAAGAGACAATGTCTTGTATTCGTCATTCCACAGATAGTTTTCTCTTAAATACTGCGCCACTTTTGTGTTGACCGTCATATCTTCCGACACGGGAGCTTCGCCAATGTTTTGTTTAACATCGAAATTTATGGTCGGATATCCGTTCACTTTGATAGTGATGGTAGATGTGCGTCCTGTGGAAGTGCCGGTCATTGTTGAAAGTTGCAGTGTACTTTGCCCTTTCTCTCCCGATGGGGTAAGTATGGAACACCAAATAGAGTTTGTGGTGGCCGTCCATTTGTCTGCGGCATTGAAAGTGACGGACAAGACTTTGCCTTGAGTAATTTCTATCGCCTTTCCTTCTTGCCAGCTTTGATTGCTTATGCCGGATGGGATAATTTCGTCATCGTTATGGCATGAACTAAGGCTTATGACCGTTAGTGTAAATAGGATAAAAAATAAGTAATACTTCAGTTTCATATCTCTAAGTTTTTTATGATTCCCAAAAATACATCTTTAATCGTTAAATTAAAATGATTCGAAGAAAAACTTTATGTTTTTCCTTTTAATATGTTGTTTGGCTCGTGTTATCGATTCTTTTTATCCTTTTCCAAGATTTGATAGGCGTTCCTGAAAGACGTTTTTAAAATATTGGTTCCGATATAACTTTGAAGCACCCATTGAGGTAAGCAGCATAAATAGCAGGGAATTGATAATATTCTAATCTTATATGGGGTAGCCGATGTCATTTTAACCATACTTCTTCTCCGTTTTCGAGGTTTATCGGATGGCAGCAATATCTTTTAAGCAACAAAATGGCTTGAAGGCTTACATGAGAAAGCTGATAAACAGTGCAAAAAGAGGCTTCGGCCGTGCCCTTAAGGCTTTGGGTGTAAAAAACATGCAGGTTCGTTTTGTTTTTACGGAAGTAAAAGTAATTTTGCAGAAGATATGAGAAAGAGAGATAAAACGTGTGCAAAAGCAACACCCGAAGAACCGAAACGCGAACAGCGCATGGTATGCCTGATGAGCGAGGAAGAACAGCGCATCGTGGATCGTTATCTGGAAAGGTATAAGATAACGAACAAGTCGCGTTGGTTGCGGGAGACTATCCTCATGTTTATCCATAAGAATATGGAAGAGGATTATCCGACCTTGTTCGGCGAACATGATATGAGGAGATGACGAAGCCGCTTTTTCCCGTATCAGAACCTTGTCAGAACCGCATTTATTCCGTATATGTTCCGTATTTATCCCTTGGTTGTTCCTTGTCTATAGAGACGAAGGACATACGAAGATGGTAAAAAGATGATACGAACATGATACGAAGACGATACGAACATGACAAGAACATGATACGAACATGATAAGAAGATGGTACGAAGTTGATACGGAGCAATAAATAATGACAAACCGATGGAATAAATCAGATACTCTCGTGGACGATACGCATTATATGAAGCAAGCGCTTCTCGAAGCGCAAAAGGCCGGTGAACGGGGCGAAGTTCCCGTAGGTGCGGTGGTGGTGTGCAAAGACCGTATCATTGCCCGTGCGCATAACCTGACGGAAACTTTGACCGACGTCACGGCTCATGCCGAGATGCAGGCCATCACGGCTGCGGCTGCAACGCTTGGCGGGAAATATCTGAATGAATGTACGCTTTATGTCACAGTGGAGCCTTGTGTGATGTGTGCCGGCGCCATCGCTTGGGCGCAGATGGGGCGTTTGGTGTTTGGCGCCGAAGATGAGAAACGGGGATATCAACGCTATGCTCCGCAGGCATTGCATCCTAAAACAATAGTGATAAAGGGGATACTGGCAGAAGAGTCTGCCGCATTGATGAAAGAGTTTTTTGCCGCCAAGCGTCGCTAATTTCTACTTTTTTTTGAAAAGTTTGCTATTCTATCCTAAAAAATCATACCTTTATGCCGCATTTGGTTCATTCCGTTTGTCGGATTTTATTCTATTTAAACTATCTGCTCCGCAACCGGATGATTAAAAGGGAATCAGGCGAAAATCCTGAACTGTCCTGCAGCTGTAAGTCGCATATCCGGGCAAACATGACGTCACTGAGATTCTTGGGAAGACGTTTGCCATCGGGCGACAAGTCAGAAGACCTGCCTTTTGCGCTATCATTCAAAGCACCCTCGGGATGGGCTAAGATTGAAAATGTCAAAAAGGAAACTCATATTCAGCAGACGCTTGCTGCCGGTATTTGTGTTGTGCGCATTTGCCAAGTGTATGATGGCGCAGCATGTCGGAGATTCGGAAAAGCCGAGCCGCCTCGACAGTGTTCAGCATTTGTCGGAAGTTGTCATCACGGCACAGCAGTCTCGCCACACCATAATTCCCGTACAACAACTTTCAGGCAAGGAACTTCAACGACTGAGCGTTCACAGCGTGGCCGACGCCATGCGTTACTTCGCAGGTGTACAAATCAAGGACTATGGCGGCATCGGCGGACTGAAAACCGTCAACGTGCGTTCTTTAGGCACCAACCATACGGGAGTTTTCTATGATGGCGTACAGTTAGGCAATGCACAGAACGGTCAGATTGATTTAGGTCGCTTCTCGCTCGATAATATGGAGGCCTTGCAGCTCTACAACGGACAGAAGTCCTCCATCCTGCAACCGGCTAAGGATTTCGCTTCGGCTTCAGCCGTCTATCTGCAGACACGCAAACCGGAATTTATCGGGAAGGATAAAAAAGATAACGTCAATGTAGCCCTCAAAGTCGGCTCTTTCGATACTTACAATCCCTCTATTCTGTGGGAGCATAAGCTCTCCGGCAATCTCAGTACCCAACTCAGTACCGAGTATATGACTACTTCGGGACGCTACCGTTTCCGCTATGCCAAAAAGAACGGATATGATACCACCGAGGTACGCCATAACGGCGATGTGCGTGCTTTTCGTATGGAGTCTGCTTTGTTTGGCCGGATTCCCCGCGGCGAGTGGCGAGCCAAGGTTTATTTCTACAATAGCGAACGCGGTTTCCCCGGTGCCGCCGTGCGTGAAGAACCCGGCAAGTTCCGCCATCAAGACCGTCAATGGGACACCTCGGTATTCGGACAAGGTTCGCTGCGCCGCCAATTCACCGACCGTTATGCACTGCTTGCAAATGTCAAAGCGGCTTACGATTACCTGCACTATCTCAGCGACCCGCGGCTGGATGTGACCACGATGTACACCGACAACCGTTATCGCCAGACCGAAGCCTACTTCTCGGCCTCGCACCTCTATGATGTATGCGAATGGTGGTCGGTCTCCCTCTCCAACGACATACAGTACAACCATCTCAATGCAGACCTCGTGAACTTTGTCTATCCCACACGGTGGACATTTCTATCCGCCCTGTCGGCAAGTCTGCATTGGGACAGGCTCTCCGCACAATTCTCGCTGCTCCATACTTATGCCGCCGACCATACCCGCAAGAGCGGCGGGGCGGCCGGCGATAAAAGCAAGCTGACTCCCACCGTGGCATTCAGCTACAAGCCATTAGCCACCTCGACCGACAAACTTACAGTTCGTGCTTTCTACAAACGCATATTCCGTATGCCCACGTTCAATGACCTCTATTATACCTTCATTGGCAACAAGGACTTGAAGCCCGAATACACCACGCAGTACGACGTCGGGCTGACATACGGCAAGTCCCGGCCCGGCTGTATCCTGAAAAGGATAGAGTTGCAAGCGGACGGCTACTACAACGAAGTGGAGGACAAGATTGTGGCCATGCCCACCAGCAACCAGTTCCGTTGGACAATGATGAACTTCGGCTTGTGCCATATTTGGGGACTTGATGCCTCGGTAAAGGCGGACTGGCGCTTGGGAAAGGCCGATGTGTCTTCTCACGTCACATACACTTACAACAAGGCGATGGACCATACGGACAAGAAAAGCCGCTTCTACGGCGGACAATTGCCCTACATCCCGTGGCATGCCTTTTCGGCCATCATCACCGCCGCCTACCGCCAATGGACGGCCAATTACAGTTTCATCTACACCGGCGAGCGCTACGAGGCGAGCGCCAACATTCCGGAGAATTACACCAAGCCGTGGTATACCAGCGACCTGTCGCTGTCGTGCAGTTTCCCTTTCCGCAGGTGGGTGTTACGAGTCACGGCCGAAGTCAATAATATCTTCAATCAACAATACGAAGTGGTGCAGTGCTACCCCATGCCGGGCACCAACTTCAAGATAAAACTGAACGTCATCATATAAAAAAGGAGGAAATATGGAGAAACTCTTAAGGTATTTTCTGTTTTGCTTTGCACTCAGCCTGTCAGTATCTGCCTGTCGCAGCGACGACGAGCACATCATCCCTCATCAGGAGGAGCAGGTGGAGCCCTCGCCGGAGGAGCTGAGCACCGACATCAAAGGGTTCTTCCTGCTCAACGAGGGGAACATGGGATCGAACAAGTGCACCCTCGACTACTACGACGCCTTGACGGGCAAGTACATCCGCAATATTTATGCGCAAGCCAATCCGGGTGTGGTGCAAGAGTTGGGCGACGTGGGCAACGACATACAGATTTACGACGGCAAGATATGGGCGGTCATCAACTGCTCTCACTTCGTGGAGGTGATGAACCAGACCGATGCGCGGCACATCACTCAAATCTCCATTCCCAACTGCCGCTACATCACGTTTTCCGGCCGTTATGCTTATGTCAGTTCTTACGCCGGCCCCGTGCAGTTAGACCCCAATGCCCGCTTAGGATACGTGGCCAAGATAGACATCGACCGCCTGGCTGTTGTAGATACCTGCAACGTGGGCTACCAGCCCGATGAGCTTGTGGTTTACGACGGCCGGCTCTACGTGGCCAACTCGGGCGGTTACCGCTTCCCCAACTACGACCGCACCGTGTCTGTCATCGACTTGCAGACTTTCCGTGTTGTCAATACCATCGACGTGGCCATCAACCTGCACCGGCTGGAGGTAGACCGGCAAGGCTATATATGGGTTTCATCGCGCGGCGACTACTACGGCGTACATTCCAAGACCTACGTCATCGACCCGCGTACCGATACCGTTTGCGATGCTCTCGACGTGGCGAACACCGAAATGACCCTGTTGGGCGACTCCCTTTATATCTACGGAACGGAATGGAGCTACGTTACCAATTCGTGGACTTTCAGCTATGCCATTATCGATACCCGAAGCCGGGATATCGTCACCCGCCGCTTTATCACGGACAATACGGAACGAAGAATCAAGATGCCCTACGGCATAGCTGTCAACCCCGATACGCACGAGTTCTATATCACCGATGCCGGCAATTACGTATCTCCGGGAGACCTTTATTGCTTTACTCCCGACGGGCGTAAGAAATGGAGTGTCCGCACGGGCGACATACCCGCACACTTCGCCTTTACAAAGAAGAAACTTCATTATTAATCACAATTATATTACTCATTTAAACATTTTAGCACGTATGAAGAAGTTAATGAATTTAAGCTGTGCAATGTGCATTATTGCTTTCGCATTCACAGCGTGTAGCAAAGATGATTCGGAGCCTTTAAGCATCGGCTTGGAGGCACAGTATGAAACGCCCAACTGCAAGGTGCTGGATATTAAGCCGACGATTGCCAACGGCACGGCCGCCAAGTACAAATGGAGCTGTGGAGACTCTATCTACAGCACGGATGAAGTCTTTACCTTTATCACAGCGGAAGTGGGCAAGAAAGATTTCGTGCTCACCGTGACCGATGCCGAAGAGAAGGTTTACACCGCCAATTTCTCCATTAATGTGACGGACGGTGGATATAAGAATATACAGACATCCGTTATAGAATACGATCCGGCACCATATAGGCATATCAATACTTATGTGATTAAGAACAGGGATAAGGCTACGGTGATGAAAGAGCTGAACGATATGCTGAAAGGCGGTAAGAAGTTGGAAGAAATCAATATCCACAACGGCTACCGCAGAGGTCTTCCGATAGGCTATATGGGCGGTTCTGCCGTACTTGGGTTCGACCATACAATTGTCAATGTTCCGGGTAAAAACGATTTCAAAATAGGAGGATCACCGGATGCCGGTATAATAGGCGTGGTGTATGTAGCTTACGATAAGAACAAAAACGGGATGCCCGATGAAGATGAGTGGTATGAACTGAAAGGAGATAGTTATGGTCAAGAAAAGTATGAGTATCCGAATTCATACACCAAATATTCTGCCCCTTATGATTTTAGTGAGTATGGATATATGAAACTTGATATTGAAGACAGTTTCGGAATAAGCGGTACTGCTCTCCTTTTACGAGGTTTCCCCGGATATGACGATCAGGGTAAGTATATGGAGGGTTCAGGGTGGAGAAAACCACCATTCACCCTTTATTACAAGGCAGTGGATGGCAATGAAGACAATTTGGGGTATATATGTGATGCTATTAATTTCTTTAATATAGAAAACGCAATAGACAAAAATGGGAAGAGCGTGATTTTGCCGGGTATCGACTTTATCAAAGTTGTTGCCGGAGGTTATAATATCGAAGCTTCTATTATCGGTCTAACTTTAAGGGATATTTATGATTGTCATTTAACTAAATGACTTGTTGTTTAATTAATGTCTAATTTAAAACTTTTTTAATCATGAGAACAAAGTTGTTTGCATTGAGTGTAATGGTATTAGCCTTTGCGGGTTGCCAAAACACAGAGTGGGAAAACGATTCAGCAGTCGTTAACCAAAGTACAGAAGAAGTAAAGGCCTTGATAAACAGGCCTGTGGTAATGGAAGCCCCTGTCAAGGGTGCCGATTCGTATGCGTGGTTCCGGAACGGGAAGTTGGTTTCTACGGATTCTGAATACACTTTCCAAGAAGAGAAGTCAGGAATGTACAATGTGGTGTTGGAAACCTCTAAGCGCGGCGTGCAGAGCAAGGTTACTTATAGGGTGACCAACTCTATCAACCTCAGTTCGGAACTGAATCAGTTCGTACTGAATTCCGGCAACGGCATTCAGCCTCCCGGGCAGACGGGCTACTATTGGAATCAAACCTACACTAATACGAAGTTTGACAATACTCCTCATTTCACTTTCTCGCACACGGGTACTAATTCCGGCTATGCGTATTGGGACGGGTTCACTGTCTCCAATGTGTACGACAGCTCTAATTTCGGCACCTATACGACGGATACCATCCATTCGGGTTCCGTTAATTGGATTGCTCACCAATGGGGATGTATGGACAAGTATAACAGCAATACCAACTTCATGTTGGGCTATTGGGGGTATTACGGAAAGGATATTCAGAGTTTCCCTATCGACCCTGAAAACATTCCTTATCCTACCACTTTCACCGAAACAGGTTTCTCGAACTGGATTAAGTTAGGGGATGGCAATACCAACTATACTGTGACGTCTATCAGCTACACTAATAGCCCTTGGGCTTACTACGGCTGCAAGGAGGGCGACGGATTCGCCACGCCGTTCAACAGTCCTTCCGATTATCTCCGTTTGTTGGTTTTCCCCGTCTATGCATCGGGCATCATCGGAAGTCCCAAGATAATCAAGCTTGCTTGGTTTACTAATGTATTTAAAGGTATAAATGAATGGACAACAGAAGAATTAGGTTTCAGTAATGTCAGATACCTGCTCTTCCAGATGCGTTCGTCCGATTCGGGGCAGTATGGCATGAATACCGCAGCGTATTTCTGCTTGAACGATATTGCAATGTATTGATATGCTGAATAGAGATTATAAACAGACTAAGTTCCTAATGCCGCTTGTTGCAGCATTAGGTTTGTCCGTCTTTTCTTCGTGCAGCCCGGACGAGGATATGAGCCCGATTATCATAGAGAAGTCGGAGTCGGCGAAATTCTACGCAAAGAGCGAGTTCACGACGAAAGAAGCGGTGGACGGCAAATGCGTGTGGAGAGTGGAGAGCGCGCCCGAGGCGGCCAACTATATCTTGCAGGATACGACGGCAAGTACAGTGTGCTTCATCCCCATCACCGCAGGAGACTATAAGCTGTCTTTTAATGCGATGAAAGACGGACGGGAGTATAAGGAACTGTACACCGTAAGTGTGGAGGCTCCTGAAAAAGAGCCGTCGCCTTACATCGCAAAGATTTTTGAAATTCTCCCCGCTCCGGGGCAGTTCACCAACCAACTGCCGTTGTACCGGCCCGATGGTGAGGAATGGGCTATATGGACCGACTACATGAAATGGACGGAGCGCAGCTTGGTGGGAAAGGCGAAAGGGGATCTTATCAGTTTGGGCGGCTTCGGCGGCTACATCGTCTTCGGATTTGACCATACCATCCTGAATGTGGCTGGACTGCGCGACTTCCGTGTGGACGGCAACGCCTTTTTTGCTGCTGACAACCCTAACCCCAATGCGCCGAAGAAAGGTGGCAGTTGCGAACCCGGCATCATCGAGGTGGCCTATGACAAGAATAAAAACGGCAAACCCGATGACGAGTGGTACGAGATTGCGGGCAGCGAATACAATAACCCCAAGACCATCCGCAACTATGAAATCACCTACTACCGCCCCGAAACGGAAGAAAAAGACGCCGACTACGACCCTGAAAAGACCTTTGTCACCATCAAGAAGTACATCCGTTGGGAAGACAATCAGGGCAATAGCGGCTATTTGGAAAAGAACATGTGGCACAACCAGTCCTACTATCCCGGCTGGGTGAAAGAGGACAAGCTGACTTTCCGTGGCACGCGCCTGCCCGATAATGCCGTGGAAGAGAGCGGCGAGGGCAAGTATTGGGTGCAGTATTGCTTCGACTATGGATATGTGGACAACCTGCCCAACGGCATGGCCGACAATGCGATAGACATTGACTGGGCGGTGGATAAAGATGGCAAGAAGGTGAATCTTCCGGGTATCGACTTTGTGCGCGTTTATTGCGGAATGCGGCAAGAGTGCGGATGGCTGGGCGAGACTTCCACCGAAATACAGGGAGCTACCGACCTTCACATGCGTGGCGCTCGCTTCACTACCCGCCCCTGAGTAAGCAAAGCAATTCTTATGATGGTTCGAGATGGAATATAGTTGTCAAGCCACACTTCGCCGTCCGTAAGCCCGCATGTTATTGCCCGTAAGTCCACACCTTATCCTCGCTCTGCCCCCATGTTACGGCGCATAAGGTGTGTGGTTTTTCTACCTCCTCCGCCACTTCCATGAAGTGCACCCCAAGAGTCGGACATAAAACTTTTGGGGTGCACTTCAACGAGGGGGCTATGGGGGAGATATCTTCTTTTCTTTTCTTTTCTTCTCTTCTCTTCTCTTCTCTCGCGCGCGCGAGGGACTTTAAACGGATAAAACTGTTGAAATACAAGTTGTTATGCTCGTTTTGGACGTTTTATGAACTCCGAGCCGGCTCGCAGTTGGTCCGGAGTTGGCAGGCAGTCGGCTGTCGGTTCGTGCAGAGTTGCCGCACAAGGCTCGGACGCTGTCGCATCAGTGAGGAGAGGAGAAATATGCGTTAGTTATTCTTCCATTTCCTCAAAATCGACGTATTCGCCTTCATCTTTGGAGAAAAGTTTCTTGTGTCTCGGGCGCGAGTCTTCTTCCTCGGATTGTGCTTCTTCTTGGCGGGCATTGTTTGCCTGTTTGTTGCCGTAACCGGAATGATTGTCGGCGTGGTTATTCTTTCCTTTATTTTGATAAGTGCCGTATGCGGAAGATGAACGCCGTCCGCCCAATCCTAATATGCTTCGTATCACGCTTCCGATAATGCTAAGCCCGATAAGTACGATAGCTATAACGATGATAAAGAGAAAAACTAAAAAGTGAAGCATGGATTAATGTTTTTTACTGTACCAAAGATTTGTTTATCTACTTTTCTTCGTAACAAGTGACAACAGTATATACCAGACAATAATGACAGAAAAACTGCAAACTCCCATAAAGAGGAGAAGAGGAATGCAGGCAATGAGGAAGACGAAGCTGACTTTGTTGTCTTTCCATGACAAATTCTTGAACTTCAAAGAGAACATCGGAATTTCCGAAACCAGCAGCCAAGAAAATAGGCCGACCAGCAACAATAAACAGATGGGATACAAACTATCGCTTGTCAGCCAACTATGGCCGCCTGCTGCCAGCGATGCCCAGAATAAAGCATTGGCGGGTACGGGAAGCCCGACAAAGGAGCTTGTCTGACGGGTGTCATTATTGAATTTGGCCAGTCGCAATGCCGAGAATACGGCCAGCAGGAATGCAAGGTAAGGAAAGTAGCTTGCCATGCTTGCCATTGCTTCGGGATAGTTCATTTCTTTGAATAAAGAAAACACAATCAGGGAAGGGGCAACTCCGAAACTTATGTCGTCCGCCAAAGAATCCAAGTCTTTTCCGATGGCAGAGTGTGCATTCAGCACGCGTGCCATCATGCCGTCGAAGAAATCGAATGCGGCACTGAGGATGATGAAACCGAGTGCCGCTTCATATCGGGCCTCGAATGCCATGACGCATGCAATGCACCCGGAGAATAGGTTCAGGCAGGTCAGGGTATTGGGAATGTGACGGGTGATGCGGTTTGCCATTACGGTTTTTATTATTTAAGTTTGGCTATCACGGTCTGATTGCCGGTAGTCAGTTGTCCCAGTTTTACGAATACTTCAGTGCCCAACGGCAGGAATACATCCACGCGCGAACCGAATTTGATGAAACCCATGTGCTCGTCGATGTAGCACTCTTCGCCCGGTTCGGCATACGTAACAATGCGGCGTGCCATGGCTCCCGCTATCTGGCGTGCCATAACCTCCACACCTTCAGGTGTCTCTATCACCACGGTAGAACGTTCGTTGTCGGTGCTGGCTTTGGGTAGCCATGCTTTCATGAACTTGCCGTTTTGATGCCACACTTTTTTTACGGTGCCGTCTACCGGATACCAGTTGGCATGTACATTGACAAGGCTCATAAATATGGATACCATGATGCGGCGATCATGAAAATATTCGTTTTCTTCTACCTCTTCCACCACTACGACTTTACCATCGGCAGGGGCTACAACCACTTTCTCTGTCTCTTTTCCGAACAAGCGGATGGGGCAACGGAAAAAGTTTACCAATATTCCATATACGATGAGGCTGATGGCTGCTGCTATATAAAAAGGAATTTTGCATTCCAGTCCGTAGTAAAGGATGGCATTGACAGCTAATATTAAGGCCAGGCTAACCGCCAAAGTCTGTGTTCCTTCACGGTGTATGCGTATTTTTTTTAGTCTTTTTAGTCGGCTCATGTATATCGTTTTTACTGTTTTGATTGAAATTGCTTGCAAAAATAGGTTTATTTTGAAAATATAACAAGGATTTAAACGGAGAAATGCGGATGTTGATAACTTTTTGGGGAATATTTTTGTCAGGTGTGGCAGAGGTTGTAATTTTAGGCTCTCAACAGAAAGGAAAGATATGCAAGATTTTGTTCATTTACATGTGCACACTCAATATTCTCTTTTAGATGGCCAGGCCAGCGTCAGTCGTTTGGTGGATAAGGCCATGAAAGACGGTATGAAGGGAATTGCCGTAACCGATCACGGAAATATGTTCGGCATTAAGGAATTTATCAATTATGTCAACAAGAAGAATAGTGGTCCCAAAGGGGAAATAAAAGACCTCAAAAAACAGATTGCCGGCATTGAAAGCGGGAATGTTGCATGTGACGACAAGGAGGCGGAGCTTGCTCGCTGCCGTGCCGGAATTGCCGAGGCCGAAAGCAGACTTTTCAAGCCTATCGTAGGTTGTGAGATGTATGTGGCTCGCCGCACCATGGACAAAAAGGAAGGGAAGCAAGACCAAAGCGGTTATCACTTGGTGGTATTGGCAAAGAACGAAAAAGGCTATCATAACCTGATAAAGCTCGTTTCGCATGCTTGGACGAGGGGGTATTACATGCGTCCGCGCACAGACCGTAGCGAGTTGGAAAAATATCACGAAGGACTGATTATCAGTACAGCCTGCCTTGGTGGAGAGGTGCCTAAAAGAATAACCAATGACCAGATAGAGGAAGCCGAAGAAGCCATACGGTGGTATAAAAATATATTTGGCGATGATTATTATCTGGAACTCCAACGGCATAAAGCCACTGTTCCGCGTGCCAACCATGAAGCTTATCCGCTGCAACAGAAGGTCAATGCCAAAATTCTGGAACTTGCCAAGAAATATGATGTAAAGGTTATTTGTACCAACGACGTACATTTTGTAGACGAAGAAAATGCAGAGGCGCACGACCGCTTGATTTGCTTGAGTACGGGTAAGGATTTGGACGATCCCACTCGTATGCTTTATACCAAGCAAGAGTGGATGAAGACAAAGGCTGAGATGAATGCTCTGTTTGCCGATGTGCCTGAGGCTTTGTCCAATACGTTGGAGATTTTGGACAAGGTGGAGTATTACTCTATCGACCATGCGCCTATCATGCCCACTTTTGCCATCCCGGAGGAGTTCGGGACAGAGGAGGAGTATCGGCGGAAATATACGGAGCAAGATTTATTCGAAGAGTTTACCCGGGATGAAAACGGGAAGACGGTATTGAATGAAGAAAAAGCCAATGCCAAGATTAAGCAGCTGGGCGGTTATGATAAATTGTATCGTATCAAGCTGGAAGCCGACTATTTGGCGAAGTTGGCATTTGACGGTGCAAAGAAGTTGTATGGCGACCCTTTGTCGGACGAGGTGAAAGAGCGTCTTATTTTTGAGTTATATATCATGAAGACGATGGGTTTTCCGGGATACTTCTTGATTGTGCAGGATTTTATCAATGCTGCCCGTACGCAGTTGGGCGTTTCTGTGGGACCGGGACGTGGTTCCGCAGCCGGTTCGGCTGTGGCGTATTGCTTGGGGATTACGAAAATCGACCCGATTCAGTACGATTTGCTGTTCGAGCGTTTCCTGAACCCCGACCGCATTTCTCTACCGGATATCGATGTGGACTTTGATGATGACGGACGTGGCGAGGTGCTTCGGTGGGTGACGGAGAAATATGGGCAAGAGAAAGTGGCTCATATCATTACGTACGGCACGATGGCTACTAAAATGGCCATCAAGGATGTGGCTCGTGTTCAGAAATTGCCTTTGAGCGAGTCGGATAGATTGTGCAAGCTTGTGCCGGACAAAATTCCCGATAAGAAACTTAATCTGCAGAATGCCATTGCGTATGTGCCCGAACTGCAGGCTGCCGAAGCATCGCCCGACCCGTTGGTGCGCGATACGATGAAGTATGCCAAGATGCTGGAAGGCAACGTGCGTGGTACGGGTGTACATGCTTGCGGCACTATTATTTGCCGCGATGATATCACGGATTGGGTGCCTGTGAGCACGGCAGACGATAAGGAGACAGGCGAGAAGATGCTTGTTACACAATACGAGGGGTCGGTCATTGAAGATACGGGGTTGATTAAGATGGACTTTTTGGGTTTGAAGACTCTGTCCATCATTAAAGAGGCCGTTGCCAATGTTCGTTTGCATCGCGGGTTGGAAATAGATATAGATAAGGTCTCCATCAACGACCCTGCTACTTATAAGCTCTATTGCGACGGGCGAACCATTGGTACGTTCCAGTTTGAGTCGGCCGGCATGCAGAAGTATCTGCGCGAGTTGCAACCCGGTACGTTTGAAGACTTGATTGCCATGAATGCCCTTTATCGTCCGGGACCGATGGATTATATTCCGGACTTTATCGACCGTAAGTGGGGACGCAAGCCCATTGAGTACGATATTCCGATCATGGAGAAATACTTGAAAGATACGTATGGCATTACGGTTTATCAGGAGCAGGTCATGCTACTGTCTCGTTTGTTGGCCGATTTTACCCGTGGTGAATCCGATGCTTTGCGTAAGGCTATGGGTAAGAAATTGCGCGACAAGTTGGATCATATGAAGCCTAAATTCGTATCGGGTGGACAGAAGAACGGACACGACCCGCAAGTGCTTGAGAAAATTTGGGGGGATTGGGAGAAGTTCGCTTCCTATGCTTTCAACAAGTCGCATGCCACATGTTATTCATGGGTGGCTTATCAGACTGCTTATCTGAAAGCAAACTATCCGGCAGAATATATGGCTGCTGTCATGAGCCGAAGCTTGTCGAACATAACCGATATCACCAAACTGATGGATGAGTGCAAAGCTATGGGCATCAATACGCTGGGACCGGATGTGAACGAAAGTAACCTGAAGTTTACGGTCAACAACGAGGGGAATATCCGTTTCGGTCTTGGTGCCGTGAAGGGAGTAGGCGAGGCAGCCGTGCAGAGTATCATGGAAGAACGTGAGAAAAACGGACCTTATAAAGGAATCTTTGATTTTGTACAGCGTGTCAATCTGAACGCTTGTAATAAGAAGAACATCGAATGTCTGGCCTTGGCGGGAGGTTTTGACAGTTTCTCGGAACTGAAACGTGAACAGTATTTTGCGGCAAATTCCAAGGGCGAGGTGTTCATTGAAACGTTGGTGCGCTACGGCAACCGCTATCAGATGGATAAGGCTGCGGCAGCCAATTCGTTGTTCGGTGGTGAGAATGTGGTGGATATTGCTACTCCTGAAATTCCTTTGGCCGAACGTTGGAGCGATTTGGAGCGGTTGAACAAGGAGCGTGATTTGGTGGGAATCTATCTCTCTGCACATCCGTTGGATGAATATTCGGTTGTGCTGGAGCATGTTTGTAACACCCGTATGGCGGAATTGGAAGACAAAACAGCGCTTGCCGGACGTGAAATAACGATGGGAGGAATTGTCACCTCGGTTCGTCGTGGCATCAGCAAGAATGGCAATCCTTATGGCATTGCCCGAATCGAGGATTATTCCGGTTCGGCCGAACTTCCATTCTTCGGCAATGACTGGGTGACCTATCAGGGATATCTGGGCGAGCGTACATTCTTGTTTATCAAGGCTCGCTGTCAGCCTAAACAGTGGCGGCAGGATGAGTTGGACTTGAAAATCACCTCGATGGAACTTTTGCCCGATGTAAAGGAAAAACTGATTGAAAAAATAACCATACTCATTCCGCTTGGTATGTTGGACAAGGCCTTGATTACCGAGTTGAGCGAACTTACCAAAGAGCGTCCGGGCAGCACGGAACTTTATTTCAAGATAATTGATACAGAAAGTAAGATGGGGGTGGACTTTATCTCCCGCCCTATAAAACTTTCTGTGGGACGTGAACTGATCTCTTACCTGAAAGAAGCGCCCGATCTTGATTTTCGGATTAATTAGAAGCTATTCGCGTAAAATGTGAGGGGGTAGTTGATACATAGGTGAAAAAAAGATTGCGTTCATTTCATTCTGCTCTCGGTTTATGTTATCTTTGTTTCATCAATGAAAGAGGATGAATTTACAATTTATAGTGATTTTATAATTAATGGTTGATTTTAATATTAAAAGAAATGGCATTAGTAATTACAGACAGCAATTATCAGGAAATCCTGGCAGAAGGTAAGCCGGTTGTGATTGATTTTTGGGCACCTTGGTGTGGCCCGTGTAAAGTGGTAGGTCCTATTATTGACGAACTGGCTACTGAATACGACGGTAAAGTAGTCATTGGTAAATGCGATGTAGATGAAAGCGGAGACGTAGCTGCCGAATACGGCATACGCAATATCCCTACGGTTTTATTCTTCAAGGATGGAAAGTTGGTGGACAAGCAGGTGGGGTCTGCTCAGAAATCGGTTTACGTGGCTAAAATAGATGCTTTGTTATAATCGTAAATAAGATGCAATAACCCTTTAAAATATATCAGTATGGGAATGGAAGACGATTTTTTGCAGAATGATCTCGATGATGAAAAGACCATCGAATACATCAAGAACTATTTGCCGCAAGAGTTGAAGGGGAAATTCTCCGACGATGAATTCTATTATTTTCTCGATTTGATTGACGAGTATTATTCCGAAAGCGGCATCCTTGATGCACAGCCTGATGCGGATGGTTACGTCGAAATTGATTTAGGGAAAGTCGTAGACTATATTGTCAAAGAAGCTCATAAAGATGAAGTAGGCGATTACGAGCCGGAAGAGATCCTTTTCATCGTACAGGGTGAAATGGAATACACAGAATCTTTGGGAGAAGAATGATCGGTATTGCAAACAGAAAAAATAAGGAGAGGCGTCAAAGCTTCTCCTTTGTTTTTTTAGGAGTGTGATTCAGGGGGATTTATCCTTCTTTTAGCATGCGGCTCTCCGGTATTGCACAAACGGTTATTCCACCGGTGGCGTATTCAGGAAGAAGAAGACGGACATTGCGATAAGCAGGATACCCAATGCACCGTAGAACCAGCGGGCTTGCCGACGACCTACATTTTGTACGATGAATTGGGTATTACGGGTTGTAAAGAACCACTCCCAATTCAGTATGGCAGCCAGTAGGGAGGTGATGCCTGCTGCTGCAAAGATTCCCTGAACAATGTATTGGCTTATCATCCCAATTCTTCCATTGTGAGTTTGCGCTCACCATTCTCCACTTCTTCAATGGTTACTTTCACGGCATTTCCCGGCAAGAGTTCCTCTACCAATTCCGGCCATTCGATAAAGCAAAGGGCACCGCTGTAGAAATAGTCTTCATATCCCATATCGTACACCTCTTCCAATTTCTTGATGCGATAGAAATCGAAGTGATAAATCAGTTCACCCGTAGTGTCGGAGCGATATTCATTGACGATGGCAAAAGTGGGCGAGGTGATGACGTCGGAAACGCCCAACTCTTCACATATGGCCTTGATGAAGGTCGTCTTACCGGCTCCCATTTTTCCGTAGAGAGCAAAAACGGTGTTATCGCCCATTGCAGTAATGAATTGGCGGGCTGCTTCATGAATCTGGTCTAATGACTGAATTTTGATTTCCAACATGATTTCCAATTTTGACGATATTATTATTTATGATGTAAGTCGGGATGGCTTCTTAATTTACGCTGTAAAGATAGGCAAAAACTTTTTCCGATTTTGCAAATGGCGTAAATAATGATGGAGAAGAAGATGATGGATGCTCCCGAAGGGACGTTCAGGTAGAATGAAATCATCAGTCCACCCAGACAGCTGATGTAGCCTATACCGATGGAAAGCCAGAGAATGCGATGGAACCGGTGCGAAAAAAGATTGGCTGTCATTTGGGGGATAGTGAGCAGTGAGATGACCAGCACGATGCCTACCATGCGCAGACATGCCACGATGGTGAGTGCAATGAACATCATCAGCAGGTATTCGAAGGTTTGCACCGGAATACCTTGCGAACGGGCAAACTCACGGTCGAAAGCTACGTATATGATAGGACGGATATAGAGAGTGAAGAAAAGGGCCAGTACTATGGCTAATCCGCCGAGCAGGGCGATGTCCTCTAATGTAATAGTGAGAATGTTGCCAAAGAGATAGGCCGACAGATCAGGGGCGAATCCGGGCGAAAGAAAAGTGAACATTATGCCCAATGCCATGCCCAGTGTCCAGAATACGGCAATGGCGGAGTCTTCCCGCATGTCTTTTCGTTTGCTGAGCCACTCTACTCCAAAAGCGGATAGTACGGCAAATAATGCTGCCGACAGAATGGGAGAGATGCCGGTATAAAGTCCCAGTCCTATGCCTCCGAAGGACGCATGCGTTAATCCACCGCTGATGAACACCAGTCTGCGGGTGACGATGTAAGTCCCAATCAGTCCGCAGGCAATGCTTGCCAGCAGGCTGCCGATGAGGGCGTGTTGGAAAAAGGTGTATTGAAGTAGTTCCATTGTTGTGTCCTTGAGGGTTATGAAATAGGAAAAGCCTCAAGCATGAGGACTGATGCGACGTTCTCCGATGATGAGGAATACCTCATCCTTTAAATTGTCGGGTAGTGCAATGCCCCGCAGTTGGAGGCTGCGCACCCAGCCGGCCACATCGGTATCTTGCATGGTGTAGAATACATCGCGAAATTCGTCTTCTTGCCCTTGGGTGTATTCATCGGGACTGATGCCGATGTATTTGTCCAGCTCCTCATCGTCGTAATACTCTATCTTTTTGCTGACGGCAGCCAACAGGCTGTCGCGTTCGCAGATTTCGTGTTGCCCGCAGCATTCCGCATCTGCTTCCTGCACTTCGGGCATCGCGCTCAGTTCGCCTCTGTCTATTTTCTTTTGCAAGCTCCGGTTGCGTATTATCCCGGCCATAGCAGCAAGAAGGGTGAGAGCAAACAAGCTAATAATCAGTATCCACATGAGTTTCCTTTTTCTTTAAATATCTTCTTTGTAATAAACGGACAAAGATACATATTGTTTTGCATACGGCAAAATAATGATTTTGCTGAGAACCGAACAAATCAAAGGGGAGGGAATCACTTGTCACTCCACACTTTACCGTCCGTAAGCCCCCACGGCATTGCCCGTAAGCCCACGCTTTAGCCTTGCTCCGCCCTCATGTTACGGCGTGTAAGGTGTGGGCGCAGGCTTGATGACATGCGGGCGGGGAAATTGTCCCGAAAGCTGCCGTCCTGTTTTCTCTTCTGTTGCTTCGCTCAACCATCATGTTCTAACCTTACATTAAGCTCGCTTTAAAAAATTATTACCATGATTTTTCTTGTGCCACAAATCACCCATACCCCCATCGAGAAGGTGTTCTGAGAGGGGTACAATCAGTCGGCGACTGAAATGGTTTCACTCAGTGACTGAAATGGTTTCAGTCGCCGACTGAATCCCATTCAGTCAGGGAGTGAATCAGAAAGAGCAGGGAACGAATGCTCTTTTTTCATTGGAATGTAAAATAAAATCAAAACACCGCATATCAAGTTCCCATCAGCTACCTTCCACAATCCTAAAAACAAACGAAGTCTCTTCCTGTATAATTCAAAACTTATCTTGAACACACCTTTACCTACGGTCTTAGAATCAACAGAGCCTCGGTCTTATTCCATACTTTGATGTTGAAACTTTATGCAAAAGTAGAGTGGTTAATAATACGCAACAGTGGCTTCGTTGTTGGCTGATTGAAAACTTTTCTCTACATTTGTGCATCAATAAAGCGGTAACTTTAGATTGTAGCATTATGAAACCAATCATATCCCCTTCTATCTTGTCGGCCGACTTTGGCAATCTGGCAAGAGACATTGAAATGATAAACCGGAGTGAGGCGGAATGGGTGCACATAGACATTATGGATGGTGTGTTCGTGCCCAATATCTCTTTTGGATTTCCGGTATTGAAGTATGTGGCGAAGCTGTCGCAAAAACCGCTGGATGTACATCTGATGATTGTGCAGCCGGAGAAGTTTATTTCGGAAGTAAAAGCATTGGGCGCTCACGTAATGAATGTGCACTATGAGGCCTGCACACATCTGCATCGAGTGATGCAACAGATTCGCGAAGCAGGAATGCAGCCGGCTGTGACGATTAATCCCGCCACTCCCGTATCTTTATTGAAAGATATAATAAACGATGTGTACATGGTTCTTATAATGAGTGTCAACCCCGGATTCGGCGGACAGAAATTCATAGAACACTCTTTGGAAAAAGTACGTGAACTACGTGAATTGATAACACTCACCGGTTCGAAAGCCTTGATAGAGGTGGATGGGGGCGTGAATCCGGATACCGGAAAACGATTGCTTGCTGCCGGAGCCGATGTGCTGGTGGCGGGTAATGCCGTTTTTTCGGCTCCCGACCCTATGGAGGCCATTCGTGCATTGAGAAATTTATGATTAGTTTTTTTTGATTGATGATCGACAGTTTGCAGCAACATCCTTTTCTGCGACTTTTGATTCCGTTGGCGATTGGAATTTTGTGCGGAGATACGTTTCCCCATGCATGGCCTGCATGGGGATATTTGTTGCTCTCCCTGCTTTTCGTCTTGATGGTGTGTCGATACAAGCGTTCCGACAGTTTGTATGGGGCGGTGCTCTTTCTTTTTCTTGTTGGTACGGGCTATTGCTTGATGAGTCGGCATTTGGAGAAAACAGTGTTCTTTTTTCCGGAGAAGGAGGCAGCATATAAAATCCGCATTCAGGAAATACCGGAAATAAAGGAACGTAGTGTGCTGTGCCGCACAGTTCTGCTGGGAAGTATAGCCGGAGATATGGTGGCGGACTGCAAACGGAACAACCTCTTTTTGATTTATTTTGCGAAAGACTCTGCCTCGACAGCTTTGCAGCGGGGAGATGAGTTGTTGATATATACCCGCCTTTCCCCTCCGCTCAATAACGGTAATCCCGATGAGTTTGATTATGCCCGCTACCTGAAGAGGAAAGGGTATAGCGGTACGGCTTATGTGGCCGGCGGACATTGGACGAAAACGGGGCACGATGCGTCCCGCTCTTGGAGCCAGACGGCATCGGATTATAGGGCAAAAGTTGTCTCTTTATATCGGCGGTTGGGGATTGGAGGCGACGAATTGGCTGTATTGTCGGCTTTGACAGTGGGAGATAGAGAGGAGTTGAGTGATGATATTGTTGAAACTTATTCAGTGGCAGGTGCTGCCCATGTATTGGCACTTTCCGGCTTGCACATCGGCTTTCTCTATGCACTGTTCCGGTTTCTTTTAGGAATCTTGTGGAGGCGTTGGAAATGCCTGAAGTTTTTTCTGCATCTTCTCATTGTTTTGTTTTTGGCAGGTTTTGCCTTCTTCACCGGGCTGTCTTCTTCGGTAGTCAGGGCGGCCGTCATGTTCTCGTTTTTGGCGTTGGCCACCATGCAGCATCAAAAGCCTTTGACTATGAATACCCTGGCTGCGGCAGCTTTCTTCATGTTATTGTGTAAGCCTTCATGGCTTTTTGATGTCGGTTTTCAATTGTCTTTTTCGGCTGTGGTATCCATCCTGCTCGTGCAACCTAAACTTTATGCTCTGTGGAAGGTTGAACATCGTTTTTTGCGCCGTGTATGGGGATTGTTGACTGTTTCCGTTGCTGCCCAGTTAGGTACGGCTCCATTGACCCTGCTTTATTTTTCCCGTTTCTCTACTCATTTTCTGCTTACCAATCTTTGGGTTATTCCTTTGGTGTCGCTCATCGTGTATTCGGCAGTGTTTCTTCTGATGCTTACCCCATTTCCTTTTGTACAACATCTGTTTGCTGAGGTGGTAGAGGCATTGGTGCGTATGCAGAATGCCACGCTCCGGTGGATAGAACATCTTCCTTTCGCTTCGATAGACGGTATTTGGATGGATAAATGGGATGTGCTGCTGTGCTTTTTCTTTTTTGGTGCGGTCTACTACGGTAGCACGCATCGCACAGCCCGTAACATCCGTTTTTCATTCTTTGTTTTGCTGTTGGCCGTTTCCTATCACTCCCTTTCTGCTATATGCCATGTCCCCCGGCAGAGCATTGCTTTCTATAATGTACGAGGGTGTCCGGCTGTTCATTGCATGACAGACAGTCGCCATTCCTGGCTGGTAACACCCGACAGCCTGTCTGATGTGTCACGTCTCTATCGCGCTCTTTCTCCTCATTGGAACAGGCTGCATTTGGAATCCCCTTGTCTTGTTGCCGGAGATTATGCCGCTTCTGAATTACAGGTGCGGAATGGGATGGTGTTATATGCAGGTAAACGGATCTGTTTCTTCCGGGATGCCGACTGGCAGAATAAAATATCGGCTTACCCCATTTCTGTCGACTACCTATATCTTTCCCGAGGCTATAAAGGGCGAATAGAAGAGTTGGTCTCTTTGTTCTCTATCGCTACGGTGGTTATTGACGCCTCCCTTTCAGACTATTACCGGGATAGAATAATACACGATTGCATTCGTTTTGGAATCTCTTATATTTCTCTTTCTACAAAAGGTTCTTACCGTATTTTGTTATAAATCACAAACTTTTCGTACTTTTGCCTCCCAAACTTATGGCAGACGGATAGAATTGTTCTTGCCATGTAGAATCGTAAAACGAAAATAGCAAATCATAAATAAAATATGTTGACCAAAGTCATAGAACAATCCAAGATAGACCATTTCACCAAATGGCTCGACCGTGCAGACAAAGTTGTTATCGTTTCTCATGTAGGCCCTGACGGAGATGCTATAGGTTCCTCTTTGGGGTTATGGCATTTTCTTGATTCGCAGGGCAAGACTGCAAATGTTATCGTTCCGAATGCTTTTCCTGATTTCCTGAAATGGATGCCCGGAAGTAAAGACGTTCTGCTTTACGACCGCTATAAAGAGTTTGCCGACAAGCTGATAGCTGAAGCGGACGTCATCTGTTGCCTTGATTTCAATGCCATTCACCGGATTGAAGCCATGGGAAGTGCCGTGCTTGCTTCTTCGGCAAAAAAAATACTGATAGACCATCACCTATACCCTGAAGATTTTTGCAAGATTATCATTTCCCATCCCGAAATATCCTCGACTTCGGAACTCATCTTTCGTCTGATTTGCCGCATGGGTTATTTCAGTGATATTTCCAAAGAAGGAGCAGAGTGTATCTATACGGGGATGATGACCGACACCGGTGGATTTACTTACAACTCCAACAATCGTGAAATCTATTTTATTATCAGTGAACTGCTATCAAAAGGTATAGACAAGGACGATATATACCGTAAGGTCTATAACACCTATTCCGAGAGTCGTCTGCGGCTGATGGGGTATGTTTTGTCGCAGATGAAAGTATATCCCGACCATCATGCGGCTCTTATTTCTCTGACTAAAGAGGAGCAGGGACGGTTCGACTATATCCGGGGAGACAGCGAAGGTTTTGTGAATATACCGCTCAGCATCAAAGATGTTGTCTTTTCCTGCTTTCTGCGTGAAGATACGGAGAAACCAATGATAAAGATTTCTTTACGTTCGATAGGCACGTTCCCATGCAATAAACTGGCAGCCGAGTTCTTCAATGGAGGCGGACATCTGAATGCTTCCGGTGGTGAATTTTATGGGACAATGGAAGAAGCACAGCAAGTTTTGGAGCAGGCTTTGGAGAAATTCAAACCACAGCTTTGTGGCAAAGCATAAAATGTCCGGTTCTAAAGGTTAAAAGTTACGAACTTTCCATTTGTCGCTTTCGATTTTCAAGGAAATCAGATACTTTTGTACAAATTTACTAAATAACAGAAATGAAGAAACTTACTTTATTCTTTTTAGCTTTGTTCACTCTGGGGTTTGCTTTTCAGGCATGTGATAATACCAAAACGTATGCAGAAATGCTGGAGGATGAGAAGAATGCCATCAAAGCGTTCATCAAAGACAGTAATATTGTTGTTATTTCCCAGAGCGAGTTTTATGCACAGGATTCAATGACGGATGTGAGCAAGAATGAGTATGTGCAATTGGCCAGCGGAGTATACATGCAGATTGTGGACAAAGGTTCTGCCAATCCTGCCGACTCGATAAAACCCAATGATCTGGTTTTGGTGCGTTTTGAAGAGCATGGCTTGATAGCTGTTGATGGAGTGAAGTCTTATCTTTCTAATCTGAACGAACCGACGATTGTGGACGAGTTCAGATATACGGTCACCTCTTCATCCATTGCCGGGCTTTTTCTTCAAGGATATATGCGGGCGTCTTATGGCACGTCTGTACCTGCCGGTTGGTTGGTGGCTTTAAGTTATGTTCGCGATGGGGCTCACGTAAAACTGATTGTCCCGTCCAAAATGGGACAACAAAAGGCCATGCAGCAAGTTTATCCTTATTTTTATGACATACATAAATTCCAGATTTGGAACTAACCTTTTAATTATCAACCTATGACTCTAATCAAATCTATCTCAGGAATTCGTGGAACCATTGGCGGAAGTGCAGGCGAAGGATTGAATCCGCTCGATATTGTGAAATTTACTTCGGCTTATGCCACGCTGATTCGCAAAACGTGTACTGTAAAAAGCAATAAAATCGTAGTAGGGCGTGATGCCCGTATTTCCGGTGAAATGGTCAAGAATGTAGTGGTCGGTACTCTGATGGGTATGGGCTGGGATGTGGTAGATATTGATTTGGCTTCCACCCCGACTACCGAACTGGCTGTTACGATGGAAGGTGCCGGTGGAGGTATTATCCTGACCGCTTCGCACAATCCCAAACAGTGGAATGCTCTGAAATTGCTGAATGAGAAAGGAGAGTTCCTGAATGCTGCCGAAGGACAGGAAGTACTTCGTATTGCTGCTGCCGAGGAGTTCCGCTATGCCGAGGTTGATCGGCTCGGTTCCTATCGCAAGGACTTGACGTACAATCAAAAGCATATAGACAGTGTGCTGGCGCTTGAACTTGTAGATGTAGAAGCCATCAAAAAGGCCAACTTCCGCGTAGCTATCGATTGTGTAAACTCTGTGGGAGGCATTATCTTGCCGCAGTTGCTTGAGCAGCTTGGAGTTCGGCATGTAGAGAAGCTCTACTGCGAACCGACCGGAGACTTCCGGCACAATCCTGAGCCTTTGGAGAAAAACTTGGGTGATATTATGAACCTGATGAAAGGAGGTAAAGCCGACGTAGCTTTTGTTGTAGACCCTGATGTGGATCGTTTGGCCATGATTTGCGAAGACGGTAAGATGTATGGCGAAGAATACACGTTGGTCACTGTGGCGGATTACGTTTTGAAGCATACTCCCGGCAATACGGTTTCCAACTTGAGTTCGACCCGTGCTTTGCGCGACGTGACCCGCAAATACGGACAGGAATATTACGCATCTGCCGTAGGCGAAGTGAACGTAACCACCAAAATGAAAGAAGTGGGCGCCGTTATCGGTGGTGAAGGTAATGGCGGAGTTATCTATCCTGCCAGTCATTATGGTCGTGATGCATTGGTGGGTATTGCTCTGTTCCTTAGTCATCTGGCGCACGAGGGCAAGAAAGTGAGCGAATTGCGTGCCACATATCCTGCATACTTCATGGCAAAGAACCGGGTGGATTTGACTCCCGAAACGGATGTGGATGCCATTCTTGCCAAGGTAAAAGAACTCTATAAGAGCGAAGATATCAATGATATAGATGGTGTGAAGATTGATTTTCCCGACAAATGGGTACATCTGCGCAAGAGCAATACAGAGCCGATTATCCGCGTTTATAGCGAAGCTTCCACACCGGAAGCCGCAGAAGAAATCGGACGGCAGATAATGAAGGTGATTGAGGACTTGGCAAAATAAGGCGGAGTAACGAAGAGAACCATATAGCGGGTAGGCTCGAAAATTATTCGTTAGATAATAAAAGCACGGATTTCTTGGATAACGATTGCGTTCCTGAATGAAATCCGTGCTTTTATTGTTATTGTAGTTTAGAGGACTTTATCTATTTCTCCTTCAAAATTTGGAGTGAATACATCTTTTCCGATGTTGGCTTTAATTTCCTCCACACTCCAGAAACGGCCGCCGTCCAGTTCGTCGCCGGGATGTATTTCGTCATCGTAGGTGGTTTTGTGGACAAAGACCAACTCCCGTTCTCGGGAGGATTCAAAGACATAGTGTGTCAGTGATTCGGGGATGAAGTCGGTGATGCCCAATTCTTCGCGTGCTTCACGCTTCAGTGCCATCTCGACGCTCTCGCCCAAATCAACATGTCCGCCTACGGACGTGTCCCATTTCCCCGGTTGTATGTCTTTCCATCCGGGACGTTTTTGCAGAAATAATTCGCCTTTGGAGTTGAAGACGTGGAGGTGGACTACCGGATGCAGCAGTTTGCTGCCATTGTGGCATTCGCCGCGAGTGGCGGCACCTGTGATGTTGCCTTGCTCATCGACGAGAGGAAACATCTCTTGATTGTTATCGTGATTCATAAGTGGTGTCAGGGTATTAATAACGACGAATCTCCATAACTCAGGAATCTGAAATCATGGTTTAAAGCATAGTCGTAAATCTTATGCCAATCTCCGTGTACGAAGGCCGAGACAAGCAGCAGCAGCGTGCTTTGCGGCTGGTGGAAGTTAGTTACCATGGCTTTTACTATCCGGTATTCATATCCCGGGGCAATGATGATTTGGGTGCTGGTGTGCAAGGTTTCCATGTGATGCCGCTCCAGATAGGCTGCGAGAGCTTGCAAGGCATCTGTGGCAGGAATGGAGGCAGTTGCGCCCGGCATTTCATAGGGTTGCCATTGCTTGACGTGCAGTTCTTCTTCCGTTGCTTCGGGATTGTTCAGCAACGTAATCCCGATGTGGTAGAGGCTTTCCAGCGTGCGTACCGAGGTAGTGCCTACGGCAATGGCTTTTCCTCCGTGGGCAATGAGTTTCTCCAATGTGCCGCGCGATACGGAGATATACTCCGTGTGCATCTCATGCCCTTCGATTTCTTCGCTCTTCACGGGCTTGAACGTACCTGCTCCCACATGTAGCGTCAGCTCTTCCGTCTCTATCCCTTTGTTGCGCAGTGTGTCCAGCACGCGAGGAGTGAAGTGAAGTCCGGCGGTGGGGGCGGCGACAGAACCTTTTATCTTGGAATATACCGTTTGATAAGTCTCTTTGTCGCTCTCCTGCGTCTCCCTGTTCAGATAAGGCGGGATGGGCAGTTCGCCGAATACCTCCAGAATGTCGGCAAAAGTCACCTCCGGATTGTTCCAACGGAAGTCTACCCAATGGCTGGTGCCACGGCATTCGCCGCGTTCGGCTGTCAGGATGATTGTCTTGCCTTTCACCATCATTTCGCGTTTCAGCGTTCCTTCTTTCCATTTTTTCAGGTTGCCCACCATGCAAAGCCAAGCAGCGTGTTCGGTCTGCTGGAAGTTGAGCGCATAATCGTTAGGCTGTACCGGTTCCAGACAAAATACTTCAATCAGGGCGCCTGTCTCTTTGCGGAAGTGCAGGCGGGCCTGAATCACTTTGGTATTGTTGAATATCATCAGGCTGCCTGTCGGAAGATAGTCGGGAAGCGAGGTGAATGTGTCTTCCGAAATCTCGCCATGACGGTAAATCAATAATTTCGACCGGTCGCGTACCGGTAGCGGAAACTTGGCGATGCGGTCGTCCGGTAACACGTAGTTAAATTCACTGATATGGATGTGTTTAGGATTCTGTTCCATGAGTATATGCTTTTTCGGAGGGCAAAGGTACGGATATTTATCGTTTTTTTCTATCTTTTTCTATTCTGTTGCCTTATCTTTGTACTGTCGGTGGCGGCTTTGGCAGCTTCTGCCGTAAATCATAATTTGAAGAACAAAAAACAAGAAGATGAAAATAGGAGATAAAGTACGTTTCCTGAGCGAGGTAGGGGGCGGTGTGGTGACAGGCTTTCAAGGAAAGAACATTGTGTTGGTGGAAGATGCCGACGGTTTCGACATACCGATGCCGGTAAATGAGTGTGTGGTGATAGAGACGGACGATTATAACATTCCTACGCCGGCAGCCAAGGCGGCCGCCCAAAAGAAGAAAGTGGAAGAACAGCCTGCTCGTCCGGCTTCGTCTGTTGTCAAAAATGCATCTTTTGGAGCGAGTGTCGTGCCCGACGAACCTTTGCACCGTGTGGAGAAACCGCAGATTTCAGTCTATCGCCAACCGGAGATAAAGGGGGGCGACACGCTGAATGTCTATTTTGCCTTTGTGCCCGAAGACATCACGGCTGTGAGCACCACCTCTTTTGAGGCCTATTTGGTGAACGACAGTAATTATTATATGTACTATACCTATCTCTTTGCCGAAGGAAAGGCTTGGACTGCCTGTTCGCACGGTCTGATAGAGCCGAATACCAAATTGCTGCTCGAAGAGTTTGAGAAATCGGCATTGAACGACCGTGAGCGTGTGGCCGTACAGTTGGTGGCTTTCAAGGACAACCGTTCGTTTGTGATGAAACCTGCGGTAGGTGTGGAGATTCGCATCGATACGGTGAAGTTCTATAAACTGCATACATTCCGCGATTCCGATTTCTTTGAAACTCCCGCATTGATTTATGATGTTGTGAAGGACGACCGTCCTGTTAAGCAGGTATATGTCTCTGCCGAAGAGCTTCAGGATGCTTTGATACAGAAGAAAGCTTCGGACGCTCCTTCCAAACCGCAGACCATCGTTAAGCACGGAGGCAAAAACGAAATCATCGAGATAGACCTGCACATCGGCGAATTGCTGGATGATACCCGTGGCATGAGCAACAGCGAGATGCTGAACTACCAGTTGGACAAATTCCGTGAAGTGATGGAACGCTACAAGAACAAGCGCGAACAACGCATCGTCTTCATTCATGGTAAGGGCGACGGCGTGCTTCGCAAGGCTGTGCTCGATGAACTGAAGCGTAAATATGCCACCTGCAAGGCGCAGGATGCCTCGTTCCAAGAGTATGGTTTCGGGGCGACGATGGTAACAATCAGATGATATTCTTCAATAGTCCGGTTCTGTTCCCGGCAGATTCAGTCGGCAACGGCAATGCCCATTTTCTTCATGAGGAAGCAAGCGTTCATGTTTTGGGCTATGCCGGGACGCATACGGTATGAGAAGGTCAAACCGTCGTCTGTGATATCGGCTTCAAAGCAACAGTTGCGGATGTTGTCGGGGAAAAGCTCGATGAGAGTACCCAGCAACAGGTCGTGGGTGGCAATGATGCCATTGGCTTGCAAAGACATGAATTGCTTGATGAGGGCGAAAGAGCCTTTTTGTTTGTCCATGGAGTTAGTACCTTTCAGAATTTCGTCGAGGATGATGAACTGTTCTTCGCCGGCGTGTAGCTTGTCGATGATAAGTTTCAACCGTTTGAGTTCGGCGAAGAAGTAAGACTCGTTGTTGTTCAGCGAGTCCGATGTGCGCAGGCTGGTGATGAGCCGGGCCGGGCGTACTTCCATTTGGCGGGCGCATACCGGAGTGCCGATGCAGGCCAGCAGGTAGTTGACGCCCACGGTGCGCAGATAAGTGCTTTTTCCTGCCATGTTGGCACCGGTAATGATGATGAAGAACGGGCGCTTTTCCATGTCGATGTCGTTGTGTACGCAGGTGTTCCGGTTCATCAACGGATGCCCCATGGAGGTGGCGCGGAAGCGGAAGGAGCCGGTGCTTGTGTCCGTTCTCTCGATGATGGCGGGGTAGGTGTAATCCGGATGGTTGTAGGCAAACGTGGCCAAAGAATTGAGGGCATCCATGTGGCCGAGGGCGGTGAGCCAACGGGGCAGGTCGGAGGCGTGCTGCTCTTTCCATGCTTCTATGCGCATAATCTGGCGCAATTCCCAAAAGAACAGTCCATTGAGGATGATGTACATGAATACGTTGTTGCGCTGGTCGAGTTCGTCCATCAGTTTGCTTAGCCGATGGATGGCGTGGGATGCTTTCCGCTTTTCTCCGCCGATTTCCTCTTTTATCTCTTTGAGCAGGGCAGATTGCACAGGGTGTTTCTCCATGAGGCGGAGCAGGCCGGCATACGTGGAAAGAATTTGCAGCTTCTTCCCGTAGATGGCTTGTATCTTGGTGATTCTGCCGGTGAAGCTGAAACCTGCGGCAACGAAACCAATCCAGACGATGCCATAGAAGGTTGCGGGCAGGATGCCTGCCACCACAAGACCGATGCATAGGACGTTGATGCCCGTCACCGCTATGGGCAAGGCACGCAATAACTTTTTAGTCCGAAACACGGCGGGACTTTCCGCCCAAGCCTTCAGCTCCGTTTCATCGGCGCTTTTCCCTTTGTGCAGCAGACCGAGGATGCGGAAGCGTTGCCGGAATTTCAGTTCAGGAGCAAGCTCCTTGACGGCTTCCTGCCGCTTTTCGATTTCCTGCTTATCTTCCAAATGTCGCCCCATCCAGTCGGCCAGTCGGGTTTTCCCCAAGCGGGTGCATGTGCGGTTGATGTATTGGAACAAAGAGTGCGGGCCGAATACATCCAAATCGAAAGAGTAGAGATGGGCGGGGTTGATAAACTCTTCTCCACCATCGAAAGCGGAAGTGTCGTAGTCGAGGGCTGCCAGTTCCTGTTCGTTGATTTCCACTTTCTTTTCCAGATAATCTTTCCGGTAGAACAGGCGGTTGTGGTATTTGATGAGCAACAGGAAGGGCAAGAGGGTGATGAGGACGATGCCGGCCGGTATCTCCCAGCTTTCGGCCCGAAAATAAATCACTCCCGCTATTCCGCCGACGAATAACAACAGCCGCAAAGTGCCGATGCGATAAATCTGCTGCTGTACTTTGTTCAGTTCCGATTTCGAATTTTCCGCAATGCGGCGGTAGGTGGCGCTTATCTCTTCTATGTTGTTCATTTCCTTGATATTTACGTGGTGATATGATGGCGCAAAGGTAATAAATGAGGACGGTTCTCACAATAGAAGTCATCGGGAACTGCCTTATCGGTCGCTGCCATTGGTGGAGGAGACGTGTTTATTGAAGATGCGGTGCTTATCGGAGGCGTCCTGAGGAGGGGATGGAGAAATAGTAGAATTTCCCGGATGTTGATAATTTTTTGTCTTTTTCGCCCAAATGTTTGTCTGCTTTCTATAAAAAGTGTATCTTTCGGTCAAGAAAACAAAGAATCAACAAGGAGGAGATAGGATATGAAAAAACGGTGGATGTTAGGCATTTTGACATTGCTGTGGGTGTTGCCAAGTGCGGCACAGCAGGTAATGTATTCTAATTTAAAGGAATTGGTTGAAAACAGTGGCGATACGGTGACCACTTTGAGAATAGAAAAGCGGACAAAGAATCAGATTTATTTGACGGGAGGTGCCGATTATCGTATCATGGCAGACGATAATCCCGGACTTTGCAAATACCTGAAATCGCGCTGTTACGCTGTGCGGATAGATACTTCGTTGTATGTCAATTGCAGGAAGATGCGCTACAAGAGCTATCGTTTCGGCAATTGGTATGCACCTGCCATGTGGGTGTGTGGAAAAATCTATTTCACTGCCCAACCTTTGGGGCAAGCGGCTGCCAGTACCATGACTCCCGATGATGCCACGAAACTGGGAGGTGAAGTGGGAGATGCCATTAATGCCAGCAATTTGGTAAATGCGCGTGTATACTATGAGTTGAATCCTGAAACGGGAAAGTCGGACTTTGTGGGAAGAGAGCAGATGATGCGCCTGTTGGACGGGTATCCCGAACAACAAGCCTTGCTTGAGAACGAGGTAAGCGATGCGGCAGGGGTCATCGGCAAATACCTGCACTTTCTCCGTGAGCAATCTCCCTCTCCTGACCATCAATACTAATCGTTAATCACTTATCACTGAACACTGAACATGATATTATTGCAAAACGTGCCTCAAGGGTACGAGTATTGCTTTGCGGGTGCCGGCAAGTGCTCCAAGGCGTCTACTTGTCTGCGCGCCATAGCGGCGCGACTGCTTTCCGAGAGTGAAGAACCTCAGCCGCAGACGGTTCATGCGGTCAACCCGCTTTATGTCGGTCGTTTGTCCGACTTTTCTGCCTGCGCCTGCTATCGTTCCAACGAACTGTTGCATTATGCCCGGGGCATGACCCGCCTTTTTGACGAAGTGCCCTTGAAGCGGGCTTCCGAGATACGCCTTCGTGTGATGGGATGTTTCTCGTGCGAGCGTTACTATTATCATAGCCGCAAGGGCGAACGGCTGATTACGCCCGAAGAGCAACAGCGGATAGCCCATGTGTTCAAAGCTGCCGGACTGGATATAACGCCACGGTTCGACGGCTATGAATATGGGCTGGCGTGGTAGTTGCCTGTTGTTGTCGCATTGCCTGCACAGGGCAGGTCTGTCGCCATCGGTTTGCTGTTTTGCCGCAAGCCGATGGCGTTTTTCTTGCCTGCGGGTGGCTGAAGCGCTGCAAAGATGTCGCAGCTCTGCTGCAAAGGCGTTGCAAAGTCGCTGCAAGCTTGTTGCAGAGTTGCTGCAAACATGTTGCAGTATCACTGCAAGCCTTTTGCAGTGCTACTGCAAGTATGGATGCAGTGCCGCTGCAACACTGTTGCAGTAATCGTGCAGTACCTTTGCAAGAAAGCAAACTTACATTCCGGATGTGTGCAAGTAAAAGATGTAGGGGGACATTCCTTTTATCGGAAGGCGGAGAAATCCGGAAGCCGGCTTTCCACAAGAGCGGGCATGGCATGGTAAGGATAAAAACCTGCTGACTAAATGATAAATAATCTGCCCATACTATTGCGAATATTGGGAATTATTTCTATATTGCGGCGGATGCAAGGCTGCATCTTTTGACAAATTGTAACCAACTCTCTGAAATACTATGGAGATAACCTTAAGTAAAACATTGCCTCCATATCCCTCCTTCGTCGAGGGAATCAGGCGGGCACCCGACCGTGGCTATACCCTTAATCAGGCACAGACCGCCACGGCTTTGAAGAATGCATTGCGTTATATCCCCAAGGAATTGCACGAAACGCTTGCCCCGGAGTTCATGGAAGAACTTCGCACCCGTGGCCGCATCTACGGCTACCGCTACCGTCCGCAGGGCGACCTGAAAGCGAAACCCATCGACGAATATAAAGGCAATTGCGTGGAGGGCAAGGCCTTTCAGGTGATGATTGACAACAACCTTTGCTTCGACATTGCGCTTTATCCCTACGAACTGGTCACTTACGGCGAAACGGGGCAGGTGTGCCAAAACTGGATGCAATACCGTCTCATCAAGCAATACCTGGAAGTGCTGACGCGCGAGCAGACGTTGGTCATCGAAAGCGGACACCCGTTGGGACTGTTCAAGTCGAAGCCCGAAGCGCCCCGTGTCATCATCACCAATGCCTTGATGGTGGGCCTTTATGACAATCCGAAGGACTGGCACACGGCCATGCAGATGGGCGTTGCCAACTACGGCCAGATGACTGCCGGCGGCTGGATGTACATCGGGCCGCAGGGCATCGTGCACGGCACGTTCAACACCCTGCTGAATGCCGGGCGTTTGAAATTGGGCATTCCGCAAGACGGCGACCTGCGGGGACGTCTCTTCGTCTCCTCCGGCTTGGGCGGAATGAGCGGCGCACAACCCAAAGCCGCCGAGATGGCCGGAGCGGCTGCAATCATTGCCGAGGTAGATGCGTCGCGCATCGAAACCCGCCACACGCAAGGGTGGGTGGGGCACGTCACAGACTCGCTGCCCGAAGCTTTCGCACTGGCACGGCAGGCGATGGAGAACCGCCGCCCTATCTCCGTGGCCTATCATGGAAACGTGGTCGACGTGCTGGAATATGCCGTAAGCGAGAACCTGCCGGTAGATTTGCTTTCCGACCAGACTTCCTGCCATGCCGCATACGAGGGCGGTTATTGCCCGGCCGGACTGACGTTCGGGCAACGCACCCGCCTGCTGCACGAAAATCCGGAGCAGTTCCGCACACTGGTCGACGCTTCTCTGGAGCGCCATTTCAAAGCCATCGAAACGCTGGTGAAGCGGGGCACTTACTTCTTCGACTACGGCAACTCTTTCATGAAAGCTGTCTACGACGCCGGTGTGCGCCAAATTGCGCGCGACGGCGACGACAAAAACGGTTTCATCTTCCCCAGCTACGTGGAAGACATCATGGGGCCCGAACTCTTCGACTACGGCTACGGTCCGTTCCGTTGGGTGTGCCTCAGCGGGAAGCACGAGGATTTGGTGAAGACCGACCGTGCCGCCATGGAGTGCATCGACCCCAATCGCCGTGGGCAGGATTTGGACAATTACAACTGGATTCGCGATGCCGAGAAGAACAATCTCGTTGTAGGCACGCAGGCCCGCATCCTCTATCAGGATGCCGAAGGGCGCATGAAGATAGCCTTGCGCTTCAATGAGATGGTGCGTCGCGGCGAAGTAGGCCCCATTATGTTGGGGCGAGACCACCACGATGTCAGCGGCACGGATTCCCCGTTCCGCGAAACCTCCAACATAAAAGACGGCAGCAACGTCATGGCGGATATGGCCGTACAGTGCTTTGCCGGAAACTGTGCCCGTGGCATGAGCCTCGTGGCGCTACACAACGGTGGAGGCGTGGGCATCGGCAAAGCCGTGAACGGAGGCTTCGGGATGGTGTGCGACGGCTCCGAACGGGTGGACGAGATATTGCGTTCCGCCATGTTGTGGGACGTAATGGGAGGTGTGGCACGCCGCTCGTGGGCACGCAACCCGCATGCCATGGAGACGAGCGACGAGTTCAACCGCACGCATGCCGACGGATACCACATCACCATGCCCTATGTGGCCGACGAAAACCTGATACAAAGCCTCGTCGCCGCCTCTTTCCCGAAAAAAGGATAAGAAAGAGTGCAAAGCGATGAAGTTCCCGAATGCATAGTCGATTAAATCAGAAACAATAAATAAACAAATTAATTACCCCGGCCTTATCCCGACACCCGCTTCTCCCCTCCCTACGGGGGGAGTGGTCGGGAGGTGAGGCTCCTTTTATTAATATAACAGTATGGACAAAGTAATGGAGTGCGTCCCCAATTTCAGCGAAGGACGCGATTTGGAGAAGATAGACAAGATTGTGGCCCCTTTCCGTGCCCGTCAAGGTGTGAAACTGCTGGATTACAGCAACGATGAAGACCATAACCGGCTGGTGGTTACCGTGGTGGGCGAACCCGAACCGTTGCGCGACGCCGTGCTCGAAGCCATCGGCATAGCCGTCCGGCTCATCGACCTGAACAAGCATCAGGGGCAGCATCCCCGCATGGGAGCGGTAGACGTGGTTCCTTTCATCCCGATAAAGAACGTGACGATGGAAGACGCCATCGCACTCTCCAAAGAGGTGGGCGAGGAGGTGGCCAAACGCTACGACCTGCCCGTCTTCCTGTACGAGAAGTCGGCTACGGCCCCGCACCGCGAGAATCTGGCCGCCATCCGCAAAGGAGAGTTTGAAGGCATGGCCGAGAAGATAACACAACCCGAATGGCAGCCCGATTTCGGTCCGGTCCGCCGGCATCCCACCGCAGGAACGGTAGCCATCGGAGCACGCATGCCCCTGATAGCATACAACATCAACCTCAGCACCCCCAGTCTGGAGATAGCCCACGACATCGCCAAGAAGATACGCTTCATCGGCGGCGGTCTGCGCTATTGCAAAGCTATGGGCGTGGAACTGAAAGACCGTGGCATCACCCAAGTCTCCATCAACATGACGGACTATACCCGCACCGCCCTTTACCGTGCTTTCGAGTTGGTACGCATCGAAGCCCGCCGCTACGGTGTCAGCATCGTGGGGAGCGAAATCATCGGTCTGGTGCCTGTCGAGGCGTTGGTTGACACGGCGGCCTATTATCTGGGGCTGGAGAATTTCACGATGAAGCAAGTGCTGTAATGGAGAACCTGATCATCTTCAATGCGCGTGTTGTTACGCCCGTCGGTTTCTCAGCCCGTCGCGGCGGGGAGATGGGCAAACTGCGCATCATCGACAATGCTACGGTGGAGGTGACTGACGGCACGATAACCTACGTCGGCGAGAATCGTGGCGAGAACCGTGACGGCTATTACCGTCGTTATTGGCACTACAATGCCCGTGGCAAGTGCCTGTTGCCCGGTTTCGTAGACTCTCATACGCATTTCGTGTTTGGCGGCGAGCGTGCCGAAGAGTTCTCATGGCGTTTGAAGGGCGAGAGCTACATGTCCATCATGCAGCGTGGCGGCGGCATTGTCAGCACGGTGAAAGCCACCCGCGCCTCCAACTTTGTGCGCCTGCGCAGTAAAGCCGAAGGATTCCTGAAACAGATGAGTGCCATGGGAGTCACCACCGTGGAAGGTAAAAGCGGCTACGGATTGGATAAAGAGACCGAGCTCCTTCAGCTCCGTGTGATGCGCAGCCTCCATAATGACGAACATAAGCGGGTAGACATCGTTTCCACTTTTCTTGGCGCACATGCCGTTCCGCCCGAATACGGCGGGCGCACCGACGAATACGTGGATTATCTCATCCGCGAAGTGATGCCTTGCGTAGTTCAAAACGACTTGGCTGAGTTTTGCGACGTCTTCTGCGAACAGGGCGTCTTTTCCATCGGGCAGTCGCGCCGGCTGTTGCTCGCCGCCAAAGAGATGGGGCTTGCGTTGAAACTCCATGCCGACGAGATTGTGCCTTTGGGCGGTGCCGGATTGGCTGCCGAACTCTCTGCCGTCTCGGCCGACCATCTGCTGCACGCTTCCGATGCCGACATACAGGCTATGGCCGACAAGGGCGTGGTGGCTACCTTGCTTCCATTGACAGCCTTTGCGCTGAAAGAACCTTATGCCCGTGGGCGGGAGATGATTGATGCCGGTTGTGCCGTGGCGCTTGCCACCGACCTGAATCCCGGCAGTTGCTTCTCCGGTTCCATTCCTCTTACATTCGCTTTGGCCTGCATCTACATGAAGATGAGCATTGAAGAAGCCATCACTGCCCTGACCCTGAATGGTGCGGCCGCCCTGAACCGTGCCGGCAGCATCGGCAGCATCGAAGTTGGTAAAAAGGGCGATATGGTTGTGCTGAATACGGATAATTATCATTTCCTACCTTATTATATAGGGATGAATTGTGTCAATACCACAATCAAGGAAGGGGTATTGTATCCCACACCTTGAACTAAAATACGTAATAACCTTATAACTTAAAAAAGAGTACATACTATGTTAGTAGATTTAACCGTTAAAGATTTCTTGGATAAGGTGGCGGGCAGTGATCCCGTTCCCGGTGGCGGAAGCATTGCCGCGTTGAACGGAGCCATAGCTTCTGCTTTGGCTGCTATGGTTGCCAATCTCACCCTTGGAAAGAAAGGCTATGAACTTCATGAAGAACTGATGGGGCATATCGCCAAACTTGCTTTGCAGCAAAAAGAAACTTTTGTGAAAGATATAGACCGCGACTCGGAAGCCTATGACGCCGTGTTTGCCTGTTTCAAGATGCCGAAAGCCACGGACGAAGAGAAAGCCGCACGCAGCGCCGCCATTCAGGAAGCCACCAAATTTGCCGCCCTTGTCCCGATGCAGGTGGCACGCAATGCCTACGAACTGATGACACTCATCATGGACGTGGCTCGTTTGGGCAACCGTAATGCCGTCACCGATGCCTGCGTGGCCATGATGTCCGCCCGCTCCTCTGTGCTGGGTGCGCTGATGAATGTACGCATCAACCTCGGTTCGCTGAAGGATAAGGAGTTTGTTGCCAAGCTCAGCAACGAGGCCGACGAGTTGGAACGCCTTGCCTGTGCAAAGGAGAAAGAACTGTTGGATGAAATCAATCAAGAACTGAAGGTATGAACAATGTCTATTATGTAGGTTCGGGTGAGCTGACCTTCGACCTCATCGAACGCATCATCAATGAGAACCTGAAGCTGGAGCTGGCTCCCGAAGCCAAGCAGCGCATACAGCGATGCCGCGATTATCTGGACAAAAAGATTGCGGAGTCCGAAGAGCCTCTGTATGGCATCACCACCGGTTTCGGCTCTTTGTGCAGCAAGAACATCTCGCAGGACGAGCTGGGTGCCTTGCAGGAAAACCTGATAAAGAGCCATGCTTGCAGTGTAGGCGAGGAGATACGGCCGGTCATCATCAAGCTGATGATGCTGCTCAAAGCGCATGCCCTTTCTTTGGGACATAGCGGTGTGCAGGTCATCACCGTGCAGCGCATCCTCGATTTCTTCAACAACGACGTGATGCCCATTGTCTACGACCGGGGTTCGTTGGGCGCATCGGGCGACCTCGCCCCGCTTGCCAATCTCTTCCTGCCCCTCATCGGTGTGGGCGACGTTTATTACAAAGGTAAGAAGCGCGAAGCCATCAGCGTGCTCGATGAGTTTGGTTGGGAACCCGTGAAGCTGATGAGCAAGGAAGGGCTGGCATTGCTCAACGGAACTCAATTCATGAGTGCCAACGGCGTTTTTGCCATCCTGAAGGCTTTCCGTCTTTCAAGGAAGGCCGATTTGATTGCTGCCCTTTCGCTCGAAGCCTTCGACGGACGCATCGACCCGTTCATGGATTGCATCCAGCAGATTAGGCCGCACAAAGGACAGATAGAAACCGGCGAGAACTTCCGCAAACTGCTGGATGGGAGCGAACTGATAGCCCGCCCCAAGCAGCACGTGCAAGACCCGTACTCTTTCCGTTGCATTCCTCAAGTACATGGTGCAACGAAAGATGCCATCCGCTATGTATCGTCCGTGCTGCTGACCGAGATAAACTCCGTTACGGACAATCCTACCATCTTTCCCGACGAAGACCGCATCATTTCCGGCGGTAACTTCCACGGACAGCCGTTGGCCATTTCGTATGATTTTCTCGGCATTGCCCTTGCCGAACTGGGAAATATCTCCGAACGCCGGGTGGCCCAACTCATCATGGGCTTGCGCGGGCTGCCGGAATTTCTGGTTGCCAATCCCGGCTTGAATTCCGGCTTTATGATACCCCAATATGCGGCGGCTTCTATGGTGAGCCAGAACAAGATGTATTGTTATGCTGCCAGCAGCGACTCCATTGTCTCCAGCAACGGACAAGAAGACCATGTCAGTATGGGAGCCAATGCAGCCACCAAACTCTATCGCATTATGGGCAACTTGGAGCATATTCTTGCCATCGAGTTAATGAACGCTGCTCAAGGCATCGACTTCCGCAGACCGGCAAAGACCTCGCCCGTTTTGGAACGTTTTCTGCATGAGTATCGCAAAGAAGTGCCATTTGTAAAAGAAGACATCGTGATGTATAAGGAAATTCATAAGACGGTGGCTTTCTTGAACAGAACCAAGTTCGAGTATTGATTTCTCATCAATAAGCATGCAATAACCATAATATTTATTAATTCTTAATGAAATAGAAAGAAAACTGAATTAGTGAATTTAGTTTTCTTTCTATCTTTGTCCCGTATTTGTTCTGATATGGAGCGGTAATTAATTTTTAAGGATAAACAAAGCGGAAAATGAGCGGGCAAACGAAAAGAACAGCATCGCGGGCGGAACTGAAAGAACGTATTATCGGTGTAGCCATGAGTTCCTTCATGGAACATGGCATTAAAAGTATTACCATGGACGACATTGCTGCGTCCTTGGGTATCTCCAAACGTACTCTCTATGAAGTGTTTCCTGATAAAGAGACGCTGCTGGAAGAGTGCATCCGCAAAAGGCAAAAAGAGAGCGATGAGTTTGTGAATAGTATTCTCTCCACTACCGACAATGTAATGGAAGTAGTGTTGCGCATGTTTCTGTGGATCATAGAGAAGTATCATGCCACGAACAAGAGTTTCTTTGAAGACATTAAGAAATATCCCAAGGCTTTTCAACTGATGGACGGTCGCCGTCGTCATGACTCGGAAGAGACACTCAAATTTTTCAAAGAGGGTGTCCGTCAGGGTCTTTTCCGCGATGATATCAACTTTTCCATTGCCGGATTGTTAGTGTACAACCAACTCGATTTGCTGATGAATTCGGACATCTGCAACCAATACTCCTTTATAGCTGTTTACGAATCCATTATGTTCACCTTTTTGCGTGGCATCTCTACGGAGAAGGGCGGCAAGATGCTGGAAGATTTTATCCGTGAATATAGAAAGAACTTAATAAATAAATTAAATACTGATTTATGAAGATGCAGAAAATGAGAACGCTGCTGCTGGCTGCCGTACTGATGTGTGCAGGCGGTCATGCAAGGGCACAAGAGCCTACGGAAGCCCTGACTCTGAATCTCGACAAGGCACTGGAAATAGCGCTGAGCGATAATCCTACCATCAAAGTGGCCGAGGAGGAGATAGCTTTGAAGAAGGTGGCCTATAAGGAGACATGGCAAAACCTTTTGCCCGAAGCGGGGCTTACAGGTACGCTGAACCATACCATTACGGCAGCCGAAATCAACTTTGGCGGGCAATCCTTCAAGATGGGGCGGGACAACTCGAACACGGCGACGGGAGTGTTGAGTGTCAGTCTTCCTCTGTTTGCCCCCAGTGTTTATCGAGCCATGTCGATAACAAAGGCAGACATAGCATTGGCGGTGGAGAAATCGCGTGCTTCCAAACTCGATTTGGTGAATCAGGTAACGAAGGCCTACTATCAGTTGATGCTGGCGCAAGACTCTTACGAGGTGTTGCAGCAGAGTTATAAGGTTGCTGAAGAGAACTACGAAGTGGTTAATGCAAAGTTCCGGCAAGGCAAGGTCAGCGAGTTCGACAAGATCAGTGCCGAGGTGCAGATGCGCAGTGTAAAGCCCAATCTGATTTCGGCCGCTAATGCGGTTACGCTTGCCGGATTACAACTGAAGGTGCTGATGGGCGTTACGGCCGATGTGACACTTCGGATTGCCGACAGTCTGGCCCGGTACGAAACCGATTTGTTTGCTACCCAGTTGGAACCGTTGGATGACAGGTTGGCAACCAATTCTGCCATGAAACAACTGGAACTGAACCGGAAGATGCTGGAGCTGAATACCAAAGCTTTGCATGCCAACTTCCTGCCCAAACTAAGCATGAGCTATTCTTATCAATATCAGGCATTGAACAAGGATCATTGGAACTTGTTCGATTACGGCCGTTGGCCGCATAGTTCTTCAATCATGTTCAATTTGAGCATGCCACTCTATCGGGCCAGTAATTTCACGAAGCTGAAGACCAACCGTATACAGAAAAATCAATTGGAACAGAGTCGCATCGACACCGAACGGAAGCTGAACATGCAGGTGACAAGTTATCGAAACAGTATGGCCGCCAGCTCCGAACAAGTAGCCAGCAACAAGGAGAATGTGCTTCAGGCCAAGAAGGCGGTAGAGATAGCCGGTAAACGCTACGAGGTGGGAAAGGGTACTGTATTGGAACTGAACACGTCGCAGGTGCAGCTCACGCAGGCCGAACTGACCTACAATCAATCCATCTATAACTATCTGGTGGCTAAGGCTGACCTTGACCAAGTTTTAGGAAAAGACTACATTATTAATGCACAAAAGTAAAAAATCAACGATATGAAGAAAGGTTTTCAATGGATGGCCCTGCTTGCTGTAGCACTGCTGGGCGCTTGCAGCGGTGGAAAAGACAAGGCCGCTGTGATACAAGTGGATGAGAAGCCGAGGGTGAAACTGGCGGCTGTTACCGCCCGTCCGGTAGAACAGTTACAAGAATACACAGCCACGGTGGAAGCGGAAGTGAAGAATAATATTGCCCCCGCATCTCCCGTGCGCATCGACAAAATCTGGGTGGAAGTGGGTGACCGCGTATCCAAAGGACAAAAGCTGGTGAGTATGGATGCCGCCAATCTGAAGCAACTTAAGTTTCAATTGGATAATCAAGAAGTCGAGTTCAAGCGTGTCGATGAACTTTATAAGGTGGGTGGTGTTTCCCGTTCCGAGTGGGATGCTGCTAAGATGAATCTGGATATCCGCAAGACTTCTTACAACAACCTGCTGGAGAATACTTCGTTGGTCAGCCCGATAAACGGGGTGGTGACGGCACGCAATTATGATAGCGGCGACATGTATGGCGGTGGTACTCCCGTGCTTGTTGTCGAACAAATCACTCCGGTGAAACTGCTTATCAATGTTTCTGAGAGCTATTTTACACAGGTGAAGAAAGGTGAGAAAGTAAGTGTACGGTTGGATGTTTATGGTGATGAGGCTTTCGAAGGAACGATTAGTCTGGTTTATCCCACTATTGATGCGAACACCCGTACATTCCCGGTAGAAATAAAGCTGGCCAATCGTGAGCAAAGGGTACGTCCCGGCATGTTTGCCCGCGTCACGCTCAACTTCGGGATAAAAAACAATGTGGTGGTGCCCGATATGGCCGTGGTGAAACAGGCCGGAACCGGCGACCGCTATGTCTATGTGTATAAGGACGGAAAGGTTTCTTATAATAAGGTGGAGTTAGGACGCCGCATGGGGCAGGAATACGAACTTGTTTCGGGCATCCCCGACCATTCGCAAGTTGTGGTAGCCGGACAAGCAAAGCTCACCAATGGTGTGGAAGTCGAAGTAGAGAAATAATACGTCAATGTAAAATCCATCATTCAAGAATATGAGTTTATACGAAGGTGCGGTTAAGAAACCGATTATGACCTCGCTCTGCTTTCTGGCAGTAGTGATATTTGGTTTGTTCTCCTTGTCCCGGCTGCCCATCGATTTGTATCCCGATATCGATACGAACACGATTATGGTGATGACAGCCTATCCCGGTGCCAGTGCGTCGGATATAGAGAACAATGTGACCCGTCCGTTGGAGAATGTGCTGAATTCCGTCAGCAACCTGAAGCATATTACTTCCCGTTCTTCGGAGAATATGTCTTTGATTACGTTGGAGTTTGAATTTGGTAAAGAAGATATCGACGTACTGACAAATGATGTGCGCGATAAACTGGATATGGTGAGCTCTATACTTCCCGATGATGCGGAGACGCCCATCATCTTCAAGTTCAGCACGGACATGATTCCCATCGTCTTGCTGTCTGTGCAGGCCAATGAGAGCCAGTCTGCGCTCTACAAGATATTGGACGACCGGGTGGTGAATCCGTTGGCACGCATACCCGGGGTGGGTACGGTGTCTATCAGTGGTGCTCCGCAGCGTGAGATACAGGTGTATTGCGATCCTTATAAGTTGGAAGCTTACAACCTGAGTATCGAAACCATCAGTTCCATTATCGGGGCAGAGAACAGGAATGTGCCGGGAGGAAACTTCGATATAGGCAACGAAACCTATTCTTTGCGTGTAGAGGGTGAATTTACTGATACCCGCCAGTTGGCAGATGTTGTTGTGGGCACTTACAATGGAGCAACAGTCTATCTGAAAGACGTGGCCAAAGTGGTGGATACCGTTGAGGAACGGGCTCAAGAGACCTACAACAACGGCGTGAAAGGGGCTATGATTGTGGTGCAGAAGCAATCGGGCGCCAACTCTGTAGAGATTTCCAAGAAAGTGCAGGAGGTGCTTCCCCGTTTGCAGAAGAATCTGCCGAGCGACGTGAAGTTGGGTGTCATTGTAGATACCTCTGAAAATATCCTGAATACGATTGATAGTTTGACTGAAACGGTGTTGTATGCTTTGCTGTTTGTTGTTTTGGTCGTATTCCTTTTCTTGGGACGCTGGCGTGCCACACTGATTATCTGCATCACGATTCCGCTTTCACTGATTGCCTCGTTCATTTATCTGGCCATTTCCGGTAATACCATCAATATCATATCGCTATCGTCTCTTTCCATAGCCATTGGTATGGTGGTGGATGATGCAATCGTGGTGCTTGAGAATGTGACTACGCATATTGAGCGAGGTTCTGCACCCAAGCAGGCGGCTGTGCACGGTACGAACGAAGTGGCTATTTCGGTAGTGGCCTCTACATTGACCATGATTGCGGTGTTCTTCCCGCTGACCATGATTTCCGGAATGTCCGGCGTGTTGTTTAAGCAATTGGGTTGGATGATGTGTGCCATTATGTTTATCTCTACCGTTTCGGCTTTGTCTCTCACTCCGATGCTTTGTTCTCAGTTGCTGAGGTTGCAGCGTAAGCAGTCTAAGGCATTCAAGATTTTCTTCACGCCGATAGAGCTTGTTTTGGATGGATTGGATAATGCCTATGCCCGTATGCTGAATTGGGCGGTGCGCCACCGTGCCATAGTACTCGTGGGCTGTCTGGCTTTTTTCATTCTCAGTTTGCTGTGTGCCAAAGCAGTGGGTACAGAGTTCTTCCCTGCACAAGACAACGCGCGTATTGCTGTAAAGTTGGAGCTACCCGTCGGTACACGTAAAGAGGTGGCACAGGAAATTGCGCAGAGGCTGGCTGAACAATGGATGGAGAAATATAAGGGGGCGATGAAGGTGTGTAACTATACCGTGGGGCAGGCCGATTCCGACAATACATGGGCATCCATGCAGAACAACGGTTCGCACATCATCTCTTTCAATATCAGCTTGGTGGATCCTGCCGACCGTGATGTTTCTTTGGCTGCGGTTTGCGACGAGATGCGCGAGGATTTGAAGAAATACCCTGAGTTCAGTAAGTCACAAGTCATTTTTGGTGGTAGTAATACAGGTATGTCTGGCCAATCGACGGCCGATTTCGAGGTATATGGTTATAGTATGGCCGAGACGGATAGCGTGGCTGCCAACCTGAAACGTGCTTTGTTGGGAGTGAAGGGAGTGTCTGAGGTCAATATCAGCCGGAGCGATTACCTGCCGGAATATCAGGTGGATTTCGATCGTGAGAAGTTGGCTTTGCATGGTCTGAATCTGGCTACTGCTGCCGGATATTTGCGTAACCGCATCAATGGGGCTACAGCTTCCAAATATCGCGAGGATGGTGAAGAATACGATATCAAGGTGCGTTATGCCCCTGAGTTTCGTACCAGTCTCGATGCAATAGAGAACATTCTGGTATATAATTCTAAGGGAGAGGGTGTGCGCATCAAAGATTTGGGTACGGTGGTAGAGCGTTTTGCGCCTCCCACTATCGAGCGCAAGGATAGAGAACGTATTGTGACGGTGTCTGCCGTCATTTCCGGAGCGCCATTGGGTGATGTTGTCTCTGCCGGTAATGCTATCATCGACAAGATGGAAATTCCTTCGGATGTAACCATTCAGGTTTCGGGTTCGTTCGAAGACCAGCAGGAATCTTTTGCCGATCTCGGTACGCTGGGTGTTCTTATCATCCTGTTGGTGTTTATCGTGATGGCTGCCCAATTCGAGTCGCTGACCTATCCGTTTATCCTGATTCTCTCCGTGCCGTTTGCCATGAGCGGGGTGCTGATGGCTTTGTTCATCACCAATACTACGTTGAGTGTAATGAGCCTGCTTGGAAGTATCATGCTGATTGGTATCGTGGTGAAAAACGGTATTGTGCTCATCGACTATACCATTCTTTGCCGTGAGCGCGGCCAGTCGGTATTGAGTGCGGTGGTTACGGCCGGCAAGAGCCGTCTTCGTCCGGTTTTGATGACCACCCTGACTACCGTGCTTGGTATGATTCCGATGGCCATCGGAACAGGGCAGGGTTCGGAAATGTGGAGTCCGATGGCTATTGCCGTAATCGGCGGTCTGACGGTTTCCACCATCCTGACACTGATTTACGTTCCTACGATGTATTGCATCTTCGGCGGTGTGGGCATTAAGCGCCAACGCAGGAATATGCGCAAACAGCGGGAATTGGCAGCTTACTTTGAAGCGCAGAAAGAGAACTGATTCTGTAACACATAATATAATAAGGTATGAAATCTGTATTGATAACCTTCGACCAAGCGTATTACGAACGCATCATCGCCACACTGGACCGCCTCAACTGCCGCGGTTTCACCTATTGGGAACAGGTGCGCGGACGCGGAAGCCGCACGGGCGACCCGCATTATGGCAGCCACGCATGGCCGTCCATGTGTTCTGCCATCCTCACAATGGTGGAGGATGAGCGGGTGGAACCTCTGCTGGAGGTGCTGCACGGCATGGACAAGAAAACGGAACAGTTGGGCCTTCGGGCATTTGTATGGAATATTGAGAAGTCCATATAACAGACCGGTGTAATAAGAGAGAGCACCCCCTCCTCTCTTTACGGTTTTCTTTCAGGTGCGGATTACATGATATGCACGGGTTCTTGTTCATAAGAGCCGTGCCGATTCGTGAAATCCGCACCTTTTTTTATATTATGATGTGGTCGACGTTCGATATAAGAAAAGAAGTAAACGAGATGCCGTCCAAAAGATGATGAGAACAGCCGGAAAATATCCCCTCCTTACGGAAGTATTTTATTTATAAGCGACTTATATGTAATTAACCTTTCGGGATAGGCGGTTGCTTTTTCTAAAGATGAGGGGCTGCATCCTGTCAGGCGGATATTTCCTGAATGCACCGGTTCACGGCGGTCAGGCAGAAGAGAAGAAAGCCTTTCGGACCGAGCGCCCTCCCCCTGTTTTGACAGCTGCAAGCCTTTGCCGTGACAGACGCAAGTGTTCAAGCCGACAGACACTTGTGTTTGACGTGTCAGACACAAGTGTTTGAGCCGTCAGATGCAAGTGTCTGACAAATCAATATTAAACATCTGATAATCAGAGATTCTTGATTTTGAAACACAAGCCTCCGTGTGAGGTTATCGACCTGCTTCTTATCCCGAATCCGGGTTAATTATTACGGCCTTATATGTAATTATAAAACGCTTATATGGAGTTTTCTTCCTAATCTCTTTCTACTTTATATAAGGAAGCGGCAGGTTTTATCCAAGGGTGAGAAACTTTTCTTGTACCGCTACCGATGCCCTACATATCCTAAGCCCTGTGCCGGGTTCGGGGGGGACTGCGTTTCTTTATTGCGGGGCACATTCTTTTTTCCTTACGATAAAATGCTCGTTTTCACGTTCTATTCTCTATCTTTGTGCCCGCGATGGAAAAGAACTCCTTGAAATATAGCGGATTGTTGGTGCTCCTTGTGGTAGGGGCATTGTTGTTGTTACGTTTCTTGCCGGTGATTACGGTGGGCGGTCACACGTTGCGGCATGTAGATATACTTGGCGATTTGCGTCCTTCTTCTCCTCAAATAGAGGTAGCGGACAGCTTGCCGCCACCGCCCGTAGTGAAGCCGGCTTTCGTTGATACCTGTCGCACCGGGATGACCTGCATCGAAGATTATAGCGACTCCACGCTGCGTGGCATGACGGGCTTCTATCGTGCACTCGATGAACTTAGGGAAACACCACGTCCGGTACGCATCGCCTATTTTGGCGATTCTTTTATCGAAGCCGATATCCTGACGGCCGATTTGCGGGAGATGCTGCAAAAACGTTATGGCGGTTGCGGGGTGGGCTTTGTCACTATTACCTCCATGACCAGTGGCTTTCGTCCCACGGTGCGCCACTCTTTCGGCGGATGGCAGAGCCATTCCATTATGGATTCCGCTTTCTTCGACCGTCGCAAGCAAGGGGTTTCGGGGCATTACTTCGTGCCTCGTGCCGGGGCTTATGTGGAACTGAAAGGGCAGAACCGCTATGCCTCGTTGCTCGATACCTGTCGGCGTGCCTCCATCTTCTTTTATACCAAAGATACGCTTACCATTTCGGCTTGCATCAACCGGGGCGAAACGTTGACACGCACTTTCGACCCTGCTGACGGGCTGCAAGAGATGACGGTGGAAGGCCGCATCGGGGCTGTGCGCTGGGCGGTAGACCGGGCAGACTCCACGTTGTTCTATGGCCTGGCAATGGACGGGCAGACGGGTATTGCGGTCGATAACTTTTCCCTGCGTGGCAGTTCGGGCCTTTCGTTGCGCTCGATTCCCATGCAGATGATGCGTGAGTTCAACGAGCATCGTCCTTACGATTTGATTATCCTGCAATTCGGTCTGAATGTGGCTACCGAGCGCGGACGGAATTACGACAAATACATTGCAGGCATGCAAACCACGGTGCAGCATCTGAAAGAGGCTTTTCCGCAGGCCGGCATTCTCATCGTCAGTGTGGGCGACCGCGATTATCGGACGCAGGACGGCGGTTTGTGCACCATGCCCGGCATCAAGAATCTGGTTCGTTACCAGCAGAATCTGGCAGCAGACGAGGCGGTAGCTTTCTGGAATATGTTCGAGGCGATGGGAGGCGAGGGCAGCATGGCAGGGCTGGTGCATGCCAAACCGTCGATGGCCAATTATGATTACACACACATCAACTTCCGTGGCGGAAAGCATTTGGCCGGATTGCTATACGAGGCACTGATTTACGGAAAGGAACAATACGACAGGAGGCGTGCCTATGAGCTGGAACCGTGAGGATGAGCATCGGAATATCGTCTGGCTTGCAGTTTGCTGCATGGTGCTTTGGGGGTTGAAACCTTCACACCGGCTTCATGCACAAGACGTGCTTCCTTCCCGCCCGCTTCCCGGTGTAGCAACTGCAGGTGCGGTTTATCTCGACAACAAGCGGTTGCCCGATACGGTATCTATTCCTGAAGTTGTGATGCCTGAAGCGTTCCGGCAACTGAAGGAGAACGGGTTGAACGACAGCCTCGGCATCCTTCATCCTTTCTGGGAGAAACTCCGCCTGGCACGTCTTGGTATTTCCACTGATACACTGCGCATCCTGCATGTGGGCGATAGCCATGTGCGCGGACGTATCTTTCCGCAAACCGTCGGCCAACTGATGCAGCAAGCATTCGGTCCGGTCTCTTATGCAGACATGGGCATCAACGGCGCCACTTGCGTCACATTTACCCGGCCGGACCGTATTGCCGAGATTGCATCCCTGAGTCCCGACTTGCTCATTCTTTCTTTCGGAACGAACGAGAGCCACGGCCGGGGATATGCCTCGCTGCCCCACTACCGGCAGATGGACGACCTTGTGCGTATGCTCCGCGACAGCCTGCCCGGAGTGCCTATGCTGATGACCACTCCTCCCGGTTCTTACGAGGGCTTTGGCCGGCGTAGGAGGCGTACGTATAAAGTCAATCCGCGCACGGCCATTGCCGTGCGCACCATCCAACGCTATGCCGATGAAAACGGGCTGGCCCTATGGGATATGTACGGCATTCTGGGTGGCGTCCGTCGCGCCTGCCTCAATTGGCAGGAAGCCGGATTGATGCGTCCCGACCATGTGCACTATATGCCCGAAGGCTATCTGCTGCAAGGAAAATTATTTTATCAAGCTCTCTTAAAAGCCTATAACGATTATGTGGAATATTGACGAATTCTTTTCCGGACTTGATATAGACCTGACCAAGCTGCGTGCTCTCCTGAGCTACGACCCGCAAGCACCGATGATATTCAGTAGCGGTATCTTCCTTTGGCTGTTCACCGCTTTCGTTCTGGTATATCTGCTGTTGCAGCGTCGCACCACGGCCCGGCTGCTGTTTGTCACGGCATTCTCTTACTACTTCTATTATAAGAGTAGCGGAACTTACTTCTTCCTGCTTGGCCTTGTCACGGTGAGCGATTTCTTCATAGCCCGTCTGATGGCCCGCGAAGCGAAGCCATGGCTGCGGAAGGCATGGGTCACATTGAGCCTTGCCATCAATCTGGGGTTGCTATGCTATTTCAAATATACCAATTTCCTCGGCGAGTTCTTTGCTTCCATTACCGGAGGCACTTTCACTGCAATGGACATATTCCTGCCCGTGGGTATTTCCTTCTTCACTTTCCAATCGTTGAGCTATACCATTGATGTTTATCGCAGGGAAATCACGCCGCTTACCAATCTGTTGGATTATGCTTTCTATGTGTCTTTCTTCCCGCAATTGGTGGCAGGCCCTATCGTGCGTGCACGCGATTTCATCCCGCAAATCCGTCGTCCGTTGTTCGTTTCAAGCGAGATGTTCGGGCGTGGAATTTTCCTCATCGTGAGCGGTCTATTCAAGAAAGCCGTTATATCGGATTATATCAGCATTAACTTTGTAGAGCGTATATTCGATAATCCCACCCTCTATTCGGGTGTGGAGAATCTGATGGGTGTCTATGGCTATGCCTTGCAGATTTATTGCGACTTCTCCGGTTATAGCGACATGGCCATCGGCATCGCCTTGTTGCTGGGCTTCCATTTCAATATAAACTTCGATTCACCCTATAAGTCCGCTTCCGTTACGGAGTTCTGGCGCAGGTGGCACATCTCGCTGTCCGGTTGGCTGCGCGACTATCTCTACATCTCTTTGGGTGGCAACCGGAAGGGGAAAATACGCCAGTATGCCAACCTCATCATCACGATGTTTTTGGGCGGATTGTGGCATGGTGCTTCTTGGAACTTTGTCCTTTGGGGAATGATGCACGGCGTGGCTTTGGCGCTCCACAAAGTTTGGATGACGCTCACCGGACGCCGCAAAGGGAAACGGAGTGGCGGCATCCGCCGTTTCTTCGGCATGCTCGTCACGTTCCATTTCGTTTGTCTCTGCTGGGTCTTCTTCCGCAATGCGGAGTTCTCCACGTCGATAGACATGCTGAGACAGATATTCACGACTTTCCGTCCGCAGCTCTTCCCGCAGTTGGTAGAAGGCTATTGGGAAGTGTTTGCATTGATGGCGTTGGGCTATTTCCTGCATTTCGTACCCGATAGTTGGGAGCGCGTATGCACGAAATCCGTCATCCGCCTCCCCTTGTTGGGGAAGGCGGTGCTGATGGTACTGGTTGTTTACCTTGTCATCCAGATGAAAAGTGCGGAGATTCAGCCGTTCATCTATTTTCAGTTTTAAGCGGCACCGGGCTTTGTATATAGTAAACTACTCTGCCTAAAGTTATCGCGGAGCATTGTCATATACGCTTTTCAACGTATATGAGGCATTATTGGAGAAATATCCCTTGCGCATCACCTCCACCACATCCTTGCCGTTGTTTACGTATGCTCCCGTGGCATGATTCACCAAACCGGAACATTCGCGTCCGGCACCCGGGTTGCCGTTGTCCCAATAGATCACGGCCATGCCGTGTGTACGTGCAGCCTTGCACACATATTCCAGATAGTATTTCCTGAACGATTCGGAACGGCTGTCGTTGCGACGAACACAGCCCATTTCTCCTATATACACGGGTATGCCTTTCTCTACATAGGTCGTTCTTAAGGCGGCGAATGTCTTTTCCAAGTGCTCTTCATCTCCCCATGTTTCCTTCTTGCCGGCGGCACTGGTGTGTCCCCATTCGGCGAACTTGTCTTCCAGAGTAAATGAGGCAGGGTCATAGTAATGTACCGATACCAGCAGCCTGTCCTTTGCCGGGTCGGTAGGAAGTTTCAGGTGCTGCATGGTCAGTTCCGGATTGGTGCAATAGCCGCTTATGCCCAGATAGCGGGTAGCGTTGTTTCCGCCGGTGGCGCGCACGGCATCTACAAACACCTGCTGCCATTGATTGAGTATGGCATATTGCTTGCCGCCGTCGGTACGGTTGGCGCCCCATCCCCATTTGCCGTCGTGAATTTCATTCAGCCCCTCGAAAACGAGGAACTCTCCTTTGTCCTTGAAGTATTCCGCTATTTGTGTCCACATGGCTTTGAGTCGTGCCTTGATGGAAGTATTTGCACTTGCGTTTTTTGCAGCCTTCACGATGTTGAGCCAGCCGCCGGTGGTCGTCCCGTCCGCATTTGCCGTTCTATGTCCGTCGTGATGTATGTTGATGATGGCTTTCAGACCGGCTTTCTCGGCATAGCCCACTACCTCTGCGGCACGGGCCAGCCAATCGGCGGAGATGATGTATGCGGGGGCTGCGCCCACTTTTCCCAACCAGGTGATGGGAATGCGCACCGATGTGAATCCGGCCTCTTTTATCCTGTTCAATGTCTCTTGTGTGGTTTTGCCGTTGCCCCACGACGTCTCGTTGGCCACCCCGTTGGCGTAGGCGTCAAGCTGATTGCCCAGATTCCAGCCTAATCCCAACTCTTTGGCCGCTTTCACGGCAGGCAGGTTCTCGTCTATCATCGGGTTTACCACCTGTATGTTTTTCTTCTCCTGGCTGATGGTGACGGGCGTACTTTTTTCACCGGCCGTGATGGTGATGATGGCTTCACGGGCATCCCCTTCGTTGGCTTGTGCGGTAAACACGAACGAAGTCAGTTTGTCGAGCGGTGTGGACGATTTCAGTGTAATCCAATCAGCATTGGCTTGAGCCGTGGCTTTAGGCCACGACGAGACGCTGATGATGATTTCGCCTCCGGCAGCCGTCAGGCTTTGCGAAGATACACTTTTCACGGTCAGATAGGGCACTTCTTCTACGGCAGTGTTCGAAGAAGAGCAGGATAAGGTAGGCATTGCCAATAGCATTGCCATTACCTTTTTCAGAGAGATTATTCTGGTACTCATACTTTGGTATATAGATTTATGCCGGCAAATATAATGAAAACAAGCGCATGAAAAGTTAGAATACCTACATTTCGGGAGATTTCAGGAATCTGTGTCTTTTATTTTCTTTAACGTCTTGTGTCTACTTTCGTTTCTTTATCGTATATTTGGCACGGAAAACATAAAAAGACTGTGTATGAGCCATAAATCTTTCGTACTGTTTATCGCACTTTTTCTCTCCTTTGCTTCGGGCCTTTCGGCACAGAAAAAAGTGTCCGTTCTGGGCGATTCTTATTCCACTTACGGAGGTTACGTTACTCCTGCCACCAATCTCTGTTGGTACAACGGTGTCGATGGCGGCAAGAACAAGCAGAATGATGTGAAGGCGGTAGAGCAAATGTGGTGGCATCATTTCATCCGCGAGCATGGTTACCGGCTGGAATGCAATAACTCTTATTCCGGCTCCACCGTCTGCCTCACGGGATATAGAAAAGAGGATTTTTCCGATCGTGCTTTTATCACCCGCCTTTTGAATCTTGGGCATCCTGATATTATCTTCGTCTTTGGCGGCACCAACGATAGCTGGGCAGCTGTGCCCATCGGCGAATACAAGTATGCCGGCTGGACAAAAAGTGAACTTTATAGCTTTCGTCCGGCTTTCTGCTACCTGCTTGCTTCTTTGAAGGAACTCTATCCCGATGCTTGTATTTATAATATTACCAATTCGGGGTTATCCGATGTTATCACCTCTTCCATGGATGAAATCTGCCGTCATTATGGTGTTACGAATGTCCGTCTGAAGAATATCGACAAGCAGTTGGGGCATCCTTCCGTTGAAGGGATGAAAAGCATCAGTAAACAATTGTGGCAAGCTATTGCTCCTGAAAAATAGCTTTAGCTGTTTTCGTGGGCAGAAAGTCTGTTTCAGGGGCTGGTTCCTATGTGGCATGCTGAATCAAGCCCTTTTCTTTGCACCTCTTTTTTTAGAGCCTACTCTTTTTATTGCATCTCTTCACTTATTCTTTTTCTCCGTTCTTTTTCCATTCCTTTCTTGTAATTTGATGCCGGTTTCTTCTCGCCGCCTTCTTTCCTTCGTTCTTGTTTCTATTGGTAAATCTTTTTACCGTCCGTATTTCTTTTCCTTTCTCTTTTTGGTCCCCTCTTTTACCCCTGTCAGAAGTACTTCCGGCGGGGGTACAATCAGTCGGCGACTGAAACCGTTTCAGTCCCTGAGTGAAACCGTTTCAGTCGCCGACTGATTCCCTTTCGTTCAAGGAGTGAGTCCGCCTCGGTCGTCAGCCGGTCTTTCTTCTTCCGTTTT
>Ga0129307_1000430_pt1 | contig 65240 bp, 69 predicted proteins | sample P1105metagenome_FD_94437 | JGI IMG/M metagenome (GOLD analysis project Ga0129307, IMG submission 94437) | Capybara group fecal microbial communities from Wisconsin, USA - P1105 metagenome | ecosystem: Host-associated > Mammals > Digestive system > Large intestine > Fecal | place: USA: Wisconsin... | reverse complement strand
TCAGATTCTTCAGAATCTCTCTGATACTTTCCTTATACTGGTTATATATCACCTTTCGTCTGTATTTTGGCGTAAATACTATATGATATTTGCATAACCATTTTGTATGCGCCAGACTGTAGGATTTTTCTGCCATTGTTTATCACCTGTCTTTCTATATATTGGGCTTGAACATCCCTAATTATACTTAGTCAGGTGATTTTTTGTGTAACTCATTGTCACCACCCGCATAGCAGGTGGTTTCTTGTCTCATACGACTCCTTTCTTTTAAAAGAAACTCGTTTTCGTATTCGACTGGGTCACGACCCGTAACGAAATGGACACCTCCTGCTGTGTGCAGGAAGGTGTCCATGATGACCTAAAATCTTTTAATCCTTTGTCCAGGATTTGGGGTACATATTAGCATCTGCCGGTATTATTTGTTCCTCATCATGTATATGTTCTTATGATCTCTTCGGCTACTTCCAGCCTCGGGACTCCCCTGTCCATGGCCTGTTTCTCTATGTATCTGTGTGCCTCGGGCTCCTCCATCCCCTTATTGGAGATCAGAATCCATTTCGCATGGTTCACCATTCTTATCTCCTTCATCTTGTCTTCAACGGTGATGCTCTTCCTCTCCAACTTCTTCAGTCTCTCGCACGAGGCCTGCATCCAGTTGAGCGCTAGTTCGAGTATCTGTCGGCTCAGGGGCTTGAACAGAGTGAAGACCCCGTATTCAGAGGCTTTTGGAGCGGCTCTGTCATATACGTCTGAAGACACGAGGAGAAGCGCCACGGAGCTCCTGGATGCGGTGACATCGATGGCAAAACCCACTCCCGGATCATCCGGCAGCGGAGAGTTGACGATAACAAGATCGTATCCTCTTTCGTTCCATGCCCTTTTTGCCTCGCTCACGCTCTGTACTACCCGGACAGGGCCGAAGCATGAGCCAAGCAGCATGGAAGAAACGGCAGTATTCAGTTTTTCAGCAGCCGATACCACTAGTACGCTGTACGATCTTTCCCTGAGCTCCATTGACCGTTCTCCGATTCAGACTCCCTTCCTTATTCCCTGCAGTAGATCTCGAGTATCTCGCGTGGAACGTACCTTCTTAAGAAGTCGCTTCCTCTGGCAGTCCTTACCGCCTCATCATAGGTCTCAGGCAGTTTCCTGTAGTCTTTGAGCGCCTCCCTCTCCGCCGTATATAGGTTGAAATCGGCTGGTCCTTCAAGAGTCAGTTTCCTTTCTATCCCGTCCATTGCGGCATAGATCAGGAGAGCGAATGCAAGATAAGGATTCGCTCCGGGATCCGGTGAACGGAGCTCCGCCCTTACATATTCACCCTCTGCCGCAGGTATCCTTATGAGCTGAGATCTGTTCTGCTCCGACCAGGAGATGTATCTCGGGGCCTTATGGCTTCCGAGCCTCTTGTAGGAATCCATCGAAGGATTCAGGAACACGGTAATGTCTGCTATGTTGGCGAGTATCCCGGCTATCATATGGCCGAAATCCTCCTCATTCTCTGAATCTTTGAGAGAGATATTAATGTGAAAGCCGTTTCCCGGGTGTCCGTCAAGAGGCTTCGGAGAGAAATCTGCGTGAAGCCCGTTCCTGTCCGCTATAGTCCTAACGACCCTCTGGAATATCTCGGTGTTGTCTGCGGCGGTTAGCGCATCGGAGTATCTGAAATCGATCTCGTTCTGTCCGGGTCCCGCTTCGTGATGGGATGCTTCCGGACGGATGCCCATCTTCTCGAGGGTGAGGCAGATCTCCCTTCTCACGTTCTCTCCCCTGTCCTCGGGAGCTATGTCCATATATCCGGCCTGATCGTGGGGAACATCAGTGGGCCTTCCGTCATCTCCGAGCCTGAAAAGGTAGAACTCCTGTTCCGACCCGAACGTGAATCTGAGCCCTTTCTCCCTTGCCTCCCTGTCGGCCTTCTTCAGGAACTCCCTGGTATCGCATTCGAACTGTCTCCCGTCCGGATATGATATGGACGAGAACATCTGGATGACCCGTCCGTTCTCCGGTCTCCATGGCAGGGGCACTATCGTATCGGGATCCGGATGGAGCATGAGATCGCTCCTCACCTCATCACCGAAGCCTGCTATGGAGGACGCATCGAATGCTATGCCTGAAGTAAGGGCTCTCATTAGCTCGTCCGGCATTATGGAAACGTTCTTCTGCTTTCCAAAGACGTCACAGAAGGTGAGGCGTATGAACTTCACGTCCTCTTCCCTGACGTACTGGAGTATCTCTTCAAATGAATATCTCACAATATACCTCCGTTCACGCCGTAAAGCCTGTACGACATGAATGATTTTTGCAAAAACTGAGACCATTATATCCAAAAACAGGCCGTTTTTCCATCACTCCGGCTAGTATGAAACGATATATGAAGGAAAGCTGTAAGAGAGTTTCAGAAACCGTTGACAAGGGAGGGACTGAGAGTGATAATAACATTGTTAAAGGCAAAGGCGTCTTTGAGTCTTACTCATCGACGCCTTTTTTATATGTTCCGGATCAAACGGGCATTCTCAGATGATACAGGAGGAACAGAAATGGAAAAGATACTGGTCCTTGATTTCGGAGGACAGTACGATCAGCTCATAGCAAGAAGAGTCAGGGAGCAAAACGTGTATGCCGAGATACATCCGTATAACAGGATCTCTCCGGAAGAGATTCTGAAGGAAGGCTATAAGGGCATAATCCTCACGGGTGGCCCGAACAGCGTATACGACCCTTCTTCTCCCCATTATGACAAAGCTCTCCTCACGCTTGGCATCCCGGTACTGGGCATATGCTACGGAGCCCAGCTCCTCGCATATATGGCGGGAGGCACTGTGACAGGCGCAAAGGATTCCAGCGAATACGGGCACGCATCGGTAAGTCTCAGGGAGGATATCCTCTTTCAGGGAGTGCCTGAGGAGAGCACCTGCTGGATGAGCCATACGGACTTCATAAGCAGTCTTCCTCAAGGTTATATCGTCACCGGCAGTACGGACAGATGTCCGTGTGCGGCATTCAGGGATGAAAAAGGTATGATATTCGGAGTACAGTTCCACCCGGAGGTCACTCATACAGAATACGGAAGGAAGATCCTCGGAAACTTCCTGTTCGGCGTCTGCAAGGTCAGCGGGGACTGGAAGATGGAAGACTATGCCACTACCCTCATAGAAGAACTAAAAGGACGTCTCGGCGGAAAGAAAGTGCTGCTTGGGCTTTCGGGCGGAGTGGATTCCTCAGTCTGTGCCATGCTGCTCAACAGGGCCGTGGGAAAGGACCTCATATGCGTATTCGTGGATCATGGTCTCCTTAGAAAGGGAGAAGCGGATCTTGTGGAGAAGACCTTCAGGGACGAGATGGGCATGAACCTGATAAGGGCAGATGCATCGGAGCGTTTCCTGAAAAAGCTCAAGGGAGTATCCGATCCCGAGTCCAAGAGAAAGATCATAGGCGAGGAGTTCATAAGGGTCTTCGAGGCGCAGGCAAAGAAGATCGGACACGTGAAAGCTCTTGCCCAGGGCACCATATACCCCGACGTCATAGAAAGCGGCAAGGGAGATTCCGCAGTAATAAAGAGCCATCACAACGTTGGCGGTCTCCCGGATGTCATATCCTTTGACGAGATAGTCGAGCCGTTAAGAGACCTGTTCAAGGACGAGGTAAGAGAGATAGGAAGACTTCTGGGACTCCCCGATGAGCTCGTAAGAAGGCAGCCCTTCCCGGGGCCAGGCCTTGCGGTCCGCATCATAGGAGAGATCACTGAAGAAAAGATCAGGATGCTCCAGGATGCAGATGCGATATTCAGGGAGACCGTGGACCGCGAATGCCTCCCGGAAGCTCCGGCACAATACTTTGCGGTGCTGACCGACACCAGGAGCGTCGGAGTGATGGGCGATGCCAGAACATACGGATACACGGTAGCGCTGCGGGCGGTCACCACAGACGATTTCATGACAGCAGAATGGACACGGCTCCCGTATGAGGTCCTCGAGACTGCAAGCCGCAGGATCACGAACGAAGTGCACGGGATCTCAAGAGTCGTATTTGATATATCTTCCAAGCCCCCGGCAACGGTGGAATGGGAATAAAGGAGAACTTATGATGACTAAATACGTATTTGTTACCGGAGGAGTCGTCTCCGGTCTTGGTAAAGGCATAACCGCAGCATCTCTCGGACGTCTTCTGAAGGCACGCGGCCTCAAGGTCGCCGCACAGAAGTTGGACCCTTACATAAACGTGGACCCGGGAACCATGAGCCCATACCAGCACGGAGAAGTCTATGTGACTGAGGACGGTGCCGAAACGGATCTGGACCTCGGCCACTACGAAAGGTTCATAGATGAGGATCTGAACAAGTATTCCAATCTCACCACCGGCAAGGTCTACTGGAACGTGCTCAACAAGGAGCGCCGCGGCGAATACCTCGGCTCCACGGTCCAGGTGATCCCTCATATCACGAACGAGATCAAGGATTTCATATACAGGGTAGGCAAGAAGACCGGGGCTGACGTGGTCATAACCGAGATAGGCGGGACCATTGGTGATATCGAATCCCAGCCCTTCATCGAAGCCGTGAGACAGATATCCCTGGAGGTTGGAAAAGAGAACAGTCTGTTCATACACGTGACTCTCGTCCCCTACCTCAGCGGATCTGAAGAACACAAGTCCAAGCCCACGCAGCATTCGGTAAAGGAACTTCAGGGAATGGGCATCAATCCTGACATCATAGTGCTTCGATGCGACAGTCATCTTGAAGAGTCCATATTCCAGAAGATCGCCCTGTTCTGCAACGTCAAGCCTGACTGTGTCATAGAGAACATAACCCTCCCGAGCATATATGAAGCTCCTCTGATGCTGGAAGCCTCAGGGTTTTCTGAGGTTGTCTGCAGGGAGCTAGGACTGCAGACTCCCCCTCCCGACCTGTCGGAATGGAAGAAGATGGCGGAGAGCATATACAAAAAAAATCTCGGCACTGTGGAGATAGGGCTCGTCGGAAAATATGTCGCTCTCCATGATGCGTATCTATCTGTTGCGGAGGCCCTCCATCATGCCGGTTTCTATCATAACGTGCACATCAATATCCACTGGATAGATTCCGAGAAGATCACTTATGAGAACGCGGATGAGATGCTGGGGAACCTTAACGGCATAATCGTCCCGGGAGGCTTCGGAAGCAGGGGCATAGAAGGCATGATCGTTGCAGCCGGATATGCCAGAAAGCATAGGATCCCGTATTTCGGGATCTGTCTCGGGATGCAGATAGCCGTAATAGAATATGCTAGGAACGTTGCCGGCCTAGCCGATGCCAACTCAGGAGAATTCGATGCGGATACACCCAATAAGGTCATAGACTTCATGCCCGGTCAGTCGGACGAGATAGACAAGGGCGGAACGCTGAGGCTCGGAGCATATCCCTGTATCATAAAGAAGGGCTCTGCCATGGAGCGCTGCTACGAAGCTCTTGAGATAAGTGAGAGACACCGCCACCGCTATGAATTCAACAATGACTACAGAGAGCTTCTTGAAGAAAAAGGGCTTACCCTCAGCGGCATATCGCCGGACGGAGTGCTGGTCGAGACGGTGGAACTGTCAGACAGGGATTTCCATATAGGAGTACAGTACCATCCTGAATTCAAAAGCCGTCCCAACAGGCCCCATCCCCTTTTCAAGGGCTTCATCGGAGCCGCACTCAAGGACAGCAGGAAGAGAGACTTACGATGACTATTCCAAATATGAATTATTCTGATCTAAAGGATTCATATCTGTTCCATGATATCGGAGAGAGGGTATCAAGGTATCAGAAGGAGCATCCCGGTATAAAGATTTACAGGATGGGTGTCGGCGATGTTACCCTGCCTCTTTGTGATGCAGTCATTAAAGCCATGCACGATGCAGTGGATGAGCAGGCTGATATCAGTACTTTCCACGGATATATGCCGGAATGCGGTCTCCCGTCTTTCAGGGAGAAGGCGAGCCTTCATTATGCTTCCAGAGGTACGGAAATATCACCCGACGAAGTTTTCGTTTCCCCTGGAGCAAGCGACGACCTCGGTGCTATAATGGACCTCTTCGACAGCAGAAACAGTGTCCTTGTTATGGAACCGGCCTATCCCGCATATGTGGACACCAATATCATGATCGGAAGAAGGATCGTCCATATGCCCGCAGGGGAATTCAATGGCTTCACTCCCCTTCCGGACCCTTCTCTAAGGACGGAACTCATATACATATGTTCCCCGAACAACCCCACGGGAGCAGTCTTTGACAGGGATCAGCTGAAAAAATGGGTGGATTTTGCCAATGAGAACGGATCTGTGATAATATTCGATGCTGCCTACGAGGCATACATCGAGGATCCCTCTGTTCCTCACAGCATATATGAGATAGACGGTGCAAAGGATTGCGCAATAGAGATATGCTCTTTCTCGAAAACAGCGGGCTTTACCGGCACTAGGCTGGGTTACACCGTCATTCCGAAGGAACTTAAGAGATATGGTATGGACCTGAATGCCATGTGGGTGAGGAACCGCACCACCAAGAGCAACGGAGTGTCATACATAATCCAGAAGAGCGGAGAAGCCGTCTTCACGGAAGAGGGACAGCGGCAGATAAATGAGAACATACGCTATTACAAGGAAAACGGCAGATCCTTCATGAAGGTGCTGGACGATCTCGGTGTGAGATACTATGGCGGGAAGAATGCTCCGTACATTTGGATGAAGTGCCCGGGCAAACTGAATAGCTGGGATTTCTTCGACCTGCTCCTGAACGAGATACAGGTCATAGGCACCCCGGGAGTCGGATTCGGAAGCTGTGGAGAGGGATTCATCCGGTTCTCAACTTTTGCCAATTCCTCCGATACTGCAGAGGCTGCGGAAAGGATCTCCTCCCTGCTCAGACGATTCTGATCAACAGATGATGAGTATATGAAAAGAGGTATGTCTTAAGGCATACCTCTTTCATATTACTATGACTTTCAGAGTTTCATCGAAATAGCTATCCTGTCTGCGAGTGCTTCTATCTGTGCAAGATTCTCCTCCTTGACGGATGACTTAAGGGATACCTTCTCCTCTATCAATGTCATGTTCTTCATCGCCTGCACCATCTCCGTGATCCTCTTTCCGGACTGGGCTACCCAGGAGCCGTTCTCGATTACCCCAATCGTCCTGTTCTGGAGGTTATGTGTGGTCATCTCGTGTATGACGTTTTCCATTGCCTCAAACAGGAAGCTGTCATGAGTCACGCTCGCAAAGACTATGTGACTGTACCTGAATGCGTCTGAAATGATGTTCGATACTCCATAACTGCAGACATCTCTGATCTTTATATCCCTGACACCTTTTTCCGCCAGCTTCATGGCCAGTATGTTTGAGGCATTTTCGGTATTTCCGTATATCGATCCCACCAGAATAAGGCATCCTTTGACTTCAGGCTCGTATCTGCTCCATTTCTCATAATCCGACAGGATCTTCGGGAAATCCTCTTTCCAGATGAACCCGTGAAGCGGACATACCATCTCTATCTCAAGATCCGCTGTCTTTTTGAGTGCTGCCTGCACCTGTGGCCCGTACCTGCCTACTATATTGGAGTAATATCTTCTTGCCTCAGCCCTTACGTCCATTTCATAATCCGTTTCTTCAGCAAAGATATGTCCGTCCAAAGGCCCGAACACGCCGAATGCATCGGCTGAGAAAAGGGTCTTTCCTGTACTCTCATAAGTCATCATGACCTCAGGCCAGTGAACCATGGGCGTCATGAAGAACCTGAATCTCAGGTCACCTATCTCTATCTCATCATTCTCCTTTACGGTATCGAACCTGTCTTCCGGGTCAAAATCGAAAAACTGTTTTATCATGCCCAAGACCTTCGCATTGCTTATGATCCTGACATTCGGATATCTGAGGAGCAGATCCCCAAGAGTGGCACAGTGATCGGGTTCCATATGGTTGATTATTAGATAGTCGAGGTCCCTGCCTTCGAGCACATGGGCTATGTTCTCAAAGAACTGACGTGCCACCGCTTTATCGGCAGTGTCCACAAGAACGGTCTTCTCTCCAGTAAACAGATATGAGTCATATGACATTCCGTCCGGTACCGGATACATATTTTCAAAGAGACTGATCTTCCTGTCGGTCGCTCCGACCCAGTAAAGATCCTTTCTCAATTCCTTAACGCAATACATCTCTGATCGATCCCCTGCGGGATCTCCCCTTTCCTTCTTATATTTTTCGCATCCATTATACTTTAACGGCTCATGTATATAAAGCAGAGCATGAAAAAGCTCCCTCATGCATTCCTGCAGGGGAGCTTTGTAATGACTTTATCTATACTTATCTGTTGTAATACTCTACAGCGGACTCGAACAGCTTCATGTCATAACTGCCGTCAACGTTCTGATACAGACCGTTTCCTGTCCTCTCAGAGTGGCCCATCTTTCCGAACACCCTTCCGTCTCCCGAGAGGATTCCCTCGATAGCGCACATGGATCCGTTCGGGTTGAACCTGATGTCCATAGTGGCATTTCCGGCAGGATCGACATATTGGGTCATGACCTGTCCGTTCTTCACAAGCTCTGCCAGGACTTCATCAGAAGCAATGAATCTGCCCTCTCCGTGGGAAACCGGTACTGTGAAGACATCTCCCACGTTCACCTTCGTGAGCCATGGGGATCTGACAGATGCTACTCTGGTCCTCACGAGCCTTGACTGGTGTCTTCCTATGGAATTGAAGGTCAGCGTCGGGAAGGATATGTCGGTATCCAGGATCTTTCCGTACGGCACGAGTCCGAGCTTGATAAGAGCCTGGAATCCGTTGCAGATACCTCCCATGAGTCCGTCCCTCTTTTCAAGAAGTTCCTGCACGGCCTCCTTGATCTCCGGATTCCTGAAGAAAGCGGTTATGAACTTGCCGCTGCCATCAGGCTCGTCTCCTCCGGAGAAACCTCCCGGAATAAAGATGATCTGCGACTGTCTTATGAGATCTGCAAATCCTCTGACTGAAGCGGATATGCCTTCAGGAGTCAGATTGTTGATCACGAATACCGTTGCATCTGCTCCTGCTTTCTCCCATGCCTTCTTTGTATCGTATTCGCAGTTGGTACCCGGGAATACCGGTATAAGGACTCTGGGCCTGCTGACATGATATCCCGCCTTATACCCGACTTCCGGTGCCGGTGCAGATACGTTCTCTGCTCCGATGCCCTGAAGTGTCTTGAGCTTGTATACTGATTCGAGCCTGTCTTCATATATCGCCTGAAGGAGGTCGGTATTGATGTACTCGTTTCCGTAGCTGAATTCCTTCTTGTTGGTGATGGTACCGACGACAGCTCCGCCTTCCAGATTCTCCTCGGCCTCCACTATGAATGCTCCGTATCTCAGATCGAAGAGCTGTCTAAGAGAGAATTCCTTTGCAAAATCAAAGCCGAATCCCTCTCCGAAACTCATCTTCATGATCGCTTCCGCGATACCTCCGTAGGTCAGAGTCTGGACTGCAAACACCTTTTTATTCCTTATGAGCTCTGTCACCTTCTCATACAGTTCCTTCAAGGATTCAGTCTTCGGAAGTCCGTTTGCATCATATCGCGGCTGCAGAAGCACCGCCTTGTGGCCGTTCTTCTTGAAGTGGTTCGTTATGACGTCCTCCGTGGTCCCTGTAGTCACTGCAAACGACACGAGTGTCGGAGGAACATCTATGTTTTCGAAGGTCCCGCTCATGGAGTCCTTGCCTCCTATGGCGGCGATACCCAGATCCATCTGTGCCCTGAATGCTCCGAGCAGTGCAGCAGCAGGCTTTCCCCACCTCTTCGGATCCCTCATGGGCTTCTCGAAGTACTCCTGGAAAGTAAGATATATGTCTTTGAAATCTGCACCTGCGGCTATGAGCTTGGATACTGATTCCACAACGGACAGATATGCTCCGTGATACGGAGATCTCTCCATCACGTACGGGTTATACCCCCATGACATGAAGGATACTGCGTTCGTATCCCCGCTCTCCACGGGTATCTTGTGTATCATGGTCTGTATAGGTGTGAGCTGCTTCGATCCTCCTAACGGCATGAGCACCGTTCCTGCTCCGATAGTAGAGTCAAACCTTTCAGAAAGTCCTCTCTTGGAGCAGATATTGAGATCTCCGGCCATCATGGCCATTGCCTCGTCAAACCTTCCTTTGACCTCTCTTCTGAGTCCCTGTCCCGAAGGAACATCAACTTCTATGTGCTTCTCCGCACCGTTTGAATTCAGGAACTCTCTTGAGATATCGACGATCGCCTTCCCGTTCCATTCCATCACGAGCCTCGGCTCTTCGGTCACTACGGCCACCTTCGTAGCCTCAAGGTTTTCGGAGAAGGCCAGTTCCCTGAATCTCATCTCATCCTCGGGAGCTACTACCACAGCCATCCTCTCCTGGGATTCGCTTATGGCAAGCTCGGTACCGTCAAGTCCCTCATATTTCTTCGGGACCGCGTTGAGATCTATATAGAGACCGTCGGCCAGTTCTCCAATGGCTACGGATACTCCTCCTGCTCCGAAGTCGTTGCACCTCTTTATCAGCCTTGATGCTTCCGGATTCCTGAACAGTCTCTGGAGCTTCCTCTCTTCAGGAGCATTTCCCTTCTGAACTTCTGCTCCGCAGGATTCAAGGGACTGCGTGGTATGAGATTTTGAAGAACCGGTGGCTCCGCCTATTCCGTCTCTTCCGGTACGTCCTCCGAGGAGTATCACAACATCTCCGGGAAGTGGAACTTCTCTTCTGACGTTCCTTGCGGGTGCAGCACCAAGGACCGCACCTATCTCCATGTGCTTTGCCGTATATCCCTCATGATAGAGCTCGTCCACTATTCCGGTGGCAAGTCCTATCTGGTTTCCGTATGAACTGTAGCCTGCGGCTGCAGTCGTCACTATCTTCCTCTGCGGGAGCTTTCCCTTTATGGTCTTTTCCACCGGCTGCAGGGGATCGGATGCTCCGGTTATCCTCATTGCTGCATATACATACGATCTTCCGGAGAGCGGATCCCTTATGGCACCGCCTATGCATGTTGCGGCGCCTCCGAAAGGCTCGATCTCCGTAGGATGGTTATGCGTTTCGTTCTTGAAGAGAAGGAGCCAGTCCTCTCTTCTTCCGTTGACTTCTATATTTATCTTCACTGTGCAGGCGTTGATCTCTTCAGACTCATCCAGTTTGTCAAGAAGTCCCTTCCTCTTGAGATACTTTGCTGCGATGGTGCCCATATCCATGAGATTCACCGGTTTTCTGATGCCGAGTTCTTTTCTTACAGAGAGGTATTCCTCATAGGTCTTCCTTATTTCCTCATCCTCGAAGCGTATGTCGTCTATAGTCGTCAGGAATGTCGTATGCCTGCAGTGATCGGACCAGTATGTATCTATCATCCTGATCTCTGTGATCGTTGGGTCTCTTCCTTCTTTTCTGAAATATTCCTGGCAGAAGGCTATGTCTCCCTCATCCATGGCAAGTCCGAGCTTCTTTATGAATTCCGAAAGCTCTTCCCCGTTCATATCCGTAAAACCGGTCACCGTTTCGACTTCAGTCGGTACGGTATATTCCATCTCAAGGGTATCAGGAAGCTCAAGGGATGCCTCTCTCGCCTCAACGGGGTTGATGACATAATGCTTGATGGCCTCCTTCTCCTCATCGGATATCTCTCCCCTTATCATGTATACCTTTGCGGTCCTGACTGCTGGCTTGTCCTTCTGGGAGATGAGCTGTATGCACTGGGCTGCGGAATCAGCTCTCTGATCGAACTGTCCCGGCAGGAATTCGACTGCGAAAACGAACGCCTCCGTGTCCACAGGAAGTGAATCATATATATAGTCCTGCTGGGGCTCGGAGAAAACCGTGGTCTTGGCCCTGTTGAAGAGCTCTTCATCTATATCCTCTACGTCATACCTGTTCAGTATGCGAAGATCGTCTATCCCTTTTATCTGAAGAAATCTGAACAGCTCCTGCCTGAGTGCCTTTGCCTCATTTGCAAGCTCCGGGAATTTCTCGGAATAAATACGGTAAATCATCTTTCCTCCCGTCATTTAAGAGCTCTTAACGCTCTCTGTCCTATATCGTGCCTGAAATAAATGTTCTCGAAATGTACTTTCTCTATGTTCTTGTATGCGCTCTCTATCGCCTTTTCAAGGGTGTCTTCCACAGCCGTGACTCCGAGCACTCTTCCCCCTGCGGTGAGGAGCTTTCCGTTCTCTGCCTTTGCTCCTGCGATATACAGTTCGGCATCGAAATTCTCGTCCTTCGTGATCTCAAAGCCGCTCTGATACTTCACCGGATAACCACTGGAAGCACCAATGACACAGCACGCATATCCCTTCTTAAATTCTACATCAATGTCACTGAGCGTTCCATCCGTGCACGCCCTCATGACCGTAAAGAGATCGGTCTCGAGAAGAGGGAGCACGACCTGCGTCTCCGGATCTCCGAACCTGCAGTTATACTCGATGACCTTCGGTCCGTTCTTTGTTATCATGAGTCCGAAATAGAGGCATCCCTTAAAGGTCCTGCCTTCCTCATTCATGGCATTTATCGTCGGGAGAAAGATGTCTCTCATGCATATCTCTGCGATCTCTTCCGTATAATACGGATTCGGAGCCACGGTCCCCATACCGCCTGTATTGAGCCCTGTGTCGTTGTCTCCTGCTCTCTTGTGGTCCATGCTGGAGATCATGGGAATGACCGTCTTTCCGTCCGTAAATGAGAGCACCGAGACCTCGGGGCCTTCCAGAAACTCCTCTATGACGACCTTGCTGCCGCTGTCACCGAAGACCCTGTCCTCCATCATGTCCCTTACCGCTTTTTCGGCGATCTCCACTGATTCAGCTATGATGACCCCTTTTCCTAGAGCCAGGCCGTCTGCCTTGACGACTATCGGGGGAGTCTGTTTCCTGACATATGACAGAGCGCTCTCAATGTCGGAGAAGGTCTCATAGCCTGCTGTCGGGATGGAGTATTTCTTCATGAGCTCCTTTGAGAAAGCCTTGCTTCCCTCGATTATGGCTGCAGCCCTGCTGGGGCCGAAGCACGGGATCCCCTTTTCATTCAGTCTGTCCACTGCACCGAGCACCAGAGGATCATCCGGTGCCACTACCGCATAATCTATGCCGTTCTCAACAGCAAAAGCAGTGATGCCGTCCAGATCCTTTGCCCCTATCGGCACGCACTCCGCATCTGCGGCGATTCCGCCGTTTCCCGGGAGCGCATAGATCTTTTCTATCTCACTGCTCTTCTTAAGTGCCTTTATTATGGCGTGCTCTCTTCCGCCGCCGCCGACTACCATTACTTTCATATATCAGCCTTCCTTGTCTTCTCTGAGCTTTCGGGCAACCATCTCGGCAGCCTTAGGCAGTATCTTCCATTCAGCCTGTTCCATCACTCGTCTCTGAAGTATCTCGGGAGTATCACCCTCCTCTACCTCCACGGCTTTCTGAAGTATTATCCTTCCGCCGTCAGGGATCTCGTTGACGTAATGGACCGTTGCTCCCGTGACCTTGACTCCGTATTCCAGAGCCTTCTCATGCACATGGAGCCCGTAATATCCCTTCCCGCAGAAGGAAGGAATGAGAGAGGGATGCACGTTTATCATCCTGTCCGCAAAAGCGGAGGTGAAATGCTCTGTCAGGATCCTCATGAATCCCGCGAGTATCACCATGTCTATCTTCTTTTCATGAAGAAGGGAGATGAGCCTGTCCTCATACTCTGTCTGTGTCTCGGCTTTTTTCTTCCTTACTACAACAGCCTCTATGCCGTTGTTCCTGGCTCTCTCAAGAGCATATGCGTCCTTATTGTCCGAGACCACGAGCTTTATCTCTCCGCTCTTCAGTATCCCCTTATGCTCAGCATCGATAAGAGCCTGAAGGTTCGTCCCTCCTCCGGAAACAAAAACAGCGATAGCCGTCAGCATATCACTGTTCCTTCGTCGGAAACGACCGTCTCACCTATGATGTACGGAGCGTCTCCTTCAGCGGAAAGAAGTTCCATGCATCTGTCCGCATCGTTTTTATCCACCACGAAGATCATTCCGATACCCATATTGAATACATTGAACATGTCTCTCTCGGAGATGTTTCCCGTCTTCTGGAGCCAGTCGAACACAGGAAGGACCTTTATGGCATTCCTGTCTATCCTTGCTCCTATACCGTCTGCAAGGCTCCTCGGGAGCTTCTCGTAATATGCTCCTCCGGTTATATGAGAGATGGAGTTCACCTTTATCTCATTATCCATCAGGATACGGACCTGCTTGGCATAGATCCTGGTCGGGGTGAGAAGTTCGTCTCCCACCGTGCGTCCGAGCTCGGGAACGTAGAGATCAAGGGGCGTGCCTGAATCTCTGAGTATCTTCCTCACCAGAGAGAATCCGTTAGAATGTACGCCACTCGAAGGGAGAGCTATGAGCACGTCACCGGCTTTCACGTTCCTTCTGTCAAGAAGCCTGTCCCTGTCTATGAGTCCGACTGTGAATCCCGCGATATCATATTCGTCATCTGGATAGAACCCGGGCATCTCTGCCGTCTCTCCGCCAATAAGTGCAGCTCCTGCCTGGACGCAGCCTTCAGCCACACCGGATACTATCTCGGCTATCCTCTTCGGATCGGTCTTTCCCGTAGCTATGTAATCCAGGAAAAGAACGGGTCTTGCTCCCCTGCAGATGACATCGTTCACGCACATGGCAACACAGTCTATGCCTATGGAATCGTGCTTATTCATCTCAAAAGCGAGCTTAAGCTTCGTTCCAACTCCGTCGGTCCCGCTTACGAGCACGGGTCTCTTGATCCCCGTGATGTCCAGTTCTATCGCTCCTCCGAAGCCTCCTCCGGAGAGCACCATGTCATTGAAGGTCCTCTGTACATGTTCCTTCATGAGTTCTATCGCCTTATACCCGGCGGTTATGTCAACTCCCGCCTCTTTATATGCATCACTGTAGCTCTTCATATCTTCACCTGTTTATCTCGTATCTGTTCTTTGCTCTGTCAATAGGGGTCTCTGTCGGATAATTGCCGTCGAAGCATGCCGTACAGAACTCTTCAGGATTGGCGAATTCCGCTATCTCCCTTACGTCCTCAAGTCTCAGATATCCGAGGCTGTCTGCACCTATCATGTCACATATGGTGCTTACGGAGTACTTGTAGGCTATCAGGTGCTCACTGGAATCTATGTCTGTTCCATAGAAGCAGGGATAGAGGAAAGGAGGTGCAGAGACTCTCACGTGCACTTCAGTAGCGCCTGCGTCTCTAAGCAGCTTCACGATCTTCGCCATCGTGGTGCCCCTGACTATGGAGTCATCTATGAGGACGACTCTCTTGCCGCTCACCACTGAGGCAATGGGGTTCAGTTTGATCCTTACCTTATCCTCACGGGATTTCTGTCCCGGAGAGATGAACGTCCTTCCGATATATTTGTTCTTTATGAATCCAATTCCGTAGGGAATGCCCGATTGTCTTGCATAGCCTATGGCGGCATCGAGTCCCGAATCAGGAACGCCTATAACCACGTCGGCATGTACCGGATGGGTCAGCGCCAGCATGGAGCCTGCCCTCGCCCTTGCATTATGAACAGAACTTCCGTCTATCACGGAGTCGGGACGTGCGAAGTATATGAACTCGAATATGCAGGAGCTCTTCTTCACCTTTCCGCAGTGATCCTTAATGGACCTCAGGCCTCCGTTCTCGAATACCAGTATCTCGCCCGGTTCCAGTTCCCTCTCATACTCTGCGCCGACTGCTTCAAGAGCACAGCTCTCCGAGGCGACCACGTATGCCCCGTCTTCTCTCTTTCCGAAACAGATGGGATGGAAACCGTGGGGGTCTCTAACGGCTATGAGCTTGTCCTTTGCCATCATGACGAGGGAATATGCTCCTTCGAGCCTGTCCATGGCCTTTGCCAGGGCCTCTTCGATGGAATCGGACCTGAGTCTTTCAGCAGTGATTATGTATGAGATGACCTCTGTATCTGTTGTAGTGTGGAATATGGCTCCGCCAAGCTCCAGTTCTTCCCTGAGCTTGTCTGAGTTGGAGAGGTTACCATTGTGTGCCAGCACGAGGGTGCCCTTGATATGGTTTATGACAATAGGCTGTGAATTTGCCCTGTCAGTGCTCCCCGTGGTGCCGTATCTGCAGTGTCCTACTGCCATGTCTCCCTCTCCGAGATATCTGAGTCTTCCGGGGGTAAACACCTGTTCCACAAGACCGACATCCGTATATGCTCTGATGGAGCCCTTGTCGTTCACTACTATTCCGCAGCTCTCCTGTCCCCTGTGCTGGAGGGCAAAGAGACCGTAATAGCAGGTGTCTGCCAGAGCTCTGTCACAGCCTTCGTTTTCGGCATATATCCCGAATACGCCGCATTCTTCATGTAAATTGCTCATCTTATTCTCCCATAAGGCGTCTCATGACTTCGTTATAAGCATCCTCCACACCGCCGAGATCCCTTCTGAACCTGTCCTTGTCCAGTTTCTCCTTCGTGGTGCTGTCCCAGTATCTGCAGGTATCGGGGGATATCTCGTCTGCCAGGACTATGGTGCCGTCGGCAAGCCTTCCGAACTCGAGTTTGAAGTCTATGAGGTCTATGTTGAGCTTTCTGAAATAGTCCTTGAGGACTTCGTTGACCTTGAAGGCGTAATTCTTGATGGTCTCAATCTCTTCCTTTGTAGCGAGCTTGAGAGCCAGTGCATGATACTGGTTTATAAGGGGATCTCCGAGAGCGTCGTTCTTGTAGGAGAACTCTATAGTAGGCTCCTCGAATACTATCCCTTCCTCAACGCCATAGTTCTTTGCGAAAGAACCGGCGGAAACGTTCCTTATGATGACTTCAAGAGGCACTATGGACACCTTCTTTACGAGGGTCTCCCTGTCTGAGAGCTGTTCCACATAGTGGGTGGGCACTCCGTGCTTCTCAAGAAGCTGCATGAGCATGTTGCTCATCTTGTTGTTGATGATGCCTTTACCTACTATCGTGCCCTTCTTGAGGCCGTTGAATGCAGTGGCATCGTCCTTGTACTCAACTATAACGAGAGCTTCGTCATCTGTCTTAAAGACTTTCTTTGCTTTTCCTTCATAGATCTGTTCGAGTTTCTTCATGGTCATCCCTCCGTATTGTATTTTTCACTTATTTCCCTGTCTTTTTCAAGGACCGATCTTCTGAAATCAGCCCTGTCCTTCATGAGTCTTTCTGCCAGTCCTTCGTCCTGGAGCGCAAGTATCTCCATGGCAAGGATAGCTGCATTCCTCGCGCCGTTTACGGCCACCGTTGCCACCGGGATGCCAGGAGGCATCTGTACGGTCGACAGGAGCGCGTCCATACCGTCAAGCTCTGTGGAACTCACAGGAAGCCCTATCACGGGAAGAGTACTGTTTCCTGCAAACACTCCTCCTAGATGAGCAGCCTTTCCTGCCGCACAAATCATAACCCCAAAGCCATTGCCCTTTGCGTTCTTCGCAAACTCCACAGCCTCATCCGGAGTCCTGTGGGCAGAGAGCACATGGACCTCGAAAGGCACGCCGTGTTCCCTGAGTTCAACGATGCATTTTTCCACTACGCCAAGGTCACTGGCACTTCCCATTACTACTGCAACTTTCTTCATGGCAATCCTCCTGAAAACATATAAACTCTACCATATTATATTAAAACAAGTCAAAAGAATGGTTCGCCAAAATCCGAATGATAGTCGAATATAAAGCCTTAAATTGCGTATTTTGTGCCGAATTTATCAGTTGTTTCCCTTTCCTGTTTTCCAAGGCCGAAAATCAGGTCTTTCAATGTACCGAAACGGGGTTTCCACCATGGTTTTATCTTTCCGCCTGTCATCTCTGTCATATTTTATGGTAATATAGATGCAACAGGTACGAAGGAAAGGAGGCCCTCATGAATATCTACGAATCAGCAGAAGACTATCTTGAGACCATACTCATACTCAGCACCGTATCCTCTGACGTCAGGAGCATAGACATAGCTACCGAGATGGGATTCTCAAAACCCAGTGTCAGCAGGGCCATGAAGAATCTGAGGGAGAACGGATACATACTCATGGACGAAAAGGGCCTGATCACCCTGACCGAATCCGGCAAGGAGATCGCCGAAAGGATCTACGAGAGACACAAGTTTTTCACTGACGCTCTGATCGCCATAGGAGTAGATCCCGACGTTGCTGTTAGGGACGCCTGCAGGATCGAACATGACCTCAGCATAGAATCCTTCGAAAAGATAAAGGAGCATGTCTTAAAGATGAAAGAGCTCCGGAAATGACTATAGAACGTTGAAAAGGGCTTTCTTGATGAAAGCCCTTTTTCTTTTACTTTATCACCGCGTTATCTTCAACGATGTCGAACACTTTTTCCTGGAGTATCGCATATTCGATGTTCTCCTTGCCGTAGTATTCTTCAAAAGATGATCCGTAGGATGCCTGAAAAGCCTCCTCGCTGTCAAATCCCATGCTCTTTATGAGTTTTTGTTTCTCATTTTCATATTCTTCCTTGGAGAGTTTGATCTTCTCCTTCTGGATGATGGCTCTTATTATTACCTCGTCTCCGATCTCGGTATATGCCATGTCATTCACCGCGGCTCTGAAATTCTCTTCGTCCATCTTGTAATACTCCTTCAGGAATTCTCCGAACTCCATCCCGGTGTATGCCGCCATGTTCTCGTAATATGAGATGCAGTCACTGACATAGCTCTCGATCTTTCCCTCAGGATATGAGAGGATCTTGCACCCTTCCCTTACCTTTTTCCACAGGTTCTGGAACTGCTGGTTCTTGGCTTCAGTCTCCGCATCTCCCACGAGGCTCTCCTTCTTTGCCCTCTCGTATTCCTCTATGGACGCCATCCCTAGTTTGTCCTTTGCATATGTCTCGTCATATTCGGGAAGGATCGCCTCATATACTTCACTTACTGTGATCACGAAGCTGGCGTGCTTGCCCTTCAGTTCCTCGTCTCTGTAATCATCCGGAAAATCGACCTCGACGGTCTTTGTCTCGCCTGCCGACATTCCGACTATACCTTCTTCGAATCCCGATATATATTGGCCGAGTCCCAGCACTATCTCCTCGCCTGAAGCGCTTCCGTTCTCGAATGCCGCTCCGGCGATATAACCTGCATAATCGGCAACGACGATGTCACCCATCTGTGCAGGTCTGTCGACTTTGTTTATCTCGGCATAGTTATATCTCTCGCTCTGTATGGCAAGCCGTATCTCTTCCTCGGTGATCTCCCTGGGAACGACCTTCTCAACTTCTACTCCTCTGTATTCTCCAAGCTCTACCATCTTCAGATAATTGATGGTCCTGTCCCGGAAGGGTTTCAGAAGATCCTTCCCTTCTGTCGAGCATGAGCAGAGCAGCGTCAGGAGCAGGATCGCTGCCAGCACTACTAACAGTGTTCTCTTTTTCATAACGGTTCCTTAAATCATTGATGGATATGGAGTGATTATACTCCATATCCATCAGCCATAGATTACGATATTATACCCAAATTATAAACTATCGGTGAATTACTAGACGGACTTCACCATGTTCTCGTCGTCGAGCAGCATCTCCTCCACGTCATATACGCCGGGAAGAGACTTTATATACCTTATCAGCTGAGCGTGATCGTACCTGTATTTCGGTCTGATGGTCAGTACCGCAGTATACTCCGAATACTCGGTATCAGTGGAGACAGCTACAGAAAGATTGCTTATCGAAAGCCTGTTGTCCTTGCAGTATCTCATCACACTGTCAAGAGCTTCTTTCTTCTGGTATGTCAGCAGGAGCTGGAAGTCTTTGCTGTGCCTTATATGCTTCTCAAGGAAAGCGAACAGTGTCTGTGTGATCATCATGAGAGCTGTTGCGGTTAGGGCTCCCTCATAAAAGCCTGCTCCGCATGCCAGTCCTATGATACCAGATGTCCAAAGGCCTGCTGCGGTGGTAAGTCCCCTTACCGTATACTGTTTGGTGACGATTATTGTGCCCGCTCCTATGAAGCCAAGCCCGGAAACGACCTGTGCTCCGAGTCTTGATATATCTGCCGGTACCTTTGCATCGAGGTACAGGTATATTCCTGTCATGGCGGCTATGCTTGCCGCAAGCGCCACCAGGATATGGGTCCTGAACCCCGCTGACCTGTTCTTGTATGACCTTTCTATTCCTATGATTCCCCCGCAGAGTGCTGCGAAGAACATTCTCCAGAACACGGATGAAAAGCTCACTGCCCTTATTCCGTCAAAAATCGATATCATGTGCTTTTCCTCCTTATGAGATCAGTTCTCTCGTGCCGAATACACAAGGGAGTTCGGCTATTGACGAGATCATTGACGAGTGGGAGCTGTTCTCCTTACTGAGTTTGAGCGTGAATATCGCAGACGGGAAATGATCTCCTGTCTTCTCGCTCCTCTCTATATCTATGTTGTATATGGTAGCTCCTTCCCTGTTGATGACCTCCCTCACCTTATCTATATCGTCAAGAGAGTTGAACTCGACCCATATCGTAATGTGTCTCATCCTCCTCTTGAACTCGACTTCCATCGGCTGAATGATCTCCATCGTGCAGAGTACTCCGGCAAGAGCAAGGAACACACACTCATAGAAGCCCGCTCCGCAGGCTATTCCTATGCATGCGTTCGCAAAGAGTCCCACGGCCGTAGTAAGCCCCGAGACCTGCATGTGAGCTCCGGCTATTATGGTACCGGCTGCCAGGAAGCCAATGCCCTGTACCACCTGTGTTGAGAATCTCGAACCGTCGAACTTGAGGTCCGGAAGCCCTTCTATGAGGCTCCAGTCCCCTTTCAGCATCGCATTCTCATACATGGCTATGAGCATCGTAAGGGCAGCTCCTATGCACGTGAGCATGTATGTGCGGAGTCCTGCGCTCTGTTTCTTCTTGGCTCTTCCGTACCCTATCACTGCGCCGGATATGAGCGCAAGGACGAGCCTGAAGCATACGGAAACATAGTTGAACTCCTTCAGATATCCTAAAACCTTATCCATATGTATTCCCTGTTTCGTGTATTGGAAAGCAATTCTATTATGCTTGATTTATCGCCGGAGCACAAGAAAAACATGCCCGAAAAGGGCATGAAAAGGGTACTTTACGCTTCCTGGCATTCAGGTCCCGGAGTCGTGAAAGAGAGCACCTCCTCCACGTTAGAGATCCTGGTCTTCACCGGTGTGTAACGTGCAGCCACGCTGTTCCAGAGCTCTGCAGCCTTTCCGTTCAGAATGTTGTACTTTATCTCCCATCTTCCCGGATATTCTGTAAATAGGAGTTCCGCTGTGCGCCTCGCTATCCCGTGTCTCCTGTATCTCGGATATATGGTGAATTCAGCCATGGCGTGGTCTATCTCATCTCCGAGGTGAGAATACCTGTTCAGCATCACGAATCCGACTTCCCTGCCGCTTTCATTGATATAGAAAGCCTTTCTGTCCGGACGGCCTTCGAAATACAGATCGAAATATCCGTAATGATAGTTCCCCTCCTCGTCCATGGGATCGTCGTAGAACTGGGTCATCTCATACAGATACTTCTGGTTTATATTGAAAAACCTTTTCCTGTCGGTCACTTCGATCAATTCTATCATTTTCATCAAACAGGCCCGGGGGTTCCCGGGCCTTTATCTCACTGTTTCTCCAGTATGTAGTTCCTGATTGCTCCAACGCCTATCTTCTTCTGGTTCCTGTCGTTGTTCAGGACCAGTGTCGGAGCCTGTCTGATCCCGAGTTCCCTCACCATGTCGGGATGATCTTCTGCCAGCACCTGCTCATATCTGATGCCCGCCTCTTCCAGAAGTCTCTTTGCCTGAGCACAGTTCGGACAGGTCTTTGTGGTGAAGAGCATCACCTCATCCTCCTGCACCGCCACAGGCTCCTCCTTCACGTTCTCCCTTGATATTACTGGTATGTCGAGTACGGTCGCATCATCGGCCTTCTTCTCGAACGGGGATACTCTTGTGAGCCTTGAGGTCCCGATATTGTAGACCTTTCTGTCCTTGAACTCCTGAGCCTTTCCGTCGTTCCAGTTCTGTACGGGCCTGTAGTATCCGGTGATCCTGCTGTAGACTTCCGTCTTCTCTCCGCAGATCGGGCAGGTGAACTGCTCGCCTGTGAGATATCCGTGATCCTTGCAGACGGAATATGTCGGGGACATCGTGTAATACGGGAGCTTGTAGTTCTCCGCTATCTTCCTTACGAGGTTTGCGGCTGCCTTCCAGTCGGGGAGCTTCTCTCCGAGGAATGCATGGAACACCGTTCCTGACGTATAGAGGGTCTGGAGCTCGTCCTGGATATCGAGTGCGGAGAACACGTCGTCCGTATATCCGACAGGCAGGTGCGAGGAGTTGGTGTAGTAAGGTGTTCCGTTCTCATTCGCGGTTATGATGTCCGGGAATTCCTCCTTGTCGTGCTTTGCGAACCTGTAGGATGTGGACTCTGCGGGAGTAGCCTCGAGGTTGTAGAGGTCGCCATACTGTTCCTGATAGTCAGACAGCCTGTTCCTCATGTGGTTCAGCACTTCCTTCGTGAATTCCTGTGTCTTCTCGTTCGTGAGGTCTGCTCTGAGCCAGCATGCGTTGAGACCCGCCTCGTTCATTCCCACAAGACCGATGGTCGAGAAATGGTTCTCGAAGGTCCCGAGATATCTCTTCGTATACGGATAGAGACCTGCGTTAAGGAGCTGTGTTATGACGGTCCTCTTGGTCTTAAGTGACCTGGCAGCGATATCCATGAGATTGTCGAGCCTCTCATAGAACTCCTCTTCGTTCTTGGACTGATACGCGATCCTCGGCATGTTTATCGTAACGACGCCGACGCTTCCCGTGGATTCTCCGGATCCGAAGAAGCCGCCTGATTTCTTTCTCAGTTCCCTGAGGTCAAGACGCAGTCTGCAGCACATCGAACGAACATCCGAAGGCTCCATGTCTGAATTTATGTAGTTTGAGAAGTATGGTGTACCGTATTTCGCAGTCATCTCGAACAGGAGCTTGTTGTTCTCAGTCTCGCTCCAGTCGAAGTCCTTCGTGATGGAGTATGTCGGGATAGGATACTGGAATCCTCTTCCGTTGGCATCGCCTTCGATCATTATCTCGATGAATGCCTTGTTGACCATATCCATCTCCTTCTGGCATTCTCCGTATGTGAAATCGAGTTCCTTTCCGCCTACTATTGCGGGAAGATCCTTGAGGTCGTTAGGAGCGACCCAGTCAAGGGTGATGTTCGTGAAAGGTGCCTGTGTGCCCCATCTGGAAGGAGTGTTGACTCCGTAGATGAAAGACTGGATGCACTGCTTCACTTCCTTCTGGGAAAGGTTGTCCACCTTTACGAACGGTGCAAGGTATGTGTCGAATGAAGAGAAGGCCTGAGCTCCTGCCCACTCGTTCTGCATGATTCCGAGGAAGTTGACCATCTGATTGCAGAGGGTGGAGAGGTGTGCTGCTGGGGAAGATGTGATCTTGCCCGGAACACCTCCGAGTCCTTCCTGGATCAGCTGCTTTAGGCTCCAGCCTGCGCAGTAACCCGTAAGCATAGAGAGGTCATGGATGTGTATCGCTGCCGAGCGGTGAGCATCGGATATCTCATTGTCATATATCTCGCTCAGCCAGTAGTTTGCGGTTATTGCTCCGGAGTTGGAAAGGATGAGTCCTCCGACGGAATAGGTCACCGTGGAGTTCTCCTTGACTCTCCAGTCATTGATCTTGAGATAGTTGTCAACAAGATCCTTGTAGTTCAGAAGTGCGGAATTGACATTACGCACCTTTTCTCTCTGTTTGCGGTAAAGGATGTATGCCTTTGCCACATCGGCATATCCGGATTCGGAAAGGACTTTCTCGACGCAGTCCTGAATATCTTCCACCTGAATGAGATCGTTCTTGATCTTGCTCTCGAAATCCGCGGTTACGTGGAGAGCGAGAAGATCGATAACGGAAGGATGGTACTGCTTGTTTAAAGCATCAAACGCCTTTGTTATCGCATTCGTGATCTTGGAGATCTCAAAATCCACTATCTGTCCGTCTCTTTTTACTACTCTATACATGGTACGACCACCTTTGTTTTTGTGATTTGCGATTGCATTAAATATAACAAAAGCGCCATTCCCTTGTCAATATATTGTGGAACTTTATTTTTCATATCACAATATGTTGGGGTATGGCGCGTTTTCAGAGCAAATATGGTTATAGATCGATGCCTCTTATTCCGACCTCCTTCACATATCTCCTCATTATATCCGCATATCTCAGCACGTCATCCTTCTCGGGTGCTGAAAAACCCGAATAAACGACGGTATCCCTGTCTGCGAACATCTGCAGGAAGTACTTGTCCGCCCCCTCTATGAGTCTTCCTATCCCTTCAAAGGAAGCATCGTCGTGAAGAGGCTCCATGACCGTGGTCCTGAATTCGTAATCGGTATCATGCCCGAGTATATAGGAGATACTGAGTCTGATCTTCTCCATATCGATCTCCGGAAGTCCCGCCGTCTCGGCATAGCGCTCGGGAGAGTTCTTGATGTCCATGGCGACATAGTCCAGGACATTTTCATCCAGCAGCTTCTCAAGCCTGTCGGGAAGATATCCGTTGGTATCGAGCTTGACTAGATATCCCATATCCTTTATCTTCCGCATGAGCTCAGGAAGCTCAGGTCTCAAAAGCGGTTCACCTCCCGTGAAGCAGACTCCGTCGAGGATCCCCTTTCTTCCTTCGAGGAACTTCAGCAGTTTCCCGTCATCCATCACCGCTTCTGCGGTCCCGTCTATCAGTTCGCTGTTGTGGCACCACGGGCATCTCATGTTGCAGCCTGCAAGGAATACAGTTGCTGCCACATGCCCCGGATAGTCCAGGAGCGTCAGTTTCTGAAGTCCGTTTATGTTCATTCTCTCTCCTTTCATGCTCCCATGAGTATGTTCGAGTTCCTTAATTCACTGTCCTCTATCCTGTCGTTAACGGAATATGCGTGCTTTTCCAGGTCTCCGCAATTGGCACTCGTAAGATCCTGTTCTATTAGAAGATCTATCACCCTCGTGCAGATGTCCTCCATCGCATAGTACTTGTCCTCAGCTCTGTCAGGACCGTTTCCGGATGTGATGATATCCTCAAGCACCGTTTCCGCATCGGCCATCTTCTCAAGCTCCCTGAGGCTCCTGAAGGCCCATTTATAGTAAGGCTGATATCTTCTGTTCAGAATGTGTATTACGGACACAGAGGCCTTCACGAATTCAAATGCAGCCATCTGGGCAGCCCCTGTCTCTCCGTGTTTTACACATCTTGCGAAATTATACTGGCCGGACTGCGCCATGAGGAGGATCTGTCCCGCAAGCTTCTTCAGCATTATGTCCCTCGGATAGTACGAGAGCCTGTTCCTGACCTCAGTGATGAGGCCGTAATTGTCCATGAATATCTCTCCGTTCGTCATCTCCAGAAGATCGAACTCGGGAACGGTGAACCAGTCAAGCAGTGAGAGTTCTCCGTCCTCTCTCCCGCATTTTTCCTTAAGGAACTCGTTTATGCGTATGACTCCCCTCCTGTTTCCTCCAACAGGTCCCATAAGGGAACGCCTGAGCCCCATGAACTCCTTCGGAAGCTTCGCATATGCTCTTTCAAGGAGGAAAGCATCCCTTCTCGAGACCGTTTCCTCTCCCGGGATGAACAGACAGAATCCGGGCTCGAAATCATGATCCCTCGATATCTCGTCATCATATCCCATGCATTCGGAACCGGCCCCTACGAGTCCAGCTGCGATAAATGGCAACATTTCCCCGTGATCTCTTTCAAGAACGGGCAGGGCTTCTTTCATGAAGTATTCCCTTGCTATCTCAAGCCCCTTCATATATCTTCCTCGCCCTTTCAGTGAGCTCTGCGGCATAACCGTTCCATCCGTAGAATTCGAAAGTGCCTGTGCTCTTCTCGCAGACGTATGCGTAATAGCTGTTCCTTGGGACGGAAGGATCGTCCATAAGCTCCGCAGCCCTGTCAAGACAGCCGTAGACTTCTTCCTCGCTGGCATCCGCTCCGTCCCTGTCGACTATGGCGTTTGCCATATTGAGGTAGGAGATGGCCTGTTCCAGTTTTCCGTCCTCTCTCCTGCCCATCACTTCAATGGCCTTGCGGTAGAGCTCTATCGCCTCATCGAAGCGGCCCGTATCGTTCATGGAAAGGGCCATGTTGTTGTATAGACCTCCGAGCCTCGCATCGTCATCCTGAAGATGCTCCTCATATATCTTTCTTGCCTTGTTGAAATACTCCTCCGACTTTTCGGGTTCCCCGAAAGCATCGTACACCGTGGCTATGTTGATATAGCAGGTCGCTGCGGATATGGAATCCTCCATGCCAAGCCCCTTAAGGAGCCCGAGAGCCGGTGCTATATGCGAATATGCGCTTTCCCTGTCTCCAATCATCCTCGAGAAACCAAGAAACTCGTTATGTATGGAGAACATGCCCTTCCGGTCGTTCAGGATCTGCCCTTCTTCAAGCCAGTAATTGAGATGTCTCCTCGCGCCTTCATAGTCCTTCTCTCCCATGTAGTCGTCATACTTCCCGATTATCCTCTCAAGAGGTATGCTGCCTCCCGGATTCCAGTTCTCCGTAACGTCGCAGATGACGCACCTCGGTTCCTGGTAATCCTCGGGAAGGAGCTCCCCGTCAAATCTCTTCTCCATCTTTATTCTCCTTTTTTCTCAGGATCTTCTTTATCTTCTCAAGCAGCAGTCCCAGAAGAAGGGTTCCCACGACCATGCAGACCAGTATGCCTGCCCCCACCGCTGTGCCCCAGTTGAAAAAGCCATAGAAATCATTGGCATGGGGCCATTCTCCCCTTCCGTTTAAGACGACGTTAAGTATATATCCCGCACCGTACATCAGCACCGGAATAAGGCAAAGCACGCACTGTTGCGGCCGAAGCGCGTCCTTCCTGTCAATGAACAGGAATAATATGACCGCAGCCAGCGGTATCACCAGATGGAAATACAGGTTGTTGCCCGCAAACATGCTCCTGTATCCGTAGATCCTTCCGAGGAAGAAGACTACGGTAAGGAAAGTCAGGGACACTCCGCATACAGAAGCGAGTCTCAGTAGGCGGACCCACTCCGGCATGTCTCCCTTCTCCTTTTTCATCTCAAACACCGCATATGTCACGCAGGAGATGCCGAACAGAAGATTCGAGAGGACCGTGAAATACTTTAATGATCTGAGGCCTCTCGTGGAAAGCGCCTCTCCCTCGGGCATGCCGAAGCAGATGCTGAGCCATACGGCAAGCACTCCCGCAGCTGTAAGTATATTGATGAATATCGATGCTCTTCTCCTCATCGGCTCCTCCGTTTCCAGAAATAATTGTATCAAATACCCCTGCCAATCCCAAATGTTTTGAATGACATATTTCCATATGATAAAGTTAGAATCAGAAGAGTGCGGATATCGTTCCGTACCCTTACTGAGAATAAAAGAAAAGGAGAAACGATATGTGGAACGATCTGGATACAGGCCGCTATGAAGGTATGATAGCAGAGACCATCTCCCTGAAGGGATACAAGGGCGATACAATAAGAGCGTACTATTCAAGGCCTCTCGGGACCGGAGATTATCCCGGTATTCTCCTCATCCCCCATATGCCGGGATGGGACGAATGGTGCCGTGAAGCAGCAAGAAGATTCACACAGCACAACTATGCGGTGATAGTGCCTGACATATACTGCAGATACGGAACGGGAAATCCCGTGGAAGTATCGAAGAAGATGCGTGAGGCAGGTATCGTGCCAGATGCCAGCGTCATGGACGACTGTCAGGCATCCATAGATTTCCTGAGAGCCCAGCCTAAGAGCAACGGAAAGATCGGAGTCATAGGAATGTGCTCCGGCGGAAGACACACTTTCCTTGCAGCATGCACTCTTGAAGGGATCGATGCAGCAGTGGACTGCTGGGGCGGCGGAGTGATTATGAAGAAAGAAGACCTCACCCCGTCAAGGCCGGCCTCCCCGATAGATTTCGTAGATGGGCTCAAGTGCCCGCTCCTGGGCATTTTCGGAAACGAGGACAGAAGCCCCACAAGAGAGGAAGTAGATCAGACCGAAGAGATACTTAAGCAGAAGAATAAGGACTACACGTTCTACAGGTATGACGGAGCCGGACATGGGTTCTGGTATTACCATAACCAGATGTACCGTCAGGAGCAGGCAATGGACTCCTTCGAGAAGGTGGGAGAGTTCTTTGAGAAGCATCTGAGGTAGGAGATGTCACCGAGGACCGAACCGTTCGTAGTAATGCTGAAGCCCTTCGGCTCCAGATGCAATATGCGCTGCAGTTACTGCTACTATCTGTCCAACCGCATGTCCAACGGAAAGGAGATGGATTACGATCTTCTGGAAACAGTGATCCGAAACTACTTCTCCTATTCCAGAGGACCTGTGGTCTCTTTCGTATTCCACGGCGGAGAACCCACTGTCGGAGGGATAGATTTCTACAGGAAAGCAGTTGAACTGGAGAAGAAGTATCTGCCGGAAGGCTTCCAGTGCTGGAACAATCTTCAGACGAACGGGCTCGGGATAGATGACGAGTGGTGCCGTTTCCTTAAAGAGAATAACTTTGATGTGGGAGTCAGCATAGATGGGATAATGGAAGACCACGACTTCTACAGAAGAGACAGCAACGGACATCCCACTTTTGAACGCATAAGGGACAACATCGCTCTCATGGGTTCTTACGGGATGAAACCCGACATTCTCTGCACTGTAAATGACCGCACAGTTAAGGATCCTCTCAAGATATATTCCTACCTCAGGGATCTGGATACGGGATGGATACAGTTCATCCCCGTGGTAAACCTTCGGGACGGGCTTCCGAAAAAGGGGTCCATAACCGCGGAAGAATACGGTCGTTTTCTCTGTGAGATATTCAACGAATGGGTACACAAGGACTTTGACAGAGTAGGAGTACAGCTGTTCATGGAGACTCTGAACGTCTATTCGGGAGGAGAGCCTACTCTCTGTTGGCTATCGAGGGAATGCGGAAAAGCTCCTGTGATAGAGGCTGACGGGAGAGTATACTCCTGCGATCATTTCGTGGATCAGGATCATCTCATAGGCGATGTCAGTGAAGAACCTCTTTCAGATATCATGGAAAAGCCATTTCAGAAAGATTTCGGAAGGAACAAAAGACTCGGGCTCAGCAGTAAATGTCATGAATGCAGATATCTGAAGGTATGCAATGGAGGCTGCCCGAAGGACAGAGTGATACCAAACGGAAAAACGGAACCCGTGTATTATCTCTGTGAGGGTCTGAAACAGTACTTTGAGGCATCTTCTAAGCCCCTCAGATATCTTTCATATCTCATGAAGAGAGGATACGGAAAAAAAGAAGCCATGAGGCTCCTTAATGAACGGGAATAGAAAAGGGTCGTTTTGACGACCCTTGAAGACAGCGCACAAGATTGATCAGCCATATTTTTCTTTCCTTATCCTCTCTCGTTCCTCTCTATCCCTGATCATAATATATTCTTTGACCGACACCCAATAATAAATGTAATCATCTGGAGCTATCATCTCAGTTATGTTATCAGAATCATAAATAATGAAGCTATCCTTACTCTTTTTGATAAGATACGGTTTGGAATACCTCTGAACATACTCAACACACGTATCGTATATCTCTTTGTTCCAGTCTTCTCCGAGATCCTTGTCCTTCAACAGCAGTACTATCCTCGAACCATCTTTGAAGGTACAGATCATATATTCCTTAATAAGGCCTCCATTGAGAAGAAGGTCAAATGATCCGTAACCCGTGTTTTCATATATCTTATATACTGGAGAAGTCAATACTGCATAATACTCGATTATGTTCTGAAAAATGACCTTTATGGTCGGTCTGGATCCCGGAGCGTCAAAATAACTCATTTTATCGAATAGTTTAGGATCATATGGCTCTGTTATCAGTTTATCTTCATCTACAACATACGCTGTTGCGTGTACCGCCACAGTACTCTGAAGCAAAAAAAGCACACAAAAAGCAACAATAAAAATACTTACTATGCATTTATAATGTCTTTTAAACACTTTCTGTTTCATCCTATCTTTCGCCTCTGTTATCTATCCATTATATCGACAACAACTTAATCAATAGTTTAGCTGATAATTATCCATCTACTCGAAAGGCAGATTGTATTCATCTTCGTTTTTAATCATACATTTCTGTTTCTCTTGTTACTTTTTGTACTAACAATAAAAAGTGTTAACAAAACTATATGTCTACAATCAACATCTTTCTATGAATTTGAACTACATATTGAACAGGGCAAATAATGATTAGGATACTCCTCATAATGCCCGTACAATTGTGCAAAGGTGTTTGTCCCCACTATTCCATCTGCAGTCAAACCATGAGCAGAAAGAAACCATGCGGCTCCTTAATGAACGAGACTAGAAATGGTCCGATATGCCCTGTCCCCGGGGACGGAACAGATGCCCTGATCATGAATACTTTTCTTTTCTTATCCTCTCCCTCTCCCATCTTGCCATGAGGATCTTATAGTAATCCACTCTTACATCGTAATAGATGTATGGATCTCGACCGACCATTTCCTCAATATTGTCGGAATCGTAGATCATGAAGTTTTCCTTGCCCCTTTTGATAAGATACGGTTTGGAATACCTCTGAACATACTCAACACATGTTTCGTATATCTCTTTGTTCCAGTCTTCTCCGAGATCCTTGTCCTTCAACAGCAGCACTACCCTCGAACCATCCCTGAACGTACAGATCCGGTATTCTTTAATGAGGCCTCTATCAAGAAGAAGGTCAAATGATCCGTATCCTGTGTTTTCATATGTCTTGTATACCGGAGAATTCAATTCTCCATAATACTCTATTATATTCTGATAAATGCCCTTTATGGTCGGGCTGGACCCCGGAGAAATATAATACTTCATATTATCGAATAGTTTCGAATCAAACGGCTCCGTGATCAGTTTATCTCCATCTACAACATACTCTGTTGCGTGCGCTGCCACAGTACTCTGAAGCAAACAAAGAAGACAGAAAAGCAGAATTAAAGCCATAAGTCCGGCCATCATTCTCTTCATATATATTTCCTCTTTCAACCTTCTTTTTGTTGTTATAAATAATATACTATAAATTCCTATATACATTACGCCGTTCATAAGAAAGTAACAACCATCAAAAGAAACAGGCTTTAGTTTACAAAGTGCAACCTAAAGCCTTGTCTCATAATCAAACTCCGATCTTTTCCCCGTATGTTTCTGCAATCACCGAATTCTTATATTCTTCCTCTTCAGTGACCTCTCTTACAATTTTCAGGAATGTAGGTATCTCAAAAGTCTCTCCTTCTTCATTCAGTTCTATCTCAAGAAGCGCTCTGTCGTTCCAGTATGGGAACACGTCAAGTTCGAAATACCTGTCCTTATACAGGATGAGATACCTCGTCTTTTCTATTTGCTTCTTTTTCAGACCGGGATCGGACAGGTATCCTTCATACTCCTCTTTTGTTATCCTTCTCTCCTCTTCTATCCTCTTTACCTCTGTGATCTTGGTCTTTCTCGTGAGGATATATATGCTGTCCTCCCCGTCTCCTCTCTTCCTGAGGCGGAATCTGTCCATATCTTCCGTTTCCGCATATGTCTGGACTATCGAGACAGGAGTGCAGTCGGGATCATATTTAAGTTTTTCTATATCCGGATATTCCACCAGGAACTTCCTCTCTATCTCAAGAGGTTCCGGTATGCCGAGAAAAGCATCTGTCTCGTTCAGCAGTCTCTTCATCTTGTTCATGAAGTCCGTGGAGTTATCAATGACACGAAGATGCGGATGGCCTATCCAGGCCCTTACAGTCTTCACGTCAAGGGCTATCGCCTGCTCCACTGTTTCAGTCCTTGCAGAGTTGTTGTCCAGGGTGAAGAATCTCTCCGCACCTCTTGCCGCAGTCACGAGAAAGAATACGCCGTCATATCTGTCCCTTGCATCGATATATGAGATACCCTCCTCTTCAAGGATGGTGCTGAACTCCTCCGGACTCATATACGCCAGATTGTCCATGATACCCCTGTCGCAGATGATGAGTATCTCCTCATCTTTCATGCCTCTGGCAGCCTGTTCATATACTCTTTCCTTTTCGAGCTGGAGTTTCAGCTGACAGCGCTGGTATTCCAGGTTGCTTTCACACGTCCAGGGAGCCACTCCGCTCATTATGAGTTCGGTCGCGGTCTCATTTATAACGAGCACTCTCATTCCCAATTCCTCATAATGCTTTTTCAGGGTGATGAGAGCAGTGGATTTCCCTGCACAGGGTCCTCCGGTTATGACTATCTTTCTTATGCTCATGGGATCAATTCTCCTTATGGATCTATCTATATTCTATCCCTTTGATCCTTCCATATCAAAAAGGACTTCCCGTTTTGGAAAGTCCTTCTGATATTCTTATCTGTCTTCTCTGAAATACGGTATTCCGAGTCCCTCGGGCGGCTGGTTCTCCCTCTTCTTCTTCATAGAGGAGATTATGAGCACGAGCAGAGTCACCACATACGGAAGCATCTTGTAGAGTTCCTTGAGAGACAGATTCATGCCTGTCGGGAGGTACAGGTATATGATATACAGCCCTCCAAAGAGTATCGAAGCGAATATGCTTACGTCCGGCTTCCAGGTCGTGAATATGACGAGAGCTATTGCGAGCCAGCCTCTGTCGCCGAAGGCATCATTAGACCAGACTCCTGAAGCATAGTCCATGACGTAATACAGTCCTCCGAGACCTGCGATCACAGCGCCAAGACAAGTTGCCACGTATTTATATCTGTTTACGTTTATTCCTGCGGCATCTGCCGTGGCCGGGTTCTCTCCCACTGCTCTTAAATGCAGACCCACCCTCGTCCTCTTTAGAACGAAGGAGACTATGAGCGCTATCGCCACTGCCACGTATGCAAGGAAGCTGTATGAGAGGAACAGGTCCCCGAACCATCCGAGTTTGTCCGCAAACGGCAGCTTCTTGCTGTAATAGATGCTGGTCGTTGAAAGGGCTATGGAAGGAACTTCACTTCCCGTAAGTTTTATCAGGGAGCCTCCGAAGAAGTTTCCGAATCCTATACCGAAAGTGGTAAGGGCAAGTCCCGTCACGTTCTGGTTTGCCCTGAGCGTGATGGTGAGGAAGCTGTATATGAGCCCCATGAGGAACGATCCCAGCATACATGAGAGAAGCGGGATGAGTATTATGAGGAACGGATTTGCATCAGCCTTTGAAGGCAGGGAATTCTCATAAAGGAACGCCCCTATGACTCCGCTTATGCCTCCGACATACATGATGCCCGGGATCCCGAGGTTGAGATGGCCCGATTTCTCGGTTAATGTCTCCCCCGTCGATCCGAAAAGGAGCGGTATGCCCTGAGCTACTGCTCTCGGGAAAAATGCCAGAAAATCAAACATGGATCATTCCTCCTTTCCGTCCGCTTCATCAAGCGTCGCTTTTGCCGTTTCATCGATCGGAGCTTCCTGAACAGGCTCCTCTTTGTTCTCTTTCTTTCTCCAGACGATTTCGTATCTTATGAAGAATTCGCTGGCTATTATAAAGAACAGGATTATACCCGTAATTATATCCGAGAAGGATGCGTTGAGTCCGAAGTTGGACGATATGTCTCCTGCTCCTCTGTCCATGAAGATGATGAGGAAGCTCGTGATTATCATTCCAAGAGGCTTGAAGTTTGCGAGCCATGCGACCATGACCGCGGTGAAGCCTCTTCCTCCGGCTATAGTCGTTGTGACCGTATGGTTGGTCCCGGCAACGAGGAGGAACCCTGCTATTCCGCAGAGGGCTCCAGAAAGAAGAAGTGTCCTCATTATGACCTTCTCCACGTTCAGTCCTATATATCTTGCTGTCCTCTCGGATTCTCCGACGACAGACAGCTCATATCCGTGCTTGCTGTATCTGAGATAGATGTGCACGAGTATAGTGAGCACGAACACGATCAGGATGTTCAGGAGATACTTGTTGTCGAATATCGTGGGAAGCCAGCCGCTCTCCGTTGACTGGTTTATGATACCGATTTTGCCTGCGCCTTTCGGCACCTCCCATTTGATTATGAAGAATGCGACGAGCTGTGTCGCGACATAGTTCATCATGAGAGTGAACAGAGTCTCGTTCGTATTCCATTTTGCCTTGAAGAAAGCGGGTATGAACGCCCAGATAGCTCCCGCAAGGGTGCTCAGCATGAAACTCAGCACTATTATGAGCCAGCTTGGCAGTTTGTTTCCGAGGAGTATCATGCACGCTGCGGATACGAGGGCTCCTATGAGTATCTGTCCCTCACCTCCGACGTTCCAGAACCTCATCTTGTATGCCGGCGTTATGGCTATGGAAACGCAGAGCATTATCGCCACGTTCTGCATCATGACCCAGAACTTTCTCGGAGTTCCGAAAGATCCCTTGAATATCGTGGCGTACACGTCTATCGGGTTAAGGCCCGTTACCAGAGTGGTGATGACTGCGTCGACTATCAGGGCCAGGAGTATGGCTATGAGCCTTATCTTCCAGACCTGATACCATTTGAGCATCCCTCTTTTTCTGATGTGGAACAGTGGTGTGTGCTTATTATTCATCTGCCGTTCCTCCTCCGAGTTTCGTCATCATAAGGCCTATCCTGCGCTTGTCAGCCTCTCCGCCCCTGAGTATCCCGCTGACCTTTCCGTCACAGAGCACCAGGATCCTGTCGGAGAGTTCTATCAGAACGTCGAGGTCTTCTCCCACATAGACGACTGCAACGCCCTGTTTCTTCTGCTTGTTTATGAGATCATAGATCATGTATGACGAGTTGATGTCGAGTCCTCTGACCGCATATGCCGTGAGAAGCACCGTAGGCGCTGATGATATCTCTCTTCCCACGAGGACCTTCTGGACATTTCCTCCGGAAAGGTTCCTGACCGGCGTTTCGAGGCTCGGTGTCTTGACTTCCAGCTCGTCCACGACGTTTCCTGCCAGGTCACGGGGCTTAGTCTCATCGAGGAACATGGATCTTCCGTTCCTGTAGGACCGGAGCATCATGTTGTTGGTGATGTCCATGCTTCCGACAAGACCCATTCCGAGACGGTCCTCCGGCACGAATGAGAGCGAGACTCCGAGGTTCTGGATCTCGAGCGGATCCTTTCCTATGAGTTCCTGTTCGCTTCCGTCATCATCTATGTATCTTATGGAGCCCTCTTCTGTCGGCTGCAGGCCGGCAATGGCTTCAAGGAGCTCCTTCTGCCCGTTTCCTGATATGCCTGCGACACCTAGTATCTCTCCGCTGTTGATCGTGAAGGACACATTGTCGAGCTTCAGGAGTCCTTCCATGTTTCTCACGGTCAGATGGTTGACGATTATCCTCGGTCTCGGATCCTCCGGAACAGGGTGATCGATCTCAAGATTCACGGGATGGCCTACGAGCATGCTGCTCATCTCTTCCGCATTCGTGTCTTTCGTAAATTTGCTTCCGACGTCTTTGCCCTTTCTTAAGACCACGACTCTGTCGGAGAGCTCCTCTACCTCGTTCATCTTGTGAGTGATTATGACGACTGCCTTTCCTTCGTTCTTCATGTTTCTCAGAACATTGAAGAGCTTCCCCGTCTCCTGGGGAGTAAGGACGGCCGTCGGTTCATCCAGGATCAGGATGTCGGCGCCTCTGTAGAGCGCTTTAATGATCTCTACAGTCTGCTTCTGTGAAACGGACATATTGTAGATCTTCTCATACGGATCGAGTTCGAAGCCATATCTGTCGCACAGCTCCTTTATCTTCTCCACGGTCTTCTTTATGTTGAATCTGCCTTCATCCTTCAATCCGAGGGCTATGTTCTCTGCAGCGGAGAGCACGTTCACCAGTTTGAAATGCTGATGTATCATGCCGATCCCATAGGAAAACGCATCCTTCGGAGATGCTATGACGGCCTCCTCTCCGTTTATGAAGATATGCCCGCTGTCAGGGAAATATATCCCCGCAAGCATATTCATGAGGGTAGTCTTGCCGCTTCCGTTCTCACCGAGGATAGCCAATATCTCTCCCGAATAGATATCCAGATTGGCATCGCTGTTTGCTACGATCGATCCGAAGGTCTTGGTGATGTGCCTCATCTCGACCAATGGCTTTTCACTTCTCATATGATGTCACCTCGATCATATTTTACTGGAAAAAGCCCTCTTTCATAAAGGGCTTTCTTCAGTAAGACATGATAAAAAACATTCAGAGGTCCCTGACGGGGCCTCTGAACGCATGTTGTTTCAAATCTTAGTACTTTGTGTCAAGCAGTGTGATTCCGTCTATCTGGAGATCGAAGTAAGGAGCTGAACGGAACTTGGATTCCATGAATGCGCCTTCCTCGATGACTTCTGTGTCGCCCTTGTATTCAGGATCGGAGTCAACGTCAGCCATATAGCTCTCAAGCTTCTTGCCGTCCACTGTGAATGTATCGGTATCGAAGACCTTGATCTCGCCGCTCTTGAGCTTTGCAGCCACTTCGTCGAGCTTCTTCTGAGTTCCCTCTGCAGCAACGTCAGTATTGACTTCTGTAAGCTTTACGGAACCGGTGTCGATGCTTCCTGTCCAGTCGGTGTCGATCTTCTCACCTTTGATGATGCAGTTGAGGCAGTATGTGAGGTACGGAGCCCAGTCGATCCTGGAGGATACGATGAAGGTGTTGGGAGCAACAGACTTCGTGGATCCGTTGTAGGAGACGTTCGGAACTCCTGCCTTCTCGCAGGCTGTAGGAGCACCCATGGAGTCAGCGTGCTGGCTTATGAGGACGCATCCGTTCTGGATAAGAGTGTTAGCGCCTTCCTTCTCAGCTGTCTCATCATACCATGAACCCGTGAAGGTAACTTCCATGGTGACGGTCGGGCATACGGAGCGGACTCCGAGGAAGAAGGATGTATATCCGGAGATAACTTCTGCATATGTCCATGCTCCGACATATCCGATCTTGGTCTGATCAGCAGTGATCTCGCCCTTTTCGATCATGTCATTCAGCTTTAATCCTGCAGCTACTCCTGCAAGGAAACGGCCTTCATAGATGTGAGCAAAAGCGTTGTGATAGTTGTCAAGTTTCTCGGTGTGAGCCTTTGTTCCTGTTGCATGGCAGAACTGGACTTCAGGGTTATCCTTAGCTGCCTGGATCATGTAGTCTTCATGGCCGAAGCTGTCGGCGAATATGAAGTTGCAGCCCTCGTCGATAAGCTCTAAAGCAGTGTCATAGCACTCCTGTCCTTCAGGGATGTTCGGCTTAAGGATGTATTCGATTCCGAGTGCTTCGCATGCTTCCTTAGCTGCATTGATGAAGTTAAGGTCATATGTGGAGTTCTCGTCATGAAGGAATATGAAGCCGGCCTTCACCTTTGCTGCCTCTTCCTTCTTGCCGCAGGAAGCGATCGAGAAGCAGAGGATTGCTACCAATAAAATAGCTACGATTCTTTTCATTGTTTCTCTCCTATGAAATGATAAATGTTATATTCAAGCCGAAAGGCTCAAAGTCAATCCGTAAAGGTGATCCCGTTCTCCACGCTCATGTCTGCTATCCTTGCCAGGGACTCCACCCTGACTCCCATGTCGCGGATCAGCTTTCCTCCGGGCTGGAATGCTTTTTCTATCGCTATCCCCGCGCCTGCAAGATAAGCTCCGGAATCCTTTATTATCCTTATCAGTCCGTTCAGTGCAGACCCCATTGCCAGGAAATCGTCTATAATGAGGACCCTGTCCTTCTCGGTGAGGAAATCCTTAGATACTATGACATCGTAGGTCCTGCCGTGGGTGAATGATTCGACCTTTGCAGTCCAGACGTCTCCGGCTATGTTCTTGGTCCTGCTCTTCTTTGCGAATACCACGGGGCACCCGAACTCTTCTGCAGCTATGCATGCCATTCCGATGCCGGAAGCCTCTATGGTCAGGATCTTGTTTATGTCTTCTCCGTCAAAGAGCCTCTTCCATTCCCTTCCCATCTCCCTGAACAGTTTTACGTCCATCTGGTGATTCAGGAAACTGTCCACTTTGAGGACTCCGCCCTCACGGATCACGCCATATTTTCTGATATAGTCTTCCAAAAGCTTCATGGCTCATCCTCCCGATGCAAATACGGTTCTTTGACTTATAAATCATATGTAAAGAGCTTTACGTTATCAACCAAAACTGAAGGAATGTTCGGTTTTATGATTATAACACACAGTATCACCCATGAAACCGCAAAAAAGCCCAAACTCATGGAAAATCCCTTTTTTCGCATATCTTATGGAAAACGCTCTCTTGTGTGTGTCTTTATGTGTAAAAATACACTGACACTAATAAATATGTACCATGATTCGTACTTGAACGAAATAAAACGAAATGATCTGCAATTACGTTCACAGATCTCCAAACTGCATCAAACGGGGCATACTGAGTATGCCCCGTGTTCTTCAAGTCAGTCCGATAGTTTTCCTTCTTCTCTCAGCTTATCCAGTTTCCTGTTCCTGAAATACAGAAGGAAGTCAGTAAGCACCACCACAAAATTGATAATATATGCAGTCAGCACATACCATCTCTCGGAAAAATGCTCCAGATAGTCCCTGTTGAGAAATTTGGAGGTGATCCCGGCCACATATCCCAGAAGGATGAATGACAGGAAGAGTATGCTCTTTCCCTTGGCTGACCTCGTCTTTAGTGACTTTATAACGTTGAATGGCCATGATATCCCGAAGCAGACTATCATCATGGTCTCGAATATCTCATACAGATTCATACTTACTGTTCTCCTTCATCTTCTCAGTTCTTCAAGTATCCCTGCTCTTTTGGCCGCCATCAGGAGTGCCTCGCCTATCCTGTCGGGTGTCTCTGCGACCACGGCTCCGCAGGATCTCAGTGCCGCTATCTTGCCCTCCGCAGTCCCTGTGTTCCCGGATGTGATTGCTCCCGCATGTCCCATCCTGCGTCCTGGAGGTGCGGTCCTTCCGGCTATGAAAGCCGCGACGGGCTTTTTCATATTCGCCTTTATCCACTCAGCAGCCTCTTCCTCTCCGCTGCCTCCGATCTCTCCTATCATTACAACGGCCAGAGTATCCGGATCCTCCTCGAAAGCTTTGAGCACATCTGTAAATCCCGTGCCTCTGATCGGATCCCCGCCTATACCTACGGCAGTGCTCTGTCCAATGCCGAGCTTTGTGAGCTGATCAACAGCTTCGTATGTAAGGGTACCGGATCTCGATATGACTCCCACATGGCCTTTTTTGCATATTGAGCCCGGAAGTATCCCTATCTTGCATCCGTCAGGGGTGATGAGTCCGGGGCAGTTGGGTCCTATGAGCCTCGAATGCTTTCCTTCCATGTATCTCTTGACGGTCATCATGTCCTGAACGGGTATCCCCTCCGTGATGCACACTATGAGCGGTATCCCGGCATCGACTGCCTCCATTATGCTTGAAGCGGCAAATCTCGGCGGTACGAATATGACCGAAGCGTCAGCTCCGACCTTTTCCCTGGCCTCCCTCACTGTATCGAAGACCGGGAGGGAGAGGCATTCCGTTCCTCCTTTTCCCGGTGTCACGCCGCCTGTCACCTTCGTGCCGTAGCTGAGCATCTGTTCGGTATGGAACCTTCCCTGTCCTCCCGTGATGCCCTGAACGATGACTCTTGTATCTTTTGCTATCCAGATGCTCATTTCCGGGCCTCCTCCACCAGTCTGCATATCTTCCGCGCTCCGTCAGCAAGGTCCTCTGCAGGGATTATGGCAAGCCCCGATCCGGCAAGTATCTTTTTGCCTTCTTCCTCATGCGTGCCTGTAAGCCTCACCACGAGCGGGACTCCTATGCTTGTGCTCTTGGCGGCATCCACTATGCCTCCTGCGATTATGTCGCACTTCATGATCCCGCCGAAGATATTGACGAATATCCCCTTTACGTTAGGGTCGGACAGAAGGATCCTGAAGGCTCCCTCTATCTTCTCCTTGGTGGCACTCCCTCCGACATCGAGGAAGTTTGCAGGCGAGCCTCCGAAAGCCTTTATGATGTCCATGGTCGCCATTGCGAGCCCGGCTCCGTTGACCATGCAGGCTATATCTCCGTCGAGCTGGATGTAATTGAGATCGTATCTCCCGGCTTCCCGTTCTCTCTCCTCTTCTTCGAGTTCATCTCTTAAGAGTCTGATGTCCGGATGCCTGAAAAGAGCATTGTCGTCAAAATTGATCTTTGCATCCACGGCTGTGACATTTCCGTTCCTGTCGGCAATCAGCGGATTTATCTCCACGAGGGAACAGTCCTTTTCCCGAAAGAGTCTGTATGCCCTGAGCGCTATATCTGTAATCCTGTCCCTTATGTCCTTTTCAATATCCATCCTGTCGAGCATGTACCTCAGCTGATAGTCCATAAGGCCGAATACCGGGTCTATATGCATCCTTCCGATCTTTTCAGGTGCGGTCTTTGCAAGTTCCTCTATCTCCGTTCCTCCGTCCGATGAGAATATGAATACGGGACATTCCTCTCTGTTGTCCATGGTGATGGAGAAATAGAATTCCCGTTCTATATCCGCACATTCGGTAACGAAGAGCTTCCTCACGGTCTTTCCCTTGTTTCCGGTCTGTTTCGTCACGAGGACCGAGCCAAGAAGGCCCTCTGCCAGTCTTGCGGCCTCATCGGGATCCGAGGCCAGTTTTACTCCGCCGGCTTTCCCCCTTCCTCCGGAATGGATCTGGGCCTTTATGACGCATCTGCCTCCGAGCATCTTCGAGGCTTCTCTTGCTTCTTCCGGGGTCTCGGCCAGATAGCCTTCGGGAACGGGGATGCCGTATTCCCTGAAGAGATTGCTGGCCTGATATTCATGGATGTTCATACATTCCCTCCGGTATCATGGAAGAGTCACGGACCATTTGACCGATGCTCCGAGCTTTCTTCCTTCTTCAAGAGCCTTCATGTTTATCTCTTCCGTTCCCTTCGGGATGTGCATGAGCATCGCCTCCTTCACTACCTCGAAGGGGGCTATCTCCAGTATCTCGTTTATGGCTCCGACGGATACTATGTTCGCTGTGACCGCCCTTCCGACCACTTTGGTGGCAGTCTGAAGTATCGGCAGCTGCACCACATTGTAGCTTCCAAGATCGTCCGGTTCCAGAAGGGACTTGTCTATCATTATGAGCGCATCCTCTGATGTACTGGTGCCGTACTTGTCCAGGGACGGCTGAGTTAGCGCGAGCAGGAAATTGGTCTGCATCACCTTTGGATAGGTTATCTTATTGTCATCTATAACGAGTTCAGCTCTGCAGAGACCTCCTCTTGCCTCAGGTCCGTAGGACTGGCTCTGGGCCACGTTCTTTCCGACGAGGAAGGCCGCCTCTGCCAGGATTATCGAACAAAGGATGACTCCCTGGCCGCCCGAGCCCGTGAACCGCATCTCAAATCTGCTTTCCCTGTTATTCATCTGACCTTCCTCCCGCGATCTTGATTATCTTCTCGTACTCTTTCGTATATTCAGGCTTTTCGTTGTCCACGTAGAGTTCTCCGAAGACTATCTTTCCCTTCAGTTCCTCCGCTGTCATGGTCTTTGCCTTTGCCACGCTGACACTGTTGTCTCTCTGATATTCAAGCATCTTCACAGCATCGCCCTTCTTGTTCTTTCTGCCGTAGTATGTCGGACAGGTCGTCACGCACTCCACTATGGAGAAGCCATCATGGGCTATGGCATTTTCTATGAGCTTGATGGTCTGGGGCACGTGATATGTGGTGCCTCTAGCCGTATATGTGGCTCCCGCAGCCCTTGCGAGCTCCGGTATGTCAAAGTTGGGATCTATGCTCCCGTAAGGAGCAGTTGTCGCAAATTCTCCCGTGGGAGTAGTCGGCGAGAACTGGCCGCCCGTCATGCCGTAGATGCTGTTGTTGAAGACCACCACGGTTAGGTCTATGTTCCTCCTCGCCGCATGTATCAGATGATTGCCTCCTATGGCTGCGGCATCTCCGTCTCCCGTGAGCACTATGACCTTCATGTGCGGCTTTGCCATCTTGATGCCGGTGGCAAAAGCTATCGCCCTTCCGTGGGTCGTGTGTATCGAGTTGAAATCCATGTATCCTGCGGCCCTGGCAGAACATCCTATGCCCGAGACGATGACGACATCCTTTTTGTCCAGTCCAAGATTGTCTATGGCCTGGATGACGTCCCTCATTATCGTACCGTTCCCGCAGCCGGCGCACCAGATGTGCGGCAGATGGGATTCCCTGATGTATTTTTCAATAAGAGTGCTTGGCATTATCTCGACACCTCCCTTATGAGCCTGTATATCTCGTTCGGCTTAAGGATCGTACCGTTCACCTTTCCTATGTGGGTGACCTCGCATCTGCCCTTAGCGATCCTCTCGACCTCGAGGGTCATCTGTCCGAAGTTGAGTTCTGCCACAATTATGTTCTTCACATGGTCGCAGATCTCGGACAGAGCTTTTTCAGGGAACGGCCATACAGTGACGGGTCTGAAGAGTCCGACCTTATAATCGTTCTCCCTTGCTATCGTGATGGCTGCCTCGGCAGACCTTGCCGTTCCCCCGAATGATACTATCAGCGTATCGCAGTCATCGACTCCGTCTGTCTCGTATTTTTCTATCAGTTCCGCATTCTTGATGATCTTGTTCATGATCCTCGTCGTCTGACGGTTGTTCTTGACGGGCGATGTGGACGGGAATCCCCAGTTGTCATGGAGCAGTCCCGTAATGTTATAGTATATGCCCTCTCCGAAGGGGGTGATCCTCGGCACATATTCTCCCGGCACTATGTCATAAGGCATTGCCGCCTGCTCGGGATCCTCCTTCACCAGCCTGTCGAGCACTGTGATCTCTTCAGGGCTCATCATCTCTATTCCTTCTCTCATGTGGCCTACTATCTCGTCCATGAGAAGAATCACCGGCACCCTGTATCTCTCTGCGAGGTTGAAGCACCTTATGGTCTCCTCATAGGTCTCCTGAACGGATGACGGGGATACAGCTATCACCGGATGATCTCCGTGAGTGCCCCATCTTGCCTGCATGTAGTCTCCCTGGGATGGGGATGTTGGAAGTCCGGTGGACGGTCCCTGTCTCTGCACGTCCACGATGACGCAGGGTATCTCGGCAAGGGCAGCATAGCCTATGTTCTCCTGCTTTAAGGAGAATCCGGGTCCCGACGTTGCAGTCATGGACTTGGTCCCAGTGACCGAAGCACCTATGACGGCAGCCATGCTGGCAAGCTCGTCCTCCATCTGTATGAATCTTCCCCCGACCTCGGGAAGCCGCTTGGCACAGCCTTCGGCTATCTCCGTCGAAGGGGTTATCGGATAACCCGCAAAGAACCTCATTCCGGCTGCGATGGCTCCCTCCACCACGGCCTCGTTTCCCTGCAGTAAAGCGCGTTTCCTCTCAGCCATAATTCTCCTCCGTTTCGTCTATGTCCTCGAGCCAGATGGCATAATCCGGGCACCTCATCTCGCACATGCCGCATCTTATGCATTTCTCGGGAGACTGTATACGGACCTTATCCTTTACTAGGCTCAGGACCTGTCTTGGGCAAAAAGCCACGCAGATTCCGCAGCCCTTGCACCAGCGGGCATTGATCCTCAGCCTTTTTTCTTTACCGGCCATAACTTGACTGTTCCTCCGATCTATCTTCTGACGCCGGAAGCCATGAGGCGGACATGATCCTGAAAACAAAAAAGAGAACAAATGAAAGGCATATGCCCTTCAATGTCCTCTTCATTTCACTGAAACGCAGGACGGTACTCTCCGTCCTCTGACGTTAAGACAATCAAAATCCTGTTTCCCCATAACAACCTTGATCACTTAATGATTATTCTGTTCCTTTTAATTATATATTATGTAAACAGGATATATAAGGAGTGAATGGCAGATTTCACGTTCTTTCGGATGATATTTTCAGCTGTTGCAAATATAATGGAGATATAGATATGAAAGTTAAGAGGAGCATTCAATGAAAAGCATCCTGAGCGTATACAAGATAGGTCACGGACCGTCGAGTTCACATACCGTAGGTCCGTACAATGCAGCAAAGGAATACCGGAGAAGATACCCTGATGCTGACAGGATCGATGTCACTTTGTTCGGTTCCCTCGCATTCACCGGAGCCGGGCACGGCACAGAAAAGGCCATAAGATCGGCCATCCCCGAGGCCACCGTACATTCCGACAGGGAGAACAGGGATCTCCCCCATCCTAACACCATGCTCTTTTCGGCATACAGGGACGGCAAGCTCATCGACAGCAGCAGGATCTTCAGCATAGGGGGCGGTTCCATCCGCTTCGAAGGTGAGGATTCCGACGAGGAGAGAGTTGTCTATCCGGAAGCCGGCCTCACCGAGATGCTCGAATACTGCCGCGGGAATGGAATGAGCTTTAGGGAGTTCATCTATTCCAGGGAAAGCGACAGGCTCAAGGAATACCTCCATACCGTATGGGATGCCATGAAGTCCGCTGTCAGAAGGGGCCTCGAGGCAGAAGGAGTGCTTCCGGGAGGACTCGGTGTCACAAGAAAGGCAAAGATCCTCTTCAACAAGCGCTGCTACAACGAGAACAGCGACGTGACCATGAATAGGCTCATTGCAGCGTATGCATATGCTGTGAGCGAGGAGAACGCCAGTGAGAACATAGTCGTTACGGCTCCCACATGCGGCAGCTGCGGAGTTATCCCCGCTATCATGTACTACATGGAGTTCGACAGAGGCTTCCCTGAAGAAGAGATAATCGATGCCCTTGCAGTGGCGGGACTCATAGGGAACGTCATAAGGACCAATGCCAGCATCTCAGGCGCCGAGTGCGGCTGCCAGGCAGAGATAGGAAGCGCATGTTCCATGGCTGCGGCAGGGCTGGCATCGCTGTATGGTCTCAACACGGATCAGATCGAGTATGCCGCCGAGATCGCCATGGAACACAATCTGGGTCTGACGTGTGATCCTGTCAACGGGCTCGTACAGATACCCTGCATAGAGAGGAATGCCGTTGCGGCGATGAGAGCCATCAACTCAGTGGATCTTTCCAGGTTCCTCTATGAAACGAGAAAGATCTCCTTCGATCAGGTCATAGCTACCATGTACCAGACCGGTAAGGATATGAGCGACAAATACCGCGAGACGTCGCATGGAGGTCTTGCGGAGATATACAGGAACATTCAGAACTGAGATCATTCAGGGGAAAGTGAGCAGACATATGTCAGAGATGCATTACGACGCATTCATATCCTACAGGCATACCGAAAGGGACACGAAAGTGGCAAAACAGGTACAGCATGACCTGGAGCATTTCCGTATTCCTTCCCCTATCAGGGAAAAGTATGGGATAAAGAGGATCGAAAAGGTGTTCAGGGATTCCGAAGAGCTTGCAGTGACCCCTGATCTCTCAAACGAGCTCTCAAGGGCCCTCACGAATTCGGACCGCCTGATAGTCATCTGCTCTGAAGACTATATGAGATCGCAATGGTGCATGCAGGAACTGGATACCTTCCTTGCCCTGAAAGGTCCCGAGAACGTCATCTGTGTCCTCTCAGAAGGAGAACCTCCCTCGATATTCCCGGAACAGCTCCGCATCGCAAAGGAAGGTTTAAAGGAAAGAACAGAGCCTCTGGCCTGTGATTACAGAGGAGACAGAGCTGCCGTGAAGAGAACGGAGCTGCCGAGACTTGTGTCAGCCGTGATAGGCTGCGGTTATGATGAGCTCGTTCAGAGATATCAGAGATATAGGAGGAGGAAGCTCACGGCCATACTTTCCGCAACGGCAGCTCTTCTCCTTATAGCAGTCTCATACCTGATCTGGAGCAATATCCAGATCTCGAGAAACTACAGGCAATCCCTCATAAACGAGTCCAAGACCCTCTCAGAGCAGTCGATGGGAAAACTCAGGGATTCTGACAGGATATCCGCAATAGAACTGGCTCTCAAAGCCTTAAAGGGAAGCGATACTTCAAGGCCTGAAGTCACCGAAGCCCTCCATGCACTGTCCCGCTCCACTTACGCATATGCCTCCCCTTACAGGACAGCTGAGACAAAACGCATAGACAGAGGAAGCGATATCGTTTCGTTCTTCATAAGCAGGAACGGAAGATACCTAGTGTATCTTGAGAACAGCGGACAGCTTACGGTCCTCGGCACTTCGGATCTCGCCATCGTGGCAACCCATGAGCTTCCATTCTCGTCCGTACCATCCGTGATGGAAGAAGGCAAGGACGGAGAGGTTCTGTTCTTTTCAGACGGGTTCTGCATATCGTTTGACTATCTTACGGGAAAACAGAACTGGAGAGACCCTCTCTCGCAGCAGGTCATAGGTTCAGTGCACATCTCCCCTGATCTTGAAATCACGGCCTGCACAGATTCATACAAGATAGATCTGCTGACATCCGACGGGAAGCTCTTAAGACGGCTCATGATCCCCGACGGATCTCCATATTACATAGTGGATTCCTGCTGGTCTGAGGACGGAAAAGCCCTTCTCTTAAAGATGAGGGATCAGTCAGCCCAGGGCACCTACCGTCTTGCTGTGATGGATGTGGATTCTGGAAGCTTCAGCGTCGTCTCCGAGCGGTTCAGGAACCTCGGCTCCGTGAGCTTCATCTCGGCAGATGACCTTCTCTATGTCACTGATGATTCCCAAGACACATCCGGATCCTTCAGCGGATACTCATTCCTTTACGACACCGTATACTCACTCTTCCGTTTCGACGGGAAGAGCGTTTCCCTTCTGGAACAGTTCTCTTCCAATCTGGCGGATGCCAGGGTTTCCTTAAGACACATAGACGGACTTTCGGGTTATGAGTTCCTGTTCATAGGAAGCGAGCTCTACATCTGCCCGAGAGACGGGACCCATGTGGACAGCTATTCCTTCCCCTGCGCAGTTTTTTCCATCCTCAAAGCCGATAAGGACGGGATCGATGCATTGCTGTCCGACGGAACGAGAGCTTCGCTCTCTTTCGCCGACAGATCACAGACCATATATAAGATATTCATGGAAGGGACAGAAGAAGCTGTCACATTCATCAGTGAAGGAAAGCTCTCTTATCTGGCTCTAAAAGGCGGAGACCTGTCAGTATACTCATATGTCTATGACGATGAGATCACTTTCCCCGAAGGTCCTTCATTTCCGAGACAGCTTGATTCATATCATATGGGCAAAGACCATTTCTGGTTCGCTGCCGGTAAACAGCTTTTCTGCTGTACCCTAAGTGATATGAGCATATCCTCCATGGAAGTTCTTTCAGACGGAGACGCATATCACTTCCTATGTTCAGGCGGCAACCGGGTGTATGTGTTGAGGATATCCTCAGGAGGAACTCTTTCCGTACTTGAGTATAACGGCAGTTCCCTTGCCTGTGAGATGCCTCTCAACTGTTCCGACTATTATGTTTCCAAAGGATACATAACCTACCCGTACAGCGAAGACGACGCCTTCTTCCTACATTACGGATATCTCGGAGGATCGTATGTCACTGCCGGAAACGGCAGAATATACAGTCACGGACCGGAAGACCCTTCGGTCATAGGAATTCTGGATCTCACGAGCAGAAAGTATTCCTCATTCATCGTGGATCTTCCCGAAGGCTGCAGCCTCACCTTCGGAGGAGTGAACGATCTTCCATCTCCTCTCTATGTATCCGGAAAAGGCAACCTGCTGTTCACGATCATCACTGTAAAGGAAAAGGGCCATGAACTCTATAAGGGTGCTTTCATCGATCTTTCCGATGGTTCAGTTCTGATCTCGGACATGGAAATGAACACTTCAGATATAGTCTCCTGGAACGGAGACTGGCTTTATGTCAGGAAGGAGGACAGACTGGTCATATCCGACATCTCCGGTAAGACCGTGTACGAGATCTCATTCCCGAGCCAGAGCCCAGTATCATTCGACAGCAGAGGCAAGACCATGACGGCTGTGTTCCCTGACGGAAGAGTCGGCATCTATTCTGACGGAAGTCTCATGAAATATGTGGAACTTGATATAAGTATGACCTCATATTATGACCACAGAGTCTTCAGATACGTATATCGCGGCGACCTTCTTTATCTGTTTATCGATAATTCTCTTTCCGTCATAAGGCTTGATGACGATTCAGTTACTCCCCTCTATACTGTTGACACAGGATGTTACGGGTATGTGGAAAAGGAAAAGTTCCTTATCATGAGCACCAATCTCCCGGGAGGTGACGATACGGCTTATCATATCGCGGTATTCCGTGAGTATTCTTCTGATAAATTAATAGAGAGAGCTGAAAAACAGCTCTCTCTGTTAAGATGACCTTTCTCATTCAAAGATTGTTCTCCGTCATGTAAGTCAGGATCCGCAGCATCCGGATCTTCAGTTCGTCATTGTCCTCCAGCATGTTGTATATCCCGTCTTCAGATAAGACTCCCCTCTTCAGATCGGAAGGCAGAAGCCCGTTCTCATCAGCCTCCAGATCCTCCAGCCACTCATCGCTTCCGTAATAATCGGAGATTTCTTTCAGTTTCTCCAAAGCTCCGTCATATCTTGACAGAGCCTCCATGAGACCGCTGACAGCTTCAAGGGACTCATCGAAAGCTCCCTCCATCTTCTTTATCCTGTTTATATCTCCCATATCCTTACCTCTGTCTTTTATACTGGGATCTCAGTCATCGATCCCATACATATGTCCGAGGACCAGCCTCTTTGCAAGATCCTCTCCGAACAGTTTCTTCACCTGATCCACCGCAGGCCCGCCGTTCTCGATCAGTCCGTTTGCGAATGCTGCGATCTTTTCCTTCTTGGCAGCAGGTTCACAGGTCTCTGCGTCATCAAGGGCTTTCATGAAGGCATCAAAATACTTCTTCAGACTCTCATTCACTCTTTCCCCGTTCCCCTTCAGTTTCTTGGCATAGCTGCAGGGATAGAGGATGCTGTCATACCAGTGCTTGCCTGATACATAGTCCGGAAGGTCTCCGTCCGCCTCCTTTATGGCTTCGCAGGCCTTTTCAAGTTCGTCATCCTTCTCGCCGAGCATGGTATCATAGAACTCTGCGATATATGTCCCGTTCTTGAGGACCTTTACAGTATCGAAATTCAGGAGGGGAACGTCTTTCTCCGCAACGGAGAGCACCACGGTCTGCATCTTCATGAGCCCGAGCATTGCCTTCATGTCTATCAGGCAAAGATTTCCGACACCCTTTACAGAATAACGGCTGATCAGGAAATGCATCCCTTTGGCGTCGAGTTTGGCATCTTTCCCTATATCCTCGTTTTCGACAGTGTATCTCTTCTTCAGTTCGTCCAGCACATAGCTGCCGATGTTCACAGATTCCATTTCATTTTTCTCCTTTATCCAACAAGATAATCTTCTATTCTTTTTATCTCCTCATCGGAGAGGCCTCCTCTTTTAAGATAGGATTCTGCTCCTTTCTTAATATCCAGCAGGGAGGTATCTGTCCCGCTCTCCGCTTCGCACATGCAGTAAAAGAAGTCCAGCACGTTTGCCTTTATGGCTTCGTACTTCTCAGGATCCCCCTCTTTTGTGATCCCAAAGTAGTTGTCGTAGGTCATCATGTAATCGTCTATTATCTCCTCCGGCGATGCATCTGCAAGAGCAAGCAGGAGTGCCACGACAAATCCTGTCCTGTCCTTTCCCTCAACGCAGTGTATCAGACACGGTCCCCCGTTCTCCGTCATTGTCAGAAAAGCCTCCGATACCTTCTCGCAGAATATATCCGATCTGTAATTTGCTGTCAGTCCGAGAAGCAAGACCTTTCCCTTCCTATAGAGAGAATGATAATATCTGGAATTGAATCCCGGATCGCTGACATATGAGGCATATCTCAGTTCATTGTCGGAAAGGTTGATCACGAAGTCTATGTCATGCTCCTCAGCTATCCTGTTCGCATACGGAGCTCTGTTGTGCTGATTGTCACAGGGTGATGCGGACCGGTAGAAGCCTTTTTTCCTCAGTTTCCCTCCCGTGACTTCCCTGAAGTTTGCAAACTGCTCATCCGATTCATACTCGTTCCTGAAATCGGAATAGGTGATCGCATTGAACTCCTGTACTGACAGGTATTTTCCTTTCTCGCGAAGATCCACAGTCACCCTTACCGAATCATCCATTGAAAACTCTTCCCAGGTTCCGTTCCCGTAATTCCTGGCCATGGAAACATGGGGGTATCCCTGATATCCGCAAAGAAGGAGCGAGCCTACGGGAACGTAATACCCGGAATAATACGGAATATCACTAAGCTTAAGCCCGTTCGAGAAGGACACGTCCACACTGTCACCGAAAGTAAACCCCATTGAATTGAATTCTTCGATGGTGAGGTCTATGTACGTATTTCCGAATTCTTCGTCCTTAATGACCCCGGTCTCACCTGTGGTGACCTTTCTGCTGCAGCCATGTCCTGCAGGAAGAAGGGCTACCATAAACATGATGACCAGTATAAGACAGGTCGCTTTCCTGATGTTCATGGATATCTCTGTTTCCCTTATTCGAGATTATTGTGGTAATAGCTTATGTATTCGAAGGATCCGCCTATCTTCTCCATATATTTCTGCATGATGACTTCGTTCAGTATGAACCCTATCTCATAGATGGCGAAGTACTTATCCATGGTGATCTGTTCCCTTTCCTCGGGAGAATAGTCGAACTCCACCTTCGTTCCGAATCCTCTGTTGGAATCCTTTCCGCCTTTTAGCATCCTGGATATCTTGTCATAGTTCGGAGGCAGATCAGGCCTTGCAGGGATAGTTATGAAATAATCAGTGTACTGCCCTATCCTGCTGTCTCCTGCGTCCGGATTGCCGGACATGAGTATCACCTTCTCTCCGTAGGATTTAGCCTCCTCGGCTATGATGGCTATGGTCCTTGTATTGCCGCTTCCTGAATTGATGATCAGTATGTCATCCTTCTGTATAGACGGTGTGGAGTTATCACCCACACAGTAGACCTGCTTGCCCATCTGGGAAAGGTTCATTCCCAATATCCTGACTACGTTTCCTGCTCTGCCCCAGCCAGCCGTGAACACTCTGTCTGCGGCATATATGGCATCGACCGCTTCCTCGATCTGTACGGGATCGACAGCTTTCAGTGCTCCGGTGATCCCTGGTCCTATGGAATCCAGTAATTCTCTTGTTGTCATGATATTCTCCTCCATGTATATCTTGCAGTCTCTCCCCTTTCATGGAAAGAAAACCTCATACCTTCAGCAGAGCAAGAATACCTACCCGTTTCCCCAGCCTTCATGTTTTCTCCGCTATTTACAGCTTTATTTTATCAAAAAACATGTTCCGTGATATGCGCATATGAGAAAAAGCACCCCCTTGAGGGATGCTTTTTCCCGTCTTGGCATACAAGTACGACAGAACTAAAGGCTGCCCCTTACACTGTAGCTCTCCACGTTTCCCGAAGTCACAAGGACAGATTCCTGCTTAAAGAAGACACACAGATCCTCTGCGATATCCTTTACGATGTTCTGATCCACGTCTATCAGTGTCAGCACAAGAGATGTCTCCTGGGTATACTCGCCGGAATCATGCATATATCCCCCTTCTATGATGCTAAAGGAGAAAGGTATCCCATAGTTCCTGCAGACATTTTTGAGTACTGATACATACTTTGAGGTCTCGAACAGCTGTTCTTTCCTCATTGCATCGTTCAGGCCGATATATAACTCATTTTTTACCATTGATGTCTATTCCTCTTGTTTTGTCACCAGTTTCAGGAATCTGGCTTCGTTCATCTGTTCGTTAGTCACATATTTTCCGTTTCGGAACAGGGCATATGTCGTCACGGGAGTCGGTGCATTTCTGGCATCATTCAGGCTTTCCAGATGAACAGCCTTAAACGGTATCCCGTGTTCAGAGGCGGTCTTCTCAAGGACCGGTACATACTTTGCATTGAAGGGGCACTGACTCGTATAGAAGAGCACATAACCTTTCTCATCGATATGGGGATGTCTTGCACATTCCCTGAAATGCGGTTTGTCCGCCAGTTCTTCAAATGGCAGATACCAGAGCTGTATGCCGTTATCCGATTCATCACAGACGGCAAAGCCTTTATGTTTCAGATACTTAGGGTCCGCAAGGAAAGGTCTCTTCTTCTCAGAAGAAAGTATGCACAGCCCTTTTTTCCCCTTTATGCGGCTGTCTTCTATGCATGCGTTAAGAAGATCGCTGGAATACCCGTGTCCCTTGAAGGACCCGGACACCCACAGGCAGTCTATATACATGTACCCAGGGGCTTCTATGGGATTCCATGCATTCTCTGCGGGAATGTATTCTATGAAACATTTGCCTCTTTCAATACTCTTTAGAAAGACGAGTCCTTCATTGAACCTCTCTTTCAGCCAGGCCTTCTTGGATGAGACCTGTATATCGGAATTGTTCGAGATGGCACAGCATATATGCTCCTTCTCAAGATTATCTTTATTCACCCTTATGTATTCCATATTCCGGTTCCTTTCCGTCATTACCTCTTCTGTATCTCTTTTGAATATATCCTTGAACTGTTTCCGTGGATATCGACTGCAAATGTAAAATAGGAGTAACCATACTTCTCATATAACCCCGTATGATCCGTTGAAATGTATACCCTCTCGGCATTCTCTTCCGCTGCGATCTCCTCTGCTCTACGGATCAGTTTCCCGACATTGCGGTGTCCCCTGTGTGCGGGGAAAGTGTATACGAAGCCTATCCATGGGGTAAGCTCTGTATCCGGGATATCATCGGTCTCGGAATATGTGCAAAAGGATATCAGCTCGTCTCCCTCTGTAAGCAGCAGGAGCCGGGATCTTTCGCCAAGAGTCTCAAAAAATCTCTCTTCCCGTATCAGCCACTGGAGGAATGATGCTGCGTCCCAGTCGCTCCTTCCTATCTCCTTATACCAGTGATCCCTGTCTTCCGTCTCAAAATAGCTCAGTATTTCCATGTGAACCCGTCATCTCATTCCCTGAGACGTCTGTATGCCTCCTCGTTGTTGTCGGTTATCATCCTAATGATATCGCAGCTGTCCAGCGAAGCACACTCTCCACAGGTCTCGACATCTTTCCCGAGAGCACACTGTCTTATCGGACAGAGAGACTCACAGAAAGGAGTCTTCGGGCCGTCGACTCTGCATCCGAGACAGTTTATCATGTCAGGAGTGATCTCCACTCCGTTAAGTTCCGTCCACAGATCTGCTGTCTTTTTTCTGAGTTCATCATCATCTCTTATCGTCGCCAGCCTGGCGTCACAGGTCTCGCAGTCAAGTCCGCAATATGCCATCAGTTCCTTCTTCATCCCTGTCGATCCGTTCCTTTCATATGTTTAGTGTTCTTATCATGTTTATGGCATCCGGAACACTCTCATCCACATATCCCGAATCCTTAAAACCATTCTTCAGATACAGGCCTATAGCCTCCCTGTCGTCTTTCTTGACACATACCTCTACCTGGTCATAGTGTCTTTCTTCTGAAAGTTCTTCCAATATCAGTCTCAGGGCCTCTGAACCGTATCCTCTTCCCTGATATCTTCCGTCTATCATGAACTGCTGAAGATCATAGCCCAGCGGTTCCTCCGTAAACTCTTTTACAAGGGCAAGACCTATCGCCTCTCCGTCATTCTCTATTACATATACTCTTCCGTTGCAGTCTCTGTAGATTTCTTCCCTTGCAATGATGCCTGGAGCAGAGTCAAGGAACCTTTTCTGATGCTCCTTTACGCTCAACCCGGCTGCCTTCACCCTGTTCTCTTCATTCAACCGGCAAAGCCTTATCATCCTGTTATTCCTCCCTGAAGTTTTCACTCTCAAGGGAGAGTTCTATCTCATCGAGTCCTTCTGTGATCATATTCCTTCTTCCGGTCTCCCTGAATCCTTCCCTCAGATACAGTTTTTTGGCTCTGTCATTGTTCTCAAGTATCCAGAGAGACGGAGTGCCTTTGCACAGGTCTATGGCATATCGGAGAAGTTCCGTACCGTATCCTCTGTTCTGTATGTCCGGAAGGACATACAGATCTTCTATCAGATCTCCCGTCACTGATACTATTCCCACAGGCTCGGGATCAAGAAGCATGTAAAAATCGCTCCCATTCCCGATCTTCTCCTTTATGTATTCCAGCTGATGTCCGGGAGAATGGAGCTCTATGAACTCAGGAGTGCAGAACGAACGATGGGACTCCTTCCAAGAGAGACTGTGTATTACTGCCGCGGCAGATATGAGGTTTTCATTTACCGGCACTATCTTTTTTTCTTTCATCCCAATATCCTTCCGTTACCTGACTCTGTCATTGCAGAAATGCTTCATCTCCTGTTCGAGAAGCCTGAACACGTTCGCAGTCAGAAATCCGTCTGCTATGGCATGGTTCAGCCTGACCGTAACGGGCATCATGAGTCTTCCGTCTTCCTCTCTGTATCTTCCCCAGTTCACTATTGGAGCAAAATAGAGATATCCGTCCGGAAGCTCGATATTAAATGAGTCATAGGAAAGCCATGAGATGTATGATGCGTCGAACCAGTTGGGATGAGCTTCCGCATCCAGGAGATACTCCCCGGTCATTTTTGCCTTCTCAAGATCCTTTTGAGCGTTATCATAGAACATATCATAATCCTCATAATATGTGGAATAGACCGGCGTGCAGGTTTCTGTATCTTCGTGAAAAACGTACTGCGTGGGATTTATGGTATCATAGCAGATCAGTTCGTCCGTCTGCCAAAGGTATCCCATCCTGTAATCCTCCCTGGAGTTCAGTACCTTCGTGAGTATATACAGGAAATCGAGATAGAACCTCTTTCCCCGCTCTTTTGAGGACCTGACCAGATCGGTCACGTCGACCCTCGCCGTCATGGACATGGAGCACTTTGCATCTTCCGTAAAATGCCTGAATACTCCCTTTCTGTAATACCTGTCTTTATCTATGATCCTGTAATTCATAATGCCGTTCCCCGTCATCCCAATTGTCCCGGAAGCACAAGCTTCTCCTTATGAGGAAAGTTTCTGTCAAACTCTTCCACGTCAGTTACGTTCACGAAATATCCTGCAGGAGTGCAGTATTCTCCCGTCACTCCGTCAAGATATCCCTTTTTGAGTTCCCTCAAAAGAAAGAATGAGGAATCTGCTCCTTCGGGCAGTCCGTGATATCTTATCCCGAAACGGCTTGCGTATTCAAATCCGCTTTTGCCATAGAAGTCTATGTTTCCCTCTATGAGGACGGCTCCGAATCCGAGTTCTTCCGCCTTTTCAAGAGATCTGTCGAGGAGTTTCTTTCCGTATCCCCGTCTCTTGAGTCCGGGATCTACACATATGGGGCCCATGGTAAGCACGTCTATCTCTCTTCCGTCATCTGCATCTATCTTTGCCTTTACGAATATGTTCTGTCCGATTATCTTTCCGTCCTTCTCCATTACGAGATCCAGTTCCTTTACGAATGCAGGATCGTTCCTGAGAACATGAATGACATAATGCTCGCTGCATCCGGGTCTGTAAACGTTCCAGAAGGCCTCCCTTACCAGTTCCTCAACTGCTCTATGGTCTTCATTCCTCTCTCTGCGGATCAATAGCCCGCACCTCATATTCTTCATTATTTCAGACACAAGGAATTCGAGATCGCCGTTCACACCGTCGAATCTGTAGTCATATTCTCCTTTATCAAACATGCCATGTTTTCTCTCCAGCATCTTTTCGATCGGAGAAGGAAGTACCCCGCGCATCCTTGCTCTGAACCGCTCTTTTATCGTGTCAAGATCAGCACTGACGAGGATCCTCACTGCCCCTTCCGGGAGCAATTCCACCTGATCCGGTTCGGAGATGACATATATCACATTATCCCCTGAAAGAGCATCATTAAGTCTGGTCTTGAAAAGGAGTCTCCCTTCACTCTCGGACTTTGCAAGTCTGAGGTAGTCCTTTCCGGATACGATGTCCCCTCCCATGGATTCCTTGAGCCTTTGTGCAATAGTCGACTTTCCTGTGCAATTTTCTCCTATTATTCCTATCACCATATTTCAGTCCTTCTCCCTTCTTCTTCAACCGTTCATAAAACTTTTTTCAACATGATTATCGCATCCGTCCGGTATTCTTCCGAAAAACCATGACTCAGAAAAAGCGAGATAGCCGGATTGTCTATGGCGATATCGTCATACAATTCGCTGATTCCGTTCTCTTTCGCACACTGACAGAGATACTCAAGGGCAAGAGCCCCGAATCCCTTCCTTCTGAATGGAGCATATATGATCACGTCTGCAATATGGATCCCGTTCTTCTCATCCAGATGATAGGCGATTTCTCCCAGAAAAGCGCCTGTCCCGTCTGCAATAAACCTGTAGAACCGTTTGCCTTCATTGTCTTCAATCCAATGATCATACCAGTCTTTCCAGTCATCCCGGGGAAAATCGATGGTACCTCCCCATGAATGGTTATATGACATCGTTTCGGGATCTGCAAGCATCATCTGTCTGAACCACAGGTCCCTGTATCCGGGGCTTATTACCGAGATAGTGGATTTATTCCTGTCCCAGTCCTCTTTCGTCATGAGACTGACGCTTCCAGTCCTCGTCTCTCCCACCTGCGGGATGTAGAGTCCTTCAGTAGTCCACTGATATCTGAAACCTAGTTTTTCCTGTACTCTCCTTGATTTTTCATTACCATCGTAATATCCGCACCATATCCGCTCCAGTTTCAGATCTTCAAATGCGTGGCAGAGAAGCCTTCGTGCCGCTTCCGGAACTATCCCCATTCCCCAGTAACGGGTTCCGAGCCAATAGCCCAGTTCTGCCTCATCATCCTCTTCGGCCAGATCACAGTCCTGATGGAGAGCTATGCTTCCTATGGGCAGCCCCGTCTCCTTCAGAACTATGGCATAAGTCTCAGGCACGGCAAGGATCCGCCTTATAACCTGTCTGCTTTCTTCCACGTCCTTATGCGGTTTCCATCCGGCCGGAGGCCCCACCAGAGGGTCACTTGCGTTTCTGAAGCACTCTTCCGCATCTTCTGTTGTCCATGGACGGAGTATCAGCCTGGTCGTTTCCAGTATACGCTCTTTCCATACCTGTCCCATGATCTTCAGTTCTCCCTTTTAATAATGTATTTGTCGATTAGGACCGGCTCGGCAAATCCCAGTCTTCATATATATCGGTGTACTTTTTCTCAAACCCGCTTTTTTCTGCAACAGCTGCCGATGCCTTGTTCTCCTGCATCACATGCGCAGTTATGATACGCATGTTTGCCTGTTCCAGAAGATAGTCTATCATGAGCCTTTCTGTATGTGTTGCGATCTTTCTTCCCCAGAACTCACGCATGAGCCGTAGACCCATGGAGCACTTCCTTCTCTCGGGCTCATATGCATAAAACTCGGCTATACCTGTAAACTCTCCTGTTTCCTTAAGATATACCCCCAGCAATATGCTCTCATGAGTATCGAAGCATTCTTCATCCATTTTCGCTATGACTTTTGTTTTATCCCCGTATCTCTGCTCATAGAGGAAAGTCGGAACAAAACGGTATACCTCCTCCTGAGCGCACATCCGGGACAGGGACAATGCATCAGCTTCCGTCATCTTCCTTATTATGACCATGTCGTCTTCCATATAAGGATATTCGCTGAAAAGTACTGTTCTTTGATCCATATTCATCTCTTCCTGCAGATATACAGAAGATGGTTCGTGGTGCCAAGAAGTTCCCTTTTCTCTGCATGATTCAGATACCATCTTGCAAATCTGTCAAAGTCCTCGTCTTTTATGCAGAAGTCTTCCCTCTCCTCGATAGGTTCAAGTATCCCGTCAACTCCCGCAGTCGTGATCCAGTCCACAGGTTTCTCTTCGAACAGGTCTTCGAACTCCGTCACATCGTAGCCCGTAAAGAGTTGTTCCTTGAAGTGCCTTACTCTGTAGTCAGCAGTAAAATTCTCTTCCTCTCCCCGTGCCCAGTTTCCCGAAAGATAGTTTGCATACATTATCCCGAATACGGAGATAAAGGCGAAAAGCAGGACTCCTCCGGGTCTTGTGACTCTTATGGCCTCATCTATGGCTCTGTTTACATCAAGGGGATCATACAGGTGATACATCGGCCCGAAGACCAGGGTAACGTCAAATGAATTGTCATCAAAAAGGCTGAGGTCGGTCGCGTCTCCCTCATATGAACTGATGGAAGGGATCCCTCTGCTGTTCTCCCTCAGTATCTCAAGATTGCCTGTCACAAGCTCAATGGCCGTCACGTTCATTCCTTCCCTTGCCAGAGCGATAGAATATCTGCCGGTGCCGGCTCCTATCTCGAGTATCCTGCTCCCGCTCCCAGCATAGCGGTGGATATATTCCATGGTGGTCCTGTATTCCAGTTGCCCGTGTCTTGAACGCAGGAGCCTTTCATCCTCGTTCACCTGTTCATAAAAGCTGCTTACTATCTCTTTTCTCGTGCTCATCAGGCACCTCTTCCCCTTTAACCATGCCTTAATGGTATGTCTTCTGCCTCAGTAATCGAACCCGTTGTCTCCTACATTTATGACTGTGCTCAGCCTCTCGCCCTCATAAGGTTTCCTGACCTCTATCATGTTAAGGACGGTATACCCTTTCGAACGCAGAAAACCGATCATCCTCCCGTTGTTTGGATGGACGAAATTGAAGACCGTCTCTTCTCCCAGGGATACTGCGATCTCTTCTGCTTTTCCGAAGAGAGCAGAAGCAACTCCCTTTCTTCTCCATTCTTCCTTTACGAAAAGATGTTCGACCCAAACGCAGGATCCCTCGGTCCTGCAAATGATATACCCTATATATTCTCCGTCATCCTCCATGGCAAAAAACGGATATTCGTGGTCCAGAAATTCAAGGACCTCATCCGTTGCGGCTGCGATATCCGGCCGGCTGTCAATATTCCTGTATGAAAGCAGCACTGTCCTGAAATCTGCCACCAGAGGAGCTATCCTGTCTGTTTTCGTTCTGTCTATGCTTACTATCTTCATTTCCTTTTCTTCGGTACCGGCAGTTCATCATACATTTCTTTCAGGAGTTTGCACAGAAATTCCCTGTTATCGACGTCATCCACCTGAAGCATCTTCCTCGTCCCCTCATACGAAAGGACCAGTGGAGCATTAGGCATCATCCGGAAAGCGGCCTTAACGGGCTTTACCAGAAAACGGTCGTCATATATACCTCCTGCTATCCTTCCCCGATAATAGATGATATACTCTCCCATCATTTGGCCGACGCTTATGTCTTCGAGCTCCGAGAGCTGTTCAAGTATGAAATCCAGATATTCTCTTGAAGAAGCCACTTTATCTCCTCTTTTCCTTTCAGTACCTGTTATGTACCTTCTCGGCAAAGCACATCATGTCCCTGAAAACGATCTCCGTTCCGTCATCCAGAACGGCTCTTCCCGTCATCCTTCCGAAGACCTGATGCTGGTCCGATACCAGGACCTTGAAGTCGATCTTTGCCGCTCTGTCCAGTACCGGAATGAAATCCGCTTCAAAACGCCCGTCTGACGATGAGAACCTCCACGGATCCATATATCCTGTATCCGGAATATGAAAGGTCACGTCATCCAGCTTATGAACCTTTCCGTCATAGAAGATGACATTCTCCGAAGCTGCAGAGGTGTTCCCGAAACCGTATCCGATATTGAATCCGAACGGTTTCCCGTTCAAGTCGGCATTCCCCGAGCCCCAGAACCAGGTATTGTCGTATGTCCATACTCCCCTTCCCCAGTCCAGAGTTCCGAAATCCGTTGACGGGTCGAACTCATACCGCTTACCGTCAAACTCCATATATCCTGAGGCTCTCATACAGTTGATCTTCTGATTGTAATAGAAGTGCCTCTTCTTATCCCATGGAGTGGCTATGACCATGGAATCCATTTCAGGCTGCTCGAGAGTTATGTCGCATGAGAACGGTTTTCCGTCTTGGAATCTGTCAAAATGGCAGGTTACATGCCTCTTTCCTCCGTTTGCCTCGAATCTCATCTGAAGCCTCTTGTCGTTATATTCGCTGATACAGTCTGAAGATTTCTCCGGAAGGTGCAGTTTGCCCATGGGGAATGCATTTAATACGGTCTCGGTATGCTCCCACGGATGTTCACCGAACACAAGGAGCGAAACGGACTGAAGTCCTATATATCCGTCGTCTGAGATCGTAAATGCACCAGCAAAGCTATCGCTCAGGACGAGATAATAATCCCACTCCTTTATCCTCCATTTCGGAGCTTTTACAGTCTTTCTCTCATATTGCTGGATAAGCGATCTCGACCATCCCGGTTCTCTAAGTTCTCCCTTTTCATTCAGGAGGGGCTGAGTGTTGATCACTTCATGATTTCTTTCCATTATTCTTTCTCCTCTGCAGTAATGCATCAGGAACCTGTCAGGACTGACAAAAAACGCATTCAGACCTGCTTATTCCTTATCATTTTTTTTCAAAATATCATATGTTTCAGAAAGCCACTGGCCATAGTGATCATAGGGAGTCTGTGTCCAATGATCAAGCAGCTTATTCAAAGACTGTATGTCTTCTTCTATGCTGGTGCAGCCGTATTGTTCAGGATCCCTGTTGACCGTCACTTCATGGTGACCGTCACCTTTAAAGTCGATCCTGTAGATGCAGAACCCTGTCCAGCTACGGTGTGCAAAAAGGGTGGAGCCTTCCATATACCAGAACCATTTATCTTCCATGGCCTTCGGAATGTTGCCACGACGGAGAGCCTTCATTTCCTGATCGCTAAAAGACCGGTCCAGTACGAAAGCAGCACGGGCTTCAGGCATGGGCTCCGTTTTCCAGTCATCCCGTCCGGCGATCTTTCCCTTTTTGTTATTCTCTTCTGTCATATCAAGTCTATATTCTGCGTTCAGAACGAACTGTTCATCTCCTCCATCATCAGAATAGAGCGTCTTCTCAAAGCAGATGCCGCTGTGCTCAAGACAAATATCCATAAAGCAGATGAATATCCCTATATCGATCCTGTTATAGAAAGAAACCATACGGGCAGGCATGATCCCCCTTTTCCCCGGTTTCTTATACCTGTATACAGAAAGAATGCCATCGTTCCTTACGAACCATGGCTGAGAATTGCAGGCACTTGGAGAGAACCTTACAATATCGGTCACACCAGCTATCCGTTCCCCTTCCCATATATCGTCGATGCTCTTCCTCTTGCTTTTAAGCATGTCCTTGCGAAACTTTGAGTCATCACTGATCTTGCGGATGGAAAACATGATGACGAATTCCATACCTTCAAAGAATTCTTCTTTTGTTTTTCCTATTCCAAACCAGAGTGTTCCTATGTTTCGGGACACAAGATATAAGTCGAGCTGTTCGCCTAGATACCCAATGTTCTGCAAATAGCCGTCTTTCTTTTCACTGTATAGCAGAATACAGTATTCTCCGCCTCTCCTGCAGTTTGTCTGCTTTTCAGGGACGATGCGGATGGCAGTTTTTATGTCGGGATTCAGAGGAATAAAACCTGAATATGCATTTTGTATGTCGTTAAGTTCATCATCACTGATTGATTCACTTCCAACATTTCTGAAGATATGAAATGATTTTCTTTTAAAGATCATTCCATAGAATGTACTATTCAATTACATCGCCTCCTCAAGTCCCATTCCTACTATATTGAGATACAGATATGCATTATCCGGCTCATTTTACATTGTAAAAATCCTGACAGTGCCAGAAGAAACACTATACGCCACTGTCACAGATCTCTGCAGACAAAATAGGTTCAATGTAAGGTCGGATTACTGCAGGCTATAATAGAATATTGAATGTCTTACTATCCTCTGATCAGATTTTCAAGCGTTTCAAACAACACCTCGGGCTCCACTGGTTTCGACAGATGAGCATTCAATCCGGCCTGGATGCTTCGCTGAACATCCTCATCAAAAGCATTCGCCGTCAGGGCAATTATGGGGATAGTCTTGGCATCTTCCCTCTGAAGGCTGCGGATAATCCTTGTTGCTTCCAGACCATCCATTTCAGGCATGCGCATGTCCATAAGTATGGCATCATAGTATCCGGACTCATGGTTCTTGAACATATCCACAGCAATCAATCCGTTTTCAGCCAACTCCACTTTAATCTCTCGCATCGCAAGCACCATCATCATGATCTCTGCATTCACGGGCACGTCTTCCGCAAGAAGCACTCTGCGGCCTTTAAGATCTGCCGTTCTTGCTTCAAGTGCCTCATTCTTGCTTCGGAAAGCTTCCTTGAATTCATCCATAACGGTACTGGCAAAAAGAGGCTTCGATACAAACGTATCCGCTCCTGCCTTACGAGCTTCATCCTCGATCTCATCCCAATTGAATGAGGTGAGTATAATGACCGGAGTTTTGTTCCCTACGATTTTTCGTATCTGACGGGTCGTTTCAATGCCATCCAGTTCAGGCATTTTCCAGTCGACAATGATAAGGTTGTAATCTTCTCTTCTCCCATGGCATATGCGGACTTTATCTATGCCTTCCCATCCGGATTCGGCGGTCTCACAACTGATACCGACCTGATTAAGAACGATCTCCGCATGTTCCAGAGCGATGGGATCATCATCAATCACAAGTACTTTCATTTCATGCGGCTCCACACCGATCTCATTTATCTGCTGTTTCCTGTTTGATTCACCGAGAGTAATGGTGACTGTGAATGTACTCCCTTTATCCTTTTCGCTCTCAACGTCTATATGGCCGTTCATGAGTTCCACGATACTTTTCGTTATGTCATATCGTTCACCCCGTCTCTTTTCAGCGAACGTGCTTCAGCCTCTCCTTTTGTATACCGTGCTGACATGTGTCAACACTTTCTTCCTTTGCAGATATCTTTCACTTTCTTTTATAGACTCCAGTTTTTCCTTTTGTCAATCAATATTTGAAGATACTCTGATACCTTTTTCAGAATGCTGTCCTCCTTGAATCCATAGGGCTTTCTGCTGCTCTTGACCATTCAAAGGAATAAGCCTATAGGCTTTCTTTGACCGTTCAGTGAAACATATCTCCTAACCGTGCTCCCCGCCCTAATGATGGCAGTGAAGGAGTCTTGCGTGATGCACAAACGAGGATTTGTATACTGCTTCTGATTATCTGTTTCAGTTAATGATGCCCCTCTTTCGTCGGCCTTCATGAATAGGCTTCTGATAATGTCGCTGTGTCGCGAAACAATATCTTCGTCTTCCTTTGACAAAGCATTCCCTTCGGAATCGATATAGATTGCGTATTCCATGTCATTTTCATACAATAGGACTCCGAACTTATATCCGCTGCTTACCTCCGGCCACATTATTAAAGCATCAGTGAATACGTTCTCTTCTGTAGTAGGCCAACCCACGGACATATTGCCGGTAAATGTGAGATAGTCCGGATACTTGACAAGATAGTCGTATCTATCAGCATCCGTATAAACATAACGTGGTGTAACAAAACTGCCGAATATTTCGATATGATTGCTGATCTCAAGTGCGTCCTCGATAAACGCAAGACACCAGCCTGCATACTCTGTGCTGCCAAGTTTGTTTTCAGCAAAGCGGATCATATTTTCAGTCAGTTTCTCCATCTGAACACCTCCAACCTCCACAAATGAGAAGTTTGCTTTATGTGAAATTCCGGATTGTATTGGGTTCACTTTTTCTTTTCTGATAAAAGGCGAATCCATCCTCAACCTTTACGATCCGATAGCCTAATCTTTTGTAAAAAGCATTTGTCCGCTCATTCCAACATGGGGTATCCAGAAGAAACTCAGCAGCCCATGGGAAATTCTTTTCTATGCATTCCATCAGACGAATTCCGTAACCTTTTCTATGATAGACGCTGTCAATAAAAATCCTGCCAATGTATACGCTTTTTTCTGTTTCATCCGGGAATACAATGGCAGCCCCTACCAAATCTTTTCCGATCATTGCTTGATACAAATGTCCCTCCCGGGCCATTTGTTTATGCCATTCTATCGAATCAAATCCAGGCGGACAATCACCTTCTGCCCCGCCAACATTTACATCTGTTTCAAAAGCTCTGATCGACATATCTACGATTCTTTCTATCTGATTTGCTTCTGCTTTGACAATAAACATCCACTTCTCCTGCTCTTTTATAACTTGTATTCCATTTGGACATCAAAGGGCTCCGCTGCTGCCAGTCCCTCATTGACCTCCTCCGCAGGCGTACAGCCCAGCGCCCGGTATGCCGCCTGTGACTCTTTTGAGGAATGAGCCGAAATGTACAGTTTATCTGCACCCAGCCGCCGTGCTTCTTCACAAGCCATTGAAAAGAGCTTCCTGCCGATGCCCTGATGCCTGTATTCCTCTGATATCTGAAAACAAACCAGCTGCACATATCTTGCCACAGCTCCGAATATACGGTGGGAGACGGTCGCGAACCCAATGATCCGCTCGCCATCGAACGCGCCAAAGCCAGTCTGGTCAAGGTTTATATGATGCACCACGTCTTCTGTTATTTCCCGGCACTGCGCCTGCGACCAGTTTTCTTCATAGACATTCGGCACAAGCTTCCAATCGTTGTCTATCTTTCTCCAACACTCTGTAACAGTCTGGCGGCGGACAAAATCATCCAATGAATGACCTGTGAAATTGTGATTGTCCAATCTCTTGTATTGATATTGAATTCCCATAGTACGCCTCTGTAAACTGGAATCTGTTAATCAGAAACAATCTCAAACGAACTGATAAAACGTTCTCTGTCAACGCTTGTTTCATTTGCCACATAATCTATGAACCTTTTATAGTTGTCATCGTTATATTCGGTTTTTGCATATAAGCTCTCTAAAAAGATACTGCCGTCCGGCTGCGCCGTCCCGACAAATATATAATTCTTACCTTTTTCCGGAAGACCATCATCTTTCATAGTTTCGCCTTCCATCAAAACAAGTGTGCCGTCATTCTTGTAATATGCCGGATACACTGCTTTTATCACTTTTGCTAAGTTTCCCTTTAAGCATTCACTGACGGAAATATCATACTCCAGCCTTTTGTTCCCGCTTGAAAGTGTAAAAGAGATCCCGTCTGACAGCGTGCTGCCGATAAATACATAATCAGCAAATCCAATAATGTAATACGGATCTGTCTCTTCAGGCATAGCAACGTGATCATATTTTATTTTGCCGTTCGCTGTGTCGGCTGAACAACCAGAAAGCAAAAGCACAAGTAATGCTACGGTTGAAATGATAAGAAACGACCTCTTTTTTAACATATATACTCCCATACCTCGTAATTCTTCGGTTCCGCACCGAAAGGAACTTTGCAGACGGACAGCTTCCCATCTTCAATACCCTCAAAAACGCCTACCCCAAATGGGTACTTGAAGTAGACCGTCAACCTTGCTTCCATAGATGTACACGGATCATACAGGGGTGCCTACTTCGATGAGATTGCCGTCCAGGTCATAGAATCTGACGACCCGCTGTCCCCAACTGTGCGTC
>Ga0129307_1000429_pt1 | contig 65284 bp, 66 predicted proteins | sample P1105metagenome_FD_94437 | JGI IMG/M metagenome (GOLD analysis project Ga0129307, IMG submission 94437) | Capybara group fecal microbial communities from Wisconsin, USA - P1105 metagenome | ecosystem: Host-associated > Mammals > Digestive system > Large intestine > Fecal | place: USA: Wisconsin... | reverse complement strand
CGAAGCCTTCGAGGACGCGCAGAACGCCCCCGGCGAGGCGGTCTCCAACGAGGAGCTGACGGCCACGAGCCTGGCGTCCATCGCCGCCAGCCTGGAATATCAGAACATGCTCACCCTGGACGACGCGGAGGTGGTATAACATGAGCTTTGAACGGATCCAGTATTATTACGAGGCGGGCCTGTGGAGCAAGCCGATGGTGAAGATGGCGGTGCGCAAGGGCGTCATCACCAGGGAGCAGTACCGGGACATCACCGGCGAGGACTACAGGGCGCAGACGTGAGCGCCGCCGGCGGAGCGGGCCCGGTCCAAGTCCCGGCGCAGCGACCGGCCGAAGTAACGCGGGCAGCGCAAAGGCCCCCGGGGACCCTCACAGGGTCCCCGGGGGCCTGATCTGCTGGAAGTGCGTTAAAACAGGGCCCTATCCCGGCCTGCCCTGACGGGCGAAGGCGGAGAAGATATCCGCAGTCTGGGCCTGGGTGAGGGTGCCGGAGGGGTCCAGCCGTCCGCCGGGGGACCAGGGCAGCACGCCGGCGTCGCAGGCCCAGTAGAGGGAGTCGTCGGCCCAGGGGGAGATGTCTTGGTAGTCGTTGCAGGCCGCCACCCCGTCAGGGAGAAAGGTATCCCATTCCAGCAGCGCCGCCCAGCGGCGCAGCAGGACGGCGGCCTCCTCCCGGGTAATGGGCCGCTCCGGCTGGAAGCGGCCCTCCCCGGTCCCCAGTACCAGTCCCTGGTGGGCGGCCCAGCTCACCGCCGGGGCGTAGTCCGCCCGGGGGGACACGTCGGAAAAGGGGGCCTGGGCATCGTAGGGCACGGCCCCGGCGCTCTCCCACAGGGCGGAGACGAAGCCGCCCCGGGTGACAGGACCCTCCTCCCCGCGGGCGGTGGGGCACAGCAGCAAAAGTAAGAGCAGCAGCGCGGCAAATTCCTGCATAAAAAGCATCCTCCCGGCATGGTCTACCGGGAGGATACCATAAAATGGGAGAAAAACCACGGGAAAACGGTCAGATGATCCCGCCCTCCCACAGGAGGGCCCCGCCGGGGCCGTAGGCCCGGCAGTCCAGGGCCTGATCCCGCACGAAGCCCTGGGCGGAGCAGAGGAAGAGGTCCTCCCGGAAGGTCCGGCACCAGAGGGAGACGGGCCCCCCTTCGGTCTGAAAGCGGAACTCCAGGGCCTCCACCGCCGGGTCGGCGCGGTAGCCGTAGAGCACGCCGTCAGAGATGTCGTCCCCAAAGTAGGCCTGGACGGGCCGGCTATCGTCCATGCTCAGGGTGGCCCGGCTGCCGAAGGTCCAGAAGGGCCCTCGGCGGGAGATGGGGACAAAGGACCAGGAGTCCAGGTATCGGGCCAGAAACCAGCGCGTTCCGCCGTCCTCCGCCACATAGGCCACGGTGGAGGGGCCGTGGTTGGCGGCGGCCTCGGAGGCCCGGAAGGCCCCCTCCGGGGTGAAATAGCTGGAAGTAAAGGAGCGGAGGGCCCAGCTCAGGACCAGGATGAGGGCCAGGTTTCGCAGCAGCTTGGCGCGCAGGCTCATGGAGTCACCTCCTCCAGCGGGATGGTGAGTTGGCAGGCGCGGCCGGGCTCATCGTAGAGGAGGGTCACGCTGTCCGTGGGCGGAAAGTCCTGGTAGGAGTCGATGCTGCGGCGGAAATAGCTCCCGGAGCTCTGTCCGCCGCCCCGGTAGATCCGCCCGGACTCGTCCCGGACCTGGAAGCCGTAAAAGCCGAAGCTGTTGAGGATGGGGGGGACATTGAACTCCAGCAGGCACACGGAGAGGGTCCCATCCCGGGTCTGCACCACATCGGTGACCACCACCACCTTGTTGCCGATGCGCGCCGCCGTGTCCCCCGCGGCGGCGCGGACGATCTCCTCCCGGGGGATGCTCCTCACCGGCCGGTAGATCAGCAGGTCCCAGGCGCTCAGGAACAGGAGCGGAAGCAGGAACAGGCAGGCTGCCACGGACAGCAGGACGGCGCAGGCCCTGGTGAGGGCCACGGAGGCGCACAGCAGGGGCGGATGGGCCCGGTCCAGGGCCCGGCCCACCTCCCCGGCGTCCCCCATGGCGGCCAGGGCCGTCCGGGCCGCCTCCTCCGGCGCGGCACCGGCGTCCTCCAGGGCGGCGGCGTGGTCGGTCAGGTGGTCCATCAGCTCCGCCGCCGCCTGGGCGCGGGCCGGGCGGTAGCGGATGTGCCGGCACACCGCCGCGCACCAGGCGGCGAAATCAGCCCGCTCCATCAGGCCATGGCCGGGGCCGCGCCGGAGAGGACGGCGTTGACGGCCGCCGTGAAGGTCCGCCACTCCTTCTTCTGCGCCTCCAGCGCCCGCAGCCCTTTCCCGGTGATGCGGTAGTACTTCCGGACCCGGCCCGTGGGCGCCTCCGCCTGGTAGCCGCGCACCGCCCCATCCCGCTCCAGCGCGTGGAGGATGGGGTAGAGGGTCCCCTCCTTCAGCGCAAAGGTGTGGTCACTGCGCCGGTCCAGCTCGGCGATCATCTCATAGCCGTACTTGTCCCCCTCCGACAAAAGCGAGAGCACCAGCAGGGTGGTGCTGCCGGAGAGCAGAGTCTTGTCCGCCATTGCGTCGTCCCCCTTGTGGATCAGATACATCGATTATCTAGGTATATAATACATCGATGAGCGAGGTATGTCAAGGGGGCAACGGGATTTGTACTTGACGGCGGGCCGCTCTGAGGGGTTAAATAGAAGAGAGCGTGAAATATGGCCGGAAGGAGCGGATCAGATGAACAATTTTACCTACTATACGCCCACCAAGGTGGTCTTTGGCCGGGGGAGCGAGGGGCAGACCGGCGCCCTGGTGCGGGAGCGGGGCTGCAAAAAGGTCCTCCTCCACTACGGCGGGGGCAGCGCGGTGCGCTCGGGCCTGCTGGACCGGGTGAAGGACTCCCTGCGGGAGGCGGGCCTGGAGTGGACGGAGCTGGGGGGCGCGCTCCCCAACCCGCGGCTCTCCCTGGTGCGGGAGGGCGTGGACCTGTGCCGGCGGGAGGGGGTGGACTTCCTTCTGGCCGTAGGAGGCGGCAGCGTCATCGACTCGGCCAAGGCCATGGCCTACGGCGCGGCGGAGGAGGGCGACGTGTGGGACCTCTACTGCGGAAAGCGGCAGGCCCGGGCGGCCCTGCCGGTGGGCGCGGTGCTCACCATCGCAGCGGCGGGCAGCGAGATGAGCGACTCGTCGGTGATCACCAACGAGGACGGCTGGATCAAGCGGGGGTACAGCAGCGATCTGTGCCGCCCGGTGTTTGCCGTCATGAATCCGGAGCTCACCATGACCCTGCCCGTCTACCAGACCGCCTGCGGCTGCACGGACATCCTCATGCACACCATGGAGCGCTACTTCCACCCGGAGGCGGGCATGGCCCTCACCGACAGCCTGGCCGAGGCCCTGATGCGCACGGTGATGGAGAGTGCCAGGGTCCTGACAAAGGAGCCGGAGAACTACGAGGCCCGTGCGGAGGTGATGTGGGCGGGGAGCCTCTCCCACAACGGCCTCACAGGCTGCGGCGCGGGCGGGGACTGGATGACCCACAAGCTGGAGCACGAGCTGGGCGGGCTTTACGACGTGGCCCACGGCGCGGGTCTGGCGGCGGTGTGGGGCAGCTGGGCCCGGTATGTATACCGCTTCTGCCCGGAGCGGTTCGCCCGGTTCGCCGTCCATGTGCTGGGCCTCCCCGCCGGGGCGGATGCGGAGGAGACCGCCCTCCGGGGCATTGGGGCCATGGAGGACTTCTACCGGGAACTGGGCATGCCCACCAGCCTCCGGGAGCTGGGGGTGGCGCCCACCGAGGCGGAGCTGGCCCTGCTGGCCCGCAAGTGCGCGGCGGCCTGCCGCGGGGGCGGCGGTGCCGTCCGCCGCCTGGAGGAGGCCGATCTGGCCGCCATCTACCGCATGGCGCTGTGAGAATGGTGGAAAACAAGAGGGGGCGCGGCTTTTTCAAAAGCCGCGCCCCCTCCGTCTGCTGAAACACCTGTATGCTAGGGATCGCTAGTGGTCTGTGGCGGGGGAGCGCCCGCCCCGCGTGGGATCAAATGCCCCGGTTCAGCCGCTCCTGGCCAGATTGGTGAGGTCCTCCCCCGCCACGCGGTAGACCGTCCACTCGTCCATGGGCTGGGCGGGGAGGGAGAGATAGAAGTCGATGGAGGGCTTGTTCCAGTCCAGGCACCACCACTCCAGCCGTCCGCAGCCCTCCTCCACGGCGATGGCGGCCAGCCGCTTGAGCAGGGCCAGGCCGTAGCCCTTGCCCCGGTGCTCCGGGCGGACGAACAGATCCTCCAGGTATATGCCGCAGCGACCCAGGAAGGTGGAGAAGTTGTGGAAATAGAGGGCGAAGCCCACCGGCTCGTCCCCCTCCTGGGCGATGAGGACCTCTGCACCGTGGCGTTCAAAGATCCAGGTCCGGAGGGTGTCCTCGTCGGTCACCACCTCGTGCCGGAGCTGTTCGTACTCGGCCAGGTCCAGAATGAATTGCAGGATGAGGGGCACATCGTCCGCGACGGCCTTGCGGATGGAAAAGAGCTGGTTCGACTCCATGGCGGGTCCTCCTTACAGTACATTGATTCAGGTCCGGGGCGGCTCCTGTGTCCCGGCGCCGGGCTCCGCCCCGGCATCCCCGGGGGCCGGAGGCTGGGCCGCAGCGGCCTTGGCCTGCTGCTGGGCCAGAAGGGTGCGCTCCCGCGCCTCGTCCTCCTGCTGCTGCCGCTCCCGGCGGTCCTTTTCCTTTCGGCGGCGGTGCCGGAAACGCTTCCACTCCAGCCACGCCCCGATGAAGGCAAAGACGGCCATGAGGAAGAAGGTGCAGATGAGCCCCGCCGTGGGGGCAAAGTCCCCCTCCAGAGCGCCCACGAACTGGCCGGCGGCCCAGCCCAAGGCGCAGCCTATGTAGAAAAAGAAGGCAAACCACACCCGGCGGAGGAGCAGGGCCAGGGCGCCTGCCGCGCCCAGGACGACATATAAAAGGGCCAGCCGGGCGGTCACAAAGACCCCGGCGGTCCAGTAGTAGGCGGCGCAGGCCGCCACCACGAAGAGGAGAAAGGCCAGCAGGGCGCACAAAAGCGCGGGGCCGCTGAAGTACTTTTTCATATGGATCCGACCTTTTTTGTTTAAATGCGGCTGCAACAGGATTATACCATGCTTTTCCTCCGCGGGCAAGGGCGGCGTGTTTCGGCGCGCCGCGCCCGTAACCGGGGCGGGCGGAAGGCGGGGGAGCCGCTTTGGGGCCATTATAGCACGCGGTGGACGGGGTGACAATGGGCGAGGGCTCCGGTCGTTCCGGGATTGACGGGGGCCGCCTTGTGCACTAAAATAATATCCAAATACCCAAACAAGCAGCGGGAGGTTATGGAAATGAGAGAGATCAGGACCGCCGCCCTCATCGGCATGGGGGCCATGGGGGCGGTGTTCGCGCCGGGGCTGTCCGCTACGCTGGGGGACGGCTTCCGGGTGGTGGCCGGCGGCGCGCGGAAGGCCCGGCTGGCCCGGGGCGTCACGGTGAACGGCGCTCCTGTGACGTTCCGTCTGACAGAGCCGGAGGGCCCGGCGGAGCCGGTGGATCTGGTGATCCTGGCCGTGAAGGATTACGCCTACCGGGAGGCGCTGGAGCAGGTGGGCCGCTTCGTGGGGGAGGACACCATCCTCCTGCCTGTGCTCAACGGGCTGGACTGCGCCCGGCAGGCCGGGGAGGTCTACGGCCCGGAAAAGGTGCTCTACGCCAGCATGTGGGTGGACGCCAGCATGGAAAACGGGACGGCGGTCTATAACCCCCGGGGCATGGTGCGCATCGGGGAGGCCCGGAACGACCCGCCCGGCCCGCGGGTGCTGGCCCTGGAGGGCCTCTTCCGCCGGGCGGGGGTCCGCTGCCGGGTGGAGCCGGATATGATCCACTGCATCTGGCTGAAATTTATGGGCAACGTCAGCGAGAACCTGCCCTGCGCCCTGCTGGGCGTGCCCTACGGGGCCTATCGGGAGGGCTGGCCCGCCGACGGGATCCGCAGGGCCCTGATGGCCGAGGTGGCGGCGGTGGCCCGGGCGGAGGCCGGGGTGGAGCTGACGGAGGAGGACATGGCCCTCCGGAACAGGATCGTCTACAACCAGGACCCCGCCAGCCGGCCCTCCACCCTGCAGGACCTGGACCGGGGCAGGCAGACGGAGGTGGAGCTCTTCGCCGGCACCGTGGTGCGCCTGGGGGAGAAGCACGGCCTCCCCACCCCGGTCAGCGCCGTCATGCTCCAGGGAATCCGGGCCCTGGAGGCCAAAAACGCCGGGACCATCCCCGGCCTTCCGGAGGCGGCTCGGACACTGGCCCCCCTGTTCTGACACCGAACTGTTACCAAATTGTCCTTGACAAAGAGAGGTTACAGTTGTACCCTATTGATATAGGGTACAACTGTAACCTCTTCGCCTGTCAGAGAGTCTCTGCCTGGCGGAGAGGGTTTCCGAATCTTTGAGAACAGAAAGGGGCGCTGTGAAATGTCGGAGGCGGAGGAGCGGATCACCGACGCGGAGCTGGAGGTGATGGGGGCCCTGTGGCGGGGAGAGGGCCCAATGACGCTGTCCCAGGTGAAGGAGGCCATGGCTCAGGCCCGGGGCTGGAACGGGGACACCACCAAGACCCTGCTGCGCCGCCTGTGCCGGAAAGGGGCGGTGGAGCAGGAGAAGCGGGAGGTCTATTACTACCGGCCCCTGGTGAGCCGGGAGGACTTCGGCCGCTACAAGACCCAGCGCCTCATCGACAAGCTCTACGCGGGCAGCGCCAAGGCGATGGTGGCCGCCCTGGTGGAGCGGCAGGCCCTGAAGCGGGAGGATGTGGGCGAGCTCCGGGCCATGTTCGACGCCCTGTGGGAGGAGAAGGGGGGCGGGGAGACGTGAGCACGCTGCTGGAGACGCTGCTGCGCCTGACAGTGCTGGGGTCCCTGCTCACCGGCGTGGTGCTGCTGCTGGAGCGGGTCTTCCGCCGGCGGCTGAGCCGGGCAGCGGGTTACTACCTCTGGCTGCTGGTGCTGCTGCGGCTGTGCCTGCCCTTCGGGGTGACCCTCCGGGTGCCGACGGCGGAGGAATTTCCCACTCCCGCCGCCCAGACCGGCGGCGCTCCGGTCCAGACGGCCCCTCTCCCCGGTGGGGCGGAGCTGGTTCCGGCGGCCCCACGGCCCCCAGTGGGGGAGGCGGCGGACGGAACGGACGGGGCCTCCCCCTCCCCCGGCGGGACAGACAGGGGCGCCTCCCTCCGGACCCTGCTGACGGCCCCCGCCCTGTGGACGGCGGTGTGGGGGCTGGGGGCGGCGGTGTGCCTGGGGCGCTGTGTCCGGGGATACCTCCGCTTCTCCCGGGCGGTCCGCCGGACGGCGGAGCCGCCATGTCCCGCCGCGCGCGCCCTGCTCCGGCGGCTGGACCCGGCGGGCCGTGCGGCGCTGGCCGAGAGCCCTCACGTCCCCGCGCCCATGCTGCTGGGGGTGCTGCGGCCCCTCATCGTGCTCCCGGCGGGGGTGGACGACCCCGCGCGGCTGGAGGACATCCTCCGCCACGAGCTGGTCCATGCCCGGCGGCACGATCTCCTCTACAAATGGCTGACCGCGGCAGTGACCAGCCTCCACTGGTTCAATCCCCTGATGTACCTGGTGCGGCGGGAGGTGGCCCGCCGCTGTGAGCTCTCCTGTGACGAGGCGGTGCTCCGCACCCTGGACCAGAGGGGACGGCGGCGCTACGGGGAGACCCTCCTAGCCCTGGCCACGCCGCCCCCGCCGGGGATGGGGGTGCTGGCCGTCACCCTGTGCGAGGAGAAGGCACATCTGAGAGAGCGGCTGGTGTCCATCGCGGGCTACCGGAAGGGGGGGCCCGCCGCCGCCGTCCTGGCGGCGATCCTGGCCCTGGCGGTGGGGGGCTGCGCCCTGGTGGGCGGCGCCGAGACCGTTCCGCCGGAGACCGCTCCGCCCCAGGAGACGCCGCCGGAGGCCGCCTCCGCCCTGCTGGAGGACGGAACTGGGTATGACCTCCCCAACGGTATGACTCTGGCCGTCCCCGGTGCTGTGTCGGAGGAGCTGCTGGTCTTCCCCGCCGGGGAGGCGGAGCTGGGGGAGGCGCCGTATCTGGTGTGGGTCTACGAGAAGAAGAGCTATGAGGACGGCATGACGGACTACGGCTCACCCGCGGGCTTTCTCTTCTGCATCCTGCGGTACGACCAGGTGGAGTACGAGCAAAACTACCTGGCCGTGAACGGCGGCACCGGCGGCCTGGATTTCTTCGCCCGGGACGGGGCGTACTATTACGGCTGGGGCACCGCCACCGATGTGCAGTACTACCGCTCCGACGAAGGGGAGACCGACGCAGGCGGCCAGGGGTGGAAGGACTGGGAGGCACTGTTCGAGGCATTCCCGGCCATCCAGGCCGACTTCATCGCCCGCAACGGCCTGACGGCCTGCGATGGCGGGGCGGCGCTGGAGCGGGACTTCTTCTGGCCGGGGGAGCACCGCTATGTGAGCTACCACAACGCCGACTACACCCAATCCATGACCCTCACCCTCTCCCAGCCCGCCGTGCAGGGGGAGGGGGGCATCTGGTGTGTGGAGCGGTGGCAGGACAACAACTACGGCAGCCGCTATACGGTCCTGCCCTCCACCGACGTACCCGTGGCGGAGTACTACGCCGACCTCCAGGAGCAGACCGGCAGGGTCCACCCCATCCAAGGAGGGCAGGCGGACCTCCTGACCCCGGAGGGGGCGGCCCTGGACTGGCTACGGCAGGAGTATGAGGGAGAGGACATCTCCGCCGACAGCATCCGGCTGCTGGAGGGCGCGCCCGCCGGCGACGTGTGGGGGCGGCTCTCCCGGGTGCTGGCGCAGGAGGGGACGCTGGAGAGCTTCACCTGGGCCGGGGGAGCCGAGACCGGACTGCGGACCTATTCGGAGCCCGACTACTACCGGGATGAGGGACAGCAGTTGTCCTTATGGGGCGTGGCGGGGACCTGGCTGTATCTCTACGCCTGGGTGGAGGCCCAGCCCCCGGCGGCCCTGACCGGAGCGGCGGTCCGCTATACCGCCGGGAGCGGGGACGGCGTCCTCTTTCTGGCCGAGGGCGGGCTGGTCCGGGTGGACCTGGACGGGGAGACGCTGTGGGTACGCCCGGCCTATGACTACCAGAGCACCCCCTATGACCGGATGTACGATATCTGCCAGAAGTGGGCGGAGTATGCGTCGTTTTTGCAGGACATCTCCAGCAGCGCCCGCCCGTAGACGTCCCGCCTCCAGGGCGGCCCCTATACTGGACTGGAGGAGGGCCGCCGCGCTGCCCGAGTTTGACAGCTCAAAAGCCAAGAGGCCGGACGCATCTGCGTCCGGCCTCTTTCCATACAGTACATTCGCCCCAAGAAAGCAGCGGCGTTTTCAGTTGTTCATCTGCTTGCGGCGGGAGATGTTCATGGTGCCGTCCTGCATATCGCCCACCCACTCCAGGCTCTTGCCGGTGCCGTAGGCCACGCAGGAGATGGCGTCGTCGGCCACATGGGTCTCGATGCCGGTGTGGGACTCGATGAGCTTGTCGAAGCCCCAGACCAGGCTGCCGCCGCCGGTCATGACGATGCCGTTGGTGGAGATGTCGGCCACCAGCTCAGGGGGCGTGCGCTCCAGCACTCCGTGGATGGCCTCCAGGATGCGGGTGGAGACCTCCTCGAAGGCCTCGATCATCTCGGAGGAGGTGACGGTGAACACCCGGGGCAAGCCGGTCATGAGGCAGCGGCCCTTGACCTCGAAGGTCTGCTCCTCGGGCCGGGGGAAAACGCAGCCGATCTGCATCTTGATCTCTTCCGCAGTACGTTCGCCGATGAGCACGTTGTGCTTCCGGCGTATGTACTTGATGATGGCCTCGTCGAACTGGTCGCCCGCGATCTTGATGGAGGTGGATTCCACGATGCCGCCCAGGGAGATGACGGCGATATCGGTGGTGCCGCCGCCGATGTCCACGATCATGTGGCCGTCGGGTTTGGTGATGTCGATGCCCGCGCCGATGGCGGCGGCCAGAGGCTCCTCAATGAGAAAGACCCGCCGGGCGCCGGCCTGGATGCCCGCGTCCACCACGGCGCGCTCCTCCACCTCGGTGATGCCGGAGGGCACGCAGATGACCACCCGAGGCTTGAAGAGACGGAAGGAGGCGGCCTTTCGGATAAACTCCTTGAGCATCCGCTCGGTCATGTCGAAGTCGGAGATGACGCCCTCCCGCAGGGGGCGGATGGCCACGATGTTGCCGGGGGTACGGCCCAGCATCTGCTGCGCCTCGGTGCCCACCTTCAGCAGGGTGCCCTTGTCCTTGTCCATGGCCACCACGGAGGGCTCCCGCAGCACCACGCCCTTACCCTTGACGTATACGAGAATGGAAGCGGTACCCAAATCGATACCGATGTCTTTTGCGAACATACCAGCACCTCGAAATCTGTGAAGCTTTTCCTTTATTTTAGCCCAGAGACCCATAATGTATCCCCTTTGCTATCAGCATATGTACGGTTGATCCTATTTATTATATCGGGTGTTCCGACGCATTTCAACCTCAATTTCAAAAAGAAGGGGGAAAGGGGGCGGAAGGCCGCTCTTTTTGCGGTCCGGGGGTCCGGGCCAGGGTGGCGCAGAGCACGTCGGCGGCGCCCGCGGTGCGCAGGGTACGGGCGCACTCGGAGATGGTGGCGCCGGTGGTGATCACGTCGTCGATGAGGAGGACCCGCCGTCCGGCCACCAGCTCCGGGTCCGCGGCCTGATAGGCCCCCAGTACGTTGGCCCGGCGGGCTCCGGCTCCTCCGGCGAGGCCGGACTGGGCCTCGGCATCCCGGACCTTCCGCAGAGTCTCCACTGCCACGTCCCCCAGCTCCAGAGCGGTGGCGCAGGCCAGGAGCATGGCCTGGTCGTAACCCCGCTTTTTCAGCCGCTCCGGAGACAGCGGGACCCAGGTGATGAGATCGTACCGCCCGGACAAGTGATCCCGGACACACTGGGCCGTCAGCCGCCCGTAGACCTGGGCATAGCCGCTGCGGCCTTTGAATTTGAAGCGGTGAAAGGACGCGCGCACCGCGCCCTCGTACCACAGCGGGGAAGCGCACAGGGAGACGAACTCCGGCTTCTGCTCGGCGGCGGGGCCGGAGATCCAGGGCAGTTCCCGTTGACAGCGCTGGCACAGGCCGGACTCCCCACGGCGCAGCAGGGCGCGGCAGAAGGCGCACCGGGGCGGGAACAGCAGGTCCAGCAGGACCGACGCCCCGCCGCTCACGGCTTGTCCTCCAGATCGATGGGGCCGTGCTCCTTTTCAAAGGCGCGGATGCAGGCGGCAATGAGGTGCAGGACCTGACGGCTCATCGACCGCCCCTCATAGGCCGCGATATATTGCAGCTTGTCGTGGAGCTCTCCGTCCATACGGATGCTCAGATGCGTTCGGTTTTCCATATGCCTTGCCTCCGTTCATCAGGTAAGCAAAGCATATCTTTTGCAGTAAAAATTAGATTATTTTTAGTGCATTCTTACGGCTTGAAATTTGGGCAATCCTCCGGTGGGGAGGGGCACGCCCTCCGGGGGCCAAACCCATTTCTTTTTCCCTTTGAAAAAGAAACGGTTTTGGATACCAATTGGCCGCTGCGCGGAGGGCGGTCCCCTCCACCCCCGGAGGGGGGAACCCTCCGTCCCCCCTCCTAGGGGGACTGAACAGGTGGACCGGCCTCCGCGGCGGCCAGTCTGGCCCGCAGGCCGGAATACCGCCGCTGCTGCCGGTCGTTGCGGACCATCTGGACCACCTTTTCCTCATCCCCTACCAGGATGAAGAGTTCTTTGGCACGGGTGATGGCGGTATAGAGCACGCCTCGGGTAAGGAGTAGGGGGGCGCCGTCGCACACCGCCAGCACCACCGCCCGGTACTCGCTGCCCTGGGCCTTATGTACGGTCATGGCGTAGGCGGGCTCCAGCTCCCCCAGCATATCGGGGGCGTACTCCACCACCCGCCCGTCGAAGTCCACAGTGATCCGATCCCCCCTGGGGTCGATCTCCGTGATGCGGCCGATGTCCCCGTTGAAAACCCCCATACCGGCGCCCAGCCCCCCAGACTCCTTCCACATGAGGTCGTAGTTGTTCCGCACCTGCATCACCCGGTCCCCGGTGCGGAAGAGATAAGAGCCGAACCGCCGCTCCCCCTTGCCCTCTTCCGGGGGGTTGAGGGCGGCCTGGAGCATCTGGTTGAGGGAAAAGGTGCCGCTCTGGTGCCGGCGGGTGGGGGAGAGCACCTGGATCTGATCCTCCGGGATGCCCATTTTTTCGGGCAGCCGGGTCCTGACCAGCTCGACCACGGTCTCCGCCGTCCGCAGGGGGTCCCGCCGGCGGAGGAAGAAAAAGTCCCTGTACTGGTTCCGCAGGTCGGGCACCTCTCCCCGGTCCACCAGGTGAGCGTTCATGACGATGGCGCTTTGGGCGGCCTGGCGGAAGATCTCGGTGAGGCGCACCGTGGGCACCTGGCCGCTGCGCAGCAGATCGGAGAGCAGATTCCCCGGCCCCACGGAGGGAAGCTGATCCGGGTCCCCCACCAGGATGAGGCGGCAGTCCCCCCGCAGGGCGGCCAGCAGGGCCCGCATGAGGGGGATGTCCACCATGGAGGTCTCGTCCACGATGACGGCGTCCACGGCCAGGGGCTCGTCCTCGCCGTGGGCAAAGACCAGCTCCCCCGTGTGCTGGTCGAACTGGGTCTCCAGCAGGCGGTGGATGGTGGCCGCCTCGGTGCCGCAGGCTTCGCTGAGCCGCTTGGCCGCCCGGCCCGTGGGGGCGCACAGGGCGGTCTCCAGTCCCAGGTGGTCGAAGAGGGCGAGCACCCCCCGCAGGCAGGTGGTCTTGCCGGTGCCCGGCCCGCCGGTGAGCAGCATCACCTGCCGCCAGGCCGCCATGCCCACTGCCTCCCGCTGCTGGGGGGCGTACTGGATGCCCTGGGCGGCCTCGATGCGGTCGATGATGCCCGTGAGCCCCTCCGGAGGCAGCAGCTCCCGTTGGCAGAACTCGGTGAGTCGGAAGGCCACATAGGCCTCCGCCTCCTGCATCTGGGCCAGATAGCAGGCGTCCTCACCCGCCACGGTCTCCCGCACGATCTCTCCCCGCTCCGTCAGGGCGTCCAGGGCCTCGGTGAGGGGCAGACCGTCCTCCAGCCCCAGAAGCTGGCCGGTGGCCCACGCCAGCTTGCGGGCGGGGAGGAAGGTGTGCCCGTTCATCAGGTTGTGCCGGAGCTCGAAGAGGAGCCCGGCCTCCACCCGCTGGGGGTCCTCTCCCGCCGTGCCCAGGTCCAGGGCCAGCTGATCCGCTGTGGAAAAGGATACGCCCAGCTCCTCGTCCACCAGCAGGTAGGGGTTGTCCTGCAGCACGTCCAGGGCCTGGTTTCCGTACCGGCGGTAGAGGGGCATGCCCAACTGGAGGGGGAGGCCGTGCTCCCCCAGAAAGGCCAGCAGCAGGCGCATGCCCATCTGGAGCCGGAAGGCGTCCCCGATCTGGAGGGCCCGCTTCCGGGTGATGCCCTTGATGCGGGTGAGGTACTCCGGGTGCTCCTCCAGCACGGTGAAGGTATCCGCGCCGAACTCCTCCACCAGCCGCCGTGCGGTGGAGGAGCCCACCCCCTTCACCGCGCCGGAGGACAGGTATTCCAGGATGGCCTTTTCCCCCACGGGGACCCGGCGCTCCACGATTTCAGCCTTGAACTGCTCTCCATAGGAGGCGTGGCGGCCCCAGCTTCCCTGGACGGAGAGCCCCTCGCCGGGGGCGGCGCCGGGCATGCAGCCCACCACCGTCACCGGTTCGCCCTCCCCCACGGTGAGGCGCAGCACGGTGTAGCCGTTTTCTTCATTGCGGAAAACCACCGAGTCCACCGTGCCCTCCAGGACCGTCAATTCCTTGTTCTCCTCCAAGGCGGAAAACTCCTTTTCATACCAAATACTCCGTCAGGGCGCCCATAGGGCACAGGATCACCCTGGGCTCCCGGCTCACCAGGGCGTTGGCGACGGCCCGGCCCAGAGGGTCCAGTCCGTCGTCGGCGATGACCACCGTGTAGCGCCTGAGCTCCCCGGCCCGGAGCCACAGCAGGGCCCGGACGGTCTGCTCCAGAGCGGCGCCGTCCCCCCGGGCGGGGACTACGGCATAGGCGGGGGCGTAAAAGTCCCTGGGGGCCAGGATGCGTCCAAAGGCCAGCCACCCCAGGGAAAAGAGGCCGAACACGGCCAGCAGGGACAGGAAGATCTCCAAAACAGCGTGTAGCAAAATGACCCACCTCCGCGCCATTCTATGCGCGGGGGCGGGTTTTCGTTAAAAAAGGGACGTGAAGCCGTAGGTGAGGCCCAGGATGAGGAACCCGGCGATGAGCACGCCCGCGAAGATGGAGGGCAGGGCCTTCCGCAGCGGCATGTCCAAAAAGGCGGCGGCCAGCGCGCCGGTCCAGGCTCCGGTGCCGGGCAGGGGCACCGCTACAAAAAGCATGAGCCCCAGATATTTGTATTTCGTCACCTTCCGGCCCTTCAGGTGGGCCTTGGCCTCCAGCCGGTCCACCAGATGGTCCAGCCTGGGCAGGCGGCGGCGCATCCATTGAAAAATGCGCCGGATATAGACGACGATGAAGGGGGCGGGCAGGATGTTCCCCACCACGGCGGACAGATAGGCGGCCCAATAGGGCAGCCCCAAGGCCACGCCGAAGGGGAGCCCGCCCCGCAGCTCCACCACCGGCACCATGGACACCAAGGTGGTAAAGACCATCTCGCCCAACTGATTGTTTTGCAGCCACTCTAACAGATCCAAAACGACGATCACCTCATGGGAGATATTGTACCACATGGGTGAGAGAGGGAACCATAAAAATTTTGTGAAATTTTGGTCTTTCGGTCAGGACCTCGGCCCGCCTATTTGAGGACGGTCTTCAGGTACTGGCCGGTGTAGCCGGCCTCACACCGGGCCACCTCCTCCGGCGTGCCGGTGCAGTTCCCCGGCGGGCCGCAGGCCCGCCGGGGGCCACGATGGAATCTCAGCCGCCCGAAGTGAATTCGGGCGGCTCAAGGTTTTGGCCCAGGGCCAAAACGCTTGTACGCGCCTAGCGGCGTGCGCCATCTTGCGATGGGGCATCGTCTGCCCCGGCCTCTACTTGAGCACGGTCTTCAGGTACTGGCCGGTGTAGCTGGCCTCACACCGGGCCACCTCCTCCGGCGTGCCGGTGCAGACGATGGTGCCGCCGCCGTCGCCGCCCTCGGGGCCCAGGTCGATGACATAGTCCGCCGTCTTGATGACGTCCAGGTTGTGCTCGATGACCACGACGGAATTCCCTGCGTCCACCAGGCGCTGGAGCACCTCGATGAGCTTGTGGACGTCGTAGGTGTGCAGGCCCGTGGTGGGCTCATCCAGGATATAGATGGTCCGGCCCGTGGCTCGCTTGGCCAGCTCCGTGGCCAGCTTCACGCGCTGGGCCTCGCCGCCGGAGAGCTCGGTGGAGGGCTGGCCCAGCTTCACATAGGAGAGGCCCACGTCGTAAAGAGTCTGGAGCTTGTTGTAGATGCGGGGCAGATTTTCAAAGAAGGGCAGGGCTTCGTCCACGGTCATATCCAGCACCTCGTAGATGTTCTTGCCCTTATACTTGACTTCCAGGGTCTCCCGGTTGTAGCGCTTACCCTTGCAGACCTCGCAGGGGACGTAGATGTCCGGGAGGAAGTGCATCTCGATCTTGATGAGGCCGTCTCCGGAGCAGGCCTCGCACCGCCCGCCCCGCACGTTGAAGGAAAAGCGGCCCGGCCCGTAGCCCCGGGCCTTGGCGTCGGGGGTAGAGGCGAAGAGGTCCCGGATGTCGTTAAAGAGGCCGGTGTAGGTGGCGGGGTTGGAGCGGGGCGTACGGCCGATAGGGGACTGGTCGATGTCGATGACCTTGTCCAGATACTCCTCCCCCTCGATGGCGTCGTGCCTGCCGGCGCGGACCTTCACCCGGTTGAGATCGGCCCCCAGCTTTTTGTAGAGGATCTCATTGACCAGGGAGGACTTGCCGGAGCCGGACACGCCGGTGACGCAGGTAAAGGTCCCCAGGGGGATGGACACGTCCACGTGCCGCAGGTTGTTCTCCGCCGCCCCCCGGACGGTGAGAAATTTTCCGCTGCCCTTCCGGCGCTCCGCCGGGACGGGAATCTTCCGCCGCCCGGAGAGGTAGTCGCCGGTGATGGAGCCGGGGGTGTTCATGACCTCCTCGGCCGTGCCGCAGGCCACCACCTCGCCGCCGTGGACCCCGGCTCCGGGGCCGATATCCACGATATAGTCCGCTGCGCGCATGGTGTCCTCGTCGTGTTCCACCACCAGCAGGGTGTTGCCCAGGTCCCGCAGCCGCTTGAGAGTGGCCAGGAGCTTGTCGTTGTCCCGCTGGTGGAGGCCGATGGAGGGCTCGTCCAGAATATAGAGGACCCCCATGAGGGAGGAGCCGATCTGGGTGGCCAGGCGGATGCGCTGGCTCTCGCCGCCGGAGAGGGTCCCGGCGGCCCGGCTGAGGGTGAGGTACTGGAGCCCCACCGACTGGAGAAAGCCCAGGCGGCTCTTGATCTCCTTGAGGATGCGCTCGGCGATGAGCAGCTTCTGGGGAGAGAGCTCGAGCCCGCCTACGAAGTCCAAGGCCTGGGTCACCGACATCTGACAGAAGTCGTGGATGCTGATGCCGCCCACGGTGACGGCCAGGGCCTCTTTCCGCAGTCGCTTGCCGCCGCAGTCGGGGCAGGGGCGCTCGGACATGCAGTCCTCCAGCTCCCGGCGCATGGCGTCGGACTGGGTCTCCCGGTAGCGGCGCTCCAGATTGTTGACCACGCCCTCAAAGGCCTGGTACAGGGTGCCCTGGCCCTGGGCGCGGTCGTAGGTGAGCTTCAGCTTTTCCCCCCTGGTGCCGTGGAGGATGACGTCCAGCACCTCGGGGGGCAGATCCTTCACCGGGGTGGTGAGCTTGAAGCCGTACTGCTTGGCCAGCGCCTCAAAATACATGCGGGAGATGGAGTCCCCCTTCACGTTGTTCCAGCCCGAGGCGGAGATGGCGCCCTCCAGAATGGAGAGACCGGGGTTGGGGATGATGAGGGCGGGGTCCACCTTGAGCTGGCTGCCCAGACCGGTGCAGGTGGGACAGGCGCCGAAGGGGTTGTTGAAGGAGAACATGCGGGGGGCCAGCTCTTCGATGGAGATGCCGCAGTCCTCGCAGGCGTAGTTCTGGGAGAAGAGAAGGTCCCGGTCCTCGTTTACGATGTTGATGACCACCAGGCCGCCGGAGAGGCCGGCGGCGGTCTCCACCGAGTCGGTGAGGCGGCGGGCGACGTCCTCTTTGATGACCAGCCGGTCCACCACCACCTCGATGCTGTGCTTCCGGTTCTTGTCCAGCTTGATCTCCTCGGTGAGGTCGTAGATGGACCCGTCGCACCGGACCCGGACGTAGCCGGACTTCCGGGCGTCCTCGAAGATCTTCTGATGCTCGCCCTTCTTGCCCCGGATGACGGGGGCCATGACCTGGATGCGGGTGGCCTCCGGCAGGGTCATCACCTGATCGATGATCTGGTCCACGGTCTGCTGCCGGATCTCCTTGCCGCACTTGGGGCAGTGGGGGGTGCCCACCCGGGCCCACAGCAGGCGGAGATAGTCATAGATCTCGGTGACGGTGCCCACGGTGGAGCGGGGGTTTTTGGAGGTGGTCTTCTGGTCGATGGAGATGGCGGGGGAGAGGCCGTCGATATAGTCCACGTCGGGCTTTTCCATCTGGCCCAGGAACATCCGGGCGTAAGAGGAGAGAGACTCCACGTACCGGCGCTGGCCCTCTGCGTAGATGGTGTCGAAGGCCAGGGAGGACTTGCCGGAGCCGGAGAGGCCCGTGAGCACCACCAGCTTGTCCCGGGGGATGGTGACGTCGATGTTTTTCAGGTTGTTGGCCCGGGCGCCTTTGACGGAGATGTGGTCTAGCATAGCTCTGTTGCTCCTTTATATCTTTCCACAGGGGAGAAAGTCGAGGTCAAACGATGGAAAAAACGCCGACCAAATAGCCGATCAGCGCGCCGCCGGTGCAGACGATCCAGCCCAGGCGGCGGCCGAACAGCTCCCAGTCGGAGGGCTCGGCCAGTTCCGGGTCCCGGATGAGGAATCCGAGATTCCAGCGGAAGAGCCGGTCGGCAAACAGAATGGAGAGGATGCCGACGGCGGCCAGACAGGTGGCCAGCCAATACAGGGATATGTCCCCCCGGTGCCTGAGGACGGGCGCCAGCACCAGAGGGAGAAGAAAGGAGACCGAAGGCTCGTGGGAGAAATCCATCTCCTGCCCGTCGGGACCATAGGCCTTGCCGCCGGCGTACCAGGAGAAGGAAAAAGAGGACACAGGCGCTCCGCTCTCATCGATCAGCACGGAAATGCCGCCGTCCAGCCAGCCGCCTCGGAATAGGATCTCATCCCCGCGGCGCACCTCCACACCGGTGAGCACATCGGCCATATCGTGGTCCCGGGGGACGGCGCCGGGGTCCTCGACGACGATATAGGGGCCATAGTCGCCGCCGTCGAAGCGGTATGTCACCCTGCCGTCGGGAGAGACCGCAAAGACGGCCTCCTTCCCATCCACCCGGCCGGCATAGAGCGTGGTTTCCCCCTGAACAGACCGGAGCAGCAGGGAGCCGCCGTATTCCACGCCGAGCCGGCCGTTGAGGATGAAGTAGAGCGCCGCAAAGAAAACCGGCATCGCGGCCAGCATCACCAGCAGGACCCTCTGAAACAGGGGGATGGCCCTCCATCTGGACATCACACACGCTCCTTTCAGCTTGAGGATACGCCTCCGTCGGCGGGGGCGTCCAGGGGGTCCGTACGTTCGATCCGGAATATATTCAGGGTGTCCACATCCGGGCAAGCGAATACGGCGGTACCCGGTTCCTGGCCGGGGAGCGCGCCGCCGTAGCGCAGGATGTCCACATAGGGGAAGGCCACGTGCATGGCCATGGGGCACAGTTGTCCCCGTTCCGTGTCAAAGTCGAAGCTGTCCCCCACCTTGTGCCCCCTGTGGCAGCCGCAGGGACCCTTCCTGTCGATCAGTGTGATCCGGATTCCCGGCCTTTTCATGGATGTCCACCTCTTTCTTCCAGCCGCATCCCTTTTACCGTGCGTCCCCAAAGAAATCCCAGCAGTTGTGATAGCGCTCGTCGCCGGGCTCAAGCTGGAACTCCCGCATGCTGTTGTCTACATGGGGTTTGTTGCCCCGGCCCGGCGTATCCATCCACGTCTGATGTCGATCGTGTATTCGCTTGGCCACGGTCCCGGCGGGTTCATTCATACCAGATCGCAGTCCTTCCTTCTCAGGCGGCTTCAGGCTCAGGCGGCTATTGCCCTCTGAGTTCGATGATGCGGTCGCGGAGGACGGCGGCGTACTCGAACTCCAGCCGCTTGCTGGCCTCCCGCATCGCCCCATGCGGCAAAGCCACATGGGGACCCCGAATGATCTCACATCCTCGGGGCAAATAAATTGCCCCTGCGGCAAGGTTTTCCCCTGCGGGCAAAACGCTTGCGCGGCGCTTATCGCGCCGCCCCATCTGCGATGGGGCCCCAAGAGCTGCGGGAGGCTACTGACCCCTCAACTCAATGATGCGGTCGCGGAGGACGGCGGCGTACTCGAACTCCAGCCGCTTGCTGGCCTCCCGCATCTCCTTTTCCAGCTTTTCCACGGCGGCGTCCCGCTCCTTTTTGGAGAGCTTGGTCTTGCGGCGCATGAGCTGCTCGGTCTCCTCCTCTTCGGCGGAGAGCTCGATGACGTCCCGAACGGATTTGATGATGGTCCTGGGCACGATGCCGCGGGCCCTGTTATAGGCGTCCTGCTTCTTCCGCCGCCGCTCGGTCTCGCCGATGGCCGCCATCATGGAGGGAGTCATCTTGTCGGCGTACATGACCACAAGGCCGTCGGCGTTCCGGGCGGCCCGCCCGATGGTCTGGATGAGGGAGGTCTCGCTGCGGAGGAAGCCCTCCTTGTCCGCGTCCAGAATGGCCACCAGGCTCACCTCCGGCAGGTCCAGGCCCTCCCGCAGGAGGTTGATGCCCACCAGCACGTCGTAGGTCCCCAGCCGCAGGTCCCGGATGATCTCCTGCCGCTCGATGGTGTCGATATCGTGGTGCATATACTGCACCTTGATGCCGGCGTTTTTCAGATAGGCGGTCAGGTCCTCCGCCATCTTTTTGGTGAGGGTGGTGACCAGCACCCGCTCCTTCCGGGCCGTCCGGTCGTTGATCTCGCCGATCAGATCGTCGATCTGGCCCTCCACGGGCCGCACGTCGATGCGGGGGTCCAGCAGTCCGGTGGGGCGGATGACCTGCTCCACGATCTGCCCCGCCCGGGTGCGCTCATACTCCCCCGGCGTGGCCGAGACGTACACCACCTGGTTGACCCGCTGCTCGAATTCCTCAAATTTCAGCGGCCGGTTGTCAAACGCGCAGGGGAGGCGGAAGCCGTAGTCCACCAGGGTGGTCTTGCGGGCCCGGTCCCCGTTGTACATGGCCCGGACCTGGGGCAGGGTGACATGGGACTCGTCGATGAACAGGAGAAAATCTTTTGGGAAGTAGTCCATCAGGGTCATGGGGGCGGAACCCACGGGCCGCCCGGCGATGACGCGGGAGTAGTTCTCGATGCCGGAGCAATAGCCCAGCTCCTGCATCATCTCAATGTCGTAGAGGGTGCGCTGCTTGATGCGCTGGGCCTCCACCAGCATGTTCCGGGACTCAAAGAAGGCCACCCGCTCCTCCAGCTCCCGGTAGATCTCCCCGATGGCCTTGTCCATCTTCTCCTTGGGGGTGATGTAGTGGCTGGCGGGGAAGATGGGCAGGTGCTCCAGCCGCCGGACCGGGGTGCCGGTGACCACATTGATCTCGCTGAGGCGGTCGATCTCGTCGCCGAAGTACTCGATGCGGATGGCGGTATCCTTGAAATAGGCGGGCCAGACCTCTACCGTGTCCCCCCGCACCCGGAACATGTTCCTCTCAAAGGCGATGTCGTTGCGCTCGTAGCGGATCTCCACCAGGCGCCTGAGGAGCTCATCCCGGGGGAACTCGGCGCCCACCCGCAGGGGGACCATCATCTTGGCATAGTCGTCCGGCTCGCCCAGGCCGTAGATGCAGGAGACGGAGGAGACCACGATGACGTCCCGCCGCTCGATGAGGGAGGCGGTAGCGGAGAGACGCAGCCGGTCGATCTCATCGTTGGTGGCGGAGTCCTTCTCGATGAAGGTGTCGGTGTGGGGGATATAGGCCTCGGGCTGATAGTAGTCGTAGTAGCTGACGAAATATTCCACGGCGTTGTCCGGGAAGAATTCCTTGAACTCGGCGCAGAGCTGGGCGGCCAGCGTCTTGTTGTGGGCCAGCACCAGGGTGGGCTTCTGGACCTTCTCGATGACCTTGGCCATGGTGAAGGTCTTGCCGGAGCCGGTGACGCCCAGCAGGGCCTGCTCGCTCAGCCCGTTCTCGATGCCCGCGGCCAGGGCCGCGATGGCCTCGGGCTGGTCCCCGGCGGGCTCATAGGGGGAGACGACTTTGAAATCAGGCACGGGCAGAGACCTCCTCACAGGCGTAAAATTCCAAAGGGGCGGCCTGCCGCCGCCTCCATAGGGGGTGGAAATCGTACATCCGTCCGATATTATATCAAAACAAATGTTCTATTGCAAGGGGAAAAGAAGCCCAAGGGCCTTCCATTAAAAATCCGGCGGCTCCGCCCCGTACCACTCAAACAGGCCGCTGTCCCGGAGGGAGACCATGTCGTCGTCGGCGAAGATGAGGTGGTCGGAGAGCTCCACCCCCACCTCCCGGAGAACGGCCCGGAGTCTGCGGGTGGTGGTCAGGTCGGCCTGGGATGGGAGGGCCAGGCCGGAGATGTGGTTATGGGCCAGGATGGCGGTGGTGGCATTTTGAGCCAGGGCGGTCTCCACCACCTTGCGGGAGGTGATGTCGGCGGCGTTCACCGAGCCCTCGCCCAGCTTGTGCACGCCCAGCACCTTGCGCTTGGCGTCCATACACACCAGATAGACCATCTCGTTCCGGGCGCCCTGGCGAAAATAGGGGGCCAGGAATTCCCCGGCGGCCCGGGTGGAGTTGAGGACGGTGCCCAGGCTGGCCCGGTCCCGGTCGTACCGCCCCGCCAGCTTGGGCACCAGCTTGAGAAGGACGGCGGTGTGCTCCCCCACCCCGGGGACCTGCCGGAGGGATTCGGGCAGGGCGTCCATGACGCCGGCCAGGGAGCCGAACCGCTCCAGCAGGGCGTGGGAGAGCTCGTTCACGTCCCCCTGAGGGATGGCGTAGCACAGCAGAAGCTCCAGGAGCTGGTGGTCGTGAAAATCCTCCCCGTGGGAGAGAAACTGGGCCTTGAGCCGTTTGCGGTGTCCGTCATGGAGTCCCACGCCGCCGCCCCCTTTCTGAAAGGCCCCGCCCGCCGCCGGCGCTCAACGGGCCCCGTACTCCGCCAGGTAGGTCTCCATGCGGGCCTTTACGGCGTCGTCGATATAGACCTTGCCGTCCACCTCCCGGTTGTGGAGGAAGGCGATGATCTCCCGGACGGTGACGATGGGACAGACGGTGATGCCATAATCCTCCCGGAGCTCGTCCAGGGTGGAGCAGTCCCGGGTGCCCCGCTCCATGCGGTCCACGGAGACGAAGAGGGCCCGGATGGACACATCGGCCACCTGCTGGAAAAGGGCGATGGACTCCCGCACGGCGGTGCCGGCGGTGACCACGTCCTCCACAATGGCCACCCGGTCGCCGTCCTGGGGCTTGTAGCCCACCATGACCCCGCCTTCGCCGTGGTCCTTGGCCTCCTTGCGGTTGAAGCAGTAGGGGAGGTCCCGACCGTAGTTCCGGTAGAGGGAGGAGGCCGCCGCCACCGCCAGGGGGATGCCCTTGTAGGCGGGGCCGAAGAGGCAGTCCACCCCGTCGGGGAAGTGCTCCTGGATGCAGGCGGCGTAGTAGTCCCCCAGCTGGCTGGCCTGGGCGCCGGTCTTGTAGTTGCCGGTGTTGATGAAGTAGGGGGTCCTGCGTCCGGATTTGGTGGTGAAGTCGCCGAAGGTGAGCACGCCGGAGCGCACCATGAACGTGATGAACGCTTCCTTATAAGAGTGAGACATGAGCATTGGCCCCTTTCCAGTTTGTTTCGATTTCAGTCGAAATATTATATCACTATTGAAGGGGGCGCACAAGGAGGAAGTGGGGTGGAAAAAGACGCGCGGAAAGGGGCCGGGCCGGGAATTTTTCTTGACAGACCACGGAAGGAGGCTTATACTAAAATATAGAATTAAATATACGCTTCTGTTTTATGGAAACCGGTGTAATTCCGGTGCGGTGCCGCCACTGTAAGGGGGAGCCGCTGTGCAGTCAGGACACTGGACCCGAGGGGTCTGGGAAGTCGCACGGCGGCGGGGAACCCGAGCCAGGATACTTGGACAGAATGCCTTGCGTCGTAATCTGACGGACCATCAGAGGACGGAATTTTTTATGCCCGAGATTTCCTGTCGCTGCTGTGCCGACAGGAAATCTTTTTTTGCCTGTAAGCCGCTGCGGGACGCGGGAACGCGCCCTGTGGCCTTACATATTTTAAAACAGAGAAGGAGAACCGACATGAAACGAACCCTCGCCCTGTTCCTGGCGCTGACCCTCAGCCTTTCCCTCCTGGCCGGCTGCGGCGGCCAGGAGGCCCAGAGCACCCCCGCACCCACCGGGACCACAGCGCCCACCGCCACGCCCGACGCCGAAGAGCCCACCACGAAGGTGGTGGTGGACGGCCTGGGCCGTGAAGTGGAGATCCCCTGGCCTGTGGAGCGGGCCGTGGTGGCCAACCGCTACAACAGCGAGCTGATCCGCGCCTGCGGCGCCATTGACCGCGTCATCGCCGTGGACACCAATACCGCCCAGGACCGGGTCTATTGGAGCCAGTTCGACCCTGACAACGTGATCGGCAAGGGCCAGAGCGAGCTGAACTACGAGAAGATCGTGGATCTGGGAGCTCAGGTCCTCATCACCCCTAAGAACGGCACCTATGAGCAGGACCAGGAGATGCTGGAGCCCTTCGGCATCAAGGTGCTGGTGGTCACCGGCTGGGACAACGCGGACCTGGTCAACCAGATCGAGGCCGTGGGACGGATCTTCGATGTAGAGGAGAAGGCGGCCGAGCTCAGGGCGTTCTATGAGGAGAACCAGCAGAAGCTGGACGCATGCCTGGCCAACGTGGCCGAGAAAAAGACCGTCTACTGGGAGTACGGCGATCCCTACACCACCTGCATCCCCGGCACCTCCAACGACGGCTGGCACAACATGCTGGTCTCCGCCGGGGCCATCAACATTTTCGGCGACGAGAGCCTGGCGGGCAAGGACATCGACCCCGAGGCCATCCTGCTGGCCGACCCCGACCTCATCATCAAGACCAGCTCGGGCCCGGCCCTGAAGAATACCGGCGTGTATACGCCCCCCACCCAGGAGATGTATGAGGAGATAACCGCCGAGATGGTCAGCCGCCCCGGCTGGTCCGACCTGAAGGCCGTCCAGAACAAGAACCTCTACTGCACCACCGGCTTCTGTGCCGGCGGCCTGGGCAAGCTCATCGGCGCCCTGTACACCGCCACCTGGCTCTATCCGGACGAGTGCGCGGACATCGACCCCGACGCCGTGTTCGACGAGTGGATGTCCATGCAGGAAGTCGGCCCCATCGAGGGCCACGTCTACCGCCTGCCCTGATATGTCCCTGTATGTGGAAACGCCCGGCCCCGCGCTGGGGGAGGAGATCAGGAGCTACCGGCGGCTCAAGGCGCTCTTTGCCGCGGCAGTGGCGGCGGCCACGCTGGCGGCCTTCGTGGTGAGCTGCTTTGCCGGGGTGGCGGAGGTCACCCCGGCCCGGCTGCTGGCCACGGCCTTCCCCTCCCTCGCCCTCCAGGCCCGGCCCCTGAGCGGGACGGAGCTCACCGTCCTGCTCCACCTGCGGCTGCCCCGGATCGTGATGGCGCTGCTGGCGGGGATCGGGCTGGCAGTGAGCGGACTGGTGATGCAGGCCATCACGGGCAACACCATGGCCAGCCCCTTCACCACCGGCCTTTCCAACGCCGCCGCCATGGGCGCGGCGGTGGTGATCGTCTTCGGCCTCAATTTCATGGGCACCACCCAGCTCACCACCGTGTTCGGGGCCTTTGTTCTGGCCTTCCTGTGCGCCGCGCTGGTGTACGGCATCTCCTCCGCCAAGGGGCTGGGGAGCACCACCATCGTACTGGTGGGTATCGCGCTGAACTACTTTTTCTCCGCGCTCAACGCCGGGATGCAGTACATCGCCAACGAGCAGCAGCTCACCGCCATTGTCAACTGGACCTTCGGGAGCCTGTCCCAGTCCACCTGGCCCCAGATCCTGTTCACCGCGGCGGTGCTGGGCGTCTCCCTGCCCATCCTCTTCTCCCGGGCATGGCACTATAATCTGCTCACCACCGGGGATGAGAGCGCCGTGGCCCTGGGGGTCAATGTGGGGCGGCTGCGCTGTGTCTCCGGGCTGCTCATCACCCTCATCGCCGCCACCGTGGTCAGCTTCACCGGGGTCATCGGCTTCGTGGGTCTGGTGGCCCCCCATATCGCCCGTCTGCTGGTGGGCGGGGACCATCGGGTCCTCTTCCCGGTCAGCGCCCTGCTGGGCGGATGTCTGCTCATCCTGGCCGACCTGGTGGGACGGACCGTGGCCTCCCCGGTGGTCATCCCCGTGGGGATCGTGGTCTCCTTCATCGGCGTGCCGGTGTTCGTCTACCTCATCCTGCGGGACCGGAAGGAGCGGGTGCTGTGAAGATCTCCATACAGGGCCTGTGTTTCGGCTACAAACAGCGGCAGGTGCTCCGGGGGGTGGACCTGGAGGTGCCCTCCGGCTCCCTCTGCGCCCTGCTGGGCGCCAACGGCGCGGGAAAGACCACCCTGCTCAAGTGCATCAACGGCATCCTCCGGCCCCAGTCGGGCCGGGTGTTCGCCGACGACACCGACCTGGGGGGCCTCACCGCCAGAGAACGGGCCAGACTCATCGGCTATGTGCCCCAGAACGCCCAGGCGGGCGGAAGCTGCCTCAACGTGCTGGAAACCGTGCTCTCCGGGCGGGTGCCGCACCGAAAGGGACGGCTGAAGAGCGAGGACTACGACATCGCCGGGCAGGTGCTGGAGTCCATGGACCTGTCCCGGTACGCCATGCGTCAGCTCAACCAGCTCTCCGGCGGGGAGCGCCAGCGGGTGTTTATCGCCCGGGCGGTGGCCCAGCGCCCCAGGGTCATGCTGCTGGACGAGCCCACCAGCAACCTGGATATGCGCTTCCAGCAGGAGACCATGGAGATCGTCAAGGCGCTCAGCGCCGGCCGGGGCATCACGGTGATCACCATCCTTCACGACCTGAATCTGGCCATTGTGTACGCCGACCAGGCCGTGCTCCTGCGGGATGGGACCGTCTATCGGGCCCAGTCCCCCCAGGAGGCGCTGGACGGGGCCAACATCCGGGACATCTTCGGCGTGGAGGTGGGCTTCGCACCCCTGGACGGCGCCCGGTACATCGTCCCCCGGCGGCTGGAGAGGGGGTGAGCGGGGATGGATGCGGTTGCAATCCTCTCCTGCCGGAAGGCGGCGGAGACCTGCGGCGGCGTGGACTGCCTGGGATTCTTCCACCGGCGGGAGCGGTCCTTTTCCGGCCGCGGGGACCGGGAGATGAGCCTGGCCGCCTTTGCCACGTGCAACGGGTGCGAGTGCGACCCCGCCTCCGACGAGGCCTTTCAGAAAAAGCTGGACAAGCTGTCCGGCGCAGGTGTGGAAGAGGTCCACGTGGCCGCCTGCGTCACGGGAGAAAAGCGGGCCTGTCCCCGGAAGGAGGCGATCCTGACGGCGCTGTCCGCCCGGGGCCTGCGGGTCTGCCTGCTGGAGGAACGGGCCTGAAACGGAGCAAGGGGGCTCCCGGCGGATCGCTGGGAGCCCCCTTGTGCTTGGAACGGAGCATGGACTCCGCCGCAGACCGCGATTGTTTCTTGCGCCGGCGTATGGTATAATGTCCAGACAAGACAAGCGCGGTCTCTCTGAATCTATGAAGTAGCGAGGTGCCCTCCTTGAACGAACCTCTGGTGAGTATCATCGTCCCGGTCTATAATGTGGAATCCTATCTCTCCCCGTGCCTGGAGAGCATCCAGCGCCAGAGCTGGCGGAACCTGGAGGTGCTGATGGTGGACGATGGCAGCACCGACGGCTCCTCCGCCGTCTGCGCGGATATGGCGGTGGCCGATCCCCGCTTCCGCCTCCTCCGGCAGGAGAACGCCGGGGTCTCCGCCGCCCGGAACGCCGCCCTGACCCTGGCAGGGGGGAAGTATCTCCAGTTCGTGGACGGGGACGACCGCATCCACCCCCAGGCCACGGAGACCCTGGTCCACGCCGCCGAGGCCATGGGGGCGGACCTGGTCCTCTCCCATTTTTACCGGGTGGACGGGGAGCGGCAGGCCGTCCGGGGCCATATCAAGGGGGAGCGGCTCCTCACCCGGCAGGAGTTCGCCCGGGAGATGGTGAAGGCGCCGGCCAATTACTACTACGGCGTGCTGTGGAACAAGCTCTACCGCCGCTCCATCGTGGAGAGCCGGGGCCTGCGGTTCGAGCGGGAGGTGGCCTGGGGGGAGGACTTCCTCTTCAACCTAGAGTATATCCGCTCCGTCCGGCTGGTGGCGGCGGTGCCCCGGCCCCTCTACTATTACATCAAGCGCCCGGGCAGCCTGGTGAGCACCCAGGCCACCCTCCGGCGCACCATCGAGATGAAGCGGACCACCTTCGACTACTACAAGGACCTCTACCAGGACCTGGACCTCTACGACGAACAGAAGGCAAAGGTCTACCGCTATCTCATCTCCACGGCGGTGGACGGGCTGACCCTGCCCGGCGAGGGCGTGGAGCGCCGAGGGAGAAGCGCCGCCGGACGGCGGGCCGGACAGGAGGGCTGACGGCCCGGGTGGGAAAAGAGTACAAAAATCTGTCCACCGAGGATATGGTCTGGATGCTGAACGAGATGGGCTTCAAGACCGGAGTCTCCTTCTCCAAGGTGCTGGAGGCAGCCAAGTTCCAGGCCATTCACATCCCCGGCAACTACAGTGGACATCACATCCATATCGAGCAGGAGTCTCCCTATAAATTCTGAGGCCAACCCCCGCTCCCCCTTGGCGGATGCTGGGAAGCCGCACCGAAAGAGCCCCTCCCCAGCTCCCTCAGGGGAGGCCAGGGAGGGGCTTTCCCGTGGACAAGGAGAGCTCCCGCATCCCAGATGGGGTGCGGGAGCTCTTTTTTGGCCACGCAGGGTTCTCCGCCCGCCTGACGGGCCGGAGAGCTTGGCTCAGAAGTATTTCTTCACACCGTCGGAGGCTAAACTCTCGTCGGCGCTGATGGTGACAGTGAACTTGATGTTGTTGTCCTCGCCAAAATTGTTCAGCCAGTCCAGGAAGTTCTCCACCTCCAGGCTGGTGGCCTCGCTGGGGACGATCTTGGTGAGGCTGTCGATAAAGACATGGGTGATGTCGTAGTTCCCGGCGTACAGGCCGCTGATAAAGCCCTTGAGGAACTCATAGCCCTTCATGTCGTAGTGGCTGGCCTCGACCAGACGGATTTTATAGTTGATGTCGTAGGTCAGCTTGGGCCCCCGCTCGATGCAGACCACGTTGCCGTGCTCGTTCTGCACTGCGGTATTGATAAGATCGATCATCTGCTTGGTCTTGCCGGTGCCTTTGACCCCCATGATCACTCTAACCATCTTGATCACTCCTTACAATGTCCGCCGGAGCGGTCTCCGGCTTGTGTCACTATGTTACCATTTCCCCATAAAAATTTCAACTGATTTACACAAGTTCACGAAAAATTCATGGGGAGGGATGCGGACGTTTGGACTTATCTGAAGACCGCCCGGCCGCCTGGCCCTTTGTCCGGTGGACGGAGTTTCCTACAGGCGCTGTTCCAGCTCGGCCCGCCGGGCCTCAAACCCGGGCTCGCATCCCCGCGGGATGGAACATCCCGCGGGGACCCCTTTGGATCCGACTTCCTCGGCGGAAATGAATTCCGCCTGCGGCAAGGTTTTGGAGGGGCCAAAACGCTTGGACGGCGCTGCGCGCCGAGTCTCCTGGGCAAGGGGGAAGTCCGGTGGACGGCCGGCTCTTACAGGCGCTGTTCCAGTTCGGCCCGCCGGGCCTCAAACCCGGGCTTGCATCCCCGCGGGATGTTCCATCCCGCGGGGACCCCTTTGGATCCGACTTCCTCGGCGGAAATGAATTCCGCCTGCGGCAAGGTTTTGGAGGGGCCAAAACGCTTGGACGGCGCTGCGCGCCGAGTCTCCTGGGCAAGAGGGAAGTCCGGTGGACGGCCGGCTCTTACAGGCGCAGCTCCAGTTCGGCCCGCCGGGCCTCAAACCCGGGCTTGCCCAGGAGGGCGAACATATTCTGCTTATAGGCTTCCACGCCGGGCTGATCGAAGGGGTTCACCCCCAGGAGATAGCCGGAGAGCCCGCAGGCGTATTCAAAGAAATAGATGAGCTGCCCGATGGTCCGCTCGTCCCGGGCCTCGGCCTCCACCACCAGGTTGGGCACGCCCCCGTCCACATGGGCCAGCAGGGTGCCCCGCATGGCCTGCTCGGCTACGAACTGGAGGCTCTTGCCCGAGAGGAAGTTGAGCCCGTCCACGTTGTCCGGGTCATGGGGGACCAGGAGCTCCCGGCGGCTGGTGCGGAAGCGCACCACCGTCTCCATCAGGATGCGGGCGCCCTGCTGGATATACTGGCCCATGGAGTGAAGGTCGGCGGTGAACTCCACGCTGGCGGGGAAGAGGCCCCGGCCCTCCTTGCCCTCGCTCTCGCCGTAGAGCTGCTTCCACCACTCGGCGAAGAAGCGGAAGGAGGGCTCGTAGCCCACCAGCAGCTCGATGGCCTTTCCAGCGCCGTAGAGGGCGTTGCGGGCGGCGGCATACTGCCAGGCGGGGTTGTCCGCGCCGGGGACGTCCAGCGCCTCCATGGCCTCCCGGGCCCCCTCCATCAGGGCGGCGGCGTCAATGCCCGCTGCAGCGATGGGCAGCAGCCCCACGGCGGTGAGGACGGAGTAGCGCCCGCCCACGGCGTCGGGCACCACGAAGGTCTCGTACCCCTCGCTGTCGGCGAGCCCCTTGAGCGCGCCCTTGCGGGCGTCGGTGGTGGCATAGATGCGCCCGCGGGCGCCCTCCCGGCCGTACCGCTCCTCCAACAGGGCCTTGAAGATGCGGAAGGCCACGGCGGGTTCGGTGGTGGTGCCGGACTTGGAGATGACGTTGACGGAGAAGTCCTTGTCCTTTAAATAGTCGATGAGCTCGCACAGCGCGTCGGTGGACAGGCCGTTCCCGGCGAAGAAGATCTCCGGCGCGTTCCGGGCCAGCCTGTGATCGGCGGAGCCCATGAGCTCGATGACGGCCCGGGCCCCCAGATAGGACCCGCCGATCCCCACGACCACCAGCACCTGGGAGTCGGAGCGGATCTTCTCCGCAGCGGCCTGGATGCGGGCAAACTCCTCCCGGTCGTACTCCTCCGGCAGCCTCACCCAGCCGGTGAAGTCGCCGCCGGGGCCGCTGTGGTCCCGGAGCATGGTCCGGGCCTGCGCCAAGCCCGCCTCACGGCTGGAGAACCAGTCGTCGGGCAGAAAGCCGGCGGCGCTTGTCAGGTCTATTTTGAGCATAATAAAACCTCCTCATACATGGCGATATCTGCTTCGCACCCAGTATACACGAACGTGCCGCCCTTGCCCAGAGGAAATCTTGCCGGAAAAGGGTAAAAAATAACGGTTGTTTTTCAGGAAGAGGTTGACAGAAGGGTTCAGAATGCTAAAATGGTTTTCAAAGTCTGCATGGACCTATGACGCCCAGACCGGCGAGGAGGCGGAGCAAACCGTCACCGCGGCGCTGGAGGACGGTAAGAGCGCCCTCACCCTGCGCCCGGAGAAGTATCTGAATATCCAGAGTGCCTCCCTCACCATCGGCAGCGGCGGCGTCACCCTGGCCCAGGGCGGCGCCATCCGCAGCCAGTGCGTCCTCTACTTTGACCGGGACCCGGAGGCCGCGGGCGAGAACGTCTTCGCCGGCGCGGTCACCATCAGCGGCCAGCGGGGCAGGGTGGAGGTCAACGACGGCCTGACCATCGCCTCCACCGGTAGCGTCGTCTCCTCTGCCGGGCACAGAAACTTCGGCTTTGAGGTCTACGGCGGCCTGACCGTGGAGGCGGGCGGCCTGGTGGAGAGCTCCGCCACCAGGACCGTCATCAGCGGCAAGAGCTACAACTACGGTACTATCAAGGTCGCCAGCGGCACCCTGTACCTGCAGAACACAGGGTACTCCGTGTACAACATGGGCGAGATCTCCGTCTCCGGAGGGGCCGTGCTGAACGCGGCGGGCACCGTGGTGGTGAACACCGGCTCCATGACCGGGTCCGGTACGCTGCAGTTGGGCGAGCTGGACGACATCACCGACTATGACAACGGGATCGAGTATGTGGAGTTGGGCCTGGACTGGTCCGACCGGACCCCGGCCAGCTATGACCGCTATCAGTTTGTCCGGGACCCCGCGGCCACCGTGGAGGTCGTCTACTTCATCGGCGCGCTGTCCAACCAGGACGGGGGCGCCTGCGGCCTCACCGTCCAGGAGTGACGGGTCCGGTCGAACCCTGAGCAAGACCAAAAAACCGCCTCCCCGGCGTTCGACGCGCCGGGGAGGCGGTTTTTACAGACAAGGGCGGGCCGGGGCATCCCATCTCCTCTTGCATGGCGGCGCGGTTTCTGCTATGATTTTTCCGAAAGGGGATCGGAAATGGAAGAAGACCAGACGATGGATTTTTGCGGGATCACACAAGCGCTCTGGAAAAGCTACTTTTCCCTGGACAGAGGAGAATTTGAGTCCATATTCGAGAGGAGAATTTGAGTCCATATTCGAGTGGCTGGATGAGAACTGCTCCATCATCGGCACCGGAAAGCACGAATTCTATCTCGACCGCGCGTCCTTTCATCAGGCACTGATGCAGGAGGCGGAGCAGCGGGAGGCGGTGGCGTTCCAGTTCAAGGACCTGTGGTGCCGGCAGCGCCGGCTCTCGCTGGACGTCTGCCTGGTGTACGGCGGCCTGGACATCTGGTGGGAAAAGGAAGACAAGACGGTCTATATCGATATGAGCAGCCGGTATTCCATCCTGTATCATAGGATCGGGGGGATATGGAAGGTGGTCCATATCTATCAGTCCGTGCCGAATGTGGAACAGGCGCCCGGCGAGTATTATCCCAAAAGGCTCTCCGACCAGGTGGAGAGCGCCCGGCGGCTGGCGCTCCGCATGGAGGACCTGGCGCTGCGGGACGGCCTGACACAGCTCTACAACTACCGGGGTCTGGAGAAAATGTGGAGCACCTGGGACGAGGCGGAGAGCTGGATCTTTGTGGCGGACCTGGACGATTTTAAAAGCATCAACGACACATATGGACATCTGGCCGGCAACCATGTGCTCAAGAGGATCTCCGGCAGGCTGCGGAAGACCATGCGGAGCGGAGATGTGGTGTGCCGCATGGGGGGAGACGAGTTTGTCCTGCTCTGCGGAGCGGTGGGCGGGCGGGCCGAGGCCGGGCATTTGGCGGAACGGATCATCAGCGAGGTGAAACAGGAGGCCGGAGAGCTCCGGCACCCCGTCAGCCTGTCCGTAGGGGGCGTCCCCATCTCCGGGGGAGAGCCCCGGGAGTGCGCCGTCGCCCGGGCGGACGCAGTCCTCTATACCGTGAAAAGGACGACGAAGGACGGATACCTGCTGGGGACGTAGTCAGCATGCCCCGCCGGCCGGTCCCCGCCGTCGGGCTGAGGCCGCGGCGCAGAGCGCCGCGGCCTTTTCCGGCCCTCCGGCCCTCAATTCCCGGTAAGTCCGCCGGATGACGACGGCCGCGATGAGGAAGGTGAGGATGTCGGCGGCGGGGAAGGAGTACAGCAGCCCGTCCAGGCCCCAGAAGAGGGGGAAGAGAATCGGCAGCGCCACGCCGAAGACGATCTCCCGGGTGAGGGAGATCACGGTGGATGCCACCGCCTTGCCCAGAGACTGGAGGAAGATGAACGTTCCCTTGTTGACGGTGGCCAGGACCATCATGCACAGATAAATCCGAAAGCTTTTGACCGCAAACGCCGTATAATAGACGTTCTCATTCGCGGCGCCGAAAATGCCGATCAACTGCCGGGGGAAGAGCTCCACGACCAGCAGGGCCGCCGCTCCGACCGCGGCTTCTGCGGCCAGCAGCTTGGTGAAGAGCGCCTTCGCCCGGTCCCGGCGGCCTGCGCCGACGTTGTAGCCGACGATCGGGATGCAGCCGGCCGCCATGCCCACGGCGATGGAGATGGCGATCTGGAAGAACTTCATGACGATGCCCAGAACCGCCAGCGGGATCTGGGCGTATTCCACCCGGCCAAAGACAGGGTCCAGCGCGCCGTATTTCATGCACATATTCTGGACTGCCGCCATGGACGCCACCAGAGAGATCTGGGCCAGGAAGCTTGTGACGCCCAGGCTGAGGAATTTTTTCACCAGCCTGCCCTGAAGCCCGAAGCTCCCCCTCCCGAGCCGCACCGCCCGCATGTGGCACAGGTACCAGACGGAGAGGGCCGCCGTGAGGAGCTGGCCCAGCACCGTGGCGATGGCGGCGCCCGCCATCCCCGTTTTCAGGGGAAAAATGAAAATGGGGTCCAGGACCACGTTCGTCAGTGCGCCCGCGACGGTGGCGCACATGGCGAATTTGGGACTCCCGTCGGAGCGGATGATCGGATTCATGGCCTGGCCGAACATGTAGAAGGGGATGCCCAGCGAGATCCAGAAGAAATACTCCCGCGCGCAGGCGAAGGTCTGCTCGTTGACCCGCCCGCCGAACAGGGTGAGGAGCATGTCCATGCACAGCAGGTAGACCGCCGTCAGAACGGCGCTGCTCCCAAGGCAGAGCAGGATGGCGCTGCCGATGCTCCTGTGGGCGTCCTCATTCCGACCGGCGCCCAGGGAGATGCTGACGAAGGCGCAGCAGCCGTCGCCGATCATCACGGCGACGGCCAGGGCGACCACCGTCAGGGGGAACACCACCGTGTTGGCGGCGTTGCCGTAGGAGCCGAGATAGTCGGCGTTTGCGATAAAGATCTGATCGACGATGTTGTAGAGCGCGGCGACGACAAGGGAGAGAATACAGGGGATGGAGTACTTCCGCATCAGCGTCCCGACCCGCTCTGTTTCCAAAAATGCGTTTGATTTCATGCCTTCCATGGCGTCCTCCTAAAAGAAAAAATAAAAACAATGAGTGGCCGAAACAACTGGATTTACGCTGTTTCAGCCACTCATTGTGAATATTATCCTAGCATACTTTTCGAAAAAATCAAAGGGAAATTTCCCGCATTGGGCGGCGGAGGGCGAAAAGATCCCCGCGCATCAGTTCTTCAGGCTCTGCATGGGGGCCGGGATGCGCCCGCCGCGGGAGACGAAGGGGGCCGAGCCGAAGGGGTGGACGGGCATAACGGGGGCGGAGCCCAGCAGGCCGCCGAACTCCACGGTGTCCCCCACGGTCTTGCCGGGGGCCGGGATGAGGCGCACGGCGGTGGTCTTGGAGTTGACCATGCCGATGGCGGCCTCGTCGGCGATGATGGCGGAGAGGGTCTCGGCGGTGGTGTCGCCGGGGACGGCGATCATATCAAGGCCCACGGAACACACGCATGTCATGGCCTCCAGTTTGTCCAGGTGCAGCGCGCCGGAGGCGGCGGCTGCGATCATGCCCTCGTCCTCGCTCACCGGGATGAAGGCGCCGGAGAGGCCGCCCACATGGGAGGAGGCCATGACACCGCCCTTTTTCACGGCGTCGTTGAGGAGGGCCAGGGCGGCGGTGGTGCCGTGGGTGCCGCAGACCTCCAGGCCCATCTCCTCCAGGATGCGGGCCACCGAGTCGCCCACAGCGGGGGTGGGGGCCAGGGAGAGGTCCACAATGCCGAAGGGCACGTCCAGGCGGCGGCTGGCCTCCTGGGCCACCAGCTGGCCCATGCGGGTGATGCGGAAGGCGGTCTTTTTGATGGTCTCCGCCACCACGTCGAAGGGGGCGCCCTTCACGTCCTGGAGGGCGTGGTACACCACACCGGGGCCGGAGACGCCCACATTGATGACGCAGTCGCCCTCGCCCACGCCGTGGAAGGCGCCGGCCATGAAGGGGTTGTCCTCCACCGCGTTGCAGAATACCACCAGCTTGGCGCAGCCGAAGCCGCCACGGTCCGCGGTGCGCTCCGCAGCCGCCTTGATGGTCCGTCCCATGAGGGCCACCGCGTCCATATTGATGCCCGCCTTGGTGGAGCCCACGTTCACCGAGGAACACACCAGCTCGGTGGAGGCCAGGGCCTCGGGGATGGCGTCGATGAGCTTCCGGTCCCCGGCGGTGAAGCCTTTCTGCACCAAGGCAGAGAAGCCGCCGATGAAGTTGACGCCGGTGGTGTGGGCGGCCCGGTCCAGGGCGGCGGCAAAGGGCACGTAGTCCCCCGTCACCGATGCGCCCGCCACCAGAGAGACGGGGGTGACGGAAATGCGCTTGTTGACGATGGGGATGCCGAACTCCCGCTCAATGGCCTCGCCGGTGGACACCAGCTTTTCGGCCCGGCGGCAGATTTTGTCGTAGATCTTCCGGCAGGCGGCCCCGGCGTCGGGGTCGCAGCAGTCCAGCAGGGAGATGCCCATGGTAATGGTGCGGATATCCAGGTGCTGCTGGTCGATCATGTGGATGGTGTCCATGATTTCCGTGCTGTTGAGCATAAGAAGAACCTCCTGGTCCTCTGCCAAGTCGGACGCTGCGGGTAAGGGCACGCCTGCGTACCGGCGAGCCGCCCGGCGCCGGGCGCGGCAACGATATGCGGACAGCCCCGAGACTTGGAGTGAAATTTTTGATGGACGGGGATTGGGGAAGCGCCGTTGGGCTGTGCCAAGGGCGCAGCCGGTCCCTGGGGGCCGGGGGCTGTCACGCTGCGGCTCGCCCTCGCAAAGTCCGCTTTGCTCGCCCCGCCCTTCGGCAGGCCTCGCGGCGCTCCCTTGCTCGTCCTTTCCCAAGCGGCCCCGCTTTGGCGTGGCCGCTTGGGTTCTCAATTTGGGCTGGTCTTCGGGCCGCCTTGCGGCCCTTCGCTCGCCCTCGATCCGGTCCATCCGCGCTGCTCCGCGCGCCTCCGCGCTTCGTCAGATCTTATGCATGGCGTCGAAGATATCCTCCCGCTGGACCTTGATGGAGAGGCCGCGCTGGGCGCCCTCGTTCTCCAGCAGGGTGGAAAAGACGGTGAAGGGGAGCTTGCAGGCGGAGACGTCCACCAGCATGGTCATGGTGAAAAACTCCCGCAGGATGGTCTGGCTGATGTCCAGGACATTGACGTTGTTCTCGGCCAGCAGGGTGCACACGGCGGCGATGATGCCCACCTGGTCCTTGCCGATGACGGTGACAATGGCTTTCATAGGGTCAAACCTCATTTCTCTCTTGGTGGGGGAAGGCCCGGGGCTACCGCAGCTCGTCCAGCGTCAGCTCGAAGCCCGGCATGAAATGCTCCAGAAAGTAGCCCACCTCCGGGAGCGGGGACGCCTCCAGGGCCTGCCGGGTCTGCTCTGCGGCCTGGCGGAACTCGCTGTTTCCCGCCTTGAGCTCCTCCACACATTTGATATAGGCCGAGAGTTTGTCGGCGGCCTTGACGACGGCGTGATAGCCGCTCTCCGGGTCCTCCAGCAACAGCGGCTCGTAGGCGGGGCGGAGGGCGTCGGGCAGCATGGAGAGGAGCCGGCGGGCGGAGACGGTCTCCACCTCGCGGTAGGCGTCCCGGATCTCCGGATTATAGTATTTGACCGGCGTGGGCAGATCCCCTGTGAGGATCTCCGGCGCGTCGTGATAGAGGGCCAGCACCGCCGCCTGTCCGGGGTCTATGTCCCCGCCGAACACATCCCGGCGGATGACGGCCAGGGCGTGGGCCAGCACCGCCACCATATGGGAGTGCTCCTGGATGTTCTCCTCAAAGGTGTTGCGCATGAGGCCCCAGCGGCCAATGTAGCGCATCCGGGAGATGAGCGCAAAGAAATGATGGGCCATCCTCAGTGCACCAGGAATCTTTCCACGGCCTGCTGGAAGAGCTCGCACTGGGCTTGGGAGCCGTGGACCTCTACACGGATGGGCTCGGAGAGGTCGATGGAGAAGAGCCCCATGATGGATTTGCCGTTGACCAGATAGCGCCCGCAGATGACGTCCACATCGCAGTCCAGGCGGCTGGCGGCGTCGACAAAGGCCTTGATATCGCTGACCGATGTGAGCTGAACGGGAAAGCTGCTCATTGTCTTTTCACCCCTGCATGTGATAGAATCAGATAGTATCATTATAAGCAGGCGGAGGAGAAAAAACAATTGACAAACCCGCCAGCTTTCGGAAATTCGGCCATTTTCACCAGAACGCTGAGTGGAAGGGGCCCCTTTTGTGAGGTATCACCTATGAAAGTTGCCATCCATACCTTGGGCTGCAAGGTCAACCAGTACGAGACCGCCGCCCTGGAGACCGAGCTGCGCCGCCGCGGGCATGAACTGGTCCCCTTTGAGGACGCGGCGGACGCCTATATCGTCAACACCTGTACCGTCACGGCGGTCAGCGATAAAAAATCCCGCCAGATGATCCGCCAGGCCCGGAAGCGCGCCCCCGGCGCGGTGGTGGCCGTGTGCGGCTGCTACGCCCAGACCGCGCCGGAGGCGGTGGAGGCCCTGGGGGTGGATCTGGTGGCCGGGACGGCGGACCGGATGGGCTTTCTGGACGATCTGGAAAGGCAGTGCGCAGAGCGGGGAGAGCCCCCCCTGGTCACGGTGGGCGACATCATGGCCCGCCGGACCTTCGAGCCCCTGACCGGCGGCGGCCTGGAGGGCCGCACCCGGGCCATGCTGAAGGTGGAGGACGGCTGCGTCAACTTCTGCACCTACTGCGTCATCCCTTACGCCAGGGGCCCGGTGCGGTCCCTGCCTCTGGCCGCCGCCGCCGCCGAGGCCGGGCGTCTGGCCGGGGAGGGCTACCGGGAGATCGTCCTCACCGGCATCGAGATCTCCTCCTGGGGCCAGGACTTCCGGGACGGCACGGGCTTTATCGATCTGGTGGAGGCGGTCTGTGCCGCCGCCCCCGGCTGCCGGGTGCGCCTGGGTTCCCTGGAGCCCCGCACCGTCACGGAGGACTTCTGCCGCCGGTGCGCCGCCCTCCCCAACCTGTGCCCCCACTTCCACCTGTCCATGCAGTCCGGCTGCGACGCCACGCTCCGCCGGATGAACCGGAAATACGATGCCGCGCGGTATGAAGAGAGCGTGAAGCTCCTCCGGGCGTTCTTCCACCGCCCCGGGATCACCACGGATATGATCGTGGGCTTTCCCGGAGAGACGGAGGAGGAGTTTGCCCAGAGCCTGTCGTTCCTCCGCCGGTGCGGCTTTACGGCCATGCATATTTTCCCCTATTCCCGCCGGACCGGGACCCCGGCGGCCGGGATGCCGGACCAAGTGCCCAAGGGGGAGAAGGAGGCCCGGGCCCGCCGGGCCGCCGCGGTGGCGGCGGAGCTGGAGGGGGCCTGGCTGGCGTCCTGGGTGGGGGAGACCCTGCCCGTCCTCTTTGAGGAGGAGAAGGGGGGGCTCTGGCGGGGCCACGCCCCCAATTATACCGAGGTGCTGGCCCCGGGGACGGCTCTCCACAACGTGGAACAGCGGGTGAGGATCACCGGCGTGGAGGGGACCGCCCTGGTGGGAGAGCGCGTCGAAGAGAGGGGAGAGTCATGAGGGAGAGCAAAATACGACGGCCCGGTCTTTTTTGAAAAATACAGCCGGACGAGCCTCTCCACGCCGGGCCTGGAGAGGGCGGGGGAGTGGGAGGCCCTCGGGGCGCTGACCGCCTGTTTGGACGGGCTGCGCCGGCCTATGATGCTGCGGCTCTCCGCCCGGAAGCAGAAACCGTAAAAAGAAGCAGCCGCGCAAAGCGGCAAAAAACACGCCGGCGGATGGAGCGTCCGCTGGCGTTGGTCTGCCGAAGCCGTGAAAGATCCAGAATTATATGCGTGCGGCGCCTCAGTCGGGCCTGTCGTGGGTGGGGGTAAAGCCGGGGACCATGGCGTTTGCCCGCTTTTTCCACCACGCGATCCACCGCACCAGCCGTTCCCGGGGGAAGAGGTAGTTGATGAGCATGGACATCAGCACGCCCACGCCGGTGTCCACCATGCGGTTGAGCGCATAGCTCACGTAGGTGTCCGTGGGGGTGTTGAAGAGGATGATGCACAGCACCACGCTGCCCGGCTGCACCGCCGTGGGCCAGCGGAACATCTGGGACAGACAGATGAGCACCACCACGCCCACAAAGGTCAGGGGGATGAGCAGTGCGCGGCTCTCCCCGGCGGGGGCCAGGAGGAGATAGCACCAGAACAGGCCCATCCCCAGAAAGCCGCCGATGATGGTGCCGATCAGCCGGTTGCCGCCCTGCTGCCAGGAGTGGCCCATGTCGTTGCCCATGCCGTAGACGGCGCCGATGCAGGCAAAGGTGGGGTTGCGGTCGATGAGGTAGTAGATCCCGGCGCACAGGGCGGCGGAAAAAGCGGACTTCAGGTTCCGCAGGCCGATGTGGGGCAGGTGACTGTGAGCATCCTCCATGGCGGTTTCCTCTCAATCGTCGGTCTGATCCGAAAAGCTCCGGATATTCAAAATTCCTCTCATCCTACATCTTAACATAATCTTAGCGCAAATGCACCTATTTTTTAAACAAATTTTCCATATGGCGGGCCGGGACGGGTTCCGGTCACCTCGTCAGGTCGATATCCACCCGATAGTCGTCGTCGATCAAAATATAGTCGCTGCCGTAGGTCCGGCACATGCGCAGCATTTCTGCGTTTTCCGCGCGTACAGATTCCAGGGTGCAGTCGGAATCATCGGGCCTGTGCTCGATCACGCCGGCATATGCCCGGATGTCGGAAAGAGGGATGCGCGGAAAGGCTTTGCCAGCGGGGCGCGGATGTGATATCATAGTCCAAAAACGAGAGAAGGAGACCGCCCATGAGTTACGCCGACCAGGTATTCATCCAGAACTGCAAGGAGATCCTCGCCCACGGCACCTGGGACACGGCTCTGCCCGTCCGCCCCCGCTGGGAGGATGGGGAGAGCGCCCACACCGTAAAGCGCTTCGGCCTCGTCAACCGCTACGATCTCCGGCGGGAGTTCCCCGTCCAGACCATCCGCAAAATGGCCTTCAGGAGCGCGGTGGACGAGCTTCTGTGGATCTGGCAGAAGAAGTCCAGCAACATCGGGGACCTGCACTCTCACATCTGGGACGCGTGGGCCGACGAGACCGGCTCCATCGGCAAGGCCTACGGCTACCAGCTGGGGGTGAAGCACCGGTATCGGGAGGGCTGGTTCGATCAGGTGGACCGGGTGCTCTATGATCTCAGGCACGACCCCGCCTCCCGGCGCATCCTCACAAGCCTCTACAACCACCACGATCTCCACGAGATGCACCTCTACCCCTGCGCCTGGTCGGTCACCTTCAACGTCACGGGCAATGTGCTCAACGCCGTGCTGAACCAGCGCAGCCAGGACATGCTCACCGCCAACGGCTGGAATGTAATGCAGTACGCCGTGTTGCTGCATATGTTCGCAGCGGTCTCGGACCTGGTGCCGGGGGAGCTGGTCCACGTCATCGCCGACGCCCACATCTACGACAGGCACGTGCCCATCGTGGAGGAAATCATCTCCCGGGAGCCCTACCCCGCGCCCACGCTGTGGATGGACCCGGCGGCGGAGGATTTTTATGCCTTCACCCCGGACAGCTTCCGGCTGGAGGGCTACCGGGCCTGGCCGCTGGAGCGGAAGATCCCGGTGGCCGTGTGAGAGGGGAGGGAGCGCCATGTACGCCATCGTCGCCGCGGACCGGAACTGGGCCATCGGCAGGGACGGGGACCAGCTCTGCTATATCCCCGCCGACCTCAAGCGCTTCCAGGCCCTGACCACCGGCCACGCCGTCGTTCTGGGCCGCAGGACCTTGTCCACCTTTCCTGGAGGACGGCCCCTGAAGGGCCGCCGGAACCTGATCCTCTCCCGGGACCCGGCCTTCCGGCCCGAAGGGGCGGAGGTGTTCCGGGACCTGGAGTCCCTGCTGGCCGCCGCGCCAGCGGACGCCTTCGTCATCGGCGGGGGACAGGTCTACCGCCAGCTCCTGGACCGGTGTGATACCGTCTATGTGACCCGGCTGGACCGGGCCTTTCCGGCGGACGCCTGGTTCCCCGACCTGGACGCCGACCCGGCCTGGATGCCGGCGGGGTCCGAGGGCCCCTTCGACCACCAGGGCCTGTCCTACCGGTACGACACCTACCGCCGGGGGTGAGCCGCCCGGGCCGACATTATCAAAAAATCGAGTATGGCCAAGTGAATGTGCCGGCCACCACGCTGTGCGCCCTGGCCGACTATTTCGGCGTCTCCACCGACTATCTGCTGGGGCGGCGGGATGGCCCGTCTCCGGCGAAGAAAACCAGACGCTCCGGCAGACGGGGCGGTGAGGGAAGAGACCATCGGGCCGGGTGCTGGCCCCCGCGGGGGCGGCGGTCCGCCGCCCCGGGTCTGCTTCCAGGCACCGCCCCGAAGGCCGGGGCGCCTGGCCTATGTACCGCTGCGAAACTGTTCCAGTCCCACGGCGAGCTGGGCGTTGAGCACGCCCAGGATCTCGGTGAGCAGCTCGTTCTGCCTGCGCAGCAAGCACACCACCTCCTGGTCCGCCGTGGTGGCCTGGATGGAGACGGGGGCGGGATACCGCCGTATGCGCATCTCGGTGTCCTCCAGCGACCGCCGCGCGGTGCCCTGCCCCGGGGCGGGGGCCGCCGGGGCGGGGCGCTCTGCCGCCGGGCGCAGGTCCTCCACCCGGTCATAGAGGGGCGCGGGCGACGCGCCCAGGGTTCCCCGGTTCCGGCAGCCGGTCTTTTGTCTGGCCATCGGGAATCACCTCCCTTTCAAACCCATTCTATGTGGGCGGTTGACTTTTGCGCACAAAAAGCTTATAATTCCAAACTGTCTCAAATGATACAAAATGGAGGGAGTGCCATCGTGGAGCCGGTGTGGAGCTCCGGCGAGCTGGAACTGCTGGGGAACACCTTCCTCTTCCGGGGCGTGGAACGGGCGGTGGTCCTCCGGGCGGCGTCCGATCCCCGGTGCAGCCGGGAGAGCTTTACCCGGGGGGCGCAGATATACAGCCCCAGGCGGTTCCGGCGGAGCCTGGGGGTGATCCTGGCCGGGCGGGTCCGGGTGACGAAGGGGGAACTGGTGGTGAGCACCCTGGGACCCGGCGAGCTCTTCGGCGCGGCGGCCCTCTTCCACGACAGGCCGGACTACGAGACCACCCTCACCGCCCTCTCCCCCTGCTCCGCCGCCTTCTTCCCCCAGGAGCAGGTGGCGGAGCTGCTGCGGGACACCCCCGGCGCGGCGGCCAACTACATCCGCTACCTCTCCGGACGCATCCATTTCCTCAGCCGGAAGATCGAGGGGCTCACCGCCCCCGGCGCGGCGGGGAAGCTGGCCCGCTGCCTCCTGGCGGAGGGCGGCGTTCTCTCCTGCACGGCCACGGAGCTGGCCCGGCGGCTGGATGTGAGCCGGGCCTCCCTGTACCGGGCCTTCGACACCCTGGAGAGGGCGGGGGCCATCCGGCGGACGGGAAAGCGGATCGAGGTGCTCAGCACCGCAGAGCTGGAAGCCGCCATTGAGACGGAACCATCATGAGGAGGAACCGGAAATGAAGAAAAAACTGCTTGCCCTGACCCTCGCTGTGTCCCTGCTGGCCGGGGCGCTGGCGGGGTGTACCCGGCCCCAGGCCCAGACCACCCCCACGCCCGCCCCAACGCAGACGCCGGAGGCCACCGCCACGCCCGCGCCCACGCCTGCCGGAGAGAAGGCCGACGTGCGTCTGGCCGTGCTGAAGGGACCCAGCGGCGTGGGGGCCGCCGGGCTCATCGCCGGCAGCGAGGCGGGGGAAACCGCCAACCACTACCAAGTCACCATCGCCGCCGCCAACGACGAGGTGGTGGCCGGGCTCTCCCGGCCCGACGACCCCATCGACATCGCAGCCGTGGCCTCCAACGTGGCCGCCAACCTCTACAACAAGACCGACGGCGGCGTGCAGGTCCTGGCCGTCAGCGGCCTGGGCGTGCTGTATATCCTGGAGAACGGCGACTCCATCGGCTCCATGGCCGACCTGAAGGGCCGCACCCTCTACGCCACCGGCCAGGGCGCCAACCCCGAGTACGTCCTCAACTACCTGCTCACCGAGGACGGGGTGGACCCGGCGGAGGTGGACATCCGGTGGAAGACCGCCGACGAGGTCGCCGCCCTCATGGCCAGCGGCGAGGCGGAGGTGTGCATGCTGCCCGTGCCCGCCGCCACCGGCGTGCTGATGAAGAACGAGAACGTGCGGGAGGCGCTGGATCTCTCCGCGGAGTGGGACGCTCTCCAGAACGGCAGCCGCCTCACCATGACCACCATTGTAGCCCGGACCGAGTTCATTCAGGAGAATCCCCAGGCGGTGGAGGCCTTCCTGGCAGACTACGAGGCCTCCGTGGACTATGTAAACGGCGACCCCGCCTCCGCCTCCGAGCTGGTGGCCCGGTATGAGATCACCCCCAGCGCTAAGATCGCCGAGCTGGCCATCCCCAAGTGCGCCCTGGTGTGCATCACCGGCGCGGACCAGATCAAGGGGGTCATCCAGGGGTACTACGAGGTGCTCTGGCAGGCCAACCCCCAGTCCATCGGCGGCGGCATCCCCGACGATGGATTCTACTACGGCGGCTGACCGAACGGTACGGCCCGGAGGAGGCTGCGGCATGAAAAAAGCATACCGTTTGCTCCTCCCGCTCCTCTTCTGGACGGGGGTGTGGCAGCTCGCCGCGGCGGCGGTGGGGAAGGAGCTCCTCCTCCCGGCCCCCCTTGCGGTGGGGCGGCGTCTCCTGGAGCTGTGCGGCACAGGGGCCTTCTGGCTTACCGCCGGGGCCTCCCTGGGGCGCATCCTCCTGGGGCTCCTGGCCGGGGTGGTCCTGGGAACCCTGCTGGCAGGGCTCACCTCTGCCCTCCCCTGGGCGGACTGCCTCCTCTCTCCGGCGGTGAAGGTGATCCGGGCCACCCCCGTGGCCTCTTTCATCATCCTGGTGCTGCTGTGGGTGGAGACCGGACGGGTCCCCGGCGTCATCTCCGCCCTTATGGTGCTGCCTGTGGTGTGGGGCAACGTCTCCCGGGGCTGGGCCGAGACCGATCCCCAGCTCCTGGAGCTGGCCCGGGCCTATCGGTTCGGGCGGTGGCGGACCCTTCGGCGGGTCTACGTCCCCTCGGTCCTGCCCTACTTTGCCAGCGGCTGCCGCACCGCCCTGGGCCTTGCCTGGAAGGCCGGGGTGGCCGCCGAAGTGCTTTGCCTGCCAAAAAACGCCATCGGTGCTCAGGTCTATTATGCGAAGATCTATCTGGAGACCCCCAGCCTGTTTGCCTGGACCCTGGCGGTCATCGCCCTGAGCTTCCTGCTGGAGTGGGCGGTGGGACTGCTGCTCCGGCGGCTGGAGGGAGGAGGAATGCGCCTGTGATCCAAATCGAAGGACTCTCCCTGGCCTACGGGGACAAGCGGGTGCTGGAGGACTTCTCCCTGTCCCTTCCGGACCGGGGGGTCACCGCGCTCTCCGGCCCCTCCGGCTGCGGCAAGACCACCCTGCTGCGGGTGCTCGCCGGGCTCCAGAGGCCGGACGCCGGGCACCTCACGGGGCTGGACCCCGCCCGCACCGTGCTGCTCTTCCAGGAAAACCGCCTGCTGCCCTGGCGGACGGCGGAGGAGAACATCGCCGACGTCCTGCCCCGGGAGAGGCGGGGGGAGGCCGGGCGGTGGCTGGCCTTGGCGGAGCTCTCCGGCGAGGCGTCCGCCCGCCCCGCCGCCCTCTCCGGCGGCATGGCCCGGCGGCTGGCCCTGGTCCGGGCCCTGGCACTGGCCTCCCTGGGGTGCTCCGCCCTGCTGCTGGACGAGCCCTTCACCGGGGTGGACGGCCCCCGCGCCGTCCGGCTTATGGAGGCGGTCCGGGCCCTGGAGGCGCCCGTCCTCCTCTCCGCCCACGAGGGGGATACCCTGGCCCTGGCCGACCAGATCTTTTTTTTCCAGGGACCGCCCCTGAAACGGGTATAAAGAGGGGAGAAATCAGGTATAAAAATCTTGCAATCACAGCATATCTATGATATACTGCATATACTATCCGTGTACGTATCCGTCAAGAGTGGGGTTCGCCCCGCTCTTTCTTATTGAAAAAAACAAACGTGTAAAAAAATGGTAAACCAGATCGAAGGGGGAGACACTGTGGCAAAGGTGACCGAGCTCACGGCGGAACTGGCCGGGCCCATCGCGGCCGGGAACGGCTGTACACTCTGGGACGTGGAGTATGTAAAGGAGGCGGGCGCCTGGTATCTCCGGGTCTACATCGACAAGGCGGGCGGGGTGTCCATCGACGACTGCGAGGCGGTGGCCCGCCCCCTCAGCGACGCGCTGGACGAGGCCGATCCCATCGAGGGGAGCTACACCCTGGAGGTCTCCTCCGCCGGGGCCGACCGGGCGCTGAAAAAGCCGGAGCATTTCCGGCAGTTTCTGGGCGAGCAGGTGGATGTGAAGCTCTACCGGGCCCGGGAGGGCCGGAAGGAGCTCACCGGCGCGCTGAAGGCCTACGAAAACGGGGACGTGACGGTGGAGCTGCCCGGCGGCGACGTGACGCTGGAGAAAAAGGACGTGGCGCAGGTGCGGCTGCACGTGGCGTTTTAAGGGAGAGTATGGAAGATGCCGAGAAAAAATACCAAGACCAACAGCAATGAAAGCGACGGGAAGGAGTTCTTCGCCGCCATCGCCCAGATCGAGAAGGAGAAGGGCATTCCCGCCGGCTATATGATGGAGAAGATCACCCAGGCCCTGGCCTCCGCCTACAAGCGGGACCACGAGGGCGCGGGGGACAACATCGAGATCAAGGCCAACCCCGAGACCGGCGAGGTGCGCATGTTCGTGCTCAAGGACATCGTGGAGACGGTGGACAATCCCGCCGTCGAGATGTCACTGGAGGAGGCCCGCCGCGCACTGCCCCACGCCCAGCTGGGAGATGTGGTCCGCATCGAGGTCAAGACCAAGAACTTTGGCCGTATCGCCGCCCAGACCGCCCGTCAGGTCATCATCCAGGGCATCCGGGAGGCCGAGCGGGACATGGTCTATGACAAGTTCAGTTCCAAGGAGCACGAGATCCTCACCGGCGTGGTCACCCGCGTCGATCCCAAGAGCGGCGCGGCCAACCTGCGCATCAACTCCAGCAGTGAGTATACCGAGGCCTTCCTGGCCCCCGGCGAGCAGGTCCGGGGCGAGGCGATCCGTGAGGGGGACCGCCTGCGGGTCTATGTGGTGGAGGTCCGCCGCTCCACCCGGGGGCCCCAGGTGCTCATCTCCCGGACCCACCCGGGCCTGGTGAAGCGGCTCTTCGAGCTGGAGATCCCCGAGATCTACGACGGCACCGTGGAGGTCAAGTCCATCGCCCGGGAGGCGGGCAGCCGCACCAAGATCGCCGTATGGTCCGGTGACGAGAACGTGGACCCCATCGGCGCCTGTGTGGGTCCCGGCGGCGCCCGGGTCAACAACATCGTGGAGGAGCTCCACGGGGAAAAGGTGGACATCATCAAGTACAGCGAGGACCCCGCCCAGTACATCGCCGCGGCGCTGTCCCCGGCCGACGTGCTCAGCGTGGACCTGCTGCCCGACGGCAAGGCCTGCCGGGTGGTGGTGCCCGACGATCAGCTCTCCCTGGCCATCGGCAAGGAGGGGCAGAACGCCCGGCTGGCCGCCAAGCTGACCAATTATAAAATTGATATCAAGCCCGCGTCCGACCCCGGCGAACTGCCGGAGGCCGAGGACGACGGACTTGTGGTGGTGGATGACGAGACCGAGGACGCCGCCCTCGAGGAGTAAGCCGCCGAGAAAGAGGTGACGTTCCCATGCCGAAAAAGATCCCCATGCGCCAGTGTGTGGGCTGCCGGGAGATGAAGGAGAAGCGGGCCCTCATCCGGGTGGTCAAATCCCCGGAGGGGGAGATCTCGCTGGACTTCAGGGGCAAAAAGCCGGGCCGGGGCGCCTACCTGTGCCCGGACCCGGCGTGCCTTGCCCGGGCGAGAAAATCCAAGGCGCTGGAGAGGGCCTTTTCTACCGCCCTCCCCGGAGAGGTGTACGAGGCCCTGGAGGGCCAGATGAAGGCGGGGGAGGACCAGAATGGATAATACGCTCCACCTTGTGGGCATCGCAAAAAAGGCCCGCCGGGTCGAGGTGGGGGAGGAGCCCGTGGGCGCCGCCGCCCGTGCCCGGCAGGCCCGTCTCATCGTCTTGGCCCGCGACGCCGCCGACAATACCTGCCGTCGGGCCGCCCATTTTGCCGAGGCCGGCGCATGTCCCGTGGTCCAGTGCCCCTACTCCAAGGAGGAGCTGGGCGGGGCCGTGGGGCGCACGTCCTGCGCCATGCTGGCTTTTACCGACGCGGGGCTGGCCGCTTCCTTTATGGGAAAGCTCTCCGCCCGGGACGCGGAGCGGTACGGCGAGACGGCCGAGGCGGTGTCCGCCAAGGCGGCCAGACTGCTCCAGCGCCAGCGGGAGCAGCGCCGCCACGAGCAGAAGCTGCAAAAGGCCGGGGCAAAGCCCTGGGTTGCTCCCGCCTCCCGCGGCGCGGAGCGCCGTCTGGCCCAGCGGGGCCGGGGCGCACCGGGCAAGGGCGGGAAGACGTACCCGAAGCCCGGGAAGCAGAGCTGAGATCCCTTTGGGCCGCCGCCCGGCCATGGCCGGTGCAGTGGAAGATATTTGCCATAGAGCCTCCGCAGAGCCGAGGCTTTGCGGGGAGAGGAGAGGCGGGGAAGCGGCGCGGCCGGTTCCCGCCCCCGCGAAGGAGGGCGTCAAGTGACGTGAAAGAGCGCAGATGAGACCGCCAAGGCGGTACGGCAATGAGAAAATTTGAGCGGATCGCTTCAATACGAGAGCGCAAAACGCAGGGTTTGCGTTTCCGTATTGGAGTGATCCCCGCAGTATGGAGGGAATTTATTTGATCGTAAAGTACAGAGTGCATGAGGTGGCCAAGGACTTCGGCCGCCCCACCAAGGAGATCGCCGACATCCTCACCAAATACGCCACGGCGCCCAAGAACCACATGCAGGTGCTGGAGGACCGGGAGCTGTCCATCCTTTTTGACTATCTGACCCAGCACAATCAGGTCCAGAGCATCGAGAGCATCTATGCCGACACCTATCACGAGCCCAAGCCCGCCCCCCAGGGGGCCAAACCGGCCCCCGCCGCCCAGGCAGGTGCCCCCGCCGCGCAGAACCGGCCCGGGCACGGCGGCGCGCCCCGGCCCTCCGGCCAGCAGGGCCAGCAGCGTGCCCAGGCGCCCCGTTCCGCCGGGCAGCAGCCGGCTCAGCAGCGGCCCCAGGGCCAGCAGTCCGCCGGGCAGCAGAATCTCAGCCGTCCCGGCACCCGGGTGCCTGAAAAGAAGATCGTGGATACCCGGAAGAGCGGCAGCGTGAATCTGGACAAATACGACGAAAAGCTGGAGAAGCTGGCCGCGGGCAAGACCACCCAGATGCAGGCCGGGAAGCAGAAGTTCCAGGGCCGCAACAACCAGCGCCGGGGCGGCGGCTTCCAGGGCAGCAAGCGCCGCCAGGAGGAGCAGGAGAAGATGCGCCGCCTCCAGGCCGAGATCGCCAAAAAGCACCCTCTGGTGGTGAAGATCCCCGACGAGATCGGGGTGGGCGAGCTGGCCTCCCGCATGAAAAAGACCGGCGCAGAGGTGGTCAAGTGCCTCATCAAGAACGGCGTCATGGCCTCCCTCTCCGACGTCATCGACTTTGACACCGCCGCCATCATTGCCGAAGAGCTGGGCTGCAAGGTGGAGAAGGAGATCATCGTCACCATTGAGGAGCGGCTCATCGACGTCTCCGAGGACAAGGAGGAGGACCTGCGCCCCCGGGCCCCCGTGGTGGTGGTCATGGGCCACGTGGACCACGGCAAGACCTCGCTGCTGGACTATATCCGCAGCTCCGACGTGGCCTCCGGCGAGGCCGGCGGCATCACCCAGCACATCGGCGCCTACCAGGTGTCGGTGAAGGGCCAGCCCATTACCTTCCTGGACACCCCGGGCCATGAGGCGTTCACCGCCATGCGCGCCCGCGGCGCCATGATCACCGACGTGGCCATTCTGGTGGTGGCCGCCGACGACGGCATCATGCCCCAGACCGTGGAGTCCATCAACCACGCCAAGGCCGCCGGCATCCCCATCATCGTGGCCATCAACAAGATGGATAAGCCCGAGGCCAACCCCGAGCGCATCAAGCAGCAGCTCACCGAATACGAGCTGGTGCCCGAGGAGTGGGGCGGCGAGACCATCATCTGCCCCATCTCCGCCAAGACCGGCATGGGGGTGGACAGCCTGCTGGAGATGGTGCTCCTCACCGCCGAGATGCAGGAGCTCAGGGCCAACCCCGACCGCTCCGCCCACGGCGCGGTTATCGAGGCCCGGCTGGACAAGGGCCGCGGCCCTGTGGCCACCCTGCTGGTCCAGAACGGTACCCTGCATCAGGGCGACGTCATCATCGCCGGCACCGCCGTGGGCCGTGTCCGCGCCATGACCAACGCCCGGGGCCAGAAGCTCACGGAGGCCGGACCCTCCGTCCCCGTGGAGATCATCGGCATGGGCGAGGTGCCCGGCGCCGGCGACGACTTCCACGCCGTGGCCGACGAGCGCATGGCCCGGGAGCTGGTGGAGCAGCGCAAGCAGGAGAACAAGGACAGACTCAACGGCCCTGTGGGCCAGAAGGTCACGCTGGAGGACCTGTTCAGCCAGATCCAGCAGGGCGAGATCAAGGACCTGAACATCATCGTGAAGGCCGACGTGCAGGGCTCTGCGGAGGCGGTGAAGTCTTCCCTGGAAAAGCTCTCCAACGAGGAGGTGCGGGTCCGGGTCATCCACTGCGCCGTGGGCGCCATCAACGAGTCCGACGTCATGCTGGCCGGCACTTCCGGGGCCATCATCGTGGGCTTCAACGTCCGCCCCGACAACAACGCCCGGGATTCGGCCGCTCGCATGAATGTGGATATGCGCATGTACCGCGTCATCTACGACTGCATTGAGGAGATCGAGTCCGCCATGAAGGGCATGCTGGCCCCCAAGTACAAGGAGGTCCTGCTGGGCCATGCGGAGGTCCGCGAGGTGTACAAGATCACCGGCGCAGGTATGATCGCCGGCTGCTATGTCACCGACGGCAGGGTGACCCGCAATGCCCAGATCCGCCTGCTGCGGGACAATATCGTCATCCACGAGGGCGTGCTGGCCTCGCTCAAGCGCTTCAAGGACGACCAGAAGGAGGTCGCCCAGGGCTACGAGTGCGGCATCGGCATTGAGAAATACAGCGACATCAAGGTGGGCGACGTCATCGAGTGCTTCAATATGGAAGAGATCGAGCGGTAACCCGCGCGTCGCGCAGCCGCCCCGCAGGGGCGGCGTTTGGCGCAGAGATGAGCGGAGTGAGCTTTTCCCGGCAGGGGGAAGCAAACAAAGCGGACTTTGCGAGGACGAGCCGCCGCGCAATTTCAAATTTGACTGCCCAAAGGGCCCGTTTCCGTCCCCATTGAGGAGCGGGCGGGCTCTTTGCGGCTATAATTAGGAGAACAAATATGGCAAGCAACCGAATTGGACGCATCAACGAGGAGATCCAGCGGGAGCTCTCCTCCCTCATCCGTACCGTCAAGGATCCCCGGGTCCACGGCCTGGTCTCCATCACCGCGGTGGACACCACGCCCGACCTGCGGTACGCCAAGATCTTTGTCAGCGTACTGGACAAGAGCGACGTGAAAGAGGTGGTCAAGGGCCTCAGATCCGCCGGGGGCTACCTGCGGCGGGAGCTGGGGCGCAGCCTGCAGCTCCGGTACACCCCGGAGCTCACCTTTGTGGCGGACGACTCCATCGCCGAGGGCGCGCACATCCTGGAGCTCATCGAAAAGCTGGACCAGTGATCCGGAACGGGCCGCGCTGCGGCCCGTGGCCGCGCCGGCGGCGCGCATCAATTACCCTGGAGGAGAGAGCAATGGACTACAAAGCGGCAGCCGAGCTGCTGAAGAAACAGGATCGGATTCTCATTCTGACCCACCGCCGTCCCGATGGGGACACCATCGGCTGTGCGGCTGGGCTGTGCGCCGCCCTGCGGGAGCAGGGAAAGACGGCCTGCATCCTTCCCAACGAGGACGCCACCAGCCTCTTTACCCCCTACCTGGAGGGCTATCTGGCAGAGGAGGACTGGGAACCGGATTTCGTGGTGTCGGTGGATATCGCGGGGCGGAGCCTGTTCACGCCCCGGGGGGAGCGATACCTGGCCCGGGGCATCGACCTGGGGATCGACCACCACCCCTCCTACGAGGGCTTTGCCCGGGAGAGCTGTGTGGACCCCGGACGGGCGGCCTGTGGAGAGCTCATCTACGATCTGATCCGCCAGTGGGGGCCGGTGAGCCCCGCCGCGGCCCTGCCCCTCTACGTGGCCGTGGCCACAGACACGGGCTGCTTCATGTACAGCAACACCACGCCGGCCACCCATCGGGTGTGCGCCGATCTCATGGCGGTGGGCATCGATTTCCAGGGGGTCAATAAGCGCCATTTCCGCACCAAGAGCCTCAAGCGCCTGCGGCTGGAGAGCCTGCTGGTGGACGGCATGGACGTCCACGACGGGGGGGCCACCGTGATCGCGGCCATCTCCCTGGCGGATATGGCCCGGCTGGAGGCCACCGAGCGAGACGCCGAGGACATCGCCGCCTTCCTGGGGCAGATCGAGGGGGTGCGGACCTCCGTCACCATCCGGGAGCTGGCCCCCGGGGAGTGCAAGCTCTCGGTGCGCACCGATCAGGGGCTGAACGCCACCCGGGTCTGCGCTCTGCTGGGCGGCGGCGGGCACGCCTCCGCCGCGGGCTGCACCGTCATGGGCACCGTGGCAGAGGCCAAGGCGGCCATACTTGCAGCTATCCGCCAAGTGTGGGTGGAGGACCGGGACGGCGCTTCCGCCGGGACCTGAAGGGAAAGGGTGAGCGGATGCCCAACGGGATCATCATCATCGATAAGCCCGCCGGCTGGACCAGCATGGACGTGTGCGCCAAGCTGCGGGGGATCTTTCACGAGAAGCGGGTGGGGCACGCCGGAACGCTGGACCCCATGGCCACAGGGGTGCTGCCCGTCTTTCTCGGCCGGGCCACCCGGGCGGTGGAGTTTGCCGAACAGACCGGCAAGGAGTACCTGGCCGGCCTGCGGCTGGGCCTTGTCACCGACACCCAGGACGTCACCGGCCGGGTGCTGGAGGAGCGCCCCGTGACATGCGCTCCGGCGGAGGTGGAGGCCGCCCTGGCCGCCTTCCGGGGGGAGATCCTCCAGGTGCCCCCCATGTACTCCGCGGTGAAGATCGGCGGGAAAAAGCTCTATGAGCTGGCCCGGAAGGGCCGGGAGGTGGAGCGGAAGCCCCGCCCCGTCACCATCCATGCCCTGGAGGTGCTGGAGCGGACCGGAGCGGGGGACTACCTTCTGCGGGTGCGCTGCTCCAAGGGGACCTATGTCCGCACCCTCTGCCACGACGTGGGGGCAGCGCTGGGCTGCGGCGGGACCCTCAGCGCGCTCCGGCGCACCGAGGCCGCCGGCTTCGGTCTGGACCGAGCGGTGCGACTGGAGGACGTGCAGGCGGCGGCGGACCGGGGGGAGGCGGAGCGCCTCCTCCTGCCGGTGGACGCCTACTTCCAGGACCACCCCGCCCTGACGGTGGGACTCCGGGAGGAGAGGGCCGCCCGGAACGGCGCTGCCTTTCCCTGGCGGGGGGCGGACGGGACCTATCGGGTCTACGGCCCGGCGGGCGATTTTCTGCTCCTGGGAGAACTGGAGCGGGGGCGGATGCGTACCGTGAAGAGCTTTTACGAGGTGTGAGCGGCGCCACAGAGAAGATAAAGCGAGGAATCAGCTTGAACGAGAGAAAACGAGTCATTGCCCTGGGCTTTTTTGACGGCGTGCACAAGGGCCACGGAGCCCTGTTGAGCAGGGTTCGGGACCGGGCGGAGGAGCTGGGGGCGGCGCCCACCGCCTTCACCTTCGACGCCCACCCCTCCAGCCGGATCACCGGGGCGGTCACGCCGCTCATCAATTCCGCCGCGGACCGGGCCGACCTGATGCGGCGGCTGTACGGGATACAGGACGTCATCGTGGCCCACTTTGACAGCATGATGCGCATGGATTGGCGGGCCTTCGTCGCCGAGTATCTGGTGCAGGAGCACGGAGCCGTCCATGTGGTGGCTGGGCACGACTTCCACTTCGGCTACAAGGGGGAGGGCAATCCCCAGCGCCTGGAAGGGCTGTGCCGGGAGCTGGGTGTGGGCTGCGACATCATCCCCAAGGTGGAGCGGGAGGGGATCACCGTCTCCTCCACCTATATCCGCACCCTCATCGCCCAGGGGGAGATGGAGCGGGCCATGGAGTTTCTGGGACACCCCCATGTGCTCACCGACCGGGTGACCCACGGAAAGAAGCTGGGCACCACGCTGGGCTTCCCCACCGTGAACCTCCGCTTTCCGGAGGGGGTGCTGGTGCCCGCCCACGGGGTGTACGTCACCCGTGTGTGGTTCGGGGACGGCTCCAGCCGCCCGGCGGTCACCAATATCGGGGTGCGCCCCACGGTGGACGACGGGAACAGGGTCAACGTGGAGGGCTATATCCTGGACTTCTCGGGCGACCTCTACGGACAGACCATCCGGATGGAGTTTTACAAAAAGCTGCGGGGAGAGCGGAAATTCCCCAGCCTGGAGGCCCTGCGGGCCGAAGTCATGAAAAACGCGGAGGAGACGAGGAAATATTTTGGGCCTTGATGGACCGATAGGGGGGCATAAGATGATCCGATACAAATCGATGTACCGACTGATCCTCTTGTATGCGGCGGCGCTGATGGCGGCGGCGCTGATCTTTGACGACCCGGCGAATATCCTGCCCGGGCTGTGGAAGATCGTCACCATGCAGGACGTGCTCATCACCGACTACGTGCAGATCGCCGGGCCAGGCGCGGCCTTTGTCAACGCCGGGCTGGTCACGGCAGCCAGCGTACTGCTCCTCTACGTCGCAAAGGACCCGCTCAACGGCTTCACCATCACCGAGATCGGGCTGATGTCCGGCTTCGCCCTCTTCGGGAAAAATATTTTCAATATCTGGCCCATCATCCTGGGGACATGGCTCTATGCCAAGCTTCAAAAGGAGCCCTTTTCCAAATACGCGGCGGTGGCCCTCCTGGCCACGGCCCTCTCGCCGCTGGTGAGCTATATGACCTTCGGCAGCCGCCATGCCCACCCCCTACTGGGCCTGCTGATCGGCATCGGCATCGGGATGGTCCTGCCGCCGCTGTCGGCCTATACATATAAAGTACAGAACGGCATGAACCTCTATAATATGGGCTTTGCCTGCGGCCTGCTGGCCATGATGCTGGTGCCCGTGCTGGAGGCGGTGGGGGACGCGCCGGACAGCGCCTTTTTCTGGGCCACCGGCAACAACGGGCGCTTCGCGCCCCTGATGGTGGTCCTCTGCTTGGCGTTTCTTCTGTGCGGCTTTTTCCTCACAGGCAAGCCGGCCTGGGCGGTCTGGGCGGGCTACCGCCGCCTTCTCACCAGCACCGGACGCGCCCCCAGCGACTACCTGCGTATGCTGGGCGCCGGTCCCGTTCTGGTGAACATGGGGGTGAACGGCCTGGTGTGCACCGGCTACATCCTCTTGGTGGGCGGGGACCTGAATGGCCCCACTCTGGGCGGTATCCTCACCGTGATCGGCTTTTCGGCCTACGGCAAACACGTTCGGAACATCCTGCCCATCATCGGGGGCGTGATGCTGGGCGGTGCGTTCATGCACTTCAATCTCAACGACCCCTCGGTGCAGTTGGCCGCCCTCTTCGGCACCACGCTGGCCCCCTTTGCCGGGGTGTTCGGCTGGCCGGCCGGCGTTGTGGCCGGGTTTCTCCACTCGGCGGTGGTCCTCCAGGCCGGGTCGGTGCTGGCGGGGGTCAACCTCTATAACAACGGCTATTCCGGCGGGCTCATCGCTATCGTGCTGTTCCCCACCGTCATGGCCATCTTCCGCCACAGGAAGCCGGAGCTCACCCCCCGGGACCTCTTCGAAGTGTTCCAGGAGGACAAACCGGCCCCCATGGAGCGGGACCTCACCCCGGAGGAACGGGAGCCGGAGGGGGAGCCCTTCCCCGCCCTGCGGGAGGAGGAGGCCTACGAAAATCGCGGCCCCTCCGAGCGATAAAAGAGACGGCCGCCGAAAAGTCTTTTGGACTTTTCGGCGGCCGTTTTGGCGCCGGCGCGTCCCCAGTCACGCTTGGCGGCGGTCCACCCGCACCACCAGGGCGGTGCGGTCGTCGTCGGCGGTCTCCCCCTCGCCGGGGGAGACCAGGGTCCGGGCCAGGTCCTTGGGGCTCTCCCCGTTGAAGGCGGAGAGGGCGGCGCGCAACCACTGGTCGTCCCTGCGGTCGGTCACGCCGTCGCTTACCAGCACCACCACGTCTCCGGGCTCCAACTGCAGGCGGCTCACGTCGGGGGCCGCCCGCTCCCCGGTGGAGAGGCCCGCGGGGAGGGCACAGCCCGTCACCCGGCTCACCGAGCCGCCACGGCGGATATAGGTGGGCGCCGCCCCGAACTTGTAGAGGGCGCCCTCGCCGGTGAAGAGGTCCAGCCGCAGCAGGTCCACGGTGGTGAAGCCGCCCTCCTCCTCGTTGCGGAGGGCCAGGGCGGAGTTGAGGGTCTTGAGGGCGGACTCCGGGTCCACGCCCGCTTTCAGAAAACGCTCCAGCAGGCGGATGGCCAGCTTGCTCTCCCGGCTGGCCGCCACGCCGCTGCCCATGCCGTCGCACAGGAGAATGTAGAGCATGCCGCTGTCGGTCTTGAAGAGCGCGCCCGCGTCCCCGCTCACGGTCTCGCCGTCCTTTTGCCGGGCGGCCACGCCCATGACGGCCTGGAGGGGTTCGGCCTGGGTAAAGACCAGCCGCTCCAGCTCGCCAGCCTCCCCCTCCTCCGGCTCCCGCAGGGCAAGGCCCAGCAGGTCGGAGAGGGCGGCGCGCTCCCGGTCCGTCCGCAGGGCCGAGAGGTCCGGGCCCTCGATCTCGGCCCGGAGATGGCCGGCCTCGTCGTAGTAGACCCAGGCTTCGGCCTCCAGGGCCAGGGCGGTGAGGTGCTGGCGCAGCCGCTTCTCCCGCGTCGGGTCGGGGGTGAGCTCGGCGGAGAGCTCCGCCGCAGCGGCGCCCAGCAGGGCGGAGAGCTCCCCGTACTGGCGGCACACCGCCGAGCGGTTTTCCTGCAGGCGGCTCTTATACTGCCTCCGGCACAGGACGGCGGTGAGCTCCTCGTTGGCGGCCGCCAGGAAGGCGGGGAAGTGGAGGCACCGGGTGGAAAAATGCTGGGGGAAGTCCCCCGGCTCCCCGCGGCCCCGGTCCGTCATGGCGGGCAGGGCGTCGTTGAGGGCGTTGAAGGTGGAGGTGTAGTCCCGCTGCCAGCAGGCGTCCCGCAGGGCGCAGCGGCGGCACACCTTGTCCGCCGCCCGGTCGAAAATGGCGGACATGTCCCCGTCGTTGGGGCCGGGGCGGCGGAAGGCGCCCTTCATGGTCTCGTAGAGCTCCCGGAAAGCGCCGGCCGTCTCCCGCAGGCGCTCCCGCACATAGGCGGCGGCCCGGTCCCCGGTGTCGTCCCCCCGCTCCTGGGAGAGGCGGGCGGCGGCCTTCCGCAGCAGCCGGTCCGGCAGCAGCAGGAAGAGGACCGAGGCGGAAAAGACCTCATAGAGGAGGGAGAGGCGCAGCCCGCCGTCCCAGGCCCACAGGACGGTGACGGCGTTGGAGAGGACGTAGGCCACGGCGCAGGCCGTCTTGCTCTGGCCTTTGAACACGCCGGTCATGAGCCCGGCGAAGCCATAGGCCACCGTGCAGGAAAAGACGCTCTCTCCGGCGGCCAGGTCCATGCAGATGCCCGCGGCCACACCCACCGCCGCCCCCACGCCTAGTCCCCCCTGGGAGGCGCACACCATCACCGCCAGGGCGGCGAGCACCCGCCCGGCGGAGAGGGACTCGCCCAGAAGCTGGAGCTGCGCCAGGGAGATGAGCACCGTCCCCCCCAGGATCAGCAGGCTGGTGAGCTGTCGGGGGGTGAGGCCCCCGTCCTCCCGGGGATTGGTCCAGGGGGAGAAGGCGATGCGGTAAAAGTAGACGCCCGCCGCCGTCAGCAGCAGCTCGGTGGCGAAGAAAATAACGGTGGGGGGCGCCCATCCCCCCTTGCCCAGATAGACAAAGCCGGTGGCCCCGCTGAGGAGGGCGCTCACCAGGGGCATGAACCAGCTTTTCCGGTAGAGCCTGATGTCGAAAAAGGCAAAGGATACCGAAAAAATGAGCATGGCCGCCGCCACGTACCGCAGACCCTCGGTCAGCCCCCGGAAGGACAGATAGCCCAGGCAGGCGCCTAACAGGGCGGCAAAGCCGTCCAGGCCTGAGCCCGAGCAGCCCACCATGCTCAGTCCGAAGGGGGCGTATCCCCCAAAGATCTCCGCTCCCGCGAGCACCGCTCCCAGGGAAAACCGGATGGCGCACTCCGCCCCCCGCACCAGTGCGGGCGCCCGGAGCACCACCCGGCCCGTCCGCGCCATCTCCTCCCGCAGCCGGGCCGCTTTTACCTTCAATGCTGTCTTCGCCGCCATGGACGATCTCCTCCTATGTATCTGGTTGTGAAGACAGTATAACCCATAATATGGAAATAACTGGTCGGAACATGGAGGAGAACTGAGGAAAGCCGGAGACTTGCCGGATGGGGTGGAGTATGGTATGATAACAGCAATCGCAACAATCGGAGGGACACCGTGGAGATAGGAACTGTAAAGGTGGCGTCCCGGCTGGCGCTGGCCCCCATGGCGGGTGTGACCGACCTGGGCTTCCGCACCGTCTGCCGGGCGCTGGGCTGCGGCTATACCGTCACCGAGATGGTGAGCGCCAAGGCGCTGTGCTATCAGGATAAAAAATCAGTGCCGCTGCTGAAGCTGGGGGAGGGAGAGCATCCCGCCGCCGCGCAGATCTTCGGGTCAGACCCCAAGTGTATGGAGGAGGCCGCCGCCATCGCGGGGGAGGTCTCCGGCGCGGAGATCATTGATATCAATATGGGCTGCCCCGTGCCCAAGGTGGCCAATTCCGGGGACGGCTCCGGCCTCATGCGGACGCCGGAGCTGGCCGTCCGGGTGGCCGAGGCGGTGATCCGCGGCGCAGGCGGCCGGCCCGTCACGGTCAAAATGCGCCTGGGTTGGGACAAGGGCTCCATCAACTGTGTGGAGTTTGCCAGGGCCATGGAGGAGGCGGGCGTCTCCGCCGTGGCCGTCCACGGCCGGACCCGCGCCCAGCAGTACGCGGGCACCGCCAACTGGGACCAGATCCGGGCGGTAAAGGAGGCCCTCTCCATCCCCGTTCTGGCAAACGGTGATGTGTTCTCGCCCAGGGACGCGGTGCGTATTTTGCAGTACACGGGGGCGGATGCCGCCATGATCGGGCGGGGCGCGTTCGGCAACCCCTGGCTCTTCCGGCAGGCGCGGGCCGCCCTGGAGGGGGAGGAGATCCCGCCCCTGCCGCCGCTTACGGAGCGGTGCGATACGGCCATGGAGCAGTTCCGCATCAACGCCCTCCACAAGGGGGAGAAGATCGCCTGCCTGGAGGCCCGGAAGCAGTACTGCTGGTATCTCAAGGGCGTGCCCTATGCCGGGTACTGGAAAGAGCGGATCTGCCATGTGGAGACCATGGCGGAGCTGGAGGAGATCACCCGGGGCATCAAGCGGGATTTAAATTAAAGGCGGAAAGGCAGAGGACCTGTATGCAGATCGGCGGGTCCCGGGGAAAGGCAGGTGAAGGGGATGCCAACCGAACAGGAGCTGGTGGCGCGGGCCAGGGAGGGCGACGAGCGGGCCTTTGAGCAGCTGGTGGCCGACAATGAAAAGCGGGTCTACAACCTGTGCCGGCGCCTGGCGGGGAACCCGGAGGACGGGGCTGAGCTGGCCCAGGAGGCATTCCTCAACGCCTGGCGGGGTCTGCCCCGGTTCCAGGGGGAGAGCTCCTTTGCCACCTGGATCTACCGGCTGGCCTCCAATGTCTGCATCGACTTTCTTAGAAAGGAGAAACGAAGGCGGAGCCTCTCCATGACCGTCTCCCTGGACGGGGAGGAGGGGGAGCGGCAGGCGGAGCTGCCCGACGAGCGGGACACGCCGGAGCGGCACCTGGAGCGGGCCGAGCTGCGGCGGGCTGTGGCCCGTGGGTTGGACCGGCTCTCCCCAGAGCACAGGCAGGCCCTGGTCCTGCGGGAGCTCCAGGGCCTCAGCTATGCCGAGATCGGCCGGGCCCTGGGGCTGGAGGAGGGGACCGTCAAGTCCCGCATCTCCCGGGCCCGGTTGGCCCTGCGCAAGGAAATGATTTCCCAGGGGAACTTTTTTGACGGGACGTCGTCTAGAAAGTGAGAACCGGAGCGTACCGCTTCGTAAACATAGCGCAAGGAAATGAGAAAACCGCGGCGGGCGGGGCGGTCCCAAATGTTGTGGAGAGAGGGGGGAGCCGGATGTGCACCTGTGAAAGAGCGCTGGAGCTCATCAGTCTGGGACTGGACGGGGAATGGAAGGAGGAGGAGCGCCAAGAGCTGGAGGAGCATCTGGCACACTGCGGGGACTGTCGGGCGCTGGCCCGGGAGTTGGAGGAGGCCCACGCCCTGCTCTCCGAGCTGGAGGAAGAGGAGGTACCGGAGGGCTTTCGGGCTGCGGTGATGGACCGTGTGCGGGTGGAAAAGACCGTCCCCTTCCCCCAACACACGCCTGCCGGGCGGCGGACACGGCCCTGGAAGCGGTGGGCCTCCCTGGCGGCGGTCTTTGCCGTGGTGCTGCTGGGGGCGCGGGCGCTGCCCAGCGTCCTGGGCGGCGGGAGCAGCGGCGCCTCTTCCGCCCCTGCCGCTGCGGATATGGCCGCACCCGCCGATGCCGCCCCAACGGAGGAAGGCGCGGCCGCCGGAGGCGCGCCGGCGATACAGAGCTTTTCAGCGCAGGCGCCCCAATCGGATGCCGCGGTACAGAAGAACGGCATCAGGGCCCCGGAGGTCCAGGACCGCAGCGTGGAACCCATACAGGAGGCTGCCCCGGCGGAGACCGAGGAGAACACTGGCGCAGAGCAGATCCCGCTGACCGAGGAGGAGCGGCGGACCCTCACCGAGACGTGCGCCGCCTGGCTCTCCACCTCCGGCTTGGAGCAGGCGGAGGAGATCGACACCTCCCGTATGTCCGCCGTACCCGCCGCGGAGGCGGATCTGGTGGCGGCGGTGTGGCTTCCTGAGGTCCGTGTGCCCGAAAACGGCTGCTGGAAGGTCACACTGGGCGGGAGCGAGGCCTGCGCCGTCCTTTTGTGGGACCCGGCGGCCGGGGCCGTCCTGGGGTGGCTCCCGGCCGCGCCGTGAAGGGAAACGAAACAAAATAAGCCAGGCAATGGGCCCGCAGCTTTTCAAAAGCTGCGGGCCCATTGCCTGTGGAAAACCGTGCGGGATACGCGAAGACGGCTGGATCTGGAAGGGGGAGCTCGAGGGGGCAGAGCCCGCCTCGAGTGGAATGGAATGCCCCGGAACACCTTGCGGAGCAAGGCTTTCGGCGCGCAAAGCGCGGACTTTTGCGCCGCTGTGCGGCGAAAAAGTAACGGCATTTTTCAGGCTGTCAAAAAGGCCGGAGGGCTTTTTGACAGCCTGGGCCCGCAGCTTTTGAAAAGCTGCGGGCCCATTGCCATAGATGAGCGCATCAGGTAAGGGAGAACCAGGCGCCGCCGGCGCCGGTGTAATCCGCCCCGAAGACCACCTTGGGGGCGGGGTCGCTCTGGTTGACCAGGAAGGCCAGATAGCCGTCCAGCGTACCGCCCTGGTAGACCCGCCCGTCAAATTTGGGAGAGGGCGTCACCACCGTCCAGAAGGCGGTGTACTGTACGCTGTCGGCGCTGTAGAGGTCAAAGCCCGCCAGGTGGAAGGCCACGGCCTGGTCCGGGTCGGAGGTCTCGTCCACCTTGGCGCTCAGCCGCACCAGCACATACTCCTTACCAGTAGGGGCGGGATCGTTGAACTGGTTGGCCGCCTTGAGCGCCTGCCAGGCTTCGTCCCCCCGCAGGGACTCGGAGATCTGCATGGTGATGGTCCAGTCATCGTCTCCCTTGGCGTACCGGAAGGTATGGGCCGTGCCCAAGGGCACCGGGTCCGTGCGGCTGTAGGGGGACGCGCTCTCTTCGGGCACGGGGGCCTGTCCGCCGGGCGTGGAGAGGGCCACGGTCTGGCGCTCCTGGTCCCAGGTCACCTCCAGGCCCAGGGCGTCCGCCACCGCCCGGACGGGGAGATAGGTGGTGCCGTCCACGGCGAAGGGCTCCACTGCCGCCCCGTTGGCATCCTTCGGGTCCACCTCCCGGCCGTCCAGCGTGATGCGGATGCCGGAGTAGGTGGCCTCCAGGGTCCGCACCGTGGCGGCTAGGGCGGGGACGCCCAGCGAAAAGACCAGCGCCGTTACGGCGACGCCGGAAAAAAAGCTCCTCCATTGCTGACGATTTCTCATAAAAAACATCCTTTCCGCCCCCGCCTCGGAGGGCCGCTTTTTATAATAGAGAAAATGCGCGCCGATGTCAAATGGGGCGTAAGAAAGAGGCTCCAAAGGGGATTTACGTTTTTTATAAAAAATGAGTTGTCAAGATAAAGAGATTGAGATATAATGACTAAGACAGTGACGCATAGGTATGAGCGGCGCTTTCGACTGGATTCCAAAAGTAAGGAGAGGAAACGACTATGAGTTATTCCGCGCAAAACATCCGCAATGTCTGTCTGCTGGGCCACGGTGGAAACGGAAAGACGTCCCTGGCCGAGAGCATGCTGCTTCAGACCGGCGTGATCGACCGCATGGGCAAGGTGTCCGACGGAAATACCGTTTGCGACTTCGATCCAGAGGAGATCAAGCGCCAGTTTTCCATCTCCACCGCCGTGGTACCTGTGGAGTATAAGGGCTGCAAGATCAATGTGCTGGATACGCCGGGCTATTTCGACTTCTCCGGCGAGGTCATGGAGGCCCTCCGGGTGGCCGACGCCGCCGTGATCGTCTGCTCGGCCAAGAGCGGCATGAGCGTGGGGGCGGAGAAGGCCTGGAAGTACTGTGAGGAGCGCAAGATGCCCCGCATCCTCTACATCTCCAAGACCGACGAGGACAACTCCGACTATAACGCCGCCTTTGACACCCTGCGGGACCGCTTCGGCAAGAATATCGCCCCCGTGGTGGCCCCCATCTGGGACGAGGGCAAGAAGGTCATCGGCATCATCGACGTGCTTAACAAGCGGGCCTATGACATTGAAAACGGCAAGCGGCACGAGATCCCCGTGCCCGACAACAAGAAGGACGTTCTCGACGAGCTGTACAACGCCTTGGTGGAGTCCGTGGCGGAGACCAGCGAGGAGTTCATGGAGCGGTTCTTCAACGGCGAGGAGTTTACCTATGCCGAGATGATCCAGGGCCTCCACGCCGGCGTGAAGGACCTCTCCCTGTTCCCGGTGGTCTGCGGCTCCGCCCTCTCCGGCCTGGGGACCCAGATGCTGCTGGACAACATCGTCAACCTCCTGCCCTCCCCGCTGGAGGGGCGTCCGGAGATGGGCGAGAACGACCACGGCGAGATGGTGGAGTTCGCCGTCTCACCCGGCGCGGTGCCCGCCGCCTTTGTGTGGAAAACAGTCTCCGACCAGTACGGCAAATACTCCTACGTCAAGGTGCTCTCCGGCACCATCGAGTCGGATATGCCCATCGTCAACGCCCGCACCGGCCTCACGGAGAAGCTGGGCAGGCTGTACGCCATCCGGGGCAAAAAGACCGAGGAAGTGAAGAAGCTCTCCTGCGGCGACATCGGCGCTGTGGGAAAGATGGACAAGGTAAAGACCGGCGACACCCTGTGCGACCCCCGCAACGTGGTGAAGCTGGAGCCCATCGGATTCCCCGAGCCCGTCTATTCCATGGCCATCCAGCCCAAGACCAAGGGCCAAGACGACAAGATCGCCGCCGGCCTCAGCCGCCTGGGCGAGGAGGACCAGACCTTTACCGTGGTCAACAACGCCGAGACCCGTCAGGTGGTGCTCTCCGGCACCGGCGACATCCAGCTCGACGTGCTGGTGTCCAGACTGAAATCCCGCTTCGGCGTGGAGGCCGAGCTGGTCCCCACCCGCGTGCCCTACCGGGAGAAGATCCGCAAGAAGGTGGAGGTCCAGGGCCGGCACAAGAAGCAGACCGGCGGCCACGGCCAGTTCGGCGACGTGTGGATCCGCTTTGAGCCCGGTGAGCAGGAGGAGATGGAGTTCTGCGAGGAGGTCGTGGGCGGAGCGGTGCCCAAGAACTACTTCCCCGCGGTGGAAAAGGGCCTCCGGGAGGCCGTGGTCCACGGTGTGCTGGCCGGCTACCCGGTGGTGTACCTGAAGGCCACCCTGTACGACGGCTCCTACCATCCGGTGGACTCCTCCGAAATGGCCTTCAAGACCGCCGCCCAGCTGGCGTATAAGGCGGCGCTGGCCCAGGCCAACCCCGTCCTGCTGGAGCCCATCGGCGAGCTGAAGGTCACCATCCCCGACAGCTACATGGGCGACGTCATCGGCGATCTCAACAAGCGCCGGGGCCGCATTATGGGCATGAACCCCGACGGCGAGGGCAACCAGATCGTAGAGGCCGAGGTGCCCATGGGCGAGATGACCACTTACGCCATCGACCTGCGCTCCATCACCCAGTCCAGGGGCAGCTTTACCTATCACTTTGTCCGCTATGAGGAGGCCCCTCCCGCGGCGCAGGAGAAGGCCATTGAGGCGGCCAAGGCGATGCAGGAGGCCGAGTAGGCACAGCGTTTCCCAGAAGGGCCCCTCCCGCGGCGCAGGAGAAGGCCATTGAGGCGGCCAAGAGAGGCAGGAGGCCGCATCGGTCCGTGCACAAGAGAGAAGAGAGGTTGGGCGCCCGCCCCGGAATTTCCGGGGCGGGCGCTGCCGATTTCGAGAGCAGACAGCCGGGTGGAACGGCGGGAAAAAGGGACAGGAGGGACACAATGAGCTACAAAAACATCAAAATCGAGATCACAGGCGGCATTGCGGTCCTGACGCTGAACCGGCCTGAGGTCCGCAACGCCCTGGATTTTGAGACCTGGGAAGAGATCCGGAGCGGAATGCGGGAACTGGGCCGAAGGGAAGGCGTGCAGGTGATCATCTTTACCGGAGCCGGCGGCAAGGCATTTGCCTCGGGGACCGATATCCGCGCCATCCATGACAGGACAGTGGCCGAGCAGATGAACAGCGAGGTCAGCGATACGCTCTATGAGATATCCACCCACAAAAGGCCCGTCATCGCCGCCATAGACGGCTATGCGCTGGGCGGCGGCTGTGAGCTGGCCATGGCCTGCGACATCCGCATTGCAACCAAGAAGTCCAGGTTCGGGCAGCCAGAGGTGGGGCTGGGCATCATTCCTGGCGCTGGCGGGACGCAGCGGCTCCAGCGTCTGGTAGGCATCGGCAAGGCCAAAGAGCTCATTTTTACCGGGGATATCATCTCTGCCGAGGAGGCGGAGCGGATCGGACTGGTGGAAAAGGTGGTGGAGGACGGCACGGTGATGGACGCAGCCATGGAGATGGCGAAAAAGATCCGGGCCAAGGGGCCGGTGGCCATCACTCTGGCCAAAAAGGCCATCCAGGTGGGCGCCGACACCGATCTTTACTCCGGGCTGTGCTTTGAGCGATATGCACAGGCCCTGGCCTATTCCACCGACGACAAGGCGGAGGGGACGCAGGCATTCCTGGAGAAGCGGCCTCCTGCGTTCAAAGGCAAGTAAGAAAAGGAAGTCTCCACCGCGCTTCGGCGCGGCGGAGACTTCCTTTTTTCTCATGATGTGCGGCGCGCATCCGGAAGGGCGCAGGTTATTTCTTGGAGTAGTCGTAGAAGCCCTTGCCGGTCTTGCGGCCGAGGTAGCCGGCGCGGACCATCTTGCGGAGGAGGAGAGAAGCGCGATACTTGGAGTCGCCGGTCTCCTGGTAGAGCACGTCCATGATGGCGAGGCAGACGTCCAGGCCGATGAGGTCGCCCAGCTCGAGGGGGCCCATGGGGTGGTTGGCGCCCAGCTTCATG
>Ga0129307_1000428_pt1 | contig 65472 bp, 61 predicted proteins | sample P1105metagenome_FD_94437 | JGI IMG/M metagenome (GOLD analysis project Ga0129307, IMG submission 94437) | Capybara group fecal microbial communities from Wisconsin, USA - P1105 metagenome | ecosystem: Host-associated > Mammals > Digestive system > Large intestine > Fecal | place: USA: Wisconsin... | reverse complement strand
TTCTTTATACAATGATACATTTGACCATGTTTCAGTTGTTGGAAGCGCTGTTATTGCTTCTGTTGGACCAGATACTGGTACAACTGTATGGAACTTTTTAGGACCGTAATATTTTGAACTAATTAACGCTGCATATTGATCATTAAATGTTTTTGATGATGTATCAAAATAATCACTTACATAATAGAAAAGTTCATTCATATTATCAAAAATTCCATCACCATTAACGTCACAAATAAATACATCTCCTGATGCTAATGTACCCGCTGTTCCAACTTGTCCAAGTTTTCCTGCACTTCTTCCATCTGGTAATAAATACTCTTGTAACGCTCTTATACATAATGGACCACTATGATCGGTTGTTGAAGATGATGTTTCTTCACTAGCACCAATATAATCTGTTAATTGGTCTAACGCATCTTGTACATTAGTTGCAGTTAAACCTGAATTAATTGGAGAATAACCTACTTCATCTGCCATTGTATTTTTAGCTTTAGTATTATATATAGAATAATAAAATACCCCACATATAATTAATAAAGCAAATAATACTATCCCTATTCTTTTTTTCTTATTATTTACCTTTTCTTGTTTCATATAAAACCTCTTACATCATTTTTAATAAACTGTATTATAATTCTTAATTCCTAAATCATATTTTGATAAAATAATTATTGGCTTAACATTTTTTTCAATAGAAATATCAGAATTTTCGAACGTAGTAACAACTAAAGAATTTATTGGAACAATAAATTCTCCTCCATCATCACTACAAGCACCTAGTGCTAATTTTGTCTTATTTTTATCAAAAGTTGGAAATAATAAATTGCTTAATGCTTGATTTGAAGTATAAAAATCATCAGGTGAATCAGCGATTAATAAAGTTTTTAAATCATCTTGCATTACCAAATTTTTATTATTATCTAGTAATTTTTTCCATTGTTTAGTTGTCATAACAACTCCACTAATTTTTCCTATTTTTACGTTATTACCCCTATAATTATAATAATCATCGCTATCTAAATATGTAGTAAATTTACCATTAAAGTATGGACCTTCTGTTATATCGATTGAATCTTCATACATTAGATAATAACTTACATCAGAAGTTGAAGTATTAGTTTCATTATTACTACCTACAAAAATAAACCTACCACTGTAAGAACCATCATAATTAATATCACAATCAAATGCATCACCAATTTGTGCAGTTGATGTTGGTTCATGTAATGGTGAACTTACATTAGTAGCAGGTTTGCATAAAGGTTTTTTAGTTTTTGAATACACTTCATCTATTGCATCTTGAACATTAGTTGAAACTAACCCCTTTCTTGATGTAAAACTTACATCAGATGCAAATAAACTTGTTGCAGCATAAACTGTTCCAGAAGCTAGAACAACACCAATAATAAATGTTAAAATTGGATTTAAAGATAATACTTTTTTTAGTTTATTTTTCATAATAAATACACCTTCCTATCTTATAAATAATTATATAAAAATTACCAAAATATTACAACAAAAAAATAAAAAAAAGGAATAGTTTTACTATTCCTTATATTTTTCTATAAATTTAACATAAGTTGGTATACCTTTCTTAATAATAAATCCAAAGTTATATGGAACATCCTCTTTCATTTCTGGTATACGTTTTGTTACATTTATAAGCATTTGATCAGATAAACCACTTCCTAAATAAATGCCATCATTAGGATTGATACTGTCTTTAAACCAATTATCATAATTAAATTTCTTAAACTTATCTACTGTATCTACACAGATATAATTTATTAAATCTAATCCTGATGGATCAGAGAATAACTCACCCATTTTAGTTTGGTTTTCTGCTGATAATTTATTCTTAAATGATGTTAATCCAATTATTACACAATTAACTTTAGGAACACCATTAAATACAGTCTTATCATTATTACTTGCTTTATATTTAGCTTCACAATCTGCTAAATATTTAGTTAATGTTGCAAATACTTGATCAAAATCCTTATCATAATAATTAGTATATTTCTTAACATCATCACTAAATATCATATCATCTGCATTAATAACTATATTGTTATATGCTCTCTTATATATATATTGAGTTATTAATGGTTCCATTATAGTATCAAATAGTGTTGCATCTTGAGTTGTAATCATGTTCATCTTATTCTTAGTAAAATCATAAATACTAGTAGATAAATCAGTCTTATTAACTCCAAGAGCAATTTCATTTATTCCTTTAACATCTTCTTTTACATCATCATATGTAACTACTTCTGGAAGAACTGGTATCTTCTTAGCAGTAAAGCTATATTTTGATTTTAATTGTTCATTTACATTTCTTATATAAGTTGGTATTTGATCTTTTTCAGTAACAAATGCAGTTTGGAATTCATATGCTACATCTGGTTTAATTAAACCTCTACCAAATCCCTTAGATGGGAATACTTTTCTTACATTACCTAAAATAGTTGAATAATCATCATCATTATTTTGAGCAAGTGAGAATGTTTGACCAAAGTTTTGTTTTAACTTAAATCTTACACCATTTGGAGTATTAACTGCTAAAACAAAGTAAATACCATATTTAGTAGAATCTCTTGTCAATAAATTTAATAAGTCATCATAGTCTGGATAACTTTCTTGATATCCTTCATAGTTATTAATAACTATTACAATATTTGGAACAGACGATCCACTGTTTTTACAATAAGTTAAATAATCACCATTATAATTTGCAAACAGTTTTTTTCTTTCAGTCATTTCTTTTTGAATCATTTTAAATAGATTATCAATCTTTTCACTATCTGATGTATATACTATATCTCCTACATAAGGTGATCCATCAAAATACTTAAGAGTTTCTGACCCAAAATCCATAATATAATAATTAACTTCTTGTGGTGTATATGCAAGCATTGAAGAATAAATCATTGTTGTTATGAAATTTTCTTTACCTGATCCTGCAGTACCATATACAAGTAAATTACCTTCTTTAGTAAATGGTGCAGTTAATAATCTTTGTTCTTGCATTTGTGGAACATCATATTCACCAATAACAGGATTTAACACAAAGTTTTCTTTTGTATAACTATACTTTTTAATAAGATCTGTAGCTAATATAAAATTAGGAATTCTACTTAGCCATAATGGTCTTGTATGAATTTTTTCTTCTTCTGCTATATTACATAAATATTTAACAATATTTATTAATTCTTCACCATAGTTAGCAACTGTTTTTATTTCTTTTTTTGTTTCAACATTCTTAGTTACATAACCAATATTATTAATAAATTCTATAGATGTATCAATATTCTTTTTAATACTATCAGATGGTAGATATTTTCCACCAGTCCAAGCAGATTGTCCTAGTAAAAATACTTCATCATAGCCTACTTGTAAATAGAATCTACCAGTTTGAGTAAGGAATGCTGCATCTGGTTTTTTGATAACTTCTGATGAGTCATTCTTTTCTTGAACTCTTAAGCATACTCTAAATCTAGTATTAGACCATATTTGTGAATCTACAACACCACTTGGTTTTTGTGTTGCTAGAATTAAGTGAACACCTAAACTACGTCCTATACGTGCAGTAGATATTAATTGTTCCATAAATTCAGGTTGTTGTTGTTTTAATTCAGCGAACTCATCTGCAATTATTAATAAATGAGATACTGGTTCATCAATAACACCATTTCTATACATTTCTTGATACTTATAAATATCAATAGTACTTTCTTCACTTATTTCTCTTGCTTTATTAAATAAAGCTTGTCTTCTTTTTAATTCAGATTCAATAGATGCAAGTGATCTATTTATTTCATTCTTATCTAAGTTTGTAATTACACCAACTAAGTGAGGTAATTTAATACCTATAGTTTGATTTTCAAACGCTCCTGCAAGACCACCACCTTTATAGTCAATCAATATAAATTGAACTTCTTCTGGATGGTAATTAACTGCTAAAGATAAGATATAAGTAATAATAAATTCTGATTTACCTGATCCAGTCATACCTGCAATAAGGCCGTGTGGTCCATGATATTTTTCATGTAGATCAAGACTAATTTTTTCACCATTTTTACCAATACCTACCATTGCAGCCATATTCATAATTGGAGAATTTTCTTCCCATCTACTTTTTGAATTAAATTGCTCTATTTTACCTAAACCATACATTTCAAGGAATCCAACCTTTTTAGGTATTGCACCTTCTCCTTCATCTCTTAATTCTAATGGAGTATTAGATAAAATATCTACACATTTAGTTACATCAACATTAGAATCATCAATCTTAAATTTTTGATTTTCACTATTAGAAATATTTCTAGATATTTCAGATTCAACATCACCTAATTCTATAAACGTTTGACATTGATCTGGTATATTTGATATTCTATCATTTAATATTAATAAACTAAATCCTAAGTATTTTTTAGAATTAATTAAATGAGTAAATAAATCTAAGTTTCTAACTGCAGTATAAGTATCTACTATGATCAAGAATAATGGATTAAATGCATCGATAGCAGCATTCTCATTATTATTAGTTTTTTCATTTCTTTCAACATATATTTTATCTAAATTATATGTTAATTCTTTATACTCTTGTTCATTAGTTGCAAATAGTCTTAAATTTTTACCATTTGACCAAAGATGAGGTAATGATTTATATTTCTCCCAATTTTTTGCATTATCTCTTGAAGTAAAAATTGCTATTTTTAATGATTCATATCCATGAAATGCCATTGCTTGAAGCATAATATTATCTATCATTTTTCCTTGTAATTTAGGAGTTCCTATTAATGCTGTTATATAGTTATCTCTAAATGAAAATGGTATCGGAACATTTTCTAGTATTCTATTATAATTACCAATTTCTTTCATCTTTTCCATTAATTTATCTTCTATCATAGTAAAATGTTCTTCAGGATAACCAATATCAACTTTCATTGGTAAAGTACCAGTTCCTAAACTCACACTCAAGAAATCTTCATCATAAATTCTTTTTTCCCATAATCTATCCTGTTTTTCATAAATAACTTTTTCACATTCTTCTAAACTTAAATAACTCTTATGCATTATTTCTTCTTGTTTTTCTTTTTCTTCTTTAAGTTTTTGTTTTATACCATCTACATAACTACTATATTTAACTTGTCTTTTCTTTTCTTTTTTCTTTCTAAGATGTTTTTGAAAAGCATTAGTAACAAGTGGCCATAAGAAAAAGCTAAGCATCATTGCAGCACTCATTACAAGTTGAGGCATAACTTCCTCTATAGTTTTTTCTCCATCATTAACACTGCTTATTGTTGTATAAAAAGTCATAACTGAAGTCATACTCATTGTAAGCATAGGACCAATTGTTAAAATAGCAGGCATTTCATCTCCCTCATTCTTTGTAGGAGGACTATCTATACCTATTTTTAATTCATCTACTTGATATGTGAATCTAGGTTTTCTAAAGAAGTAATCATCTTGTGAATATACTTCCATATCCTTATCTTCACTTTGATCTTCAACTACTTCTACTTGATTTACTGTTATTTCTTTAGTTTGCATAAATGTATTAACTCTATTAAACGGATTATTAACACCTACAACAAATTCACCATCTATTCTTAAAAATACTAATTTAATTCCTAAATAAAATAATACATCACCAAAACGAATTTTTTGTTTATCATGTGCAAGTGAACCATTTATAAAAATTGGAAAAGTATCTTTAACAATATTTAAATAAAGTTTATCATTATCTTGTTTAATAATAAAATCATTATCACCAATAAAATCTAAATTATAAACTATATTACATCTATCATTTCTACCTACTGTTAATCCTATAGAAACTTCGTTGCTACAAATATGATAAGACATATTATTTTCAAATAAAGGCTCTGTAAAAAGTAATAAACTATTAGTTGAATAGGCATGATTTAATACTACTAAACTATTTTCTTCTAAAAAAGAAAAAGGAATTCTTTTACCCTCACCGGCTATATAATAATCACTATTACTAATTAGTCTCCACTTACCATCAGGACTAGCTTCTACATTGATAATATTTCTATCTATACCCTTATCATCAATTTCATTAAGCCATATATTCCCTTCAACACGATCAGGTAACTTATATTCTAATAATTTTTTGTCTTTTATAAGTAGAATTTTCATTAGAGCCCCTTCTTCCTATTCTTTTACTATATATAATATTATAACTTTTTATAAACATAATTGTCAATTAAAACAAAGAAAAAAGAAGACTTTTTTAATCTCCTATTCTTTCTAAAAATTCTTCAAAAGATATTTTCTTAATTAATTCACCTATATCATTTATTTCATTTATAATATAATTATATTCTTCGTTATATATTTCATCTATTCTTTCTCTATCATAAAGTTTATTCTTATCATAAATCTCTTTTAATTTTTTACTTTTTTCAAGCATTTCTTCTACCCCTACTTCATTCATGAACTTCAAATAATAAAAATAAATTGAAAATAAAACATATAAAATTTTTTCTTTAAGTTTATTATTATTAATGCCTCTTTCTATCGCAGTTTCTATTGCCCATGTCATATTATAAATATATCCAAATTTACCCGTATAATCATATTCTCTATTATTTTTTCTTGTAATCGAATTCTCATTCTTACACCATATATAAGTTATTTCCTCTACTATTCCTATATTGGAGTCTAGCAAATAAAGTAGTGTATTAAATCCATTATCTTCATTAGCATAACTATCATTAAATCTAATATTATGATCCTCTAAAAATTTTCTTCTATAGATTTTTCCATGTAACCAAATATTATTAAATATTTCTTCATAAGATCCATCATCTTTTTCTGATAAAAATTTTGATGCAACCATATCATACTCACTATTAATAATAGAGTTTAGTAATAGTGAAACTGATTTGTTATTATAAAATTCATCATCAGAATCAATAAAAATAATAAATTCTGAATTAGAATTATCTATTCCTATTTGTCTAGCTTGTCCTGGTCCACTATTCTTTTCTAGTTTTATTTCTTTTATAGACATTTCTTCTTTAAATAAACTTACTTCTTTTTGATAATCTTCTTTAGAAGCATCATTTACTATTATTATATTTAAGTATTCAAGAATATCTTGTTTTTGAATTGGTTTAAGTGTTCTTAATATAGTTTTATGTGAATTATACGCTGGTATTATTATGTCTACTAACATTATTTTCACTCCTTGATTCTATTTAAATACTCATTAAAAGTAATGCTTGAATTAACTAATAGATTCATTAAATAATCATTAGAAATACAATTTTTCTTAACTATAGTATCATCTTTAAAATTATACTTATCAAGAATTCTTTTTAGATCATCTTTTCTTTTTATTTTTTTATTAGCAAGATAATATAAATAAGAATAATATAATGCTTCTGTTATTATTTCACTATTCTTTTTAGTATTATCAATAACAAATAATACATCATTAAGATATTGATCATAATAGTCTAATTGATATACTTCATTATCTAATTTTATTATATTTCTACTTTTTGTAATTAATATTTCTCTATCTAAACAAAACATTTTTGCTTTTTTTAATTTCATAAGATAATTAAAACTATAAGAAATATTAATATTTATATTACTAAAACCAATATTGTTATCAACAATAAATTTCTTACTAAACATTTTAGAATTAATAGTAATTTCATCACTCTTAATATACTTATAATACTCATCATATTTTTCAAAATAAGGAGTATAAACAATATCATATTCCTTTATATTAGAATGCATAAAATCTAATGCAAACGGAAAAGATAACACATCTCCACTATTAATAAACATTATATAATCCCCTTTAGAGTTATCTAATGCATATTGTTTAGCAAGACCAATATTCATATCATCATATTTTAATTCTTTGATACTCGTAACTTTTGAATAATCTAAGACAATATCTGAATAATCTATTTTTTTATTATAATCTAAAATATATATCATAATTTTACCATCAAATATTTGATATAAAATAGAATTCAAAGTTTTTAATACATCTTTTTTTGAGGAATTTGAAAGAATAATTATATCTATCATTTTTTCACCTCCTCATAACCTTTTTTTAAAACATTAATAAATTCATTAAAAGAAAAATCAAAACGATATTTATCCCTATTCGAAATCCATTCTTCCAAATGTCTATTTTGAGTTTCTTTTTTTATATTATTAAAATATTCTAAATAATATGGTATAAGCTTATATACATGTTTAATTGATTTATCTTCTATACTGGTTTTAAAAGTAAAATAATAATATAAATATGAGAATGAAAATGATAATAATTCTCCTATATTATCAGGATTAATATTATTCTCTTTAGCATATTCTAATACCCATATTAAATTATCACAATAGCATTTAATATGTTTATTTTTTCTATAATCTTCGGTCATTGTCAACGAGTTTTTTCTTCTTCTATAAGCATATACTTTAGTAGAGCAAAAACTAACAATTGGTTTATTTAATAGAAACAAATGATTAAAGGAAACATCTTCAGAATTATAGGTATTTGGAAATATTATATTATTATTAATAATAAACTCTCTCTTATATATTTTTGAATGTAAAGAATCAATTCCACCATATCTATCTATTAGTTCATCACCATTTTTTTCTACCATATTACTAAAAACTAAATCTGAATTAGTACTTGTTATTTCTTTATAAATATTTTCAACAGAATATGAATCATAAAAAACATCATCACTATCTAAAAAGATAATATAATCAGAATTTGATTTATTAATTCCTATTTGTCTAGCATATCCAGGTCCACGATTACTATCTAATCTAATTATTTTTATATTCAATTTATCTTTAAAAAAATTATAAACATCATCATATTTGTTATCTGAACAATCATCAATTAGATAAACATTTAATTTTTTTACTATACTCTGATTTAAGACACTAAAAAGACAATTATAAATTGTGTTATGTGAATTATATGCTGGTATTATTATATCAATCATTTAATCATCTCCTTATTGTTTTAATTATATCATTTTTTAATAATTAAAAAAAGAAAGTAACAATACTTTCTTTTTTATATTAATTTCCTCCAGCAACACCTGCAGAATAACCACCTCCATATGTTTTTTTAGGTTTAGATCCTGAACTACCTGATGAAGAATTATTAGAATCATCATTACTACTTCCATTATTATATGATGGATGGAATCTAGGGTCTGAACCCATAGTTGATTTTTTTTGATATTTACTATCATTATCATAGTCAACACCTGGTTTTGTCGATGTTGTTGGATGAGTTAAATTATATAATTCTTTAGCTTTTTCTTGAGCTGATTGTTTACCATAAACAAGACTATTAGCCTTTTTAGCAGCTTCTTGATCTGATAAACCATGTTCTCTTAACTTTCTTACTGTTGCAGCGTATGCTGATCCTTTAGTTGTTGATCCATCAAACAAGCGAGTATCATCTGATGAACTAGATCCACCTCCACTATTATCATATGAAGCAGTATAACCAGAACCTCCTCCAGATGATGATGATGAAGATGATGAAGAACTTGAAGAACTTTCTTCTTTTTCTTCTTTAATTTCTTCAGTTTGTCCTGCTTTCTTATATGAACTAAAGCTTGGTTTACTTGGATAATTATGAGTTTTAGCATATGTATTAGTTGATACTTTAGTAATTCCAGTAACTTTTTTCTGGTAGACCATTTTCAATTTCTTTTATATTTTCATAAAAACTTGCTATCCAGTTTTCTAAATTATCACGTTTTTTTACCAAATTATCAAATGTTGCACATACAACACCCCATGCATAATATAAGTAATCATCGCCACTTACCATTGTTTTTAATGATAAGAAACTATCATAATCTGCTAATAACATGTCAGACCATTCTTTGAATGAATCTCTTGCTACTCCAAACTTTTCAGGATTAATTTGAAATATTCCTGATCCAAATCCATCTGAACCAATAACACTTGAATTAAGTAAACTAGAATATGATTCTGTTGTTTCAAGAGACATACTATCAATACTTGTTTTAAAATCCAATAATTTAGATTGTACAGATGTAGCGTATGAATTTAATTTTGAAACATCTGTAGATGAATTCATTTTATCTTGATATTCATCAATTTTTATAGCATTTGAAATAGCTGATATTAAACTAGAAATCTTATTTTTTAATGATACTAAATCATTTCCAACTCTATCAAATCCTTCAATTAATGTTGTTTTTGAATTTCCTTCCCATTCAATAGAACTGCTAAACGTATCTGCAACTGAACTATTTTCACTTTTAAGTGATGATACTGCAGTTTCTAAAGAAGATAAAGTAGTTTTTATCGAACTTAAATCCATATTTTTAAAATAATTAGTTTTATACATTTTTTCACCTTCTTATTTTTCTATATTCTATAATGCACCTAAAGCATTATTAAAATCTCCACTAGCTTGAGATGCTTCAGATGTATCAGCTGAGTTATTACCTCCAAATGCACCAGAAGTTCCAACCTTATTATATAAATCTGTATCTATACCATTAGCCTTAACATCTGAATCTACTGATTGAATTTTACGATCTGCATGAGTATCATCGATAATTACTGTATCTACGCCTTGTGCATTTGTAGTAGCTTCTTTTTCATGAATGGAATCATTTGCATGTACTTGATCATCTAAAGTTGTGTCTACGCCTTGTGCACTTGTAGTAGCTTCTTTTTCATGAATATTATCATTTGCATGTACTTGATTATTTCCTTCTTGATTAACACCATAAGCATCAGTTGTAGCTCCAATTGATTTAACACTATCATCCGCTTGTGCTATAGTAAATTGTTGATTCATTAATTCATTATCTGTTTCAGCATTTAATCTAATTAAATCTAAAACTGCTGAAATAGCATTTGGCATTTTAGTATTTGCTATATCTTCCATTTCTTCAATTGAATATTCTTTTCCCTTTGCTGAAAATTCTTCCCAAAATCTATCTCCAGCTGGGCCTTTCCAAATTGAATCTTTTTGATCCATAATACTTCTTATTTGGGATAATCTTTCACTAAAATCTTTTGCTATTTTAAGTAATTGGTCACATGCATTACTTGTTGCTTCATAATTAAAATAAACTGATTCTCCGCCTAGTAAATTAGATGAATCGAATTGAGTTTGATTCTCTGCCATATACTAAACCACCTTTCTATATACTCTTGTTTGCAAAATAATCATCAAAATCAGAATATGCTTTACTACCATTTTTAAGGTTATCATATCCATCTTGCAAACATTCAGAATATTGTTTTATTAATTGTCTATATTTTTGAAATTTATCAGCAAATATAGTTGCTAAACTACCTCTCCAGAATCCATTTAAATCTGTTAGAATATTATCTATTTCATTATTATCTCTCATGATTGCATCACAGCATTCTTGTAATAAAGATGCATTATTACGAGCTTTATCATGATCAAAATAAATTGTTTCTCCTGAAGCAAAATTAGTAGTGCTTGGTTTTACTGTCACTTTATTAAGTTTAGCAATTTTTTTAGTCTTAGTTACAAATGTCTTTGCTTTCTGAGTTAATTTACTGTTTGTAGTTTTAGTCTTTTTACTAGTTTTAGTCTTTATTTTTTTAACTGTCTTTTTAGTAGTTTTTGCTATAGCTGTCCCTGCTTTTTTTACTTTTTGCTTAGCTGTTTGTACTGTAGGATTTGTTAGTGCCTTACCAGCTGAAGTAGTTGCTATTTTTTTAACATCATCCATTGTTAAATCACCATTTTTAAATTTATCAGTATATGTACCTATATTATTTTTAATAGTGTTTCCAATTTGTGAAGATGATAAACCACTTAAATTAGATTGTGTTTCTGTAATATATTTCTTAAATGTTTGACCTAATTCTGATGATGACATATTATTAGTTACATTTGATACTTTAGATCCCATTGAAGTAAATATTTTTTTAGCAGCATTACCTATTTGTTCGTTAGTATATTTTCCACTATTAACTTCTGTACTAATAGAATTAACTAATTTTTTTGTAGCATCACCAATTTGATCTGTTGAATATTTTCCACTTTTAATACTTGAATTTAAGACATCTAGCAAATTATTAAATTTAGAAGTATCACTTGATGTCGCATTTGTTAATGACGAAATAAATGATGATACGGTATCAGATGCTGATACTGATCCTCCTGAATTTAAACTACTAATAAGTGAATTAAATAAAGACGTAAAATCACTTTGAATTGCCATTTTTATCCCTCCTACTTTAACCAAATTCCCTCGTCAGCAAATATTAATATTTTAATATTCACTGACCAGAGTCTCTATAATTATAGAGATTCTTGATTTAATTATTGTTCTAATTGTGAATCTACTCTTTGATAGTTTTCAACTACTGTTGCTAAGTGTGCAGATTCATCTGTTACAGCTTTATAAAAGTCTGCAAATTTAGCATTTAAAGTATTGAATTTAGATTTAGAATCTTCTGCAGCAGTTCCACCCCAAATATCTTCATTACCTATTTTATTTGCTAATGCAATAATATCTTCTAATACAGTTTGCATATCTCTAGAATAGTTTTGAAGATTTTGGCTTATAGTTGTAATTTGTGCATATGTTAAATTTGAACCTTCCATATTCATTCCTCCTTGTTAATTTTTAATTTATACCTTCTTGGTTAGTTTCGTTTACTTTTTCGTAAGCGTTAGCTGCTTGAATTAAGAATTCACCCATTTCAGTAATGGCTTGATGTAAAGTTTTCATATTTTCAATTTCAACAGCTACAGCACCTGTATACTTTTCAGCATCAGCACCTTTCCAATAATTTCTTAAATTATCGTTTTCAGCATTTATTTTAGTAAGTATTTCTTGGAAATCATTAGCTTTTTCAAGAATACTATTTCCTAATTGTCTTGTTTGGTTGTAATCAATACTTAAATCCATAACCATTTCACCTCCCTCCGATAAAAATTATAGTAGGATTAATTTTGAGCCATTTTGAATCCCCGAATTTTTTACATAAACATTTTCATCTATTATTTTACAATCTTCTTTGTTCATTAATAAATAATTTTTGTTTTGTAAGTTTTTAATAGATTCTATTATGGTATTTTTAATTGTACCTACTTTCTTATTAACAGGAATAAATATGTCATAACTCTCATCAAGTAGAGGAATAGATATAGTCACTAATATTTTATTATTCATATACTTCTCCTTACCAGATATATAAGAGTTCTACCTCCGCATATCTTATTTCCTATTATTCAGTATAGCAAAAAAAAAATAAAATGTAAATACGATTAAAATACATTTTACTCTTTTGTACAAAAAGGATTCTCTATTTTTTCTATTCCTAAATTTGAACTAACTCCATGTCCTGGATAAATATCTATATTATCACTATATTCTAATATTTTATCTATAGATTCAATCATTTCATTATAATTTCCATATTCCATATCTGTTCTACCTATACTTAAATGAAATAAGAAATCACCCGTAAACATAGTATCTTTAAACAAATAAGTAACAGAATCATTTCTATGACCAGGAGTATAAATTACACTAAATATAAAATTATCTATTTTATATTCTTGTTCTTTTACATCAATTAATTTTTCATAATTTAACTCCTTATTTATATTATGGTAATATATTGGAACATTATACTCTTTTAATAGATCATCTAACGCTCCTATATGGTCAAAATGAGCATGTGTAATTAAAACACCTATGATCTTAGTATCTCCAATCATATCAAGTATTTTATCTATTTCATCGCCCGGATCAACTATAAGTCCTTTATTACCATCTTTAATTAAATAACAGTTTTCTTCTAGATAACCTACTACTACTTTTTTTATTTCCATTTTCTTACCCTATCTAAGCCAAGTGATAAACATACTGAAGACTTTTTATTCTCTGAATTATATTTTTTATTATCTTCTTCTTTTAATCTTAAGTTATTTTCAATAGCAGTATAATCTTCTGTTTTAGCTTTATCTTCTTCTTTCATTGTTGTTAGTTTATAACATATGTTTAAACTATCAAATAACTTTGCCATTTCTTCATTATAATTCATACTTTACTCCTGTTAAAATATTTTTAGTAATTCTTCTAAAGATGTTATATTCTTAAATTCACATTTTTCTTCTTCTTTTGTATACTTAACACCTATTCCACCTTTAGATTCCCATTCTCTTAAATTACCAGAATAATCATCTACTAAAATAGCATTTTCTGTTTGAGTCATCATAGTCTTAGAACATGATTTAGGAACAGGTATTATTGTTAAATCATCAAACAAATTATTAATAAATTCTATCTTTGCTTTAGCTTCTTTTAAAGAATTAATATGAGTTAAAATAGATATATTAAATTTACCAGATTCTTTTAATTTCTTAATAGAATTAATACTATTAGATAGTTCTTCACTTTCTTCTATTAATGTTTCCCAATCAATTTTAGAATATAATAATCCTATTTCTTTAGTTTGAGTTTTAACATCTAAATTTAATTTTTTAGCAAGATTATAAACTGGAGTAATTGTATCAAGTATAACTCCATCAAAATCTATATATAAATTTTTCATTATAAATCAACTCCTTCAAGTATTTTCCATTCTGGTAACTTTTTAAATGACATTTGTTCTTTTGTTACAGGATGAGTGAACTCTAATTTATACGCATATAATGCTAATTGTTTTTTATCTTGATTTCCATATCTTTGATCACCATATAAAGGATGACCTATATTAGACATTTGTAATCTTATTTGATGATGTCTTCCTGTTTCTAAATCTACTTTTACTAGTGATAAATCTTCTTTTTCATCATACTTTAATCTAGTATATGTTAAAATACTTTCTTTGCCACCTTTTTTATCTATATAAGAATTATTAGTTTTATTATCTTTAGAAATATAGTCTACTAATTTTTCTTGTTCTTTTGTTTTACCATGTACTATTGCTAGATATGTTTTTTTAATAGATCTATTTCTTACTTCTTCAGATAAACGAGAAGCTGCTTTTGATGTTCTTGCAAATACCATAACACCTGATGCTGGTCTATCTAATCTATGTACTAGACCAAGATATACATTACCTGGTTTATTATATTTTTCTTTTATATAATCTTTTATTATTGTAAGCATATCAGTGTCTTTTGAAGAATCTTCTTGAGTTGGAATATTAACTGGTTTTACTACTACAATAATATGATTATCTTCATATAATACTTCTAACTTATTCATCTTTTTCCCATCTTCCATATATTCCACATGGTAATACTAAATCAGAGTTTTCCATAGGAAGACCTACTTCACCTGAGCTTAGTTTTCCTTTATGTTCTTTATTAACAGTTACATTTAATATATTTTCAAGTACTTTAGAACTAATACCTGTTGTATAAGAATTAATTAAGAAGAATACTGGATCATCACTAAGTACTTTAGTACATAATTCTACTAAATCATATAAGTTTTCTTCAAACTTCCATACTTCTTTATTAGCGCCTCTTCCAAATGATGGTGGATCCATTATAATAGCATCATATTTATGACCTCTTCTTATTTCTCTTTCTACAAATTTAATTACATCATCTACTATAAATCTTACATATCTATCTTCCAAATTAGAACTCTTTATGTTTTCTTTAGCCATATCTACCATACCTCTTGATGCATCAACATGTACAACATCTGCACCGGCATATGCACAAGCGACAGTAGCACCTCCTGTATACGCAAATAAGTTTAATACATTTAGTTTTCTATCTTCTTTTTTTATTTTATCAATCATAAAATCCCAGTTAGAAGCTTGTTCAGGAAATAAACCTGTATGCTTAAAACCCATAAGTTTTAAATTAAAAGTGAGATCTTTATAATGTACTTGCCAAGATTCTGGCACTTTTTTAAAATATTCCCATGATCCTCCTCCTGTATTACTTCTATGATAATAAGCATGTACATCTTTCCATAGATCAGGGTTACTCTTCTTTTTCCATATTACTTGTGGATCAGGTCTTCTAAGTATTATGCCATTCCAACTTTCTACTTTTTCTCCATCACTCATATCAAGTAATTTGTATTCATCAAATTTAGTAATATTCATTAAAATCACCTAGATTTATTTTATCATAAACATAAGAAAAAAACATTATATTATAATGTTTTTTACTTTTTTAATTTTAATTCTTTATTATATCTTCTTAAAGCATCTTGCCATGCTGGAAGTAAATCAAAATCATTATCTATTAATGTTTTTTTACTTAATTTAGAATTCTTTGGTCTATATGCCTTTTGAGGATATTCTTCTGAAGTAACATGATTTACTTTAGTATCTATTTTATTTTGTCTAAATATTTCTTCTGCAAATTCAGCCCAATTACAATATCCTTCGTTATTAGCATGATATAAACCATATTTTTCAGTACCTGCCATATCTACTAATAATCTAGCTAAATCAACTGTATAAGTTGGACTTCCATATTGATCTGATACAACATTTAATTCATCTTTAGTTTCAGATAAATCAAGCATTTTCTTAACAAAATTCTTTCCATTTATTCCAAATACCCATGATGTTCTAACAACAAATGTCTTTGGATTATCTAATGCTTTTCTTTCACCCATTAATTTTGTTAAACCATATACTGATTGAGGATTTGTTTGATCCTTTGTTTCATAAACTTCATTTAAATCTTTAGAACCATCAAATACATAATCAGTACTTATATATATAAGTTTAGAATCATATTTTTTACAGTTTTGAGCTATATAATCAGTAGCATCTATATTTGTTTTACCTGCAACTTCTAAGTCTTCTTCAGCTTGATCAACTGCAGTATAAGCAGCACAATGAATAACTAAATCTGGTTTAATTTTTTTCATATAATCATCTACTGCTCTTTTATTTATTAAATCTAATTCTTCAATTGTAGGAGCATATATTTCTTCATAACCTCTTTTTCTTAATTCTTTTATTACATCAAATCCTAGTTGTCCAGTTCCTCCTGTTACCATTACCTTACATCTAGAATTATAATATATCTCAGATGGTTCTAAGTTTTTTCTTCTAAATGGAATTTCTGATTCTCCTAACTTTTCATCTAAAGTACTATGTAGTTTATCTTTTTCTGAAGTTAATAATTCATCATTAGTTATTTCATTACTTTCAAAAATTGATTTCCAATCTATATCAACACTTTTATCATCCCATGGTATTCCTGCTTCCATATCAGGAGCATAATCATTATCTACTAAATAATGAAATATAGTATTATCTTTTAATGCTATAAATCCATGAGCAAATCCTTTTGGAACTAATAATTGTTTATCATAAGCTTTTAATCTAATTCCAAACCACTTTCTAAAAGTTGGTGAATCAGGTCTTATATCAACAACAACATCAATCGCTTCACCATTAGTAACACCTACTAATTTTGTTTGACATTTTGGATCTAATTGATAGTGTAATCCTCTAATAACTCCTTTTTGACTACAAGAATCGTTTTCTTGTACAGTTCCTTCAAAAACTTTAAAAGGTATGTTTTTATCTAATTCTTTTTGAATAAATCTTGGTGAAAAAAATCCTCTTTCATCTCCAAATTTATCTGCTATCACAACATAACAATCTTTTAATCCTTTTCCAAAAAAATCATTTCCATCTATTAACTCTTCAAATTCTTCACTTGAAGTATCTATTATTTTCATTTTAATTCTCCTTACCTCTTATATATTTGTCTAATTTTTGACCAAACTTATTTTTTATCATTTCATTTGCTTGATTACTTAATTGAGTTTTATTAATCCATCCATTTTGATAACCTATTAGTTCTGGTGAACAAATAATAGAATCTCTATTATTTTCAATAGTTCTAACCATATTAGCTGCATCTAATAAAGAATCAAATGTTCCTGTATCAAACCATGAATATCCTTCATTTAATAATCTTGCTTTTAATTTTTTCTCTTTTAGATACATATCATTTAAAGTTGTTATTTCTAATTCATTTCTATTTGATGGTTTAATTATTTTAGCTAATTTAGATACCCCTTTTGGATAAAAATATAGACCAGTTATCGCGTAATCTGATTTTGGTTTTTCCGGTTTTTCTTCAACACTTAGTACATTATTATTTTCGTCTAATTCCATAATACCAAATCTTTCTGGATCTTTTACTTGATATCCAAATATAGTAGCAATATTATTATTTGCATTTATGATTGCTTGACTTAATTCATTTTTCAATCCACTTCCATAGAATATATTATCTCCTAATATCATTGCACATGGTTTATCGCCAATAAATTCTTCTCCTAATATAAATGCTTCTGCAAGTCCATTTGGTTTATCTTGAATTTTATAGCTAAGATTAATTCCATAATTAGATCCATCTCCTAGTAATCTTTTAAAGTTCTCTTGATCTTCCCTCGTAGTAATCATTAAAATATCTTTTATTCCTGCTTGCATCAGTACTGAAAGTGGATAATAAATCATTGGTTTATCATAAACTGGTACTAATTGCTTACTTAAACCTTTTGTTATAGGATAAAGTCTAGTACCAGATCCCCCTGCAAGAATTATACCTTTCATATCAACATTGTCATTAGATTTAGAAAATAATAAATCTTCTAAATTAATATTATAAAGATTAATAAATTCTCTGATTTCATCTATTGTTATTTTTCTTGTACCTTTTTCAATTCTTATAATTGCATCTCTACCCAAATTTAACTTTTCTCCAACTTCTTCCTGAGTTAATCCCAAGCTTTCTCTGGAATTACGTAATATTTCACCAATATTAATAGTATCTAATCTTTGCATTTTTCCTCCTACTTATTATTATTTGTTAATACTAGTTTTTTATTAATTTTTGATAAAGTTTGTCCATAATGGTTTTTGCTCATTGAATTTGCAGACATTTCTAATTCTTCATCACTTAACCATCCATTTTCATATGCTATAGCTTCTGGTGAAGAAATAAGTTTACCCTTATTTTTTTCTAACCCACTAATAATATTAGAAGCTTCTAATAAAGAATCAAATGTTCCTGTATCAAACCATATATACTCGTCTCCTAATAATTCTGCTCTTAGATTTCCTTCTTTTAAATAGATATCATTTAAAGAAGTTATTTCTAGTTCCCCTCTAGCTGATGGTACTACTTGTTTTGCTTTTTCTGCTACTCCTTTTGGATAAAAATATAATCCTGTTATTGCATAATCTGATTTTGGTCTTTCTGGTTTTTCTTCAACGCTAACTACATTATTATTTTCATCTAGTTCCATAATACCAAATCTTTCTGGATCATTTACTTTATATCCAAATATAGTTGCCTTTCCATTTTTCGTTTGTTCTTTTGCATTATTTAAAAATGCATCTAATCCTTTTTCTCCATGATATATATTATCTCCTAATATCATTGCACATTCATCATCTTCAATAAATTCCTCTCCTAGAATGAACGCTTGTGCTAAACCATCTGGTGATGGTTGAATAATATAATTTAAATTAATACCAAAGTCGCTTCCATCACCTAATGTATATTTAAATAATGGTTGATCCCTTTCTGTAGTAATCATTAATATATCTCTGATACCAGATCTCATTAATACCGATAACGGATAATATATCATTGGTTTATCATAAACTGGCACTAATTGTTTACTAATTCCTCTTGTTATAGGATTTAGTCTTGTTCCTGCGCCTCCTGCTAAAATTATACCTTTCATATTTAACCTCCTATTATCATTATAAAATCTAAATGTTGAATTTGTCAACATTTAAAGCAATATAAAAAAAATAAGTATCAATGATACTTATTTATTGTTTAATAACTTATTAAATAGTTTCTTATATTTTTTAACAACTATTTCCCATGTATATTCATCTTTTATTCGTTGTTTTGCTTTTTCACCATATTCGTTTTGATCTTTTATTTTAAACTTTTCTATAGTTTCAATTTGTTTACATAAAGAGCCTTCTTCATTAGAAAAGTATATAGCTGCTTTATCTCCAACTTCTTTATTATAACAAGCATCATATAATATATTAACATCTGTTATACTTAAAGCTTCAAGAAGTGATGGATTAGTACCACCTGCTGAATGACCATGTATATAACCTTTTGCATTTTTTCTTAATCTTACTAATATATCTTGATCATATACTGCTCCTACAAATTTAATTCTTGGATCTTTATCAAAACCTGTTGTTAGTTTTAATTTTTCATAAAAACTATTTTGTTCAACATTTGATACAATAACTAAATCTTTTTTAGATGTAGACTTCATATATTCTCTAATAATTAATTCATAGTTGTTCTCTGGTACAAATCTACCTACTATTAAATAGTATTCTCTTTTTTTAATATCATGTTTTTCCATAAAGAATTTTGTTTTCTTATCAATATCTTTAACATCTTTAAGATATGCTCCATAAGCGATAAATGTAGTTGGTTTTTTATATCTAGATTTAATATAGTTTTCTATATTTTTACTATCACATACAACATAATCAGATGCTTTAATCATAGTCCTTTCAGAAAACTTTAAATATGATTTAACTAGAAAATTCCACTTTGCTCTTTGCCACTCTATCCCATCTGGATTAATAACTATTTTAACTCCCATTCTAGTTAATTTTCTATGAATTAAAGTGAATAATGGCCCCACTCTATAACCTAATGTATACATAACTACATTTTCTAATTTTTCTTTTTTTATGTATTTCATGAAATATAATGTTGCTTTAAATGCAAATGTCATCATAGTCATTGAACCTTGTTTAGGCACATATATTTGAGGACATGTAACACCATTTCTTATTTCTACGTTTCTATTTTTTTTATTATGATTAAGTTCTGGTACATAAAACAAAGTATCCTTATCATTATAATTATTTATAAGATTAGTTACAAATGTTTCCCATCCACCATATTCTTTTTCATAACCTCTAGAACCAATTATAATTATATTTTTCATTTTTTCTTACTCCTTATGTTTCTAAAGAAACAAATTACATATGATATTCCTAAACTTATATAATATGTAAGTCTAAGTAATATAATACCAAAAATATTAGCTTTTAAATAGTGTTTTACATAATATTTTTGACTATCTTTTAATATTTTATATTTCTTAATAGAATTAAATGTTTTATCGACACTTACTGATAGATCATGAGTTATTTTAACATTATTATCTATACAAGTCTTTTTATTTATATTCTTTAATTTATAAGCGATTATATTTTCTTCATAATAAAGAAAAGTAGATTCATCAAAATTACCTATTAGATTCATGATCTCAGATCTTATCATAAAGAAACAACCTGATACTACATCTACTTTAGTTAATTTATTTTTATATTTTTCTTCTTTATAATATAAATCTTTTTTAGCTTTTCTTTGATAATAATTAATATTTTGAAGTATTTCATTTTTTAAATCAGGAAGTCTCCATCCTTTTATTTCTTCTCCTAATTGCTTAATAACTGGCGCAACTAAAGCAATATCATCATTATTATCCAAATCATTTTTTAGTTTAATAATATCCTTTTCTTCTAATATGATATCTGGATTAGAAATAATAATATAATCTACTTTAGAATGACAATTAAGGTAATTAATACCATAATTATTGCCATAAGCATATCCTTTATTATCATCTGTTTTAATAACACTTATTTTAGTATCTTTTAGTTTACTTAATTTTTCATAAGAATCATCAGTACTATTATTATCAACTATAACTATTTCGTTTAATACTTTAAAATCTTTAATCTTATTTATATACTTTTTAGTAGTTTCATAATCATTATAATTTAATATAACCATACCTACTTTTGACATATAACCACCTACTTAAATGCTTTTAATAACATATCTTTTGTATTTTTTGAATCATATCTAATTGCTGTTTCTCTTGCTTTTTTCTTCATTTTCTTTATTTCTTCTTGGTTTAATTTTTTCATTTCTAAAATCTTTTTAGCTAAATCCTTAGGATCTTCTGGTTTAAAGAATAATCCATTGCTTTTGTTAATAACGTAATCTGTTGGACCATAATTTTTACTTGCAATAACTAATGTTTCACAAGACATAGCTTCTAATCCAACCAAACCTAGACTTTCACTTTGTCTATATGTTGGAAATACAAATATATCTAATGAATTATATATATTAATTAGTTCTTCTTGAGAAACCATATTTCTAATTTCAAGATAATCTTTTATCTTCAATTCTTTTACCATTTCATTAAATTGTTTCTCTTCTGCTCCTCCACCAACAACAATAAATTTTTCATCTTTTATTTCTTTTTGATCAACTAATTCTTTAATAGCTTTTAAGAATATATCCCATCCCTTGTTCTTTTCAATTCTAGAAATATATCCAATATAAGAATATTTATTATTCAGACCTGCTTCTTTTTTAGCATCTTTTGAATTAATATTTATAAATTTACTAGTATCTACTCCACCAGAAGGATATACATATATTATATCTTCATCAACATTATATTTAGTTTTAATAACTTCTTTATAATATTTAGATGGAACAATTACTTTATCTGCATATTTAAAGTATTTCTTACTTCTTTTTTCATTTTTAACTTCAAAAGGCATATCCGCTAAAACATCATTTCCATGAGCATTTAATATTAATTTAACATTTTTACTTGTTCTTTTTACTATTACCGCCCCTAGACTAGAATGTGATACAAAATGTACATATATATAATCATAATTATTAAAAATTCCTTTTAACAATGTCATAGAATATAAATATATATATGAGAATAATTTTGCTATTCTTTCAGTTTGTTTGGTCATTACTACTCTATCTACTTCATAATCATTATCTTTAAGAATCTCTTCAGTATTCTTAACAAATACTCCATAATGTTTATATTTATTACTAGGATACATATTAGATACTAATAATATTCTTTTCTTATTTAATGATACTGAATTTCTATCAAGTAAATATAATAATGCTATAAATATAGATACCATAGGTTTAGTTAATATATGACCTGTAAATAAAGACATAAGTATCAACAATGCACATGCTAACGACTTATCTTTTCTTAATCCATTAAACTTAACTGTATATAGAATAAGTAAGAAATAAACAAATGTACCAAATATACCTATACTATAAAAAATATCAAACAAATCCATTTCTATTACATTTATACTCTTGATCTTAGAAAAACCAAGTCCATATATAAAATCTTGTGATTCACTCTTTATAAAGACTTTATTTATATTATTAAGATTAGATAATCTTTTACTAAATACTACATTATCTATAGTTTCAATATTAAATACATCTGAGACCTTTTCAATTTTATAAAACTCTAATGTAGTCTTAATATTCTTGATCATAGGTAATTTTGGAAAGAATATAATTACTAAAACTACAGGTATAATTCCTATAAGATATGGCCATTTACTCTTTTTCTCATTCATAACAACATAAGCATATCTTAATCTTCTATATATTAAATATAAAATTGTTATAATAATTCCTATAAATAGTGTTTTAGTACCTACTAATATCATAACTAAAAACAATTCTATATAAGTTACTACTTTTAATATATAATTCTTAGAATTTGAAACATAAGATAATACTATAGGAGCAAGTCCTACTAATATTCCACTTATCTCATTACCTCCAATAAATAAACCAAAATAACCTACTTTATTAGAATAACTTTCTGTTAATGAATAACCTAGATTAAATATATATGGTATAAGAACAAGATTTAAATATAATAAATATATTTTAACCATTAATTTATCATTAATATTATCATTATTATATTTTGAAAAGAAAAGTAACATAATAGGTAAATAGAATATTTGAAATAGATTAGTTATTTCTGGTAAAATATTACCTCTATATCTACCAAAAAAATACATTAAAGCTAGTAAAACATAAAGTATAAAAAATATTAAAATCTTTTTATTCTTTATATTATTTTTTATCCATATTAATACTAATAATAAAAATATTCCTCTAATTATAGTTCCTATAGAAAATCCTAAATTAGTATTATGTACAAAAATAGATGTTAAAGCATCTAGTAATGGACTAAATAATAAGAACAAATATACAATCTTATCAAAAATCTTATTATATTTCATATTTTTATCCATATAATTTTATCTCCCCATCCGTTTATAATATTATATCATTTAGATAAAAAAAAAGAAATAGCATCCCGCATATTTCTCTTTTTAACATATTAACAATCATGTCATTATTATTATGTACATTATTTAAAAAATTATTCTATAAATCAAAGAAATCTCTTCTCATAGCTTCTAATTCTTCTTTTTCTTTTCTTTTTCTTCTTTTAATCTCTTCTCTAGTCAAAGGTTCTTCTTCTTTTGTTTCTTCTTCTACAGGAGTTTTAACTGGAATTCTAAATGTATCAGTTTCTTCCTTTTTCATAGGTCTTTGTAATCCAAATAAAGTATCATCTGGATTTAGTGACTCTTGTTCTTCTACTATTGGTTTTGGCATTCTTCTTGTTCTCGCTAATTCGAGTTTTTTCTTATCAACATCCTCAGATTGTTGTTTAATCTTGTTCTTTAATTCTTCTCTTTTTTCTTCTTGTTCTTCCTCATCTTCTAATTCTACTTCTTCTTCTTTTTTACCACCGTTTTTAATTATTTTTTTAGTTTTTCTATTAACAATAGTTTGTGAAATTATAACTATGAACATAATTAATATAATCGCTGCTAAACCAATTAAAACTATTTCTAATTTTTTTAATAAGTCTCTATATATACCAACTTGTTTATTATAGAATCTTTGAAATGTATTTTCTTTTAAATCATATAAATAAAATGCTTTTTCACCTGTATCCATGTTCAATGCATAAACTAGTCTATAATCTGAACCATATTCTAATGCATATCCATCTACAATTTCACCATTTATTTCTACTTTATATTTTTTATATTTGTATGGTATTTGTTTCTTTTTTGGTTCTATTATGATTAAACGAACACCATTTGATTTAAACTCTGAATATCTAGTATATGATCCATTTTTTTGATTATAAATATACCAACCAGCATTACCTTCTTCATCTACTAATGCTACTATTAAATAACCTGTAAATGAATTTGAATAACCAACTACTTCTTGTTTATCAATAACTACTGTAGTTTTAGTAAATCCATTTGGTGCTTTTAATCCTATTTCTTTTTTAGCAACTGTATATTTCTTTTTATTTATAGTTACTTCAATAGGATCTTTTTCTTTTCTAGTTATAGTAATAACATATGTCTTTGAAACTCCATTTTCTGCAGTAACCTTTATTTCAAACTTATTAATACCTTCTTTTAATTCTTTTTCTCCTAGTCCTTCTATAGTTGCTTTTTCATCTTCTACTTCACCAGTAATATTAATCTTTTCTTTATTACCAGGAACTACTAAGGTATATTCTAATTTATCTTTGTTGAAAGCAGGGTTAATTTTAGCACCTTCTACTGATAAAGATTTAAGACTGTTATTAGCAGATTTATCTGGATCAACTTCTACTTGATCGTTATTATTACTATTATTACCAGCATCATATACATTAGCACCTACTCCATTTGGACGAGATGCAGAAGTTATATTAACAGTACAAGTATCACTTCCAGTATATTCTTGATTCTCATCTGAAACATCTATATTACCAACATAGAATGTTGCACTACCAGGATTACCTGCAGTAAAGTAAACAGTTCTACTAAAACTTGGACCATCAGCCCATATACTTAATTCTCCACTAGCGTAACTTGCATTACCTTCTCCTACAATTAAACCTGACCATGTTGTGCTTGATGATGATAAACTACCTGATATTGTTACAGATATAGTTTCTCCTGATTCAACAGAAGAAGGAGCAGAACAATGATATACTGCTGCCTTCCCTGTTATTGGTAATAATAAAAGTGTAATAAATAAATATTTTAACTTTTTCATTTAAATTCCCCCTTACTGAGCAATTTTTTGAGTATTTTGAATGTGTGCTTTAATCTTAGAATAATCTATTGTACTAATTTTTCCATCTTTATTAGTATCTGCTGCACTACCATATACTCCATTCAATTTAGATTTATTTTGAATATGTGCTTTTACTTTAGAATAATCTATTGTACTAATCTTTCCATCACCACTTGTATCTCCATATACTACGATGTTATATGTTTTAGTTTGATTATTAATACTAACTTTAATCTTTTGACCAGTAGAAACTACTCCACTAGTTATTTCTTTATTATTAGAATCATATATTCTAACACTAGCATTAGAATTCTTATTCTTAAATGAACTTATAATCTTACTAACATCTTCTCCAAGAGTAAATCCTGTTAAATTATCAGTTTTATTATTATAACCAACAGAACTTACTACATTATCTGGAGTTACTTTGCTAGGATCTATTTTTATCTCTTCTTTTCTTGTAATTGTGATCGTATATGTTTTCTTAGAACCATCTTCTGCTGTTACTTCAACTTTTATAGTATTTGTACCTACATTTAAATTAACTTTACCGCATCCTGTTACAGTTGCTTTTTCATGTGCTTTTGTAGCAGATACTTCTACACTATTTACACCATAATCTACAGTAGAATTATAAGTAGTTATACTAGAATTAAATGCTGGATTTAATGATACATTTGTAATACTTAATGCATTTAAGTTATTATTATTAGATTTTGTAGCGATTAGAGTGCTACCACCCATATCTGAATATACAGGTATTTTAAATGTATAACTATTATTTAATAGATTATTATTAAAATAAGATGAATATGTAGAATAACTTTCTTTATATGGAGCTTGTATATTAGCCATATATTGATGCCAATATCTAGATGATCCTACAATATTAAATTTTTGATAATATAATGTATCTTGGTTATTAGATATATAACCATCTGCAATACCTTCTGCTCCACCTTTAATAGCTAAATAAGGATTATTCCATCCATGACTTCTAGCATATGATAATGCATTATTTATTATTTCTTGAGTCGAACTACCTGAAGCATTAAAATTGAAATAATTATGATATGTTTCTCCACCATAATTCATATTAGTGGTACCAGAACCATTTGTGCCTTGTTCTTGAATAACTCTCGCAGCTAAATGAACTGGGTTTATATTATGAGCTTTACCAGCTTCCATAAATGCTCTTGCATATGTATATGATTGACCATTATACATAAAAGAACCTGCCATAAATGTACCATTAAGCATTGATTGAACATCAGCTTCTGTAACATTTGAATTATATGATAACTGTTCAAACATAAATATACTATTATCATCTAAGAAATTTCTAGGATCCATATAATATTTTAAAGTATCCTTACTAGGAGCATACCATCCAGGTTCAAATTGAATATAATTTCCGTTTGAATATGCTGCTGGATCCGTAGATAATTGATTTTTATTTGTTGTACTAATTAAATTTTTATATACTGGACTATATTCATTATTAACAGCATCTGTTAAACTAACATTAGTTTTAGATACTTCAAAATTCCATTTAGGATGTATTGCATGCATCTTAGTCAAACTTTCTACATAACTTTCAGGAAATCCTTTTGATCTTAAACTATTTGCATAATTTTGATCAAGAGTTACTGTTTTTTTATTACCAAGATATTCTTGAAGAATATAACCTGTATAAGTAAATCCCCAATAATTCCATTTTATTTGAGCCCATGAACCAGAATAACCAATTACTTCAACCACTCTTGGTCTATATAACCAAATTATTCCACCTTCATCATGATAAACTCTTCCACAATTTGTACTAGGACAAGTTCTAGGTCCTAATTCAGTTGCATCTATATAAGCATATGTGTATGATGTAGCCATAGCATTTACTTTAGTAGGAACAAATGGCAAGATACATGATAAAAGCATAATAAAACTTAGTAAAAATACATTTACTTTTTTCATAAACTAGCCACCTTCTTTCTACTTTGTATATATAATTATATCAAAAAATACTACATTTTTTTTATTAAAGCAAGAAAAAAAACAATCTTAGTGTAAAAAAACGTAAAAAAAAGATGATTACTCATCTATTTTTTTCATAGTCATACCTATGAATATTGGTACTAAAATAAATAATGGATATAAATATCTAAATTCAGCATATACTGGTGAGAATAGTATTGTAATCCATAAAATAATCGAAGGTATATAATAAATAACACTATTCTTATTTTTTATATTATAGATTAAAGTTAAGAATATAATCGTTACATAAAAACCTATATTAAATAATAGTGATATTAATGAATTATCTTTTATACTAAATGATAATCCTAGAAAAACAGGTACTAATAATCCAAACAATAAAATATTCTTTTTATCTTTTAAATTCCATAATACTATTAAAACTATTGCAATAGATATTAAAGTTAAAAGCAAGAAGATAAATAAGAAATCAATATTAGCATGTTTAACACCTAAATCATCAGTTTTTTGTAATATAATCGAAGGATAATATGAATTCATATAATAATAACCATAATTATTAGAAATAAATGATTCCATATATTCTTTGTTATGAGTAAAGAATAGTTTTAGATTAAACTTAATATATTCACCCTTATGTTTTTTAAAATAATCTTGATTAAGTAATCCCTTTGTATTATCAGAAATAATTGGATTATATACTTCTCCTATTTTATTTGTATAGAATTTTTCAATCGTTTCTTTTTCTTTTTTATTAATATTACCATTTTTGTATATTCTCGCTAACGCTTGCGATGGAACAGAAAGCATTTCCCTAACCTCATAATTATTAATATGACATATATTAAATATTAATAATTTAGAAATAAAGAAAGTAAGTATAACACTAATAAATACTGGTATTATTCTTTTATAAGTCTTTCTATATTTGATAAATAAAACTAGTAATGTAATTAATACTACATAAACCGCATTATTTCTTAAATACATTAATAAAACTGATATAATTATAAATAATGCTATATTTTTTTTATTCATAAAATAATCTTTATCTTTTGATAAATAATAAATTATGATCGTAAATATAACAAATACTAAAGAAAATATTATATCTTTCCAAATACTAAAACTATAGAATATATTTATAGGATGAAAAGCAAAGAATAATAAACTGATTATTCTAAAAATAATTGGGACTTTATGTTTAGCCATGAAATACAGAATATAAGAAAATAATAATGAAACTAAACTAATTTGAAATAAAGAATATAGGAAAACTCCTAAATTCATACTCTTAAATAATAAACCAAATTTAATAAATAAAGCTAATAACCCAGTATGTAAAATAGAATGATTATTCATAAGAGGAAATAATCCTTTTATTTGACTTATTTCATTATAAGAATCATAAGTCAAATTACCTGGATAAAACTTTATTAAAAATAATAAGTTAACAATAAATATTAAACTAAAACTAATAATAAAAGAAAATTTAGAAGTACTTAATATTTCTTTATCACCAATTGTTATAGTTCTATCTTCTTCTTCTTTTTTTCTAATATATTTATCCATAAAAGCAAATAAATTAATTAATGAAAAATAGAAAATAATGAAATAACTAGACATGTTCAATAACAAATATCTATTAAAAATATTTATAGTCTTACTAATTTCAATACTATCACAAATAATATATATTAAAGTAAATACTCCTGATAGTATTAAACTCATTTTATTATATTTTTTATTAATTTTTTTCATGGAATATAAAAAAAACAATGTTAATACTATAAATACTAAAAACGATACCATCGGATTTATACTAAATTTTATTATTAAAAAAAATGTAACAATCAACGACAATAATAATGACCCTATTCTTTTATCCATCCTAAACACCTCTTAATTTCCTATTCTATTACATTTAATTATACATTTCAAGGAAAATAAAAAAAAAGAGTAATTAATTACTCTTTTTATTCTCCACTTTCACCAGATCCTCCGTCAGTAGACTCTCCTCCACCAGAGTCTCCTCCACCAGTGTCTCCTCCTTCACCAGAGTCTCCACCAGATTCAGAGCCTCCTGAAGTTGGACAAACACCATCATCATGATCAGACGGATATGATCCATCATCACATGGTGTTTCTTCTGGTTCATCCTCTACACAAGCACCAGATGAATCTTCAGTATACCCCCATTTACATACACATGTTTTTCCATCTGCACCTAATTCTCTATTACCAGAACAAGTAGTAGATGGAGTATCAGTTGGTGTATCATCTACTGATGTAGATGCACTTGGGTAAGATTTAACTCCACCCCATTCATCTTCACCAATAATTTCAGGCTCATATGGTTTATCTATAGAGAAACTAAATGATTTTTTATATGTTTCTTCTTCTAATTCTAGATTAACTCTCATTGCATGTTTAATTAAATCAAGACCATCTTCAGATGGAACAAATTCATATAACCCTGTTCCTGCGACACCATCCATGATGATACCTCCACCACCTCTTAAGAATGTTCTTTGCATGCTTATAACATCATTTTTATCTGTTAACGAATCAGTTGATAATAATATCTTTTTAAATACATTATAGAAACCTAATATTTGTTCTCTATCTAAGTTAGTATCCATGCTCTTACTAATTGTATCTAATACTTTATAGAACTCATCAACAGATCTTATCTTTTTAGCCTTAGCTAAAATTGCTTTCATAACTATTTGTTGATTTTGTCCTCTTATGAAGTCACTTCTATCTCCTTCATTCCACTCTTCTCCACAAGTTGGATAGTATTTTCTATTTCTAGATAATCCTAATGCTTCTCTACCATTAAGATGTTGCCATCCTTTTTTAACAAATACACCATTATAGAATGTTCTGTTTTCGTCTGTTTCACAGAAACTATATGGAACATCTACATCTATTCCTCCAAGTGCATCAACTAAGTTCATTAATCCTCTAAAGTTAACCTTAGCATAATAATCTATATCTATATCAATAAAGTTTTCTACGGTATTAATCATACATGAATCTCCACCTGAAGCAGCATGTGTAATTTTACTCATAGCATTACCATAGCATGTTATTGGTACATAAGTATCTCTTGGAATACTGAATAATGTTGCATTTAGTGTATGCGGATTAAATGTTACAACCATAATTGAATCACCTAACGCTACTGCATCTTCTATGTTTTCTTCTGGTGAATCAACTCCTAATAATAGAATTGTAAATGGTTCTGTTACACTCTTACCACTTGATTTCATATGAGTAGAACCTTGTTTCTTCATTAATTTTGAATATTTATCTAATACTTTTGTTTCAGATTTAATATTCTTAAATGCATCTATTTCAGAATATTTTGCAACATAACCTCCTGATACAAATGCAGCATCTACTTCTTTAGAATATAAACTATTTAACATAGTTATATAATCATCATATTTAACTAAATTAGTTGCTGGTATATTATTCTTTTTAATTATTCTTGTTGCAAGAACATAACCTTCTGTATCTTCAGTATCACTAATAATTGCAACTTTAGCATCTTTAACATTTTTTACAGTTACTTCACTATCTTTTAATGTAATTAATGCACTAGTATATTTTATTTTATTCTTATTTAAGTTATCAACAACATTAATACCTCTTGCAATAATATAACTTAAATACATTTCTCCTGCTCCTAATAATATTAAGAAGAATATAAATATAATATATTTAAATTTACTAGGTTGAATTCTTAATGAAAAATTCTTTTTAATAACATATAGCATGAATATAATTAATAATCCAATTACTATATATCTAATTACAGTTTCAACTCCTGTTAACTTTAATAAGTTTAGAATAAAGTAAACTGTTGCTACTAAAAACATTCCAACAATAACGCTAGAGAATAATCCAATATTTTTATTTCTTCTTTTAAATTCTCTTTTTTCTTCTCTAGTATACTTGTTCTTATTTCTTTTACTCATAGTGTCCTCCTATTCTTCGCTCATTTTGGCAATAGATAATTTATTACCATCCTTTACTACTGTAATAACAGCACTATCTTGGAATCCTGAACCATTTTTATATGTCCATTCTAATTTTATTTCATATGCATTTGCTTCATTTTCATTTGCAAAATCTGAATGTTCAAATATACTTGATGGAACTACAGTATCAGTACCAGTTATTTTAACAGATGTTACTTCTGGCAAATTATTATTACTCTTCTTTTCAATAGAATTTGCAACTTGTTTATAAAGACCATCTCTTGCATAATCAACAAAATCTGTTTTATAACTATTATAAACAAATTGAACTCCACCAACGTCATTCTTACTAGATTTATTATTTAAATTAAAGAAATCTATAATAAATAATTTACTAATTGTTTCAGCATATTTTTTATTATCTACTTCTTTTTTACTTAATATATCTTTTAGTTCTTTAAACGTAGTCTTAAATAATTTAGTATCATTTTCATTAACCACATAATCAAAGTTCTTAATTTCATCAACTACTTTTGGTGCAGTAACTTCTTTATGATCAAAGAACTTATTATAAACAAAATATCCTCCTACTATTAGAATCACTAATATAAAGCAAACTAATAATTTCTTTTTATTACTAATACCTTTTTTCTTTTTCTTGCTCATTAGTTTTCTCCTTCCACCCTATCTAATCTTTCTTCTTTATTTTCATTTTTTATTAAATCATAAAGAATTATGTCATTAGATACTTCTAGTTTTTTAGATGCTATTTCACTATTTTTTGTAATAGTATCTTTATCAATTACTGCTTTTGGATTAATAACTTTATATTCATCCTTTTGACTATTATAATAGATATCATTTGTAACCCAGTTTCCATTAGGGAAAGGAACAACATTATTATCTAAATTCATAATATCGTTACCTAAAGCATATTTTGGTTTTAAACCTAACATGTTAGATAATGTTGGCATAACATCTATCATACCCATTGCTGTATCTACAGTTTTATTGAATTTCTTATCTTTAGTCCAAATGATTAATGGAACTGATCTATTAATTTCGTAATCAAAATAATCAACATCTTTGTAATCAGGGTCATCTTTACTCAATACTTTATCATTTTCTTTATCATAGTTATTTAATCTTATAAAGTCATTTTTAGGAAGTTTTGCATCATGGTCTCCATATATAACTAAAACAGTATTATCAAGTAATCCAGCTTCATCTAATTCATCAATTAATTCTCCTATTGCTGAATCAGCATAATGAACAGATTTAAAGTAATTACCTAGTTTTGTATCTTCCATATATGGATATTCTTTTCCATCTTCTTTAATATTAACATCAAAATCACCATATTTATCAACTGCATCAAATGGTGTATGATTACTTAACATTATTATAGTTGCCATAAACTTACCATTTTTATCTTTTTCTTTTTTTAACTTAGGAGTTAATTGTTTAAAGAACTCTTTATCTGCTAATCCTAAACCAATTGTATTATCTTCATTTACTTTAAATGAATTTTTACTATAGAATGTATTATATCCTAATGATTTATGGAAGTTATTTCTATTCCAGAATTCTCCGTTATTAGCATGGAATGAAATTGTGTTATAACCTTTTGTATCTCTTAATAAGTGTTGGAATGATTCATATTCTCTATTCCAATAAGATACTGCTACTGCACCATTAGTTACAGGTAATAATGATGTTGAAAAACTAAATTCACTATCAGAACTTGTACCAGAACTAGCTTCTGCATAGAAATTACTAAAATAAATTCCTTCATCTTTTAATTTATTTAAATTTGGTGCAACTTGCTCACCATTAAATGATTGTCTAACTGCTGCATTTTGAATACTTTCAGCATGTATTACTATAACATTTCTTCCTTCAAACATATTAGTATATTCATTTTTCTTTAACTCTATTGTGTTTTCATCATAATACTCTCTAAATGTTTTTGCTGCATTATCGTATCCAAACAAAGTGTTAAACTTAGCATCCAAGCTCTTAAATAAATCATTTAATTGATAAGTATAAACTCCAAATTTAGTTACTAAAAATTCTCTATTCCATTGTTTAGACAATCTACTAAATTCTACTGATGTAACAGTCATAAAGAATAAGGCATAAACTACAACACCTGAAATTACTGTTCCTGTAAATCTTTTTTTTCTATTTTCTTTAGGACCTGCAAATTCATAATATTTAGTTTTCTTTAAATGATGATGATAAATAAGCATAAATATTAATTGCCATAAGAATATAAAGTCTTTAAACTCTAATACATTTTTAACAACTGCATCACCTACATCAACTACAGTTAAAGAAACTGCTATAAGTGAGAAGGATGCAAATGACATATAATATGTATAATATAACGAATTAACGATACATATTAATGAAAATATAAATGATATTATCATCAAATACATAAATTGTTTCTTTGTTTTAAATAAATATACAAAAGAACCAAATAAAAGAATTATGGCAAGATCTGCTAATACAGGTTTAATTGCAAAATAATTATGAACTGTAAAAAATCTTAACATCGTAGCGTTTATTAAATTACTAATAACAAATGCTATAAATTGTCTATTTGTACTTGCATATTCTTTATAATTAAAATTTACAATATAATTCTTAATCTTTTCAAATTTGTTTGTAACTTTTTTCATAACATTACTCCTTATATAATCCATTTTTAATTATATCACTTTTGATACAATTTTTCTATTACTTTACATAACTTTATACTTATTCTTTATCTTCTATATAATTAATAACCATTCCAATAACAAATATTTGTGATATTAAATATATCCAAAGCATTAATATAACTAGATTTGATGCACTACCATAATAATCATTATATGATGCATAATGAGTTACATAAAAAGAATAAATAAATGTTATTATAATCCATGAAATTGTTGTAAATAAAGATCCCTTCGTTACACTTTTACTACTAATTTTTCTATTTGGAGTCAATGTATAAATTAGTTTTATTGTAAAGAATATAACAAAAAGCGCGATTGGCCATCTGATAAAATTAATTGAATGTAATATGTTTTTACTAATAAATCCAATCTCAGGTATTAAAGATATAAGATTTAATATTTTTCCTCCTAAGATCAAAATTATAATTATAAATATGAATAATAGTATTAATAATATTGTAATAATTAATGACTTAATTATTTCTTGAAATGCTTTTCTAGCACCACCATATATATTATTTGCTGCCATTATAATTGCTTTAGTAGCACGAGATGCTAAATATAGTGCAGAAATAACTAATATAATTACACTAAAATCTAGTGCTTTTCCGCTGAATAAAGGCAATATTAATTTACTAGTACTAGCAGGTAAACTAAGTGTTATAAATTCTGCTATACTATCAAAAGATAATGAAAAAGCTTTGGCAATAATACCAAAAATTAAGATAATAGGTATAGAAGAAAGCAACAAAAAGAAAGACAGATGCCCTGGTAAAACGGACATTACTGGCTTTCTCATTACTTTTAGTACTTCACCATATAAATATAAAAATCTTTCTTTTAACTTTTTCATGTGTTAATCACCTATTTTATTTATTTGTTTCAGCATTTACTTCCTTATTTGTTTTTACTTCTAGTACCGCTTCATTAATAGCATCATCTATAGTTTTTATATCATCTAGAATCATACTATATCCTAATGTTGCACCAAAATTATAAGGTAAACTCTTAAATTCTTTATTTAATTTTCTCATATAAGCAATTACCTTATTCTCTTCATAACCAATCATGTAAATTAAGAATTCATCTCCATTTGTTCTTACTATATCACTTTGTTCTAATTGATTATTAATTAAAATATTTGCTGCATTCTTTAAAACCAAATCTCCTTCAGCATGACCATACACATCATTTATATGACCAATTTTATTAACATCTACAATAATTATAGATTGTGGATATATTTTATTAGCTTGCCATTTTTCATAATTCTTATTTAGATAGTGTCTATTTTTTAATGATGTAAGACTATCTACATATTTTAATCTATCATTCTTATTAATTCTATTTCTATTATATTTAACTTTTAAATATACTAAACTTGCAATTAATAGAATAAATAATCCAGCTAATATATAAACAAAAGTTAAATCTATTTTCTTACTATCTTTACTTAATTTTACTTTAGCTCTAGCCATATATAAATCTTGTTGTAAATTAGATATATAGAATTTAAATAAACCATCAAAAGCTTTGTTTTTACTTGAATTTAATATAATAAAGTTATAATCAATATCTTTTAATCTATCATCATATATAACTTTATAATTGTTTAATTCACTATTTCTATAATTATCATATAAATTATAATCTAAAACTACTATACTCTTATCATTCATTGCATTAAATAAAGAACTAGCTTTCTTATATGTTTTTACTTTAACACCATATTTTTTAGTTAAATAACTAGCAAGTTTATTATCAATCATTAATACTTCTTTATCTTTTAAATTCTTTAATGATTGAATAGATGTAGTAACTTCATTAATGTGAGTTAAAACAACTACTTTTTCTACATATGGAGAAAAAGAATAATCATAATCATTAGTTAAACCATCAAAGTCATAATAATTAAATGCTAAATCAATTTTTCCTTCGTTAAGATTTTTAACTAAATCTTTAATAGAACCATATTCTTTAATTTTAAAAGTAATATTCATGCTCTTAGCAAATCCATCTAGAATTTCACTATTATAGCCTATAAAATCATCATTAATCTTAGATTCATATGGTAAGTTCTTAACAAATCCATATGTATACTCTTTTCCTTCAAAATTAGCTATTGTCTCATCGTCTACTTCTTTTTCTTCAAAGTATAATGTTAATAATCTTTTATTATAAGATTTATCTAATTTTTCTCTACTCCATCTAATATAGAATTTGTTAAATATATTATTTAGAGTTTTTTCATCACCAGATATTTTAAATACATAATTACTAGATAATTCTGAAATGGTATGAACTATATAATAATTATTAGAAAATATCTCATTAATATAAATTGTTTTAGGAATTATTGCATAAAGAATATCATTATTGTTTAATGCTGCAACAATACCATCAATATTATTATATGAGTTATACATTATCTGATCTGAATCTTCAAATGCATTCTTAACTTTATTTAAATCTGTTTCAAGGGTACCTATAGTAACACCTTTTAAATCAGATATTTTTTTAACTTCTTCATTATCTTTACTTACTAATACATAGTTATCAGTATAAAATAGTAATTCTGAATCATTAAGTGCAGTATTATTAGTCATTTCAAAAGCATATTTTGAATCAGAATCACCTGCAGTTTTATAAGGAATCATGTTAAATTGAATGTTTGTTTCCTTAGAAAAATCATTTAAGAAATCAAAGAACACTCCTTCTCCTTCTTCTCCAAAGATTGGAACATCATTTAAAACAGCAACATCTACTATTTTTGATTTATTTTTTTCAATCCATCTTTTTTCTAATAAAGAGAAAACACCATTCTCATCGTTTTTATTATTAATGAAAATAGCAAAAATTATAACTATAGTTAATAATATTAATGGTATAACTATTAATGCTACTTTCTTTTTATTTACACTTTTCTTTTTTTTCATAATAACACCTTATTACCAAACTATTCCTTGAGATTTTGCATTTTTATATCCCATATCAGGGAATGATTTATCATTTTCATCTCTATCTTTAGTCTTTTTATCTATCATAAATTCAATATCATAGAATTTTTTAACTTCATCAGATATTTCACCTAAAGATGAATTAGCAATATTTCTTGCATCTTCTAAATTAGTTTCTTTAGATACATAGAAAATGATATCTATTCTCTTTCCTTGAACATCTATTTTGGCATCTGTTACTTTTTCATTACTCTTAATTTTTTCAACTATTTTATTTTTTTCATCTTTACCAAATTTAATCTTTTTAATACCATCTAATCTATTTCCATATTTTGATGATCCTGTTGGTAATATCATTTTTATTGCAACAATAAGAACTAGCAATATAACTAATGCTGCTAGAACATAACCTACTTTTAATTTTTTTCTTTTTCTTTTAACTACTTTTTTATTCTCATTCATTTTAACACCTCTAACTATTTAATTATACTATCATTCTTATAAAAAAACAATAATCAGAATTGATTATTATTTTTTATGCTTTTACATAGTTGTAAATTTATTAAGCTGCTAAAGTTAATACTTTATCACTAGCTTTTACATTTTGTAAATTAGCATGACTTTGAGCATTTATTACAACTGATCTTTGCTTTCCATCACCACTAGCTTCTGTAATATTTATATTTAATGGTACTACATTTCCTGTTGTTGGAGCAGCTTGAGTTACTGACGCAGTAGGAGTTTCAACTACTGGTGCTACTGGAGCAACTGGTGCTTCCATAACTGGAGTTACAGGAGCTTCTACTGATTCAACAGGAGTTTCAACTACTGGCGCTACTGGAGCAACTGGTGCTTCCATAACTGGAGTTACAGGAGCCTCTACTGGTTCAGCAGGAGTTTCAACTACTGGCGCTACTGGAGCAACTGGTGCTTCCATAACTGGAGTTACAGGAGCTTCTATTGTTTCAGTAGGAGTTTCAACTACTGGCACTACTGGAGCAACTGGTGCTACTGGAGCAGGTTGAACAGTATCTACTTCTGGTGTTGGTTCATCCATATTAATTGTTGGTAACTCTGGTATTGAAGGAGTTTCCATAACTGGAGTATCTTGAACAGTTTCTGAAGTAACTGACATTTCAGGAACTTCAGGTACAACTGGAGTTTCTTCAGTAGGTACATTACCTAATAATGATTCTATTGATATTACTTCATCATTTGTTTCAGGTGTAGTTTCATTAACAGGAACTACAGGAGTTTCTATTTCAGGAGTAACTAGTTGTTCTTCTTGATTCATTTCTGGTTGAATAGGAAGTTCTGGCATTTCTTGATCATTATTTTCTTCTATATTTTCAGGTATTACTGGCATATCATCATTAGAAACTGTTTCTGGTTCTTCAATTAATTGATCATGATTTGAGCTTATACCCTTGATTGATCTTATTTCTTCTTTCATCGATTTAACTTCTTCAACAAGCGCAGTTATACCATTTACTACTTCAGTAAGTTTTTCATTTGCTAAATCTAATTTTTGTCCATTACTTTCACTACTATCAAATAACATTTTTGCAGTATCATCAGACATTTGATTTTGGCTTCCACTTACACCCATTAAAGAAGGATTTTGGAATATTGTTGTACTATCCATATTATGCACCACCCTTTCCTAATTCTGAAATTATATTTTTAACTTTTTCCCATTCTGTTTCATCAGTTATCGAATCAAAATAATATACCCCATTTTCTACTCTTAATTTTGAAGCATAATCTTTAATATTATTATTTTCATCTTTTTGATTAAATGTATATATTACATAGTCACTATTTAATTCATTTACTCTAAATATAGTAACTATATCCGCAACTGCCTTTTGACCTTGAGAATTAGTAATTGTTACTTTTCTATCCATCTAGACAGACCTCCCTTATTATATATAAAAGTATATCATTTTTTTTAAAATTATACAATACGTTTTTTTAAAAAAAAGTTCCTACTCTGCTAAGTAGGAACCATAGTAAATATCTTTACCATTATCATAAGATGTTATTAAAATAATAAAACCATTTTTTGATATATAATAATTCGTTATTTTTTTATTTCTAATTTTCTTAAGTAAATCACCCTTTTTATCAAGTACTTTTATATAGTTACTATTTTCTATAATAATTATATCTTTAATATTATTATTAACAACCTCTTCACCATCTATAAGATTATAATAATATTTCTTATTTTCTTTTCTATTATCAATTATTATTTTTTTATCTTTTTGATATACAATACTATTATTATTAAATATTAATAAATCTGATTTAGCGATTAAATCAAAATTTAAATCATATACTTTATTATTATCATAGTAATAATTATTTTTATTTACTATTACTTTATTTAGTAATAGTTTAGATTTATCTTTTATATTATATAAAACTATTTCATCGTTAACTTTACCTGCTATTATCTTGCTTTTAATCAATATTTGTTTATTTGAAGTAGCAACTATATTATCTTTATTATCATATAAAATATATTTATTATCTGATTTAGTAGTTATGTATTTATTTTTAAATACTAAACTATTATCTAAATCATAATCTTTTTTTATTACTATCTTATTAGATTCTACATTAAAAATAATATTACCATTCTTAATACTAATACAATAATTATTGTTATCTATTTTTTTTATACTATTAATCTTAGACTTTGTAATTTTAGTAAATTTATTACTTTTTAAATCTATTACACCAAAATAATTTGTTTTTTTGCTAGTTACAAACAATTTATTTTCTAATAAATATTTATCGTTTATATAATAATTATTTACAATTTTATTTGAAATTGTATTAATTTTTTTTCTTAACCCTGTTTTATAAATTTTATAAATTGTATTATCTTTCTTAATTAATACATTATTATCTATATAATATGAATCAAATCCATCTCCTATAATCTTGTCTAAACTTATAAAAAATGTATAATATTTTTCACCTTTTTTTATTATTAAGTAATCCGTAATTGAATTATTTTTAATTTCTTTATTAACAAATACATTTTCTTCTATTACATCACCTTTTTTATTAATTAAGTAATAGTTATTTAGATTAATATATTTATTATTACTAAAAGTAGTAAGAGTATGGATATCTTTAAATAGTTCTTCATTATTATAATTAATTATTCTATCATCTATCCTTATTAGATATTCATTTATACCTTCTATAACACTACCTGATACTATTTCATTATTTTTATCATTAAATAAACGATATTCTTGATCATAAATAATATAATACTTCTTCATTACTTTAATAATATTTAACTCTTTATTACTATTAATTGAATATAACTTATTTCCATGTAAATCAAAAACGTCATATATAAAACCATTTTCTTTATTTAATGTATATATATAATTAGAATTTTCTTTATAATAAACAGAATCATATTTTTCTTTAACTATATTCTTTACAATAGATATACTTTTAATTTTTTTATTATCATTTATATTTTTCCAAAGTAAAAAGAACATGACTAAAAATACTATAAAAGCAATTGAAATAATTATTTTTTTTATATCATTCTTATTCATATTCTATCTCCTTTAAATATTCATCATTTTAATTGTAAAATATATAGTTAAACCAATTACTATAATTAATCCTATATAAACATATATTTTTTTATTCATATTAACTCCTAATTCATATCTAAATCTATTGATATAGGGCAATGATCTGATCCCATTACTTCATCATATATAGTTGGATTCTTTACTTTATTAATTATATCTTTTGATACTACAAAATAATCTAATCTCCATCCAACATTATTTTCTCTTGCATGTCCCATATATGACCACCAAGAGTATTGAATCTTTTGTGGATTATAATATCTATATGTATCTATAAAACCTGCATTTAAAAGTTCTGTAAATTTACCTCTTTCTTCATATGTAAATCCTGCATTACCAATATTTGCTTTTGGATTACGTATATCTATTTCTTCATGCGCAACATTAAGATCACCACACATAACTACTGGTTTAGTTTTTTCTAATTCCTTTAGATAATTTCTAAGATCATCTTCCCAAACCATTCTATAATCTAATCTACTTAAATCTCTTTTAGCATTAGGTACATACTGAGTTACAAAAAAGAAATCATTAAATTCAAGTGTTATTACTCTTCCCTCATGATCATGTTCATCTATCCCTAAACCAAATGTAATATTAAGTGGTTTCACTCTTGTATAAATAAGTGTACCAGAATAACCTTTCTTTTCAGCTGGATTTAAAATCATTTCATAACCTTCTGGATTATAATCAAATTGATCTGGTAATACTTTTGATTCTTGAAGTGCTACTACATCTGCATCTATTTCTTTAAAAAAATCATCAAACCCTTTTTTTAAGCATGCTCTAAATCCTGCAACATTCCATGATACTAACTTCATAATTTCAACTCCTAAAAAGATTATATCATTTTTATAAAAATAAAAAAATAAGTTTTAAAACTTATTTTTTTAATATTTTTTTAATTCCGTTTCTAATGTAATTAGTTTTTTCTTTTTCTTCAGTATACATTTCAACAGCTAAACCGGATAAAATACCTAGAACAATTGCTAATACTTTAGATACTTCAACATAATTATTTTCATTAGTTTTTAAGTTTTTAATTTTTAATAAAGAATCTGAATTACCATTTGATGCAATTTGAACATCATCAGTCTTTACATCAACAAATTGTTTAATATAACTAACTGGTGCATAATCTATATCTTGTCTTCCAAGATCTGTACCAATACCAAATGAATCTGCATCACCAAGATTAGATACTTGAACCATACATTTATTAGATTCAATATTAAAACCATAATTATTGAAATTATATCCATCAGTTCCATTAAATTCTTCTGGAGTTTTCATATCTTCATTTGAAATAGGACTATATAATAATGTATCTTTTTCATAACAATATTGATCAACAACTGAACCTGCAACCATTAAATGGAAATTATCCATGTAGTCTTTTCCATAATACTCAAACATTGTTTGAAGATTAGTTCTATTAGCGTAAATACCTGGCATATAACCTACTTCTTCTAATCTGTCTTTCCATGTATTTAATAAGAATTCTAATTTTTCTTTATCCGAATATACTTCACTTACATTACTTTCAAAATCCAAATAAACTGGTAAATCTACCCTTTTATTTTGAATCAAATTAATCGCATTACTACATAATTGGTCAACAGAAGTCTCATAACTATCGAATTTTAGATATGAATAATCAACGTGATAATAACCAAGTCCAATATCTTCTTTAACAAGTTTATTATAATTTTCTTCTAACTTTTCATCTACATCTTTAGTACTATATCCTGTTCTAATAATTGCATATCTACATCCTGCAGCCTTTAATTTTTCAACATCCCAATTTTCTGGTGAAGTTTGGAATTCAGATATATCTATTCCTAAAACTTGACCATTTTTTTCAGGTAATGATGAAGTGTATAAATTTGGTGTATTTGTTTCATTATTAATACTAGGCATTTCTAACTCTACACCTGGTTTTAAATAATTTTCATTTTTTAAATCATTATATTTAACTATATCATCTATACCCATATTAAATTTAAAGCTAAGTGTTTTAAATGTATCATCTTCTTTAATGATGTAAGATCCATTGTTCTTAAGATTATCACTATCATTTAAATTATTATCTTTTATAATATTTATAAAAGAATCTACTGAATCTATTCCATAACCTGAAACAAATTCAATTTTTTTACCATTTCTTATAAAATGATAAACACCTTCATATTCAATATTTTTATCTTCTGAATCTATCATTACATCATAATTACTTAAATCAAAAAGATTATTTAATAAACAAATATTTTCATCTGTTCCTTCAATCATTAAATAAATTCTATTAGATTCAATCTTGTTAGCAAATGCTTTAATTAATTCTACCTTTTTACTTGGTTCTAATTTTTCATTATTCATTATACTATTAATATTAAATATAACAGGACCACTTATTTCATAATCATTAATATATGCTTTAACATATTCAACATCTCTATAAATATTATTTAAATTTGTTGAATCTGAAGATATTTCAATAGACACTGGTATTTGTTTTTTATTATATTTTTCTACTTTCTTACTAAACAAATTCATTTCGTCATTATCCCCAATATTTAACACTTTTAAGTCACTAGAGTCATCTATAGATTCAACAGTATATGTATTATCAATTTTATTAGCTTCGCCAATTGCTGAGAATGCTAAAGAACCTACTATTGATCCTACTATTATTGGCTTAAAAACTCTAAATACTTTTTTCATTCAAATCCCCCTTTTTAACCGCAATTGTTATACTAAAATTTTTAAAAACGTCAAATTTTGACATTTTTATTATTTTCTTTCTTGATTTTTAAGTGCTAATGCTCTTTGTAATAATTTATTAGCTTTTTCTTTTCTTTGTTTTTCTTTTTCTGCGTCTATTTTATCAGTATTTATAATATCAATTATTTCATTCATTTCATAATTCATATTTAAATCAATTTTGCCTTTTATATATAATTTGGCATATTTTCTTAATGTATAATCACATACATATAAGTTATTATTCTTTAGAAATTCTAATAATTTAGTTATTTCTTCAGGTTTTAATGATATTTCTTTATTATTGAAACTAAATCTAGTATTCTTAAAGAATTCAAATGGTTCTGTTCTTTGTTTAGTTGCGTTATATATATTACGAAGACTATTAATCTTATTTAAATCAGTATAATCAAATCCATCTTTTTTTGCAAAACTATATAATTCATCTATAGAATATTTAGAAACCATTTTATATCTTTCTATTAATAAATCTCCATTTATTAAATCTCTGACATTTTTTGTTAACATATGATAGTTAGTATTAAGTTTTTGATTATCTTCTTTCGATAATCCTCTTCTATTTCTTCCATAGATATTATAACCTTCTGGATTATATCTTGTACCTGTATCTTTATGAATTTCATTCACATCAAAACCTTCTTGGTCATATTTAGTTCCAGTATATTTATTAATATCATTATTATCAAAACCACGTACATCATAAATTGTTTTTGTTATACAATTTATTTTAATATTCTTATCTCTATTAAATCCTCTAATATTATAATCGTCTTTGTTATAACCATCTTTGTTGTATCCTTCTTTATTATAACCTTCATAATTATAACCTTCTGGATTATATTTTGTACCAGTTTCTTTATTTATTCTATTTCTATCAAAGTTATTTTTATCATAACCTTCTCTGTTATAACCTTCTAAATCGTATTCAGTATTAGTAATAATATTAATTTTTTTATTCTTATCTTTACTAAAACCACTTCTATTGTATCCTTCTAAATTGTATTTAGTTCCTGTTAACTTATTAATATTATTCCTATCCCAGTTTTCTGCATTATATCCATCAAAGTCATAACCTTCTGGATCATATTTTGTTTTTGTTATTTTATGAATTCTATCCTTATTAAATCCTTCAATATTATATCCATCAATACCATATCCTTCTGGATTAAATGCAGTTTTAGTTACTTTATGTATTACTCCATCACATGGATTACTAAAACCTTCTTGATTATAACCTTCTAAGTCATAACCTTCTGGATCGTATAAAGTTCCAGTACAAACATTTATACCATTTTCATAAAAACGTCTTCCTAATTGATGTGCATAAACATCACATGATTTTTTATATCTTTCCATTTCTTTTTTTTGATCTAATTGTTCTGTAATTATTGTATACGTATTTGATCTCATTATTTCTCACCTCGTCAATCCCTTTTTTTGACGCCTAATATTATATCTAAAACTTTTAAAATGTCAAATTTTTGATAATGATTTGTTAGATGTTATTTCTATTTATTGTTTAATATATAAAACTAAATCTAAAAATCCTATAAAAAAAAAATAAGTTTTAAAACTTATTTTTCATTATTATCTTTATTACTTCCAAAGTCTTTAGCTATATCTTTTTGTAAAACATATCTAGCTTCAGTACCAGTTTTAACTGAAGGATCAATTTTTCTTGCTCTTTCAATAACAGATTTTTCCTGTCTTACTATATAAATTATCATAAATACAAAAAATAATGCAAAAAGAACACCACCAATTATAGGAAATAGATAATCACCCATTATTAAAGCTCCTTTCTATAATAATTATATCATTATTACTATTTATAGTTAATTAATTATATACTTCTTTACATAATTTTCAACTTGTTTTAAAGCATCCATCGCTGATGTAGTTATTCCTCCAGAATACCCTGCACCTTCTCCAACTGGATAAATACCTTTTATATTACTTTCACCATTTTCATCTCTAAGAATTGTAATTGGAGAACTTGTTCTAGATTCTATTCCTAAAAGAATACCCTTATCAAAGCAATTAATTTGCTTCTTAAAATGAGGCATAGCTTCTTTGATTGAATCAGATATAAAATCAGGTAATAATTTATTTAAATCAGAAGATTTATAATTACCTTTGGTATTTATAAATTCAAAATTTTCAGTTTCTTTTTTGTTAACAAAATCCATATAACTTTGACACGGTATTAAACCATTACCTAGTTTATATGCTTTTTCTTCTAATTCTCTTTGAAACTTAACTCCATCAAATAATCCTTCACCATAATCATTTGGAGTTACTGATACAACTAATGCACTATTAGCTGTGCCAGAATCTCTTAAATAATTACTCATTCCATTAACTGCAAGTCTACCTTTTTCAGAAGATGCATTTACTACATATCCTCCTGGACACATACAAAATGAATAAACACCTCTACCACTAGAAGTATTATAAGTAAGTTTATAAGAAGCTGGTCCTAATTTATCAAAATAATCTTTATATAAACACTTATTAATATCTTCTTGCTTATGTTCTATTCTAACTCCCACCGCGAATGGTTTTGACTTCATATCTAGATTATGTCCACGTAACACTTCATAAGTATCTCTAGCACTATGACCTAATGCTAAGAATACTGATTCAGCTTCTATTTCTTCAGAATTATTAACTACTATTCCAGTTATTTTATTATCTTTAATAATTAAATCAGTTAATTTAGTGTTATATCTAAATTCACCGCCCATATCAATTATTTTATTTCTTAGATTAATAACTACCTCTCTAAGTTTATCTGTTCCAATATGAGGTTTATATGAGTACATTATTTCTTCTGGTGCACCGCATTCTACAAATATTTCAAATACTTTTTTCATTCTAAAACATTTATCTTTAACTAAAGTATTTAATTTACCATCAGAAAAAGTACCTGCGCCTCCTTCACCAAATTGTACATTTGATTCGGTATTTAGATTATTATCTTCCCAAAATTTTTCTACTGTTTTAACTCTATCTTCTATTTTTTCTCCTCTTTCAATAAGTAATGGTTTATATCCATATTTAGAAAGCATATATCCTAGGAATAAACCTGATGGACCTGTCCCTACAATTATAGGTCTATGTGCTACGGGAATAGTTCCTGTTATTTCTAAATTGTAGTCTTCTCTTGGTGTTTTAATTATATGTTTATTTCTTTTTAATACTTGTTCTTCGTTATTAATAGATACATCAAAAGTATAAACAAACTTTATGTCTTTTCTAGCATCTATAGATTTTTTTACTATTTTATAATCTATTACTTTTTCTTTTAATTCTTTTTCTAATTTTTTTATAATAGTTTCTTTATTATCACTTAAAACATCTATCTTTATACTATTTATTCTTATCATATATTTGACCCCGCGATATAACCAGTAATGAATGCAATAGTTAGGTTATACCCTCCACAATCTCCATCTAAATCTAGTACTTCACCTGTTACATATAGATTATCTACTAATTTAGATTCCATTGTTTTAGGATTTATTTCAGAAAGATCAAGACCACCTGCAGTAACTTGTGAATTATCAAAAGATTTAGTACCAGTTATATTTACTTTGTAATTAAATAGATTATTAATTATATCTTCTTTTTGTTTGTTAGAGATAGTGTTCCAATGATCATCATTTGAAATATTAGATAATTTTAATAATACTTTTATTAATTTATAATTAAGTATTCCTTCTAATCTTTCAAATATAGTATTATTTGATTCCATAAATAAAGTAAAACTTTTTATATCTAGTGGCATAAAATTAACTAATATATATTTGTTATCTATACCTTCTCTTAAATAAGAACTTATATTAAATGTACATATTCCACTTATACCATAATCAGTAAATTGTAATTCTCCTAATTCCTCTTTAATTTTTTTATCTTTATCAAACAAACTAAGTAATGCTTCTGATCTAATTCCTGATAATTCTTTTAAATACTTATTGTCTGATGTTATTTGAACAAGACTTGGACTTAATTTAGTAATCTTATGTCCAAATGATTTTAATAGATCATATCCTATTCCATCTGATCCTGTTTTAGGATATGCTTTACCACCAGTAGAAATTATTATTTTATCAAATTCTAATTCATCATTTACTATAAATTTATTATCTTTCTTTTCTACTGTTTTTACTAAGTAATCTGTTTTAATATTAACTTTTAATTCATTTAATTTAGATACTAATAAATCTTTTACAGAAGTAGCTTGATTAGAATATGGATAATAATAACCATTTTTTACTTTTGGAAATAAACCTAAATTAATAAAAAAGTTATCTAATTCTTCTATATTATCCATTGTTATTATATCTTCAATTAATTCATTGTTATAAGAATGAAATTTATCTAAAGACATAACACTATTAAAATAATTACATCTACCATTACCTGTTAATAATAATTTTTTTAATAGATCACTATTTCTTTCTAATATAGTTACTTCATTATTTTTAGAAGCATAAATAGCAGAGATAACACCACTATAGCCTCCACCAATTATTCCTATTTTAGACATAAAATTACCCCATTTCTACTTAAATATTATAACATAAAAAAGAAGAATTATCTTCTTCTTCTTCCACTAAAAATATAAACTAATCTTAATATTTGTAATATACTTGCAAATAAACCTGCAACATATGTAAAGGCTGCTGCTCTAAGCATTGATTTAGTTCCTCTTTGTTCTGATTTATCTACTAATCCCATTTCTAATATAACTTTATTTGCTCTTCTTGAAGCATTAAATTCACAAGGAAGTGTTACTAATTGAAATACTATCGCAAATGATATTAATATAATACCTATCCAAAATAAATTAGTTAATGATGCAAATAAACTTATAGCTATTGCAATATATCCTAAAGTATTTCCTATATTAACTATTGGTACTATTGTATTTCTTATTTTAATAGGAACGTATCCATACTTATATTGAAGAGCATGCCCACATTCATGTGCTGCGACAGCAGTACTTGCAATACTAGTACCATTATATATATCAGTAGATAAATTAACTGATCTATCACTATTATTATAGTGATCTGTTAAATTACCAGATACTTCTTTTACAACAATATCATCTAGATCATATTTCTTTAATATCTTTTCTGCTACTTCTTTACCAGTTAAATTACTATCTACAGCAACTTTTTTATAATGACCATACTTAATAGTTAATATTAATTGAGCAAGTCCTGTTATTGCTACTGCAACTAAAATTAAAATTACATCCATATTATTTTAGTTCCTTCCCTAGTATCTTTTATTTGAACTCCTAAGTCTTCTATTTGTTTTCTTATTTCATCTGCTTTTTCATAGTTCTTTTCTTCTTTATATTTATTTCTTTCTTCAATTAATTTATTAACTTTTTCTTCTAATTCTTTATCTATATCTACTTTTAATAAATCAAGAGATAATACTTTATCAAACATAGAAACTAATTCTAATTTAGATTTACCTGTTAAACTATCATCTTTTAATACATCATATAAAACTGTTATTGCATTTGCTGTATTTAAATTATTAGATAATTCTTCTTTAAACTTATCATCGTATTCTTTAATCTTATCTTCTTGTAGTTCTCCGTTATCTTCAATAGATTGAATTCTTGTTTTAAGTTTTTTTAATATTTCTTCATTTTGTTCAAGAATTTCCATGGTAAATAATAATTGTTTTTTATAATGAGAATTTAAACACATTAATCTATATGCTAACGGATCATGGCCTTCTTTTTTTAGATTAGTAGCAGTTAAAGTAGCACCTTTAGATTTACTCATTTTTCCAGTTTCATCAATTAAATGTTCAACATGTACCCAATAATGGCACCATTTATGTCCTAAATAACTTTCACTTTGTGCAATTTCATTAGTATGGTGTGGAAATATATTATCTACTCCACCAAAGTGTATATCTAAATATTCTCCTAAGTATTTAATTGAAATACCTGTACATTCTATATGCCATCCTGGATAACCTTTACCCCATGGTGAATCCCATTGAAGTTCATGGTTTTCAAATTTAGATGTTGTAAACCATAACACAAAATCATTTTGATTACGTTTATTATCATCTCTTTCTACACCATCTCTTACTCCTACAACCATTTCATCTTCTTTATGATTTGTTAAAACATAATAATCATCTAATTTAGTTGTATCAAAATATACATTACCTCCAGATATATATGCATATCCATCATCTAGTAATTTAGTAATAATTTTTATATATTCATCTATATGAGCTGTTGCAGGTGAAACAATATCAGGCATTTTACAATTAAGAATATCCATTTCTTTAAAGAATTCTTCAGTATAGAATTTTGCTATTTCCATCGCAGTTTTATGTTCTTTTTTTACTGCTTTAAGCATTTTATCTTCACCAGAATCAGAATCAGAAGTTAAATGACCTACATCTGTTATATTCATGCATCTTGTAACATCATATCCTAAATATCTTAATGATTTTTCAAATATATCATGACTAACATAGGATCTCATATTTCCAATATGGGCATAACTATAAACTGTTGGTCCACATGTATACATCTTAACTTTACCTTCTTCATTAGGAATAAATTCTTCTATTTGTCTTGTTAAAGTATTATAAAATTTCATAATATCACCCTCATTTAAATATATTAAGATTATATCATAAAAAAGCATACAAGTATGCTTTTTATATAAAAATTTTATCTATTAATTTTTTATCTAATTCTTTTCTAATATTTCTATTTAGTTTTCTAACACCATATTCTTTTATATTACTATTATTTTTAATATCATTAATATCATCTATACTTAGATCAAGATTACATATATGTCTCTTATTATATTTTTCTAATTCACTATATATAAATCTATTAATATCAGAATCATTTAAAGGTTTAAATTCAATAATCTCATCTATTCTATTTAAGAATTCTTTAGAAAAATAATTACATAATTTAGTTTTATTATTAAAACCTACTGATTTACTAGTTACAATTGAGTTAGTAGTCATGATTATTATCACGTTATCAAATCTAATCTTATTACCCTTATTATCTATGCAATAACCTTCATCTAATATATTTAAGAAGAAATTAATAACTGCAGGATGAGCTTTATCTATTTCATCTAATATTAGAACAGAATATGGGTAATTTCTTATATCTTCTAATATAGATTCTTCCTCATATCCTACATAACCAGCGGGTGAACCTATTAATTTATTCATACTCTCTTTTAAAGTGAATTCGTTCATATCTATTTTTATTATTTTATTAGAAATATATGATGCATATTTTTTTGCTAAAAAAGTTTTTCCTGTACCTGTTGATCCACTAAATAGTAATGAATAACTTTTATTTGGTTCTTTAATACCTAATTTAATTTTTTTAGTTATTTCTATTAACTTATTAATTGCATCGTTTTGACCTATTACATATTTTTTTAATTTAGATTCTATTACTTTTATATTATCAAATAGTTCTGTTTCTTCTATTATGATCGGAATACCAGTTTTTTTACTTATAACTTCTTTTACATCTTCTATTGTCACCTTTTTTAATTTTTTCTTTTTTAATAATTCTAACTCTAATTTATCTTTTTCTTTTAATATATTTATTTCTTCATCTTTAATAGAACATGCTAAAGAATAGTCTTCTTTTTTAATAGCTTTATCTTTTCTTTTTTTTATATTATTTAATTCTTTATTTAACAAAATTATCTCTTTTTCTTCTTTTAATTCTCTTAAAGATACTTTTGACGCAACTTCATCTAGTATGTCAATAGATTTATCTGGTTCATATCTATCATATATATATTTTCCTGATAATCTAATTATTTCATCTATTATCTTATTTTCTATTATTACACCATGATAACTTTCATATATTTCTTTTATATTTAATAATATGTTTTTTAAATTCTTTTTATTTGGTTCTTCTACTAGTATTCTTTGAAATCTTCTATCCAGTGCTTTATCTTTTTCTATATATTTTTTATATTCTGAAATAGTAGTAGATCCAATTATTTTTACTTTTCCTCTTGCTAGAAATGGTTTTAGTATATTAGATGCATCTATTGCTCCTTCTGCTGATCCTGCTCCTACTAAAGTATGTATTTCATCTATAAATAGAATTATATCTTCATTAAGAGTTATTTCATTAGTTATTCTTTTTAATTTTTCTTCAAAGTCACCTCTATATTTAGTACCAGAAATCAAACTAGCCATATCTAAAGATATTATTCTTTTATTTTGTAAACTAGTTGGGACATCCATTTCTACTATTTTTCTTGCTAAATTTTCAACTATAGCAGTTTTACCTACACCAGCATTACCTATTAAAATTGGATTATTTTTTGTTCTTCTACTTAAGATTTCTATCAATCTTTTTATTTCATTATCTCTTCCTATAACAGGATCTATTTTATTATTTCTAGCTTCTCTATTTAAATCAATTCCTAATTCTTCTATTAACAACTTTTTATTACTTCTTTTTCTATTATTAAAACATACATCTTTATATATTCTATCTAAATCTATATTCATTCCCATTAGTAATCTATATGCTACTCCTTCTCCTTCATTTATTATCGATAAGAATAAATTAGTTAAAGTTATTTCTTCATTATTATCTTTAGAATCAATTACTACTCTTTCTAATACTCTTTTTAATAAAGGAGTATATAAAAACCATGTATTATTTTCTTTACCTATACCTACTATTTTAATTAGTTCTGTTTTAAATGATTTATACGTTAGACCATATCTTTTTAATTTGTTTGTTAGATCTCCTTTAATAGATAATATTCCAAGTAATAAATGTTCACTTCCTACAAAAGGATGATTTAAATTACTCATTTCTTCTTTAGCGCATGTTAATGCTTTTCTAGCATCTTCTGTAAACTTACCAAACATAGTATTCCTCCTTAATTAATACTATGATTGTTATGAGCATTTTAAGAAAAAATATTCAAAAAAAAATATTAACTATTTAGTTAATACTTTTAAAAAAGTTATATCTTTTTTCATATGTTTTAATTAATTCATTATTAAATGGAATATCTTTTTCATTAAATCTCTTTATCAATTCATCTAATTTATAATTAATAATATTTTGAATATCTTCTGAATATTTCATAATCTTTTTATGATAATCATATTCTGATTTATCTAACACTTTATAACTATTATCTGGAAATATTCTAAGATCTAAATCATAATCTATAAACTTAATAGTTTTATCTTCAATAAGTACTGGAGATGCTATATTACAGTAGTAATAAATTCCTTTTTTCTTTATTTGAGCGATTACATTATACCAGTTATTTTTAAAATAGAATAATATAGCAGTTTCTTTAGTACGCCAACTTTTACCAAATATTTTTGTTACTTTAGTATTTCTATTTCCAAATACATAATATTCATCTGTTTCATCTAGTAATGTTGCTTCATCCCAAGTCTTATATAATTTACCATTATGTTTATAACCGTGTATTGTATACTTTTCACCTTTCTTCATTTTTTACTTCCTCATTTCTTTATGTATTATACCCTATTTTTAAAATAAAAAAAAGGAAAATATATTTTCCTTAATAATTATTAATAACTACATAGTCATGCTTTTTTTGTTACTAACTTCTTCTATATTAGTTATATTACCATTATCATCATAATTTGTAGTTCTAACAACATTACCTAATTCATCAAATTCTTCATACTTAAGTAATGTTCCATCTTTTAATTCTGTTTTTCTTGCTAATAATCTTCCATTATCTCCAAGAACATCAGTTGTTGATTCATTTCTAGCACTTAATTCTAATTGCTTTAATAAAATCTTAATAAGCTCATTAGAATTTGCATTAATCTTAGTTAGTTTTTCTACTACTGTAGCTAAACCTAGACCACTTGCATCTTTTGCTAAATTTGAGAATTCTTCTAATTTTTCATTATTCAAAAGATAATCATATGCTAATTTTAATAATTCAAAATTTTCATTTATTGGATCCATTTGTCTAGCATCTCTCATATTTCTTACTTCTTTTTCTCTTTCTGCTTCTTCATGCATTTCTTTCATTTCTGTAGGTATCATTAAAACCACTCCTTTCTATCTTAATAATTCTAATGCCTTTTGAAATTGATTATCATTTTCTCTAGTTGAACTATTTTTGTATTCTTCACTTAATTCTACTTCTATATCTGGTTTAACCCCTGTTCCATTTATACTATTACCATTACTTGTTAACCATTCTTGAATTGTATATTTAATTAATGTTCCATTACTTAGATCTAATGTTTCTTGAACAGTACCTTTTCCATAAGTAGTAGTTCCAACCAATGTAGCCTTATATTGTTCTTGCATACCTGATGCCATAATTTCAGATGCTGAAGCACTATCTCCATCAACTAGAATTACTATTTTATAATTTCTTTTTGAATCATTAATAGAAGTATATTTTTTTATTCCTTCTCTTGTTTTCATTTGATAAATAACTGTATTAGTATCTAAAAATTCACTTAACATATTTGTAACAGTTGATAAATATCCACCAGAATTTCCTCTTAAATCTATTATTAGACTCTTCATATTTTGACTTTCTAATGTTCTTAATGCATTTTTGAATTGCTCTGATGTTCTCTCTCCAAATATACTAACAGATATATATCCTATATTACCATCTAACATTTCTGAACTTACTGATAATAAATTTACATTATCTTTTTGAACTTTGAATTCCATTTCTTTACCGTCTCTTCTAATTATAATAGACGCAGTATCTTTTTTCTCACTTCTTAAATTCTTTGCAATTTCAGAAGGAGTTTTTCCTTTAGTACTTTTTCCATCAATACTAACAAATACATCTCCTGATTTTAATCCTGCTTTTTCTGCTGGAGAATCATCAAAAACTTTATTAACCATTACTTCTTCTTCACTAATTTGTTTAATTTCTGCACCTATACCATAATAAGATCCAGATAATTCACTCTCAAATTCTTTTTTATTTTCTTTATCGAAGAACATAGAGTGTTCATCTTTTAATGATTTCATCATTCCGTCTATTGCACCATTTATTAATTGATCATCACTAACATCTTTATAATACTTTTCTGATAAAGTTTCATAAGTTTGTATTAATGGATCAAATTTCTTATCAATAGATACTGGTTTATTTTTATTAATTGTATTCTTAGGCATTAAAAAGTATGTTACACCAGTACCTAATAATAATCCTATTAATAAAAATAAGACACAAAAACTAATATGTTTAATACTAATATTATTGCTATCTTTCTTCATATTCTCACCAATACTATAATAACACAAAAAAAACTATTATAAAATAGTTTTTTATTTTTTAAATACATTTTTAATATCTTCTACACCTTCATAATACTCAGTAACTTTTTTATCACTAATCTTAATAAGTGTAGGATTCTTTATTCTTAAATCACTATAATCTGTTGGATTCTTATTGCTATCTTTTTCTACTATATATTTACCATTTAACTTACTAGATCCATCAACTACATATATAGGATCACTTCCTGAATATGCATTTTTCCATGAATTTAAAATATTTTTACTATCAGATACATCATATACTAATACATAATAATTAGATTCTTTTTGATCAAATATTTGACCTGCTAAAATAGTTTTATTATCTATTGTAACTTCAGTCTTCTTTTCATCTTTATCTTTATTAAAACTTAAAGTTTTAGTTACACAGAATCCAATAAATAAATATCCAGCGATAAAAGTAATTAGTAAAACTAATATAGTAAATACAAATCTACTTACTAAATTATCATCTTCTACTACTTTATCATTCTTTTTATTCTTTCTCATGTTTTTCAATACTTGTTTCCTATTCATACTACTCACCAAAGTAATTATAACATAAAAAAATAGAAAAAAATAGATTTTTAATCTATTTCATTACTGCAACTGGCGAAATACTCTCTGCAATTTGCATCATTTCTTCTGTAGTAAGACTATCTGATGATAAATAATATTCAATTCCATTAGATACAAAGTTAACTGAATTATTAGAAATTGCTCCTACTGTATCAGTTATAAATGTAGGTTCTCCCATAACAGGAATACTTTCTTCTTTTGAATTCATTGTTTCTTGAACAAGGATAAAAGGTGATTCACCTGCAAAAGTTAATATAACTCTTTCTCCATCCTCTTTAGAAACACTTTCTTCTCCTGATAGATATGTACCACTAGGTAAATACATTGGGTATATAGGATCCTCTATTTTACTCATGGTCTCTTCTGTTTCTTTTTTAGTATTCATATTTTCTTTTATATCAAAATAATTATCATTAAACTTTGCTTTTTTATCTATTTCATTAAATATTATTTTCATTTGTATATTATTATCTTCATCATATACTTCAACTCTTTTAAAATTTAAATTCTTGTCTAAATATATTTTTTCTTTAACAAAGTTCTTATTATTTGAATAAGCAATTTTAGTCTCAATAACATAATTATTATCTTTTTCTACTAGTTTAAATGACTTATCATTATTAATATCATTCATTAAAGACTCTAATAAATATATTTGAGAACTATTTTCAGGCCATTTACTTTGAAACTTATAACTTTTATTTAAAGAAGGATTTAAAACATATACTCCATCATCATTTTTAATAATTATTTGTTCATGATTATTAGATTTATTAATTAAACTTACTCTATATTTATCTTTATCATTTGATGTTTCTACTTTATATCTATATGTATTATCACCATTATAAATATCTAAATCACCTAGAATATGGTATCCTTTAATTGATTTAATTTCTTTGTTTAAATCTTTTTTTATTGAAGATTCATTATATTTTGTACAACCTGATAGTAATAAAATACTAGATAATACTACTAATAAAAATATTTTTTTCAATTTTTTCACCTCTTACACTAAATTATATTTAGAAAGAATTTTAAATATTCATGAATAATTTAAAAAAAATTGATTACCATAATAATATGTAAAGGAGGATTTATGAGAACATTAGAAATTATTGCCACTGCACTTATCATTATTGGTGCGATTAACTGGGGATTAATTGGACTATTTGATTTTAACTTAGTAGCATTAATCTTTGGTGGTGCAGAAAGTATGTTTACTAAAACAATATATATTCTAGTAGGATTATCTGGAATACTAGGAATAAAAGTATTAATGGAATTATTTGAATAAAAAGAAGTCAAATTAATATTTGACTTCTTTTAAATATAAACCTGCTCCTATTGCAGTTTTAGTTGTAACTTTTTCTTTAGATTTAAAATATTCATCTATTTTACCAGATTCTTGTTTTCCTAAACCTACACTAATTAAATAACCACACATAACTCTGACCATGTATTTTAAAAAACCATTACCAGTAAAACTAAATATAATATAATTATTATCTTGCTCTATACTAGCATCAAATATAGTTCTAACACAATTTTCTTTTTTATCTTGATTTGAACAAAATGCAGAAAAATCATGTTCTCCAATAAAACTCTTTATTTCTTTCTTCATAATATTTATATCTAACTCTTTACAAAGCTGACAAACATAATCTTTTTCAATTGGATTATATTCTCCTACATTAACTTTATAGATATATGTCTTTTCTTTTAACATATATCTAGGATGAAACTCATCACTCACTTCTTCTACATCAATTATATGAATATAATCATGTAATCTGCTATTCAATGCACTTTTTAATTTATATGGAGTAATATTAACACCTATATCACAAGAACCAACTTGTTTATATGCTGATACTCCTTTATCTGTTCTACCAGAAGAAGTAAACTTAGTATCTTTATTATTATTAATTTCTTTTAAAGCTTCTTCTATTTTACCTTGAATAGTATTATCTATTCCTTTTTGTTTTTGATAACCATTATATTTTGATCCATCATAACTAAAAGTAATTTTATATCTCATAAAATCATCTCATTTCCCTATACAAAGACTTGATAAGTTCATTAATAGAATCAACATTATCAATTCTTATATTATTCTCTTTCATTTTTCTTATAAAAGTAACTATATTAGGTATTCTAATATGTTTACTTTCTAATAATTCATAATTATCATATACTTCAAATTTATTACCATATGATATTACTTTTCCTTCATCTATAACAATAACATCATCTATAAACTCATAAATATCATCAATATTTGATGTTACTATAATAATAGTTTTATTAAAAAACTTTTTAAGTTTAATAAATAGTTTTAATATCTTTTCTCTTGTCTTACTATTAAAAGAATCAAGCATTTCATCTAATATTATAGTATCAGGATTATATAATAAAACTGATGCGATTAATACCTTAGAAAGTTCACTTTCACTTATTTCATATATATCTCTATTTAATAAGTCTTTATCTATCTCAAGCATCTTAATTATTTCATCTTTTCTGTTTTTTAATTCTCCTAATCGATAATTATATTTTCTAACATAATATTCTATTTGTTCTTCAACATTTGATACTTTTATTATATCTAAATTAATAACACCAACTTTTCTTTCTTGTTTAAAATATTTAACAAAAGTTGATTTTCCTGAACCACTATTACCTACAACACCAATAATTCTATTATTCTTTATAAATTCATTTACTTGCATAATTCACCTATTATCATATCCATATCATCTAAATCTTGATCTATAAGATCGTATAAATTTAATTTGTTTGATACTTCAATTTCCCATGGATAACTTAAATCTTCTTTATTTAAATCAACAGTATTTATTAATTCTTTATAGCTTCCATCAAAGAATATATTTTGATATTTAATTAATAATACTCTATCAAAATATTTTAATTCAGATATATTATTGGTTGCATCTAATATAGTTATTCTATTTTTCTTACAATAACTTGTTAAATAATTTAATAGTTCATTTCTTTTATCAATATCTAATTTAGAAAATGCATTATCTAAAACAATAATTTTAGGATTCTTAATAATTGCTTTTATAAGAGCGATTATTTGATTTTCAGCATAAGATAAATTTTGAACTGGCATCTTTTCTAAATATAATAAATCAAAGCTATCTAATAATTTTTTCACTTTATTTACATCATACACACTAACTTGTCTTCTATCTTGTAATATTTCTTCCATAACTGTTTTAGAAAAAAATTCATTATAAGAATTAATAATCGCTATTCTTTTAGATATTTCTTCAATATTAAATTTATTTACTTTTATATCATCAATTTTGATACTAGCATCAGTTATTATTTGTCCAGTTAGTATTTTTAGTAACGTAGTTTTTCCTACACCATTTTCTCCTATAATAGAAACAAAACTACCTTCTTCTATTTCAAGGTCAAGTTTATGAAATATTCTTTTACCTGATATATTATAATTAATATTTTTAGCTTTTATAATACTCATATACTTCACCTCTAAACAAGTTTATATTATACTTTATTATCAAAAAAAAAGAAATTACTTTTTAATAATTTCTTTAAATATTACTTTTTTGTTTTATTCTTATTCTTTCTTCAAACAATGGAGATAATTCACTTAATAAAACCTCATCATTTATATCAGTTAAAACTGTTTTACCATTTTTAACTTCTTGAAGAACTATTTTAATATCATTTTCATCTTCTACATTTAATACTAAATCATAAGTATCATATTTGTATAAAAGATCTTCTAATATAAAATATTGATTACCATTTCTTAAAGTAACTAATTCGTATTCTAATTTATCCATATTATTCACCCCTTAATCCTTTTAGATATGGAAATACATGTCCTTCCATAACATCTTTTGATTGATATATTTCAGAGATTACGTCTTTTCTAGATTCATGATCAACTACTTCATTATCATCATCTATTAGATTAAAAGTAGGCACTTCAGGTTCAAAATCAGGTTCTATCACTGGAGTATTTTTACTTTCTTCATCTAATAACATATCTCTTTCTATTTCTTCAGGAGTTCTAAAATCTAAATTAATTTCAGTATCTGGATCTATATCAACAGTAGGTTCCTCTTCTAAACCTATATCTACTAAAACTGTATTTAATTCTTCTTTTCTACTAATATATTCTTCATCAAGCGCTCTTTCTAATTTTTCTTTTTCTTCTTCTAACGCTTTTGTTAAAGTATCATTATCTTCACAAGCTTTAATAGCTTCTTCAATTGAAGAAATTTTAGAATTAAATTTATCAGAGATTTCTTTAAGTTGATCAATATAATTAACTTGTTTTCCTTGCTCATCTAATTTAATTTCTTCTATTCTAGCTTTTTCTGCATCTAAATCTTGTTCTCTTTTAGCAAATTCATTAAACGCATCTTCTTTTTCTTTAGCAAGCATTTCTTGGAACTCTGCTAATCTATCATCGAAACTCTTTTCGCTAGCTTCTTTTTCAGCTTCTAAACTTTCTTTTTTCTCATCTAAAGTAGTTAAAACTTTTTCTATTTCTTCAAAAGTACTTTCATCTTTTTCTAAATATTTTTGTAATTCTTCTGGAATACTACTTGCAGTATTTTCTAGTACTTCTTCAGTTTCTTCGTTAATTATCTTTTCTTCCATGACAAAGACACCTCTCTTTATTCTTTTATATACTTAAGTATATCAATTTTATATATTTATGTCAATGAAATTCATCTATTTATCTTTTCTTTTTTGAAATCCATAACAAATCTTTAATGCTAATTTAACTGGTAAAAAGGTAATAAATAATTTAGAAAACTTAATACTGAATCCTGGCACAATTAATAATTTCTTCTTAAATAATTTATCTACTGCATATTTACCCACATATTCGCTTTTTAAAGTACTAACAGTAAAATCTACATTTGCTTTTTCTTGGAATTTGGTATAAACAGGGCCAGGGGTTAAACAAGATATTACAACATTACTTTTTTCTCTTCTAAGCTCTTCATATATAGCAGTTGTTAATTTATAAACATAACTCTTAGAAGCATAATATGTACTCATTAAAGGACCATATGCATATGCTGCTGCAGAAGCATTATTAAGAATATAACCCTTGTTCTTATCTTTCATATCTTTTAAAAATAACTTAGTTAAAACATGCATGGCCTTAACATTAACATCAATCATTTTAAGTTCTTTATTAAGATCTGCTTCATAAAATGGACCAAATAAACCAAAACCAGCATTATTTATAAATACATCTACATCTTTAACTTGATCATGTAACTTATAACAATTATCTATATTACTTAAATCCATATTTATTACTTCAACTTTATTCTTAAATTCATTAGTATCAACAGTACTCTTTTCACTTACTAATACTAAATCATAACCTCTTTTATCTAATTCTCTAGCAATATCTAAACCTATACCACTAGTTCCACCTGTAACTAGAGCCTTCATATAATCACCTCTATTATAAGTATATCACAAATTATAATCTAAAGAATATTATATTATAGTGAGGAGTTAAATATGATTAATAAAATACTAAGTCTTAATCCAATTGTTCAAGCCTTAATCGCCGGTCTATTTACATATAGCATAACTTTATTAGGAGCAGCTTTAGTCTTATTCATGAAAAAAATAAATAAAACATTTATGGATGGAATGTTAGGCTTTTCAGCGGGAATCATGATCGCAGCATCTTTCTTCTCTTTAATACTTCCATCTATTAATATGGCAAATGAATTAAATCTTAATTCTTCTTTAATAGTATTAATTGGATTTATATCAGGTGGGTTACTTCTATTTATAGGGGATAAAATATATAATCATTTTAATAATGATAAAAGTAAAAAAAGATGTACTATGTTAATTACTTCCATTACTCTTCATAATATACCTGAAGGTATGGCTGTAGGAGTTGCATTTGGATCAGTTCTATATGGAAGTTCTACCCTTATTGCAGCATGGATAATCGCTCTTGGAATAGGTATTCAAAACTTTCCAGAAGGATCTGCAATAAGTATACCTTTAAGAAGAGAAGGACTATCTAGAAAAAAAGCATTCTTTTTTGGACAATTAAGTGGCATTGTAGAGCCTATATCTGCCCTTTTAGGAGCACTATTAGTTATGAAGATACAAATTCTATTACCTATACTCTTAGCATTTGCTGCAGGTGCTATGATATATGTAGTAACAGAAGAATTAATACCAGAAAGTCAAACTAATAAAAGAAAAGATATAATGGCATTATTTACTATATTAGGATTTTCACTAATGATGTTCTTAGATATATCTCTAGGATAAAAATACAGTAGATTACTCTACTGTATTTTTTATAAAGATTTATTTGAATTTTTAACATCATAAAATGGATAGTCAAATTCATTAACTGTATCAATAATACTTTGTTCAACTAATGGTTTATCTGACATTTTTTCAATTGATCTCGTAAGATTTGCATTTTTTTCTGTCAAATCTAACGTTCTTTCTCTTCCTTGACATATATTCACTATTACATTAAAACCTGCACTACTAGGATTAGTTGATTCAGCGTCGTACGCAAAAGGACTAATGTTACCATATATTGGAGCAGCATCTGAATTGACCACTTCATTTTTTGCTATAGATAAATATCCATGGGCTAAAGCATTATAAATATTTTTAGAAACTAAATCTAAATAATCATCGGTATTTTTGTTTCTTCTATTCCAATGTTTTTCATGCTCAGGAGTTTCACTAATTATTTTATCCATTTCTTCTTTTAAGAAACTTGGAAAACTTTTATCATTTACTGTTAAATAATTTAATTGATCTTCAGGCAATAAATCTCTATATGCAGCTACAATACCTAATAAACGAGCTTTTAATATGTTTTTTTGTTTTCTTCTTTTTGAAGTTCTTTCTTCTCTTTCATCCATTTCGTAAATAGTTAATTTTACATTATAATTAGTATTATCTATTATCTCTTGTTCTCTTTCTTTTAATATTTTAACTTGTTCTTTAATGTCATCTAATTCATTTATTATTATTTTATCTCTTGCAATAGCTTCATCAGGAATACTAGTATCTCTTAAAGTAGGTTCTTTTTCTTTAAAGATTCTAATAGTTTCTAAAGCTTGTCTTTTTGATTCTGCAACTTCCTTTTTTTCTTGATTAAAGTTTGATACTTCTTTATTTAATTTGTCTTGTTTTTCATTTAATTCAACTTGTCTTCTATCTAATTCAGCTTCTTTTTCAGATAATTTATTTAAATATAAATTCATTGATTCTATAATTTGGTTAAATTGTTTTGAAGATAGTCTATTAAAAACACTTTGATTTTGATAAGACTCTACTTCTTTTTTTATATTTTCTAAATCTGCCATAATTATTCGCCTCCTTCTTTATCTTCTTCTGTTTCTTCATCATCTAAAGATTCTATTTCTTTTAAAGTTTCTTCTATAGCTTTGATAACTTCATTCTTATTATTGTCCATAATAGACCTCCTAATTTCTTACTATAGTAAAATTCTACCCTCCATCGGGCACTTTTGTCAAGTAAAGAAAAGAAAAAAATTGGTTTTTACACCAACTTTACTCTACTGTATTTTTTATTGATTTAAAGAAATTTTTAATAACTTCATTTTTATTAAATTCATCAAATAAGACTGTATCTTTATTATATTTAATAGTTTCTATTGAAGTAAATAAATCTACTGTCTTATTCTCTTTCATATCTTCTTTTAATGTAATAACTACATAAAGATCATCACCATAATTACTATAAATATAAGCATCATATTCACCAAACTTATATTCTTTATAGTATTTTTGATTCTTTTTTCTATTATCTTTAACGTTTCTTGCAGTTACATCTGTTGTTTCAGTATAATACATATCAAACTCTAAATTTTCTTTTTCATTTTTAAATTCTATTTCAGAAAATTTACCACCTTTTTTCTTTGTAACTTCTCCAAAACCATCTTCTTTATTATATTCAAATGTTGTTTTATATTTTAAAGTATTATCGCTTAATGAAATAGTTTCTTTTGGTACTTTACCGCATCCTGTTACTAAGAATAACCCCATCAATAATACTGATATAAATAATAATTTCTTTTTCATAATAGCCTCCTATTAAAATTATAACATAAAAAAACGCTTAGCGTTATACTAATTCTAGTATAACAACTAAAGCGTCGTCTCCTCTTCTGTTTTCTTTTTTAATAATTCTAGTGTATCCACCATTTCTATCTTTATAACGAGGAGCTAAATCATCAAATATTTTCTTAACAACATCACTGTCATTATGTAAGAATGCATATGCTTTTCTTCTTGAAACTAAATCACCTTTTTTACCATATGTAATCATCTTATCTACAAATTTTCTTGTTTCTTTTGCTCTGTCTTCTGTAGTTTCGATTCTTTCGTTCATGATAACGGCTTTAGTTAAATTAGCAAGCATACTTCTTCTATGTTTTGAATCTCTTCCTAATTTTCTATATGCCATATTTTCCTCCTATATTAATCATCATTCTTGAAAGATAGTCCCATAGCTTTAACTTTATCTAGAACTTCTTTTAATGATTTCTTTCCTAAGTTTCTGATTTTCATCATATCGCTTTCTTTTCTGTTAACAAGGTCTTGCATAGTATTAATACCAGATCTCTTTAAGCAGTTATATGCTCTTACTGAGAATTCCATATCATCAATAGAAGTTTCTAAAGCTTTAACTTTTGGATCTTCTTCTTTTTCAGCCATAATTCCAGAAATATCTGCGATTTCATTTAAATCTGCTAAGATATTTAAATGTTCAATTAATATTCTACTTGCTAAAGCAATTGCTTCTTCAGCTTTCATAGAACCATTAGTCCAAATTTCAACAACTAATTTATCATAGTTAGTTGATTGACCAACTCTTGCTTCTTCAACTTCATAATTTACTCTTTCAATTGGAGAATAAATTGAATCAATAGCAATTGTTCCTACTTTAGCTTTCTTTAATAATTTCTTGTTAGCTTCTGCTCTTACATATCCTCTTCCGTTAGAAACAGTCATTTCCATGTTTAATTTGCCACCTTTAACGATAGTACAAATTTCTTGGTCTTTATTGATTATTTCTACGTCTGCTGGACAATCAATATCAGCAGCAGTAACTACACCTTCTTTATCAACATTTAATGTTAATACTTGTTCTTCTTCAGAATGGTTTTTAATAACAATTCCTTTTAAGTTTAATACAATAGCTGTAACATCTTCATAAATACCAGTTATTGTTTGGAATTCATGATCAACTCCATCAATATTAATTGAAGTGATTGCACTTCCTGGTAAACTAGAAAGCATTACTCTTCTTAATGCATTTCCTAAAGTTAAACCAAACCCTTTTTCTAGTGGTTCAAG
>Ga0129307_1000427_pt1 | contig 65493 bp, 53 predicted proteins | sample P1105metagenome_FD_94437 | JGI IMG/M metagenome (GOLD analysis project Ga0129307, IMG submission 94437) | Capybara group fecal microbial communities from Wisconsin, USA - P1105 metagenome | ecosystem: Host-associated > Mammals > Digestive system > Large intestine > Fecal | place: USA: Wisconsin... | reverse complement strand
TGAGCTTTTGCATCTGCTACTGCTTGTTCGAAATTGTTATTTGTCATTGTCAACACCTCCATACCGTGTTGACTAATTGTACCACATTTCTCTATCTAATACCACATTTTTGTAGCTACGCCCACATTGTGCAGATACTATTGACAAAATTTGTGCATATTGCTACAATTCGAGGGTGGGTGGTTTAAAAGAAACCAGATTATCAATCCTGCCACCAAAGAAGGAATCATATGACGAAGCAGGCACGCATGCTGATGGAGCTTGACAGGGAAACCGAATGGCTGATCTGCCATACAGACCCTGTGAGCGGCGCGCCGATGCGCCCGGATCTGTATACCGATACGCGTTATACCGGTTTTTCCTTAGCCCGGATGCTCACCGCGTATGTCCATCCGCTGAGCCGGTACTACAGCACCCCAGCACTGCTCGGTGCCATAACCGATGCACTGAATTACCTGGAGAAAAACAAGCGGCCTTCCGGACTCTTCGATCTTTCCTCCTGCAATTTTGATTCCGCACCTGATACGGCATTTACGATCAATGCCATGATGGACGCAGTTGTCCTGCTGAAGACTGCCGATGTCCCCGGTCGGGACGGGCTGCTCGAAAAACTCCTCCGTTTGATTGAAAGTGCCTGTGATGGCATTTGTGCAGGAGGCTTTCATACACCCAACCATCGCTGGGCCATCTCAGCCGCACTGAAAACTGCCGCGCTGATGACCGGAAGACAGGACTTTTCCGACCGGGCGGATATCTACCTCCGGGAAGGACTGGATATTTCAAAGGACGGCGAATTTGCGGAACGTTCTACCGGAACATACAACGGGGTCAATGACGATCAGATGATCCGCCTCTACCTCGCAACCGGAGACCGTCTGTATCTGGAAGCCGCCAGAAGCAATCTGGAAATGATGCTTTCCTATTTCGATCCGGACGGTTCCGTCTTCACCTTCAATTCCACCCGCCAGGACTACGGCCAGAAAGTCTGGCCGGCCGGCTATTACATCCTCTACCTTCTGGTGGGATATCTGATGCATGACCCGGGATTTGCCGCATACAGTGAATCCATGTGGGAGATGAGTACTGCGCACGGAAGCATTCCCGGCGGTCTTGTCTGGCTGATGCGCTTTCCGGACCTGGAAACCTATGGCGAGCAGGTCCAGCCGGATCCTGCCCCGCTTGCCCGGTATAGCCGGATCTTCCCCGGCTCCGGCATCGGCAGATGGAAACGGGGCTGCTTCTCCGTGACGGTCCTGGCCAATAAGCCCAACTTTCTGTATGTGCAGAATGACACGCTGAATCTCTGTGTCTCCCTCTACGGCAATGTCTGCGACAAGAGAAATTTCACCGCACAGTCCATAGAGCCCACAGACGACGGATGCCGTCTTGCTTGCCGCATGGACAGCTGGTATTACCTTCCCTTTGACGGCGACGGTCCGGACACCTCAGACTGGTGGCAGATGGACAATGCATCCACCCGCCGCAGACAGATCCGCGCTTCCCTCAACATGACTGTACAGATTCATGTTGAAGAGGACGCTGTCAGGCTTTCCCTCTCCGCTGAAGGTCTGGACCGGGTGCCGCTTCGTCTTGAACTCGGTTTCACGCCCGGCACGCTGCGCGGGGATCAGTTCCTGATGGAAGCCCGCCCCGGCGGTGAAATGACGGTCTCCGGCGGAGCCATTGAGCTCTCGTCTCCTTCCGGCCGCTGCCTCACTGTCTCACCCTGCTTTGCCTCTCACCATGTGCTCGGACGCATGGGCGGTGCCTTTCCAAAGGCTGAGGATCGGTTCACAGTCTATCTGACCTGCACATCCCCCTGCACGCGGGAGATCACGATCGGAACCAGGCCGCTTTTCCCCTCAACCCTTTCCTGACCCATTCTTTCCTGTTGTACCCTGCAGACGCATGTCTGTTTAGAGTAAAACCCAATAATAGACAAAAGGAGCGATGGCGCGTATGACCACCAAGAAACCATCTGAGATCCGGCCCGACCGCAAAGGCTGGTTTAAGCCCTACATTGCGGGCACATGGCAGCTGTATCTTATGATGCTCATCCCGATTATCTATATCATCTGCTTCAAGTATAAGCCGATGCTGGGTATCGTCATGGCCTTCAAAAAGTATACCCCCTTCGGCGGAAGATCCATGTGGGAGATGGACTGGGTCGGTTTTCAGTGGTTCCAGGAAGCCTTCCGTGATTCCCTGTTCTGGAAGTCTCTGGGCAATACTCTGCTCCTGAACCTGGGTGACCTGCTCTTCGGTTTCCCCTTCCCGATTATTCTCGCGATCTTCCTCAATGAGCTTCGCTCCAATAAGGTGAGAAAGACCACGCAGCTCTCTCTGTACCTGCCGAACTTCCTCTCCTGGGTTATCATTTCCGGTATCACTTCCCAGATCTTCGCGGCAAGCGGTCTGGTCAACAACATCGTGACCGCCCTGGGCGGCTCCGCGGTTCCGTTCCTTTCCAACACCATCTGGTGGCGTTTTGTGTACTGGATCATGGGTATCTGGCAGAGCGCCGGCTATTCCCTGATCATCTATCTCGCCGCCCTCATGTCCAATGATCCCTCCCTCTCCGAAGCTGCCTACATTGACGGCGCAACGAGAATGCAGCGGATCTGGCACGTCACCGTCCCGCAGATCATGCCCACCATTTCCACCCTGCTCATCATGCAGGTCGGCAAGGTGGTCTCCATTTCCTTCGACCGTCCGTTCATGATGCGCAACGCTCTGGTCACCGATGCGGCCCAGGTTATCTCCACCTTTGTGTATGACAAGGGCCTCAAGGGCGGCCGCTTCGACTATGCTGCAGCTGTTGGTCTCTTCCAGTCCATCGTCGGTATCGTGCTGATCCTGATTGCCAACAATGCATCCAAGAAAATGGGACAGGAGGGAATTATCTGATGAGTAACGTTGCAGCGAAAAAAGTCATGGACAACACCTCCGGCAGCGGCGTTTACAATGCCGCCGAAAAACGGTATCAGGTTCTTTGGTCCATTTTCTTCATCATTGTCTCCATCATTGCCATTATCCCGATTCTCCGCGTCATTTCCATTTCCCTTTCCTCCAAGGATGCCATCCTGAAGGGACAGGTCTTTGTCTGGCCGGTCGGACTGAACACCGACGCCTACACCAAGGCACTGAAAACCGGCAACTTCATGGGCACCATGGGATATTCCGTCATGCTCATGATTGCAGCTGCTGCCATCAATATGGTCATGACCATCCTGATGGCTTTCCCGCTTGCTCGCCGCAATCTGCGCCTGGGCAGTGCCATCATGACCTTCTGCGTACTGACCATGTACCTCAATCCCGGCACCATCCCCACCTTCCTCAACGTCCGTGACTTCGGCCTGATCAACACGGTGTGGGCTCTCCTCATTCCCGGTGCCATGAGTGTATACAACATGATCATCATGCGCACCGCCTTCCGTGCCATTGATGAGTCGCTGTATGAAGCCGCCCGCATCGAGGGCTGCAGCGAGTTCCGCATCATGTGGCAGATCGCCGTTCCCCTGACGGTTCCCACCATTGCGACCCTTGCTCTGTTCTACGCAGTCAGCCGCTGGAACGGCATTGAGGACCAGATCTACTACATCAATGCTTCCAGACTGTACACCGTGCAGATGACCCTCAAGCAGATGATTGAGTCCATCGCCATCTCTGCCGAGGAAGGTTCCACCACCCAGATGACGCCTGAAAACGTCAAGGCAGCCAGCATTACGCTCTCCATGCTGCCCATGCTCATTGTCTATCCCTTCGTCCAGCGTTTCTTCACCCAGGGCATCATGCTCGGCGCTGTGAAGGGCTGATCTGTCGGAATTATGCCCCTTGGGGCTGATTCATAAAAACATAAGGAGGAAGCTTCTATGAAAAAGTTCCTGTCCGTACTGCTTATCGCGGCGCTTGCCATGACCATGTTCAGCATCCCCGCTATGGCAGAAACCACCACTCTGAAGGTCATGCTGTGGGACCGCGGCGACGCTCCTGCCGGCGGCACCGTTGAAAACAGCAAGATGACAACCTACATCAATGAACAGATCGCTGATCTGGGCATTCAGGTTGAATTCGTGTCCACCCCCCGCTCCGGTTCCGACGACAAGCTCGTGACCTGGATGGGCGGCAGCTCTGCTCCGGACATCATCTTCAGCTATGGACAGTCCACCTTCCTTAACTTCGCTACCCAGGGCGGTTTGGTTGACCTCGCTCCCTCCATCGCGAAGCTCGGTCCCGACAACAACATCGAAAAGTATGTCGGCGATGTCATGAACATGGGCAACATCGATGGCAAGCAGTATGCTCTGCTTTCCAAGCGCGGCGCTGCCAATCCCCGTCACACCGCTTACATCCGCAAGGACTGGCTCGACGAGCTCGGACTGAAGATGCCCACCACCAAGGAAGAACTGATTGACACCCTGTACAAGTTCAAGGAAGCCAAGCCCGACTGCATCCCGTGGGCAATGAACGGCCGTACCGACACGGAAAAGACCTATCTGAACTTTGTCGGCTCCTATGTTGATTTCGCTGATGAAAAAGATCAATTCACCTATTCCGAAGGCTACATCGTCATGCATGACGGTGCTCTCGAAGGCATCAAGACCCTGAACAAGCTGTACAATGACGGCATCATTGGTCAGGACTTCGCCACCGACACCACTGAAGACCTCTTCAAGGCCGCTGTCTCTTCCGGCAAGGTTGGCTTCGTGCTCGACGACAACACCCGTATCTTCGACTACATGGAAGCTCTCAACTGCGAGAACGGCGCACAGGTCCGCACCACGTTCGTTCCTGTCACCTGCTTCACCAAGGCTGACGGCGAGATCCGCAATCCTTTCGAGTATGCCTACGGCATGTACATCATGGTTCCGTGGACCAGCGCCGACAAGGCTGATGCCGCCATGGTTTATCTCAACTGGCTGGCTGATCCCAAGAACGCTGAGAACGTTGCCTATGCTCCTGAGCACACTGTCGATGAAACCACCGGCGTGCCGGTTCCCTTCACCGGTGACGAGCTCTCCGCTATGGGCTACAAGACCACTCTGGACGACTTCAACATTCTGAACAAGCACTTCCTGTTCACCGAAACCCGCGAAGGTGTCATCGCCGGCTATCAGGGCAAGAACATTTTCGAAACCCATGAATGGTTCGCAAACCTCTATGATACCCTCCAGGTTGGTTTCTTCCGTTATCCCACCATGCCCATGGCTCCCGAAGCTGAAGCTCAGAAGGGCGACATCGTGAAGGCCGATATGATCACCTACGTGTATCGTCTGATCTCCTGCCCGACCGATCAGTTCGACTCTCTCGAAGCTGAACTCCGCGCCAACCTGGTCAACGCCGGCCTCAACGAAATCCTCGAAGCCCGCGCTGCCTACTATGATACCGCGAAGTAATTCACACTCCATCAGTTTCTGATCTGTGAATGAACGGGGCTGTGAAGCGAGGACTGGAAACAGTCCGAGCCTCACAGCCCTTTTCCTGTGCGTACCGAGCCCTGAAGATGCAAAAAGGCCATCTGCACGCCTCCCCTTCTGTGCAGCCCGGCGTAACCAGGAAATGTGCTTGCGGCAGCAAAAAGAGAAGCCGCCCGTTCAAAGCTGCTTCTCTTTTCTGCTTCTGTTCAGTTTTCCATAAGGTGCAATCTGCATTTCTTCTTTCATCCAAACAGGACACCGAAGAGCAGTCCGAGTGCGGCGGACACAACAATGGTTTTGGGAACGGACCATTTGAGGACGATCAGCAGGACCAGCGCAGCAGCGCCAATAATGAGCGCCTGCCAGGAAATACCCAGCAGCCATGTTCCTGCATAATTCACCATGCTCTGCTGAATAACCACCGCGGCAATCATGCCGATGCACACCGGCCGGATGCCGTAGAGCGCATGGCCCATCAGTTTGCTTTCCTTGAAGCGCTCCATGAAGATGGCGGCAATCAGGCAGAGGGACAGGGACGGAAGAAGTACACCGACACTCGCGGCTGCAGCACCCAGGATGCCGCCGGTCCGCATGCCGGCAAACGTCGCACAGTTCAGGCCAAGCGGACCCGGCGTCATTTCCGCGATGGCAACAATGTCCGCCACTTCCTGTGCCGTCATCCATCCGTGGGACAGCATCTCGTCGTTGATCAGAGGAATCATGGACATGCCGCCAAAGCTTGTAAAACCGATCATAACGAAGGAAAGAAACAATTCAAGATACAGCATGGCGTTCCTTTACCTCCATATATATCAGGCCTGCTGCAGCACCGATTACCACGATGAGCACATTGCTGATCCCTGTAAACAGGCACAGCACAAGTCCACCGAGGGCAATCAGGTAGCAGAACACGTCCTTCATCCCCGCTTTAAACAGCTTGACCATGGCGCTGATGATGATCGGCACCACCGCAGCGCGCACACCCATCATGGCATAGGAGACATAGGCATTGTCCTTGACCAGGCCATAGATAAATGTGACAGCAATCATAATGGCGAAAGGCGGAAGCACAATTCCCAGAAGCGCAAGCAGCGCACCGGGAATGCCGGCCACATGGTGGCCGAAGAGCACACTGGCATTGCCGATCATCAACCCTGGAATGGAACGTCCGACAGAGGTGAAATCCAGCAGTTCTTCATCGGTAATCCAGCGCTTTTTCTCAACATATTCTTTCTGAATCTGCGCCACGATACTCCAGCCACCGCCAAAGGTAAAGCATCCAAACTTCAGGAAGTTGATAAATACATCCGGCAGCCGGCTTCTTTGTTTCTGGTCCATAAGCCTCCTGTGGTCACGGATTATTCCAGTTCTGATTTTCCCCGGGCTTCCTCAAGATTACAGTTATAAATCCTGACCTTTTTAAATGGATATTTGTACGATCCATCCACCGTGCAGCGAAGAATGACTTCGCTCCCCTGCGGCACAAGCACAGGGACCTCCGGAAGCACTGTCGGGACAATCCCGTCAGGCAGTGTCTTCGTTTTTCCCTGATAAGCCGTGCGGATCCCGGCCTTGTACAGGAGGGCTTCCTTCACAGGCGGAAACGCAAGGTACACAGTGTCTGAGTTTTTCACATTCTGCCCCAGGCTGAGCGTGGTTTCCATGGCAAAGGAAATCATAGGATTATGTTTGAGATTGAGCCAGTTGAACCACTGGGTCATGATCATATCCGTGCTTCCGTCCGGGCCCGCAATGCACAGCACTGCGGCCTGCGGGGCGGAGCCATCCCAAACGCCTGGTTTACGCTGAGAACATCCATCATTTATACCTCAGTCAACCGGATGATTGTGATAGTAGTTGATCAGGCAGCCATCAGCGATGATCTGGCGTTCATCAGCCGTCAGTTCACCGAGGGATACCTGGAACGGTGTGACCTTGCCTTCCGGGTTCACTGCGTAAGCCGTGAATTCCGGCGTACCCTCGAGCACAGCCTTGCGCAGTCCGGGGATAAAGACCCAGTCGCCCAGAGCAAAGGCGGATTCATCCTTCACCAGCAGCGGTGCCATACCCCAGTTGATGCAGTTGGAGCGATAGCGCTTGGTCGCATATTCCCTGGCCAGGTTGGCGGAAGCACCGAGCACGCGCTGGCAGCTGGCTGCCTGTTCACGGGCAGAGCCGTCGCCGGGCTTGATGGCAAAGATGGTGCTGCCGATATCCGTGTTTTCAGGATCCACTTTCACGGTCTTTGCAAGCGCTTCATAGACCTTTTTCACTTCATCCGTGAGTCCCTTGCCCGCTCTGCGGTCGCGTTCAATGGCGCGGACAGCCTTGCTGCGGCCGACATACTCCGGATCCTTGCGGGAGAGTGCAAACTCGCTCAGGCGCTCAGGATTGGAGCGGTAGGAAGAGGTTTCACCGGACGGAATGAGTTCGTCTGTGGTCGTCACAGGGTCGGTAATATAGCTGCAGACCTTCACAAGCAGGTCGTCGGTCAGTGCAGGCTGTTCAGGCCAGTCCTTGATGTTCGGGCCAAACTTCAGTTCATAGTTCGGGTCAGCCTTGCCGAAACCGAAATAGACGCGCTTGTCGTACACACCCTTGTCAAAGACATAGGGATACTTGTTGTACTTCACATCCAGGTCGGTGGCAGGGGTCAGTTTGCCATGGTTGATGGCAGTGGCTGCAATGGAACGTGCGTCCATCAGGGCCACAGCGCTCATCTGGCCGTCGCCGGGCTTGCTGCCTTCACGGTTCGGGAAGTTGCGGGTGGTATGACGGATGGAGAATTCATTGTTTGCAGGCGTGTCACCGGCACCGAAGCAGGGACCGCAGAAGCATTCACGGATGATTGCACCGGCTTCCGCGATGTCATGCAGCGCGCCGTTCTTGAGCAGCTGCAGGTAGGCAGGCATGCTGCCGGGGTACACACTCATGGTGAACGCACCGTTGCCCGTGCTGTTGCCGCGCAGGATATCCGCCACGGCGCAGACATTGTCGAAGGTGCCGCCGGAGCAGCCGGCAACCAGGCCCTGTTCGACCCAGATACCGCCGTCATGTACCTTGCTGACCAGATCAATCTTGGCACCGACAATCTGCTTGTTTGCCTTCTCCTGGCACTCAAAGAGAATATCCTTCGGATTCTCCAGCAGTTCACGGATGGTGATGGTGTTGCTCGGATGCATGGGCAGTGCAATGGTGGACTCAATCGTGGAAAGATCAATGTACACGCAGCCGTCATAGTAGGCCACATCGGCAGGCTGCATCTTCTTGTATGCTTCCGGACGTCCATGGATTGCGAAGTATTCTTCCGTCGCCGCATCGGTCTCCCAGATCGAGGACCAGCAGGTGGTCTCAGTGGTCATGACGTCGATGCCGTTGCGGTATTCAATGGGGAGTTTGCTCACGCCGGGACCGACGAATTCCATGACCTTGTTCTTCACATAACCGTTGGCATAGACAGCGCCGCAGATCTGCAGTGCCACGTCCTGCGGTCCAATGCCGGGACGGGGTTCACCGTCGAGATAGATCAGGATGACGCCGGGACGGGCCACATCATAGGTGCGTCCAACCAGCTGCTTGGCCAGTTCGCCTCCGCCTTCACCCACTGAGAGTGTGCCCAGAGCGCCGTAACGGGTATGGCTGTCGCTTCCCAGAATCATTCTGCCGCAGCCGGCCATCATTTCACGGTTGAAGCTGTGAATGACCGCCATATTGGTCGGCACATACACGCCGCCGTACTTGTGGGCCGCGCTGAGGGCGAACATATGGTCGTCCTCGTTGATCGTGCCGCCCACAGCGCAAAGGCTGTTGTGGCAGTTGGTCAGAACATAGGGCATCGGGAACTCTTTCATGCCAGAAGCACGGGCCGTCTGGATAATGCCCACATAGGTAATGTCATGGCTGGTCAGGCTGTCAAAACGCATCTGCAGGTGATCCATATCACCGCTCTTGTTATGTGCCTTCAGAACGCCATAGGCAATGGTACCCTGGGCAGCTTCTGCCTGGCTGACGGGATGGCCTGCCTTAAGGGCAGCTTCATTCGCGTCGGTCACCAGATCTCTTCCGTTGAGAAGATACACACCGGAATCATACAGTTTCAGCATACAGATTTCCTCCCTTTATTCACAGCCCTGTCAGGCCTGTTCATGAAGCCATCGATCTGCCAGGAGCGTTGCAGCCAGCAGATCAGCACACCCTCCAGGGGACAGATTGTCCCGGATGTACTGCCGGTTTAACATGTTCATGATCTCCGTGAGCGACATTTCTGACACTTCGCTTTCCAGCACCTGGAGCCACTGTCCTGCCTGTTCGCGGGAAGACAGCGCTGCCTTCTCCCCGCCCCTGGCAATCATATTGGTATCCCGCACTTCTGCGAGAAGATGCAGAAGTACATTCAGGCATTGATCGTTCAGCGAAAGCCCCTGTTCCCTGGCCTTCTGCAGAACGGGAATGCCGATCTTCCGCACAGACGGCAGACCGTCTGCTGCCTCAGCGCGCACGCCGTGCGCCCGATTCACGCCTGCAAGCATCGCTACTGTATCCATCCATGCCTGCAGATCTGCTTTTTCCGTCATGCCGGCAGCGCCGCACATCAGTCCAAGCGTATAGATGGCACCTTTATGGGTGTTGACATCCTGTGTCACAGTGCGCATCACACGCTCGGCTTCAATGCCCAGCGTCTGCAGATGTCCAAATGCAGTCCCGGCACTTTCTCCCCGGTCCCGTACCCCGGACAGATAGCATTTCCGAAAATATGATTCCAGCGCTGCCGCACTGGCATTGAATGTAAAAATATCCATGTCACGGTGGCTGCCCTGATCTATACGGTCCACAAGCCCCGGCTTGGGTGTAACACACACTTCATCCAGCAGACTCTGCACTGCCAGACGTGCGATCTGCTCGCTTTCCGCCTGTGTGCGGTGGTCACGGATAAGCTGCCATGTCACCTGCTGGATCTGTTCCACGGAATGGATTCTGCGGCTCGCGCATCCGCGGCCCGCCTGACCGCAGACCAGACAGCAACGTTCATGGTCTCGGTCCAGCTTTTCTCCGTTCTCTGAAATGACATCCATGTCAAACAGTCTTCCCAGCGGATCCAGTTCCTCCAGTGACACACACAGCTTTTTGACTGCCCCGGCCGGTGCATCCACAGAGAGGATTATTCCATATCCAGCCGCAGAGGAAATATCCTGTTTTTCCAGCACGTCAAACCCCATGGTTTTCAGGCCTTCCAGAAGACGGACTGAGCCCACGCGGAACGCATATGCCGTTTCCTCATTGACTTTCACCGGGCCTGCGATATTCATGGTAAAGCAGACAAGTGGCCTGTGATGCCTGTTCAGCATATCCTGCTGATGCATCACCCGCTCTTCCCGGGCTCGGAGGACATCCTCCAGAGAGACTTCTGGCATGATCGATGCTCCTTTGTCAGTGATGAATGACCTGGTCCGCGCGTCGGATGGCCGCTACAGCCTTCGCTCCTTCCGGTCCGGTCAGATACGCCCAGGTTGATTCAGGGACCCAGCTCCTGATCCGCTCAATCTGTCCGTCGTGAACAGCCTGACGCACCATGCTCGCGCTGATCGGCTGACCGTCCACAGACCTGCGCGGAATCACACTGCATCCAATGCCCTGCCTGGGCAGTTCTTCGAGCATCACCTGATTATACAGTCCGGTGACATGGCTGAAGGGTTCCTCCCCGACAAACCGCATGCCGATCCCCATGGCCTCGGCAATTCTGGCAAACACGGTCAGATCCAGCCTTGCATGCACAGTGGAAACGTCGTCACTGTCTTTGAGAAAATACCCAGGAAAGGTGGCCTGGGAAATGATGTAAGGACCGCTGTCATGAAGAATCAGGCCGTCCATGCCTTCCGTTCCCTTTTCCACCAGTCTTTTGCGGTCAGCTGCCGGGATCGGTCCAAAGTTTTCACTGAGGACAAACACATGCACTGCGTCCGCGCGAAGGGCCGCCTGTTCGAGCAGATACCGGTGTCCCAGCGTGAATGGGTTCGCATTCATCACCACGGCAGCCGTGCGTTCTCTCGGCACATCGCTGCGCCTGAGTGCGCGCAGGTAGTCCGAAAAACCGGTGCGCCTGTTTTCCATGAAGACAAGTTTGTCCGGAACACGGGCAATCTCATAGAACCCCAGGTCTGAAAAGAACTTGGCACTCGACGTCTTGGTGTACAGGAACAAATGCGTGTACCCTCTCTCGACCTGAACCTCCGAAAGATGGGAAACCACAAGATTCATTAATCCTTCGCCCTGATGTTCATGGCTCACCGCCATGCACCGGAGCGTGTTGGCAAAACAGCTGCCTGTGGCGCACAGTTCATAGTCATCGTCATACACGCCGCAGGTGTAATCCAGGTGCGCATCCCTCTTGATGCCTTCCTGTACAAGAAGGGCATCCACCGCAGCCTGCCCGCGATGATCAGTTTCAGCAATCTGTGTCACGGTGTAGCTCACGGTGGACGCCTCCTCAGAACCTGTTCAGTTTACTCTTTGGGTTTGATCTGACGGACCACGTCCATGATGGTACCGTCACGGGCTTCAATAATGCCCACCACACGGTCACCGAATTCCAGAGGATCCGGTTTGCCGACGATGGAGTATGCGATGTCGCGCAGTTCCTCAATGGTTTTGAGCGGCACGCAGTCTGCCTTGCGCAGAGCTTCCAGCAGGTCCTGACGATTCGGGTTGACAGCAACGCCGTAATCGGTGACGACCACGTCCACGCTCTCACCGGGTGTCGTGACGGTGGTCACGTCTGTGCAGATCGCAGGAATGCGGCCCTGAAGCAGCGGGCAGATGACGATGGTGCACTTTGCGCCCTGTGCGGTATCCGGATGTCCGCCCTGTGCGCCGGTAATCACGCCGTCAGAACCGACCACCACGTTGCAGTTGAAGTGGACGTCCACTTCCAGGGAGGCCAGAATGACGTAATCCAGACGGTTGACGAAAGCACCCTTATTGAACGGGTTGGCGTAGGCACCGGCAGTGATGCGGTGATGCGCCGGGTTGATCACGTTGGAAACAGCGTCCAGGTCAAAAGCCTGGGTGTCCAGCAGCAGACGAACCATGCCCATATCCAGCAGGTCGCACATCGGCTTGGTCAGACCGCCGACGCCGAAGCCCATCTTGATGCCCCTCTCCTTCATGATGCGCGTGAGGGAAATCGTCGAGGCAATGGATGCGCCGCCGACACCGGTCTGATAGGAGAAGCCATCCTTGAAGTAAGGCGTATTGACAACCACCTGCGTGCAGTATTCCGCCATCATCAGCTTGCGCTGGTCGGTGGTGGGCTTTGCAGCACCGGTCGCGATCTTCTCGGGAATACCGATGGAATCGACCACGCAGACATAGTCAACGCGGGTCATGGAGATATGTGCGGGGAAGTTCGGGAACGGCACGAGGCAGTCAGTGATGGCCACGACATACTCGGCCTGATCGCCGTCAACATAGGAATAGCTCAGAACGCCGCAGTTGGTTTTGCCGCCAATGCCGCGAAGGTTGCCGTAGTCATCCGAGGTCGGCGCGCCAATGAAGGCAATATCCACCTTGGTTTCACCAGTCACCAGGGAGCGGACACGTCCGCCGTGGGAGCGCATGATGGCCAGGCCCTTCAGTTTGCCTGCAGAAATAGCTTCGCCGATCTTGCCGCGCACGCCGGAGGCTTCAATGCGGGTAATCGTGCCGTCTTCAATCATCGGAACCAGATCATCATGCGCCTTGCCGAGGGATGTGGCAGCCAGGGTGATGTTCTTCAGTCCCATCTTTTGGATTTCCTTCATGACCATACAGACGATCAGGTCGCCTTCACGGAAATGATGGTGGAAAGAGACCGTCATGCCGTTATGTGCATGGCATTTGACCAGAGCTTCATGAATGTCCTTGACCATCTTGGAATGATCATTGCTCATGACCGGGCGGATAATCGGGGCTGCACGCCGGAAAGGAACACCATCTTTATAATGGTTGCCCTGAAAGGGTTCTTTTCCTGTAAGGGCAAGGATCTCATCAGGTATTTCGCGTCCTACCGCATTTTTCATATTACAAATCCCCCTTGTATACGCCAGAAGCCTTGGCCAGTGCCAGGGTGCGCTTTGCGCCGTCATAGAAGGCGATATCAATCATTTTTCCATCTACAGTGAACACACCGATGCCCTGTGCTTTCTTGGTGTCAATTTCACGGACGACCTTTTCAGCAAAAATGATATCCTTGGGCTTGGGCGTGTAAATTTCGTGCACAATCGGAATCTGCCGCGGGTTGATGATGGACTTTCCGTCAAAGCCCATGGTATGGATGGTCTCGACATCCTTGCGGAAACCTTCCATATCATTGAGGTTGGTGTACACCGTGTCAAAGCACTGTACGCCGGCTGCACGGGCAGCGATGATCATGTGCTGACGTGCACCCATCAGCTCCACGCCTGTTCCGGAAATGGAAGTCTGCAGATCCTTCGTATAGTCGCCGCCAGACAGAGCAATACCGAACAGCAGCGGGGATGAAGTGCAGATTTCATAGGCGTTCATGACGCCGCGTGCGGATTCGAGCGCCGCCATAATCAGCGTACGGCCTTTTTCCACATGGAATTCTTCCTCAGCAGCCTGCACAGCTGCTTCAACGCGTTTGACGTCCTCTCCGGTTTCGGTCTTCGGAATACGAATCGCATCACATCCGCCTGCGACTGCACAGCGGATATCTTCCTGCCACAGATCTGTATCCAGACCATTGATACGGACAACACGTTCCACGCCGCGATAGTCAATCTCGCGCAGTGCATGGAACAGAGAATAACGTGCAGCGTCCTTTTCTCTCTCAGCCACAGCGTCCTCAAGGTCCAGCATGATGGAGTCAGGGGAATAGATATATGGATCCTTGATCAGAGCAGGTTTCTGGCAGTTCAGAAACATCATGCTTCTGCGAAGTCTTTTCAGGTTGGGATTCATACAATCGCACCTCCCCACGGCAGCGCATCCTTGATGTCATTGCTGCGATATACAGCGCATTCTACCCGCGCCTTGAGCGTGCAGTCCAGTGCGCCCTTGTCGACGACTGTGACCTTGCCGGACTGAACATCCAGACGTTCGAGTGTCTGCATGACAGTCGCCCGAATCTGGCGTCCATACTGATTCATAACGCTCGAAGAGATTTCCAGTTCGAGTCCGTTTTCAGATGGTTCCACAGTGACCTGAGCATCACTGGATTCCAGTGTGCCCGCCATGGCACTTTTCCCAATGATCATGCGTTATCCTCCTCCTAGAACAAAAGGCTTCGCAGACTGACTTCCCTTCCCCTGTGCACAGGCAGTCACACATGTGGCTGCCGTATCGTTATCCTCTTCAGTTCAGGATCTATCACGAAGCCATTGAGCCAGTAATCTTTATGCCTTGAACCGGGCGGCCGGAATGGAAGCGCTCAAGGCAGTCAAACCGCGCTTTCATTCACTCATGATACCGGGGTAAAGCTGAGACCGGGAATCCTGCAATGATCAGCAGAGCGAAATACATTCTGTGTCTGATCATATCGACCATCGTTTTGAGCGAACGGGCGTCCTGTGGAAGTCCGCATAATGCAGACTTCCACAGGACGCTTTCAGGCTATTTTATTTCTTTGCCCTTGCCTTTTTAATCATAGGCATATAGACAGGGCTCAGGAGCAGCAGAATGCAGGCAGTCATAACCACTGCACCGATGGGGGTGCCGAACAGCCCGCCGAACACCTTGGCAGCATAATCGCCAAAACCCATCTGGGTTGTGACGATATGAGCCTTCTGGAAGGCCTGGGAGAAGTACTTCTCGCACATGCCGCCCAGCACCAGACCCAGCACGATGGCCGCGCTGTTGAGGTGCATGTACTTGACCACAATGCCGAGGATACCAGCAATGACCATGACGGTCACACCCACGAAGTTGCCTTCGGAGAAAGAGCCGATGGTAGCCAGGAGCAGGATAATCGGTCCAAGGTAGTAATACGGAACAGCCAGGATCTGTGCGAAGACCTTGGCAATGCCGATAGCGACGATAACCATCACGATATTGGTGACGATCATGGTGATGAAGGTTGCGGACAGGAATTCAGGCTGCACGGTCAGCAGACGCGGCCCCATCTGAACACCCTTGAGTGCAAGCGCGGAAGCCATAACAGCTGCGGCGTTGCCGCCCGGGATACCCAGGCACAGCAGGGGAACCATTGCGCCGCCGGTAGCAGAGTTGTTGGCAGCTTCAGAAGCAGCAATACCGTCGATAATGCCGGTGCCGAACTTTTCAGGATACTTGGAGAGCTTGTTCTCCATGGTATAGCACATGAAGGAAGCGATGGTCGCGCCAGCGCCGGGCAGAATGCCGACAACGCAGCCCACAACAGAGCAGCGCAGGAGCGTCCACTTGATGCTCCAGAGTTCCTTGAAGCTGGGCATCTTGGTGTTGACCTTGCCCTTATTGCCTACGCCGTCGTCAGCGGAAAGACGCTTCTTGGGATTGGTCTGCTTGAGCACCTCAGTGATGGCGAAGAGACCGATCAGAACCGGAATCATCTCCATGCCGCTGAGCAGGTTGCTCTGACCAAAGGTCAGACGGGCAACGCCGGCCATGGGATCCTGACCAATGCAGGCCAGCAGCAGGCCCAGCAGGCCGCTGATGATGGTGGTCAGAATATGGTCGGTATCCAGCACCACCAGGATGCTCAGGCCCAGGAACGTGATGGCGAACATGTCGCCGTTGCTGAAGGCCAGAGCCGCCTTGGACAGGGGGCTGGAGAGCAGGAACATGACCAGAGCAGAGAACAGACCGCCGATGGCAGAGGCCAGAAGAGCCACGCCAAGGGCCTTGCCTGCTTCACCGCGCTGTGCCATGGGATAACCGTCAAAGGTCGTCGGCGCAGAAGAAGGCACGCCGGGGATCTTGAACAGAATAGCGGTAATGGAACCGCCGGTAATGGAAGAGCAGTAGATGGCCGTCAGGAACACGATGGCCGGCACAGGGCCCATGGTGTACGTGAAGGTCAGGCCCAGAGCCACAGCCATGGTGGCTGAAACACCGGGCAGAGCACCGAAAATGGTACCCAGAACGATGGCCACGATGACCATCAGGAACATGGTGCCTCCGCCCCAGACTGCGCTAAGGCCGGAAACAAACATTTCGCCCAAACTCATGACTTATTTCCTCCTTAGACCAGATTTTCAAGGAACAGGGAGAAGGAACGAAGGAAGTCCACCGTTCCGCGGGGCAGGTTGACGCCCAGCAGTCCGCTGAATGCAATATGGAGCAGAATGGCCAGCACGACAGAAATGATAGCCAGACGCCACCATTTCTTTTCACCCAGCAGCATGCCATAGCTGAACATGATCAGCGTAGCGGTCACCACGAATCCCAGGGGTTCCAGGATCAGAGAGGCCACAATCAGGATCACCATGCCCAGGAACATCTTGGACTTCAGGAAAGCCAGACTGTTTTTTCCAAAGGCAGCAAACGTGAACTCGGGATTACCCTTGTTCTTTTTGATGATCTTGTAGATATTGATGGCAATGCAGATGAGGAGCAGAATGATGATCGCCTTGGGCCACACACTGGGGTGCAGAACATTGGGGTTCTTCATATAGCTCTTCGGGACCTTGGCCTCCAGCACGTGCGTGAAGTACGTGAACCCCAGAAACACGAACAGGAGGATGTTGCAGAGCAGTTCAAACAAAGGATGTCAGCTCCTTTTTTCCATTTCTTGGGTTTGAATCACCGAAGCCGGAGAAGAGGGAGCTCTTCCCCGGCCCGGTGAAAGCCTTTTCTGAGAGATTACTTCAGATCGTCGTAATCCTTTTCAATGGTTTCCTGCTCGAACATATAGTCGCGCAGATCCTTGTATTCGTTCCAGCAGAACTGCTGCAGTTCTTCGCCCACAGCAGGAACGGTGCGCTGGTCATAAGCGGCGTTCTTCAGGAATTCAGTCCAGGTGGGATCCGTACGGCATTCTTCGATGGCAGCAACGAGCGTGTCGATAGCGCCCTGAGGAGTGCCCTTCTTGGCAAAGATGCCGCGCCAGGGACCTGCATAGCTGTCAATGCCCAGTTCAGCGGTGCACTCGCAGTCAGGCATGATGTCGATGCGGTGTTCGCAGAACAGCAGCAGAGGGATGATGTCGCCGGATTCGATCAGACCGCTCATGTCGTCATAGCCGCCGACGCTCAGGTCAACATGGCCGCCAGCCATATCGCTGTTGGCAGCAGAACCGGAATCGTAGGTGACAGGGTTCAGAGCGAGACCATCGGTGGCGATTTCGAAGCACATGCCGTCAACACCGGTAGCGGTCAGCATGGCAACGGACACTTCATAGGGATGAGCAGCAGCATATTCCTTCAGATCGGTGAAGTTCTTGATGCCGTACTTTTCCATCTGAATCTTGGAGCCGGCCAGCATGTTGATGGAGTGCACCAGAATGTCTTCGCATTCGAATTCATCCTTGAAGTTGAAGTCCATGTTGTCCAGCATGTCCTGGATGTACAGGGACTGGGTGCCAAGCAGGAAGGTGTAGCCGTCAGCAGGCTCTTTGTAGGCGAAGGTAGCGCCGGTCACGCCGCTGCCGCCGGTCTCGTTGCGCACGTCAACGGGAACGCCGAGCTTGTTCTGAAGGAGGGTCGCCATGGGACGGATGGTGCTGTCAGCGCCGCCGCCGAGACCCCAGGGGCACACGATGGTGATGCCGCGTTCGAACTTCCACTCTTCAGCAGAAGCCACTGCGCATACACTCAGGACCATAACCAGGGCAAGAGCCAGTGCAAGGATTTTCTTCATAGACAATTCCCCCTGAAATATATTTCTCAAGCAGCGCCTCCGCGTCCATTGCAACAGGCCGACTGCTCAAGTTCAAAAATAAAAGATGGTCCGTGCTCTCTCCACATCCGGCAAATGTGATGGGTATTCATTCAGACCATATAATAAACCTTTAAAGTACCAGTTTTTTCATCCTATCAGGATGTTGAATCAATTCTGTTTTCGATAATCATGGGCCACTGGAATAATATGTGAGTAAGACGTAAATTGATTATACTCGTTTTTTATCACAATGCAATAGAATTCATGTAATATTTTAAGCTTTTGTTTCCCATTTGCACTAACTGTTGTCTCTGTAACCATTATGTCACCTGCCTTTCGCATGCATCCTTCCTTCTTTTAAAGTTTGCATATTCGCTCATATTCCTCCCCGGAGCCTCTCTATGCGGAGGACAAACTTTCTGGCTTCTTAGCACCGCTCTGTGCGGCCGGAAGGACATGGAGGGCGGAGGGAGAATATGAATACCATCTTTTTATACATCCGCATCAGGAAAGGTGGAAGCGGCTCGTGATTACACGGTGTTTTGATATTGCTGTCATTGGCGGCAGCCTGGGCGGGGTTCAGGCAGCGCGTGCGGCCTGCTCTCATGGACTCAAAGTCTATCTCTGTGAACAGACCCGCTGGATCGGAGGGCAGCTGACCAGTCAGGCCGTGCCCCCGGATGAGAACCGCTGGATTGAATCCCAGGGTGCCACGCAGAGTTATCTGAACTACAGAAAAACGGTCCGCAAGACATACCGCGAAGACCCTGCAGCCTCTGACCTGCTCCGGTCCAAAGACATTTTCTGTCCAGGCAGCAGCTGGGTCAGCCGTGTGGCGCATGCCCCATCCATCGCCCACCGCCTTCTCTCCGATTCGCTCGCCCCGTATATTGCGTCCGGGCACCTGGTTCTGGAAACGCAGGTGCAGTGCGTCGAAGCTGAAGTCAGAGGAAATCAGGTCATTTCTGTTGTCACGCAGGACACGTCCGGCACTCAGGCCAGGATTCAGGCCCGTTTTTTTCTCGATGCCACCGACACCGGTGAACTCCTGCCCCTGACCGGCACGGAATACCGCATCGGGGCGGAAAGCCGTGAAGAGACCGGTGAACCCCATGCACCGGAAACAGCTGACGCACAGGATCAGCAGCCCATCACCTGGGTTGCCGCCCTGGAACTCACGGAAAAGCGCATGCCCATGGAAAAGCCGGCCGGCTACGACGATTTCATCCGGCGCACAGTGCGCGGTGAACCGCATCTTTCCTGGAATGCCTGGGGTGCCACCGGACAAAAGCGCTTTTCCTTCTATGACAATGAGCTTCCGGACTCCCCGCTCGGGCTCTGGAGCTACCGGCGCATCCAGTATCCCCCCTATTTCACAGATCACCGGCCGGAAATCTCGCTGCTTAACTGGCCGCAGAACGATTATCTCTTTGGAAATATCATTGATGACCCAAAGAGGGATTTTCACCTCGCCCAGGCCCGTGAACTCACCCTTTCCGTCGTATACTGGCTCTGGGAGCAGGGCTATCCTGTCCGCCTGCATCCGGAGGCAGTGGGGACAGCGGATGGTCTGGCCATGGCCCCGTATATCCGCGAATCCCGGCGCATCGTGGCCCGCAGGACAGTTCTTGAGCAGGAAATCACCCGCGAAGGCCATCCCGGGCTTCCGCACTTTGACGATACCATCGGTGTGGGGCATTATGCCATCGATATCCATATGACGACCCGTACCCGTACCACCATGTATGCAGAGGGCAGGCCCTTTGAAATTCCGCTGCATGCGCTGATTCCCGTCCGCATGGAGAACCTGCTCCCGGCAGCCAAGAACATCGGGGTGACACACATCACCGGAGGCTGCTTCCGCCTGCATCCGGTCGAATGGACCATCGGCGAGGCTGCCGGTCATCTGTCTGCTTTCTGCTGCGAGCATCACCTGCTCCCAGCCCAGACCGCAGATCATTTCCTGCACGAATTCCAGCAGCTCCTCATTGCAAACGGTTTCCAGCTGCACTGGAACCTGCCTGAGTTCGAGTAATCCCAAGAAAAAACAAGCAAAGGGCGGGCAAAAGCTGCCCGCTCTTTGCTTGGATGAGGAAATCATTCCTCCGGAAAAAATGGAGATGAGGAGAGTCGAACTCCTGTCCGAAAGCATGCCTGCAGGACCTTCTCCGAGCGCAGTCTATGTTTTGACATTCCCTCCGCTGTCCGTCCACAGACAGACTGGCAGCTTCAGTAGCTTCATGTTACGGACATACTGCAAAGCTTAGGTATGCTCGTTCCCCGCTCTCATGACGCCGGTATCCGGGCGAGTGGGCAACCCGGGCCGACGCGCCGCCTAATTAGGCAGCGGCCAATTCGTAAGAATTGTCAGTTAATTTTTTTTCCAAGTTTTATTGTGGTCCTGGTCCACAGCTCGCTTATCCTGCCTTCAAAACCCCCGTCGAAACCGTATCATCCCCATGTGGGAGAAGCACTATTTCTGACGATTTCTCAGTGCCCGCTGAACCTCCCTCTGTGCATCGCGTTTGGCCATGCTGTCGCGCTTGTCATGCTCCTGTTTACCCTTGCACAGTCCAAGCTGCAGCTTCATCCGGCCGTCCTTCAGATACACCTCAAGGGGAATGAGCGTATATCCCTGCCGTGCGATCAGCCCGTCCAGCTTGCGGATTTCTGACTTGTGCATCAGAAGGCGCTTGGGGCGGAGCGGATCCCGGTTGAACTGATTTCCCTGCTCGTAAGGTGAAATGTGCATGCCCTCAACCCAGATTTCACCCCTGCGCACAGCCGCCCAGCTCTCTTTCAGGCTGACCCGGCCCTGACGCATGGATTTGACCTCGGTGCCAAACAGCTCAATTCCACATTCGTAGCGTTCTTCGACAAAATAGTCATGGAAGGCTTTGCGATTCTGTGCAACGGTTTTGGTCCCTTTCTGATGCGGCACAAGATCACCTTCCTTTCTCTATTTTGCCGAAGCAGTATACCATGTTTTCGCTTTCGTTGCAATCCATTTTTTCGTCTGCTATAATGCTTTCATCCTTTCATACCGGAGGATCTGTCTATGCATGATCTGCATGAAATGGCAGCTGCCGCAAGGGCTGCCTATCTGACCCTGGCTTCCGCCGATGCATCTGCCAGAAACAGCGCACTTTTGGCCATGGCCGATGCACTTCTGGCGGAAAAGGACATGATTTTTAATGAAAACGCAGAGGATGTGCGGCTTGCGCAGGAAGGGCGTCTCGCTGTCCCTCTGCTGAAGCGGCTCGCCTTCGGCGAAGAAAAACTGAGCAGTGTGGTGCAGGGCCTTCGGGATCTCGCCGCTCTCCCCGACCCGCTCGGGCATACCACGCTCGCCCGTGAACTCACGGAAGGTCTCAATCTCTACCGCGTCACCTGCCCGATCGGCGTCATCGGCGTGATTTTTGAGAGCCGTCCGGATGCGCTGGTTCAGATTGCCTCCCTTGCGCTCAAGTCCGGGAATGCCGTGCTGCTCAAAGGCGGGAGCGAAGCCGCAAGAACAAACCTCGCCCTGTGCAATGTGCTTCGCGCGGCAGCCGAAGCTTCCGGTCTGCCCGCCGACTTTGCCCAGCTTCTCACAAGCCGCGAGGAGGTCTCGGAAATGCTTCGGGAAGATGACCTCATCGACCTCATCATTCCCCGCGGCTCCAAGGCTTTTGTCCGGTATATCATGGACAACAGCCGCATCCCGGTGCTCGGGCATGCTGACGGCATCTGCCATGTCTATATCGATCAGTCGGCAGATCCGGAAATGGCCCTGCATGTGGCCGTCGACAGCAAGGTGCAGAACGTTTCCGTGTGCAATGCCATGGAAACCCTGCTGATTCACCGTGCGATTGCGCCGTCTGTGCTGCCTGCGCTGAATGAAGCATTCACCGCCGCGCATGTTTCTCTTGTCGGCGACGATGAAACCGTCCGGATCATTCACTGCGCCCCCGCCCAGGAAGAAGACTGGCGCACCGAATACCTGGATTACAGACTGTCCATCCGCATCGTGGATTCCCTGGATGCGGCCATCAACCACATCAATACCTACGGAAGCCATCACACGGACTGCATTGTCACCGCAGACGATGCTGCAGCCTCCGAGTTCCTGCGCCGCGTAGACTCTGCCGGTGTGTACCGGAATGTCTCCACACGGTTTGCCGACGGGTTTGTATATGGCTTCGGTGCTGAGGTCGGGATTGCCACAGGCAAGATTCATGCCCGCGGCCCCATGGGGGTGGAAGGCCTGACTACCTATAAATACAAGCTGCTGGGAAGCGGTCAGACCATGAGCGATGTCAAAGCCGGCCGCATTTCCTACACGCACCGGGATCTGGAGGGCACATGTCCGATCTGATTCCGGTAGCCGCCTTTGATTTTGACGGGACACTCTGTCCCGGGGATTCCATTGTTCCCTTTCTCGGATTCTGCATTCAGGAAGGGCTCGCCGGAAAGACACAGTTCTTTCGGGCAGCCAGAGGATTTCTGCTTCAAAAAGCCGGAAAGATCTCCCCTGCGGACGCGAAATCCATGACGCTTTCCTTTCTCTCCGGACGATCGGTCGCCCAGATTGAGCCGTATGCGAGACGTTTTGTCCAGGACCATCTTGTGCCGCGCATCTATCCCGAAGCACAAAAACGGCTGGACAAGCTGCATGCGGAAGGCTATCATATTATGGTTGTCTCTGCCTCCACGGATGTCTACATGCGCTTTCTTCCCGATTTTCTTCCGGTGGACACCGTCCTGAGCACCGTGTGCGAAACACTGGAAGGGCAGCTGTACACCGGTCGCATTCTGTCCAACTGCCGCGATGAGGAGAAAGTCCGGCGTGTGAAGTCCTGGTATGCCCTTCATCCGCAGTTTGCATGGCCGCCCGCTTTCGCCTTCGGCGACAGTCGGCATGACATTGATCTGCTTCGTCTCTCGCCTCACCCGGTGCTGATTCACCCGGATACATTTCTTCGGACTGCCTTTCCGGACGCTGAATGTCCGGTCTGGAAAAAAACAGGCCTTTCTCCATGAACCATGTGAAACGGGGCGATTCCTATGCTTTATGTCAAAAAACTCGAGAACGGTGCAGCCGCGGCCCATCTGAATGCCGATAAGGCCCTGGTCGGGGAAGAAGTCCTCGTGCGCATCAGCAGACTCGGGTTTTCAATCACCTATCTCCCTGCTTCCAGCGCCCAGTGGCGCAGTTTTCCACCTTCTCCCCGCGCCTCTGAGCTGATTCAGTCGCCCGGCACGGTCTGTTTCGGTGCGTTTCTGGACAACCGGCTCATCGGCGTGGCCGCCATCCGCGTCATTCCAGGCGGATGGTCCGAGATTCTCGATATGCGTGTGGATGCCGCCTCCCGGAGGATCGGCGCCGGCAAAGCCATGCTCGGCGCCTGCCAGGCATGGGCAGAGAGCCATCACACCCAGGGCCTGAAACTGATTACAACCGACCAGAATCCCGGCATGTGCCAGTTCTGCGAACATGAAGGGTTCAGCCTGCAGGGCATGGACCGCATGGCACTGGCTCTGACCGAACAGGAACGCACGAAGCCCCTTGCTCAGCGTTCCTGCGAACTGATATTCTACAAGCAATCCAAGAAAGGCTGAAAAAACACATGATGCGTCTCCAAAAGTACCTTGCTCTGAGCGGTGTCGCCTCCAGAAGAACGTCCGAAAAACTGATTGCCGAAGGCCATGTCATGGTCAACGGCCGTAAGATCACAGAGATGGGCGTGCAGATCGATGAAAACCATGACCGCGTATTCGTTGACGGCAAGCCAGTACACCTTGAAACCGAAAAGCACTATCTCGCCTACAACAAGCCCATCGGCGAAGTCACCACGTCTTCCGACCCGGAAGGCCGTGATACCGTGATGGACAAGTTCCGCGATTACCCGGTCCGTCTCTTCCCTGTCGGACGTCTGGACTATGACAGTGAAGGTTTGATCCTGCTGACCAATGACGGCGAAATGATGCAGCACCTGCTCCATCCCAGTCATGAGGTCCCGAAGAAATACCTGTGCAAGGTTTCCAATAAGGTCACCGAGGAAGAGCTCCGCCGTCTTCGCCAGGGTGTCGACCTCGACGGACGTCTGACCAGTCCCGCCGAAGTGCGTCTGGTCCGGTACGAGGCGTTTGACTCGGTGGTGCTTGTGACCATCCATGAAGGCCGCAACCGCCAGGTCCGCAGAATGTTTGAGGCTGTCGGCCATCAGGTCGTCCTGCTCAAGCGCATTGGCTTCGGCCCGATTCTGCTTGAAGATCTCCCCCGCGGATCCTGGCGCCGTCTCACGCCCGCTGAGGTGCGCGCTCTGAAGGAGCTGTAAGCATGGAAAACACGCCTGCCTACGCACTCCGCTCGGCCCGCTTTCTCGCTTCCGATGTACGCAGACTCGTCGTCAAAGAAGGCGATGTGGTGATCGATGCCACGCTTGGCAACGGACACGACACCCTTGAACTCGCGCAGCTCGTCGGGGAAACCGGGCACGTGTATGGCTTTGATATCCAGAAGGACGCAGTGGAGCATACCCGTGTGCGGCTTGAAGGCGAAGGACTCGCCGCGCGTTGCTCCCTCTATCAGCTCGGGCATGAACAGATGCTGACCAAAGTCAGTCTGCCCGTCCGCTACGTCTCCTTCAATCTCGGCTGGCTGCCGGGCGGCGACAAAACCATCACCACACTCTGGCCCACCACAAAAAAAGCGCTGGAGAGTGCGCTTTCCCTGCTCCTGCCCCTTGGCGTGTGCACGGTCTGCGCCTATCCCGGCCATCTCGAAGGCGACCATGAGCGCTCCGAGCTCATGCAGTTCCTGTCCCACCTCAGGCCCCAGGACTTCAATGTCCTTCACCAGCATTTCCTCAATGCAGGAGAAGGCGCACCGGAGTGCTTTGTGATTCAGAAACAGACCTGCTGCACCTATACCATCGAATCAGATGTTGAAGAATAAGAAATGGCAGAACCACAATCCGGGTTCTGCCATTTTTTGTTCAGTTTTTCTCCGCTGCGCGGATCTGCCGGTAGCTCCAGTTTTCCATGACCGCAAGTACGATCAGACCGGCCACCATGCAGGCGTAGGTGATGACGTGCGGAATATCCGACTTGTCAAGCGCAAACTCTTCTGCCACCGTCAGGCCGCAGACCACAAATCCCATCACCATGGGAAGGAACCATCTGCGGTTCGTTTTGCGAATCCTGAGACTCCAGATAATCAGGACGGCCTGCACAAAGAGGTAGCAGAGCAGCTGTTCAGCCCGGACAAAGAGCCATGCAATGCTGATGTTGCGCAGGCTTTCACAGAAGATCTGCGGAAGGCCGAGATAAAAGAGTGTGCGTACAAAGCAGTCCTTTTCCCTGCGGTGCACAAAGGCAAGCACCATGGCCACAAGGCCGAAGGCACCGGCGAACATGAAGACCGCGAGATAATGCTCTCCCCACTTGTTCTCAATGGCCAGCGGAAAGAAACCGCCCTCTTCCAGATAATCGCCGACACCCTGCATGCCCAGAAAATACTCGGAGAACCGGGCCATGGCCGCCATGAAAGCACCGGCCGGGGCAAACACGTTCAGGAATCTCCGCGCCTCAATTCCGGCTGCATGGGAGGCAAGGAATGCCGCCAGCACCACACCGGCTACGCCGCCGTAATAAGCCAGCTGATCGATCTGGATCTGTGTAAGGGATGCGCCGATCCCGCTGATAAACGGGAACATCAGGAGCATGTAGAGCACCTTTGCACCGGCCACCCCCAGGATCCATCCAAGGACAAGCAGCACGCAGGCTGAAAGGCCGGCCTGCTTTCCCTGGATCCCGTCCTGCCTGAGAAGGAAGAACGTCATCAGACAGCAGACAACCGAAGAAATGCCCATCATAATCAGATAGGATGTGATATTCATGATGACAGCCCCCGTCCGGATCAGTCCGTGAAATAGGCACTGGCAAAATAGATGATATCCGTCACCGGGCGGACATTCTGCTTGCCTTCCTTAATGTTGTTGAGCTTGGTGCCCATAAAGACAAACTGAGAAGACTCACCGCCGTCGAGCACGTACACGTTTTTGACCGGTGCCAGCTCCATCGCAAGGTCTCTCAGGCTGCACAGGTCCATTCCGTAAAACGCACAGCAGAGCACCATGTAATGGAGGTCATCAATCTGGGCAATGCACATTCTCTGGGCCTTATGGTCCGGCTGGGCAAAGTCCGGGGAGTGCGAATAATCCAGAATATATTCATCCGGCACTTTTTCCCCGTCGATCACAAGGCCCGGCCCGAACTGGAAAGCATTGATGACTTTCTTGCCGTCAATCGTGGTTTTGTCCATGCTTTCGAGGTCATCGCTCGCCTGGAGAATATGGAAATCGCCGTCCTCATCGATCATGAGAAGATCCAGACCGGTCTGCACAGAGTCGCGGTAAACCACGCCCTGGCGCAGAATATAGCTGGTGGCTTTTTTTGTGTCGATCGCCGTGCAGTAGTCCCCGTTGGTGGCCATGACAGCATTGACGCGCCGGGCCATGTTGGTGGCCGGGGTGGTCATTCTGGAAAGGAAGGTATCGTCAGCCGGCAGAGTGCGCAGCTGGGATGCATCGGCAATGGTAATGAACGCCGTGTAATAGACGCATCCCCACTTGCTTCCGCTGACCTTGTCCCGCTTCACGCGGATGGACGGATCCTCATAGACGGTCATCTTTCCGTCAAACTTGGTCTGCAGCGGTGCGCCGCCGGTCAGGTCAATCGGCAGCTTTCTCACCGTGCCCTCTGCGGAAGAAAACCCGCACAGGCTCAGCAGCATCATCAGAATCAGGCAGCTCGCCAACAGTTTTTTCATCACTCAAACCCCTCCAAATCCAGGCTATTATATCATATCCGTCCCGCCTGCGTCGACCGCCGTGCAAATTGAGTACAATCCCCTCTGCGCAGCCGTCACAGCTTCCTTCTGCACACACTCGGGCAGGCCGCACAGCCGCCCTCGCCTGTCTCGCGAAGGCTGCCCGGCAAAGCGTCCCCGACTTCCTTCATGGCCTGTATCACCTCATCGGGGTCAATCGGGCAGTGAATGCCGCTCAGCACCATATCTGCCGCGCTGAACGCCACACTGACCGCCCCGACGTTTCTGTAAACACAGGGAACCTCGACCAGTCCGCCGACAGGATCGCAGACCAGCCCCAGAAGATTCATCAGGGCAAAAGCAGCAGCTTCAGTGCATTCCCCCGCGCTCCCGCCGCCAAGCTCCGTCAGAGCAGCCGCCGTCATGGCTGCCGCCGCCCCGCACTCCGCCTGGCATCCGCCCTCTGCCCCCGCAATGCTTGCCTCCGTAGCAATCGATACGCCAACGGCTGCAGCCGTGAGCAGGGCATGAACGGCTTCCTCCTCTGTGATCTGCTCTTCTTCCATCAGAGCCAGAATCGCACCGGGCAGTACGCCGCATGCACCAGCCGTCGGTGCTGCCACAATCTTTCCCATGCAGGCATTGCTCTCAGCGGTGGCCAGTGCATAGGCTGTGGCCTTTCCAAGCAGCGACCCGCAGTAGGCTTTGCCTTCCCGGTAACGGCGGAACAGGCGGCTGGCCTGGCCGCCGGTCATGCCGGATACCGATTTCAGATTCTCCTGCATGCCGTCCCGGACCGCTTCCTTCATGCACTGAAGCAGAGCACGCATTCGGCTGAGAATGCCTTCCGCATCCTCCCCGCTCTCTTCGATCTGTGCCTGAAGCGCGGCGGAGGACAACGGTTCATTTCCGGCAAGATTCACCCATTCACGAAGCGTATAATCCATGATTATCCAATCCTCCTGTGCAGAAATTGCACAGACTTGACCCCCGGCTCGGTCCGGATCTGCTGAAGTGTCTTTCCACCCGGAACGCCGTCAAGTTCCAGGATCATGACCGCCGTTCCGCCCTGTCTGTGCCGATACACCTGCATGGTCGCAATATTGATGCCGTTTTCCGCCAGCACACCGGTGACCTGCGCAATCACGCCGGGCTCATCGTGGTGCTGGATAATCATGGTGTTTTCTGTGCCCGTAAAGTCGACCGGCAGCCCGTCCAGGCTTCGGATACGGATGTTGCCGCCGCCAATGGAAGCCGCCTCCATTTCCAGCTTTCTTCCGCTCGCACCGGTCAGTTCAAGATGCACTGTATTCGGGTGTGCTCCGCGAATGGAGACAGGATGAAAATGGATCTCCATGCCCACCTCGGCGGCCAGATGCAGCGCATCCCGCATCCGCGGGTCATCGACAGCAAACCCCATCAGGCCGGAGGCAATCGCCCGGTCCGTACCGTGGCCCTGGTATGTTTTTTCGAACGATCCATGGAAACCCACATCTGCTTGAACGACATCCTCTCCCAGAATCATCCGCGCAACCAGTCCGATTCGGGCAGCACCGGCAGTATGCGAACTGCTCGGTCCGATCATCACAGGGCCAATGATATCAAAAAGATCCATGTCTCCTCCAAAAAGAAGCAAAATGAAAACCTCTGAGCCAGATAGCTGTCTCAGAGGTATGCGCAGAGTCAGGGATTCGAACCCTGGGAGAGTTTCAGCCCTCACACGATTTCCAGTCGTGCGCCTTCGACCACTCAGCCAACTCTGCATGCTGATTACGTTGGGTCAAACGCAACGATGGTAGTATATGTAATTTCCCGTTTTTTGTCAATAGATTTTTTTCCTTGATTTTTCAGGGGTTTTGCTGTTTGCACCCGCGATCGTCGATTCTTTTCTGCTGAGTCCATTCATGTTCCCAGACGCCTGCGCGCCTGGATTTCTGCCTGCGCAATCTCGGAAACCCGATCATACGCATAGGCGAAAAAAGTCCGGAGTTCCCCGCAGCGTGGATGTACTGCACGGCCTTCCCGTACAATCCACTCCCGTCTGCATCCGCCCCTGCACAGATCATAGAATCTGCACTCTGCGCATGCTTCATCCATCTGCAGGCCGTCTTTCATCTGAAAGGAGTGCATTCTGTCGGAATGAAAGAGTGCCTGGATGCTCATATCCTGAATCCTGCCCAGGCAGAAGTCATCCAGACAATAGAAGTCACAGGGATAAGCGCTCCCGTCCGATTCAACCACCAGATAGCTCCCGCATGCACCGCAGGCTGCGCATGTGCCGGGAAGCAGTCCCATCTTCATCTGCACAAGGTCTTCAAACATGCGCACTGAGATGTACTGTCCCCTTTTCCAGTCTGCATACCAGAGATCAAAAAGCTCCATCAGAAATCTGCCATACGCTGTGCTGTCCAAAGACCACGTTGTGCTTTCCTGCTCCCCGAGCGGGTCAAGACACGGAATCATCTGCAGGTATGGGACCCCCAGCAGTTTCAGACCTGTGTAAATCTGTCTGGCCATGGATGCCGCCTGACGGGTAATCACCCACAGAAGATTGCATTCTACGCCAGACTCGCTGAGAAGAAAGACTTTTCTCCGGATCTTCCGAAAGGTTCCTTCATTCTGCGGCCCCAGCCGGTAAAGATCATGCAGTGATTCGCATCCGTCAATGGAAATCCCGGTCAGAAACCGGTGTTCACGGAGAAATGACACCCATTTTGCATTGATAAGAAAGCCGTTCGTCTGGAGCGCGTAACAGATATCGTGCCTTCCCAGATCCATCCTGCGCACCATATCCACAAAATCCTGAAAGAATTCCAGGCCTGCAACCGTGGGCTCCCCGCCCTGAAAGGAAAACTGAATCGTCCCCTTCTCTTCCACGGCCTCAATCGCTCTGGCAATGAGGCATGCACACGTTTCCTTTGTCATGATGCCCCGGTTCCCTTTTTCACGGTGTCTGGCTTCATCCGCATAAAAGCAGTAACGGCACCGCATATTGCATGCCGAAGACGCGGGTTTGATCAGCAGAGTCAGCTGCTTCATTCGTTGCCTCCACATCGTCCGCCAGAAAAGCTGAAAACGAGCGGACATTCCCTCTCAGTCACGTTTCAGACGGTATGCACGCACCTCATACGGACGAATCACCGGATCCTGCTGCGCTGTCCGTCCCATGAGATCCGCCTGCGTCATGGCAGGCGGCGCATCAAACGAAATGCACCTGGATGTAAGGTTCCGGACATGCACAAGGAACGACTGCTCCTCTGCCTGAACACCTGCGATCCTCAATCCTTCCGGGAGCTCAAGACCGTGCATCTGTACGCCTTCTGTACACTCCTGTGCAATCCGGTAGACCTCATCTGCATCCTGACCCGAGATCAGTTCAAATTCAAAGCGGAAGTCTCCTTCAATCCACTGCGGGAAATTGGTTCCCCACATGGTATTCAAAAGATTGAACCGCAGTTCCGGCTGATGCGCCTCATACGTTCTTCGGAAGGCATAGACACCGTTTTCACCAATCGAAACCAGCGGCGCATCCTGTGACACCACAGCATACAGCTCTTCCCCGTCCTCCACCGCTGCGAAAGACTCCAGCGCATAGAAAGCATGATTGGCATTGCCGGCAATGTCTGTCTCCGGCCGAAGAACAGAGCCCGGTTTATTCATATAAAAGGTCGGATCGTGTGCGGCAAACCGGAAGCAGAATGCGGCACTCTCCACATAAGCCGTCGCTTTCTTTCCCTGAATGTCCAGACGCATCCGTAATCGATCCCCGCTCAGTTCCAGTGTGAGCACGATCTGCTGCGCATCTCCGTCTTCCGGATGTCCTTCAAAGGTGAAGCGGATCTTTTCCCCGCACTGTTCACATGCATTCAGCCTGGGAATGTCCTCTTTATGTGTGCAGAAAGCCGGGTAGGCAATCCTGCTGTTGTCATCAATTCCCCAGTTGTAATATCGAAACGCATAGTTTCGGAGGTAATCCGTCATCTCCTCCGCCCCATAGACATCATGGCGGTAGGAAACAGCGCTGTACCCGTCCGTTTCCTGAAGGATGATTCTGCCGTTCCTGAGGTCTGTTACGCTGTGGACCCGTCCTGTGTCAGCGCTGAACAGGATACGCCACAGGCAGTTTTCAGCGGTCTTTTCTCCTTCAAGAGGCACCCATGTCTCAAGCGCGCGCTCCTGTTTTCTGTGCGAAATGCCCAGTGTTTCTTCTGCAAGCGCACAGTATTTCTCAGCTTCACGTGCTCTTGCCCGCTGTTCCTCCCAGGACTTCTCCATCAGAGCACATGCATTAGAAGAGCGCCTGAACGCATCGAATGCATCATAATCCGGGATCCTGCCGAGCCAGGTCTTGACGTCAAGTCCCCAGGTATGTTCCGTATACAGATTGACTGCAGCATAAGCATTGCGAATTGCCTGATCTGCACGCTCTACCGCATCCTCCGGGGTCTTCAGAAGCGCAAGCTCTGCACGGTTCAGCCTCCCTCTGAGTCTGCGGACCAGTGCGGTCTCTTTGGGGTACGAGGCGATCCCGTGAATCCAGGTATCCGCGAGGTCTTCTGTAATAACCGGAAGTCCGGACAGATCCTCTTCACGGAGCGCCTGCCATGCTGTTTCAAGGGAGGCGCAGCAGATTTCAGCCTCCGGATAGCGCTTACGAATCTTTCCGACCATTTCATCCACGATCTCAGCTGTCTGCGGACCTGAGTTATCCACCGTGCTCAGGATCGCAATCCAGGTGGAGTACGGCCAGTCCTCCGGCGGCATCAGATCGGTCCCATAGCCGCTGTTGAGCATCGTCACAACGCTTCTGCCTGACGGTGCCTGCCAGCGAAAGATCCGCGGCACCTCCGGAGGCATGGCGAAATCATTTACACCAATGTGCAGAAACTCAATCCCCGCACCGGAGAGGATTTCCGGAAGCAGTCTTCCCTGTCCCGGCACATCCGTCAGCTTTCCGGCGGTATGCAGCGGAACGCCGAATTCTTCTGAAAGCTGCCTGGAAAATTCCAGACCGCGAATCGCATCCTCAACACCGCACGCGTCATAATGTGAGGTATACGGAAGGGCATGCCAGGAAATCTGCCCGGACCGGATCAGGGCATCCAGTTTTTCCTTTCTTTCACCGGTCACCATCTGCCGGATTTTCTGAAGCGGCCAGGCCGGCATGGTCCATACATAGCGAAGATTTCCCATATTCTTCGTTGCATCACAGGTTGCAAACACCCGGTCCAGCATATCCCCTGCGTAGTATTGAACAATATCTTCTGCCAGCATGGTAAAACCGATGTCAAAATGTGATTTGAACATCAGATAGATGCGTTTGATCTCCATCACCGAGGCCCTCTCCCGTATCTTTTTTTGTTCTGCAAATCCCGGATGCTCACACCGGCAGCCCGCATCCGATTGTGCTGTGCATGCGCAGTGTTCACTTCCGTCGCAGGGCCTGTCATCCCCACGTACGGTATCTCCGCCAGTAATCCTTTCCAAAAGGATGCTGTTCCTCTTCCCATGCATCCCGGTATGCAAACATTCTTTCCCGCATGCTCTGAAGCGTTTCCCTGTATTCCGGTTTTTCCGCAAGATTGTTGATTTCCCATGGATCCTCTCTGAGATCATACAGGAATGTGAAATGCTGTCCGGGACCGTCATCATTCACATATTCGATGAGCTTGTAACGCTGATTCTTGACGCCGCGGATCCAGATTTCAAAGGCCAGGTAGAGGTCCGTCCGAGGCTGGTCCTCCTTCTGCTGACCAGTGAGCAGGCGTGCAAAGCTCTTCCCGTCCACACTGCCGGGCACCGGCACCCCGAGGAGCTCACAGAGTGTAGGATAGATATCCAGAAGATACACATATGCATCCAGTTTCCGGTTTTTCGGAATGCCAGGGCCTGCAAATATCAGCGGAACCCGGATGGAATGCTCATAGCAGTCTTCCTTGCCCATCCATCCGTGCTGCCCCAGTGCGAGCCCGTTGTCCCCGGTGAACACAATGATTGTGTTGTCTTCCTCTCCGCTTTCATGCAAAGCATCCAGAAGCCTTCCGATCTCATGGTCCAGGTGCGAAATCATGCCGTAATACTCCGCAATGTTCCTGCGGATTTCATCCGGATCCCGCGGGTATGCCGCAAGCTGTTCGTCCCGGTGACGCATGAGCGGATAATTCGTCTCAATGGTTTCCCTGAAGTTCGGCGGAAGCGGGATATCCTCAGGCCGATACATGGTTCTGAATTTCTCCGGCATTGTTCTCGGATCATGCGGTGCAAGATAGGCCACATATTCAAAGAATGGCCGCTGTCCTCCCGCGTTCTTTCTGAGCATTTCAATCGCAGCGTCCGTGAGCATCTCACTGGAGTGCTTTCCCGGATTGAATTCATCGCAGTGCTGCTGAATCGTATGATTGCTGTGAAAGAAATCAACGACAAAGTTGACCACGTTATCATAAGCACCGGAGGGATCATAACGGCAGGTCGGAACATTCCAGTGATCCCACATTCCCCCGAAAAAGACCTTGGCCCCCTGGGTAAAACTGCGCGCATAGCCCGGACAGCCGTTATGCCACTTGCCAAGTCCAATCGTCTCGTATCCCGCGTTTTTCAGCGTTTCACCCAGCGTGATCTGCTCCGGCGGGATATTCCCTCCCTGTCCCTCAAGATGGAACGGCGTGCGTCCCGTGTGCATCATGGCCCGGGAGGGCATGCAGACCGCTCCGCAGATGCCGCTGGGAATATGTGCCTGTGTAAAAGCGGTTCCTCGAGCCACCAGCCGGTCCAGGTTGGGTGTCGAGATTTGTTCGTTTCCCAGCGCATGAATCGTATCAAAGCGTTGATCATCTGTTACGATAAACAGAATGTTCTTCCGGTCTGCCATCATCCAATTCCTTCCTGTCCAATCCTGATTCACAGCGCCTGCGAAAGAGCGGCTGTGCCGAAACTTGCATGGAAAAGCCCGCTCATCCCGGAATCTGCCCGGGACGGGCGGGCTCCTGGATCAGCTGCGATTGCCTGGTCCTGTCCTATGCCCCTGCAGGAGTTCCAGGAACCGGGGGCCGATTGTTTCTGCCCGAACGCGCCGAAGCGTATGCTAAAGCAGAGCTGCCGCTGAACACATTTGAACATCAGGCTGTACGTAAGCCCTCTGGATTATGCCCGAGGCGAACGCTCAATGAAAAACACCCGGAAGTACATTGTACAGGTATCTGAAAATGGTTTCATAATCATGCACACCGTTTTCCAGCACATCGTAGCGCAGCTTTCCGTCAAACACGTCCGGATACTGTTTGAGTGCCTGCATCTGGGGATCAAGATTGGGGTATGCAATATCCTTTGACCCTGTAACGGCATGCAGCCGGAAATCAGGGCTTCCCTGGCGGCGCACTGCATCGATAATGGCTTCCGCTGTCTCTTCCGGCTTTTCTCCTCCGCCTTTTTCTCCCAAAGCCCAGCAGTCCCCGCTCATCGGAAGGAACCAGTAAAACAGATCCAGTGCACCCATGAAAGCATACCAAGTCGTCACGCCGCCCATGGAAAAGCCGCTGATCGCACGATGCTCGCGGTCAAAGGTCTGACCAATCTCTTTCTCTGCAAGCGGAATCACCTGCTCGCGCAGTTCTTTCTGGAATTTCAGCACGGCTTTCCCTGAACTGCCAGGCGTCTTGTCCGTCTGATCGGGATCATAAAAATTGGGCGTCACGATGTACAGCGGCTCCAGGTCTCCCCGGTCGATCATATGATCAATCAGATTTACAAAGGCCGGTCTGAAAAAGGTACGTTCGTCCCCGCCGCCTCCGTGAATCAGGTAAAGAATATGGCTGCTTGGGCGAATCGGTGTATAGAGAAGAAAGGCTTTCTTCCCATAGGTCACAGTGGTGATCTTTCCCGAATGTTCACAGGGCACGGCGTATTCCGAAGGGATTTTCAGCATAGGGCAGGCTCCTTTTCTGATTTTTATGAACGACAGCACTGGTATGATCATACCACTTCATTTTCCCATAATCCACCCCTGAATCCATCGATCAGGGCACCACCTGAACAGCAAAACAGCAGGGTCCGGGATGACATATATTCCCGGACCCTGCTGCATTTCATCTGACGTCAGCTGACTCCCAGTTGTAAGCTTTTCCCGCATGCGCTTCCTTCAGTCGCATCCTCTCAGATGTTCCCTTGCGCTCCGCTACACTTGGCGACAAATACCTGCGACCGGTCTTTCACCGGCCAGAATTACGGCATGCCCGGCACACTGAAAAGCGCCGGAAAGCGGCTTGAAAGCGCTTTCCGGCGTCATCCTGTTTAACCGCATGGACTGATCATCAGGCACACACTTCCCTTTTTATGGGATTCCCTGATATCAGTCCCTGGGCCACGGAGCGAAGGGACTATGTCTCAGTACAGTTTCGGCGTGGGATAACGGAAATACGTGCGATTGAAGTTCGGTTTGAACTGTTCATCCACATTTCCGCCTGTCAGCCACACGGCCTCCAGCGCACTTCCGTATACAGCCGGCATATCCAGCTTAATCATGGTGCAGCCCTCCGGCGCGCGCTGGGCAACAGCCGTCGCATATTCGCTGAAGTGCAGGAACACACCGCCGCCTGTTGCAATCTTAAACGGATGCTGAAGAATCCTGTATGCCGTTTCCAGTGATTCGACATAGGCATTGACACCCTGTTCAAAAATGCATTTTGCCACTTTGTCGCCCTGGGCATATGCATTCATGACGGTCTGTGCAAAGGACGCAATATAAGGGCGCCCGCCTGCATAAATCACGGGGAGATGCTCCAGTACGTTTTCTCCGACTTCCTGCTGAATCAGTTCTGTAATGATCGTTTTTTCTCCGCGGCCATCCAGTTCACGCTGTGAGGCAATCAGTGCCTGCTGTCCCAGATAATAGCCGCTTCCGGCTGTATCCAGAAGATAGCCGCTGCTGCCGATATACTGAAGCGGCTTGCCCGCTTCGCGGATACAGCAGTAAGAGCCCGTACCTGAAATCAGACAGACACCGTCTTCCTTCCCCAATGTGGCTGCCAGAACACTGGTCACAATGCTGTCAAGCTTGCATGGGGTCCCAGACAGATGCTTTTTGACTTTATCTTCCACTTCCGGATAGAAAGAAATAACAGAAACGCTGCCAAACAGGCCCGCGAGCTTTTCCCCTTTGGGCAGAGACGTCAGGAGCTGATCGACTGTATCACAGATTCTCTTGGCCGTCTCTGTCGGCCCGATATCAAATGCATTCGCACCCCGTGTGTATTCACGGGCAACCACGCATCCGTCCTGACTGAATAGAATCGCATCTGTTTTGCTGCCGCTGGCATCAATGCCGATAAAGTACTTCATGAAACAGTCTACCTCCTTTTTCCATCTCAGTGCTTTGAGAAGAAGTGTATCATCTGCAGATGCTTTCGGTAGTACAGATCCATTTTTTTAAATGTTCCCAGGAGTTTCCGGACAGCATCCGGCTTTTCCCTTCCCTATACGTTCCTTGAAAACTTATGTAACGCTTCTGTTTCTTCCGATATGTGAAGTTGTATCTGCAGACTCGATCACCGCTGACATCATTGTAAACCATGCCCTTTTCAAATTCAAGAGATAAGAATAAACAAATCTCATTTTTCGTAATCTTTTTGCCTGATACTCTGCTTCTTTCCCTGTTTTTTTGCGGACCGAAGGCCGCCTTCTGCAAACCTCCGGCTGTTTTAATCGGGTACAGCCCTGGTTCATTTCGAAACGTTCATGGTTTGCCTTTCCTCCCGCACAGAAAATGTGTGTTGAAAAAACATCAAAAGAAGATATAATTAGGGCATATTCCATGAATCTCATCAATGTAGGGAGCATTCCCCGCGCCAAAGGCTAAACATATTTTTACGTAGAATAAATACGAAACGTTTCGTATTTTATCTTTCTGACGGAAAGGATTCTCCACATGACACATTCCGAACGCAAAAGCATGAAGCTTTTGCGCAGTTATTTCCTGACTTACGCAGCCGTACTGCTGATTCCGGTCATCGCAGCCTGCATCAGCCAGCTTCTGGCCATGCAGAGTATTCGGGTCGATATAGAGTCGGATAATCAGGTACTGCTCCAGCAGGCAGGCTCCATTCTGGATCTGCAGATGAAAGAGCTCAATGACATCGGGACGCAGATGGCAAACAACACGATCCTCAGCAGCCTGCGTTCAGTGGAAAATCCTCTGGACTACCCGAATATCAACGCGTATTTCCGCATGCAGGATGCCCTGCCCTCTCATCACACCATGACCAGTTTTCTCTACGATTATTTCCTGTTCTTCAACAAAGGACAGCTCGCGCTGAATGACCGGCATGTCTATTCCTATGACGATTTGTATTCATTGTATATGCATTCGCCCGGTCAGAGTCTGGAAGCATGGAAACAGGAAATCGAAACAGTGCCTGTATCGGGCAGCTGCCGCCTCCGGCATGTCCGTCTTCTGGAAGAAGAGCCTTCCAGAGAGGCCACGCTCATTGCCATTTCTTTTCCCTTCCTTCCCTATTCCAGCAAAGACGGACAGATTGTCCTCTATGTCGATCAGCAGATGTTCCTGGACCTTCTCCAGGCCTTCCAGCTTCAGGATCACGAAATTGCCTATATTGAAAGCCCGGATGGCGTTATTCTTGCAAGCCTGGCTTCTGATGACTCCTCTGCGGACGCACTGAAATCTTCACTCGCCGCCCAGCCGCTGAATGTCAACCTTCTCCGCACGCGGATTGATCAGAAGGATATTCTGGCTTCACGCTTTCATTCAGATCAGACAGGGTTCAACATCGTCATCGGACGTTCCACATCCCGGGTCTACGCCCGATTGACCACCATTCAGTACCTGGTCGGCTTCGCCCTTGTTTTTGCGCTGCTGCTGGGCATTCTTTTCAGCTATATGTTTTCAAGGCAGAACAGCCGTTACCTGGGCCGTCTGGTGGACGATACACAGCTTCCGCAGCTGAATCAGATGAGTTACTCCCGGGCATTTCAGCGTCTGCGCCAGACTTTTGAAGACATTCAGATTGCCAACGATTCCATGGAAAAGGCCCTGACCAATCAGCAGGCCTATCTGAAGAAATCCTTTCTTTCCCAGCTGCTCAACGGTGACTTTTCGGATGAGGAAAAAGCACTCGCCATTGCACGGAATATCCCTTCTTTCCACCCGAATGCTCCCATGCGCGTCCTGCTGCTCCATTTTTCCAGCGACAGCGGTCTGAGCGGTGATGCTGCAGAACTGCAGCTTTCGGTCAACTGCACAGCCGTCATCCGTCTTTCGATCGACTCTCTGGAACCGGATGCGCTGCGCACCAGCCGATCGGACAGCGATTATGTCATTCTATTGTGCGGTGACCAGCTTTCTGAGCGGATTGATCGCCTGGTCGGGCTGATCCGTTCCAATCTGCCGGAAGACATCAACAGCTGTCTGTTCGCTTACGCCGGAGAACCGGTTGACCGCCTGCTGGATGTCGTCCGCAGCTGGGAGAGCGCCTGCTCCATGATCTATATCCAGAGTTCCCCGGATGAAGTCCCTGTCCAGTATTTCAGGGAGAGCGGAAACGCACGGTTTGAAGTCTTCTACCCGCAGGACCTGCAGAAGCGCCTGATTAACTGCGTCATGAACGATGACATCCCGGGGATGGAGGAGATTCTGAATCTCCTGAAGGAAAAGAACACCCAGGGCACAGACATGCCGGCTTATATTGCTCATCTGCTGGTCAACAGCCTGATCAGCACACTCCTTCAGATCAATACTCTGGCGGATCTGCCTCAGGAATATTCAGAACCGATTCTTTCCCGGCTGATGGAGATCATGGCCATGCCAGGACATGCACAGCTTGAGCAGGTTCACCAGCTCTATGGATCCCTGTGCGAATCCATCCGTCAAAATAAAAACGACCTGGGAAAATCCCAGGCGATGGATGAAATTACGGACTATATCCAGAATCATTATATGGATCCTGACATTTCGCTCACAAGCGTGGCCGATCTGTTCCATGTTTCCGAATCCTACCTGTCCTTTACCTTCAAAGCGCAGAAAGGCATCAATTTCTTCACCTATCTGGAGGATCTTCGAATCGCCCATGCCAAGTCTCTTCTGCGTCAGACCAGTCTGAAAATCAGTGAGATTGCCGAGCGGTCCGGCTATGCTTCTGCGAATTCCTTCTGTCGGGCCTTCAAACGCAAGACCGGCATCAGCGCCTCGAGTTACCGCAATGACACAGAGGCGTGACAGGTTGAAAAAGAGGAATGACCCAGCCCGGGCCATTCCTCTTTTTTGTGCTTTCAGATCACCGTACTCAGCATCCGTTCCTGCGCAGGTAGCACTGGATCAGAAGCTTCATTTTCTCATCCGGTTCCTCCGTGCACAGATGCGGCGCATCGTCAAACACCATGCATGCGTTGTTCTCCGGCGTATAGGCTTCCCAGTTGGGCATCATTTCACCCGTGCTGTCCTTGCCGTTCGGGTTGCCGCTGCGAATAAAGTTGGCCCAGTAATTGCACATCTGTCTGGCCAGATCATAATGTTTTCCGACAAACGGTCTCCAGCACTTGGCAAGGGTTTCAAAGAAGAACCACAGGTCCACCGAATGGAAGGTTCCCGCATGATCCCATCCCGGTATTTCAGCATCAAAATTGTAATAGTACAGCGGCTGACCTGTATGAAGCTCGGCATTGCGTCTGCCCATGGCACGGATAGCCAGGTCAATGCTCGGCACGCAGGCCTGCTTCCTGAGCTCTTCCATGTCCGCGCTCAGGTCAAACTGGGCAAGGAAAGCATCCGCATCTTCACCCAGCACATCCCTGCACATGGCGATAAACGCTTCCCTGGTCTTCTCCTCAGGCGCCACAAAGAATTCAGAGGATGTTCTTCCCAGCAGAACCGGGCACTGCAGACGCTGATTGTTCAGGAACATGGTCATGGAATTGCCGACGCTGAAACAGTCATCCTGGACTGTTCCCCAGAAGGAATGATACTCCCGGATCTTTGCCATCAGCGTCTTTTCATCGATCTTTCTGGCTTCCTCGAGGGTTTTCACGCCAAGGAAGTCAAAGAACTTCACGCCTTCCTGCTCCGCCTCTTTCAGTTTCGGCTGACGGCCGAACCGGCGTGCGCTGGGATACACGTTGCCTGAAACGCCGCTTTCCACAATGGCCTTCTGGAACAATCCGGTATTCTGCGGAGACGTCAGCTGGCTCATAACACTTCCGCCGCCTGCAGACTGTCCTCCGATGGTGATGTTCTCCGGATCCCCGCCAAATGCTGCAATGTTCCGTTTGACCCAGCGTGTAACCGGCCTGCTGGTCCAGATGACCGAAATTGGCCGGTGCATCCGGCTGCTGAGCAGTGATGTCCGGATGGCAGAGGAACCCAAACGCATTGAGCCGGTAATTGACAGACACCACCACGATGCCTCTGCGCGCAATCCGCTCCCCATCAAACTCCATCTCCGAGGGATGGCCCACCTGAAGTCCGCCCCCGAAATACCAGACGAACACCGGGAGTTTCTCCTCGTGCGGATGCGCAGGTGCCCATACATTCAGATACAGACAGTCCTCACTCATCTCCAGGTCCGGGTCCACGGACCATTCCCGTGTATACACGTTCTTTTCATCCAGCGGCGGCACATCCTGCATGGAAATCGGCTTGAAGTCGAAGCAGTCCAGCACGCCGTCCCAGTCCGCGCAGGGCTGAGGAGCACGCCAGCGGTTCTCTCCCACCGGAGGCGCCGCAAAAGGGATGCCCTTGTATGCCGTGATCCTCGGGTCCGCGGCCTGAATGCCCCTCACCCAGCCGTTTTCTGTCCTGACCTGTCTGATAAACATGCTTATTCTCCTCTCTTATCTGATTGTAAACAGACTTGATTATTTCACAAGATAGCGTTCTCCGGCCTGTGCCGTAAACTTCCAGCCCCACTGCGTTTTTTCAGTGGGAACCGCCGTATCTCCGTGCCAGATGCCATGCATGCCATCTGCCCGGATTTCCACGCTTCCTGTATGTTCCGGATAAATCTCTGCCTCCCTGAGCTTTCCGTCAGTCCATGCCATATCCACCCGGATCCCGCCTCTTGCCCTGAGACCCTGCACACTGCCTCTCTTCCATTCTGGCGGAAGCGCAGGCAGAAGATGAACGATGCCCGTATGACTCTGAAGCAGTGCCTCGGCCATGCCGGCAACAGCACCGAGATTGCCGTCGATCTGGAAAATCCTGCGGCCATTGAAAAAGCTGTCCGCAGCCCGCCCGATCATCTGATCGACTACCTTTCCTGTCATATCTCCATCCAGAAGACGTGCATACTGGCACATGCGCCATGCCAGCGGCCACCCGCCGCCATCCGCTCCGTTTTCCACACGCAGATCAATGGACCTGCGCACAGCCTGCATCATATCCGGCGTATCCTTCCAGTTCATCTGGCTGCTCGGATAGGATGCATAGAGATGCGAAATATGACTCATGCCCGGCATTTTTTCAGGCAGTTCTTCCCGCCATTCGAGTACCTGCCCCTTCGACCCGATTTGGTCCTCCGGCAGACGTGCAGCCGCCTGGCGGAATTCCTCTGTCCAGTCGTCCTCCGCGCAAAGCAGACCGTCTGCCTGAATGCAGGCTGAGAACAGATCCCGCAGGATCTGATTGTCCATGGCCGGTCCCGCGCAGATCGGCGAATCATACCCATCGGGCAGAATATACCGGTTTTCAGGCGACAGAGACGGGCAGGTCACAAGATGTCCGGTTCCGTCCTCGGTGAGAAAGTCCACAAAGAAAATCGCAAACTCGCGCATCACCGGCCGCCACTTCCGCAGGAAGTCCAGATCCCCGGTAAACAGGAAATGTTCCCAGAGATGCATGGCCATCCATGCACCTCCTGCCGTCCAGGAAGTCGAAGCCATATACTGGTCCTGCGGTGCTGTGTCGCCATAGTAGTCCGTATTGTGATGGCAGACTGAGCCCCTGGCGCCGTACATTACCCGGGCGGTCTTTTTCCCGCGTTCACACACGGTCTCAATGAGGGAAAAGAGCGATTCATGCGTTTCACTCAGTGCGCACACCTCGGCGGGCCAGTAATTCATCTGTATATTGATGTTGGTCGTATACTTGCTGTCCCACATCGGGGCAAACTCCTTGCACCAGATGCCCTGCAGATTCAGCGCGGCAGAATCCTCCCGGCCGCCGGACAGCATCAGATACCGGCCAAAGGCAAAATACAGGGCTGCGAGACCCGGGTCACTCTTTCCCTCTCTGACTTCTGCAATCCGCCGGTCTGTGGGAAGCTCACTCCCGTCTTCAAGCGCAAGCACACAGCGCTCCATGCGCGGCTGGAAATCCTCCAGATGCCGCTGCAAAAGTGCATCAAACCCCAGTTCCCTGGCCGCCCGCACCTTTTCCATGGCCCATGCTGCCGGTTCCTTCTCCCGATTGTCCGTGGCAGCCGCAAGATAAATGCAGACACTGGACGCTCCGTCTGTATACAGCTGAGTATATGCATCCTCCGCACTTCCGTCAGTGTCCATGCCCAGCGCGAGGCCAAACACGGTTCCGCCCGCATTGCCGCCGGCCGTCAGGGTCCTTTCATCCACCGTATGATTGAAATCAAGGAACATGCTTCCCCATCCGCCTGCCCGGATCATTTTGCCGGGACGTCTCGAGTCCGGGATCATGCCTTCGAAGATATAACCGCGGTCATACCGGATGTTCAGCTGAAGGGCTCCGGGGCGGTCTGCCCGGTAGCGGATGCACAGAACCTGGTCCGGATGGGAAATGAAGCATTCGCGTGTCATCTGTACATCGTTTTCCCGCCATGTCACCCGGTGCACACCCTGCATCAGGTCCAGTTCCTGCCTGTAGTCCTCTGTGCCTTCGCTGTTTGGTGCCCAGCCCGCAGAAAACGGTGAAAGGCAGTTTACGCCGATGTCGAGTTCGCCCAGCGACTCATAATGCCGCATGGAATACGGAGCACCGAGCATGTAGCGCTGAATCAGGTCTTCGGCTTCCCGGATTTCTCCGGCAAAGACATGCCGCCGAATCTCAGGCAGCGCATCTTTCAGCCTCGGGTTGTCCCGCTCCATGGCCTTTCCGTACCACAGACTGTCCTCATTGAGCTGGATGCGCTCCACCCGGGTATGGCCGTACACCATAGCCCCGAGACATCCATTGCCCAGCGGCAGTGCATCCGCCCACGCATCCGCAGCATGGGTATACCACATGGTTCCTTTTTTCATGTTCCTGTACCTCGCATCTTCCGTTGATAAAGCCCCCTTTCCGGGGCCGGATTCACTTTTCTGCGGGATAGGCATCCAGTGCCTGCTGCAAAAGGCGGCAGTATTCCTGCTGTCCCAGCGTATTGAGTGTCGCAAGATAGGTATCCCAGTCATTCTCAACGCTCATCATGCCGGAAATAAAGTAAACCGTGGACTGCCGGACATAGCGGTCAATGGCTTCCTGATAACTGATCAGCTTTGCCGCAATATCGGAAGGAACGGCCACATTGGGAAACACGGTCTCCCCGCCCGGGGCATACTGATCATAGAGTTCCGCACATTTCCACAGTTCTTCCTCGCCATTCATGACGCCCGGCTGCACCATATAGCCTCTGCGAAATGCATCATAGTTGGAGGCGATGTGGACATCCGAAGGCCAGATCGGCAGCTTGTCCCGCTGAAGGTTCCGGCTTTCCAAGAGAACGCGGTAGACTGTCTGAGCATGATCAATTCCCTCTCCATCTCCCGGTGTGCACCAGACCCAGTCGATCCCTTCCACGCCGAAATTCTGTACCAGTGTTCCCTCTGAGCTGGCCAGAAAATCAAACAGCTGGACCGCTGTTTCCGGGGCTGAACAGTCCCGGGTCACCAGGCCGTTGCAGTTGTAAAAATAATTGTAGGCACTCTGATAACTCAGCCTGGTCCCATCCGGTCCTTCCAGCGGCGGCAGGCAGGTCCATTCACTCCAGCGTCCATCCGGAAGCGGCTCAGAGAGTTCCTCCGGAAAATATCCGCCGGCCACAGCCCCGACCCGGTGCGGATCCGAGAGGATCCGCGCATCCATCTGCTTTCCGTTTTGTGTAAAGGACTGTGCATAGAGGAGTCCATCCTGATACAGGCCGCTGAGATATCGAAGGGCTTCCCTGTAACCGTCTTCGACATAGCAGCAGTGAACGGTGTGATCCTCCACATAGCAGCCGGAGGCCACCGTCTGATTGGTGGAGCCAAAGATGGCATTGTTATGAACAAACGCATTGCTCAGGAATGTCACCGGGTCCGTGGCCCAGCCTTCCTGGATCTGGCCGATCAGCGGAATCTCGTCCGCCTCACCGTTTTCATTCGGGTCTGCCTGAGCGACTTTCTCGAGGTAGGAACGGAATGCCTCCGTCGTCTCCGGCAGCTCTCCTCCGCACAGCTTATCAATCCAGGGCTGATACACCCACATTCTGGCCTGATGCGTCAGATGAAAGCATTCATTTACGGAGCCGTAGCAGTAGATATGTCCGTCTGCCATGGTCAGGTCATTTCGGTGCTCCGGTCCGCAGATGACATTGAGGCTGTTCCAGTTCGGGCAGGATTCCAGATAGGATTCCAGCGGCAGAACCAGCCCTTCCATGCCGTACAACGAGCATTCCGCCTTGGTCCAGCGCGTGCACAGAAGGATATCCGGCAGCGTTTTCTCCGTCTCAAGGCGCAGATTCAGCTGCCGCTTTGCATCCGGTCCCGTGAATTCGCTGGTAATGGCCAGATCGATATTCGTCTTTTCCAGAATCCAGTCCAGAACACAGGAATTTGACACAGGGAATTCCTCCTGTGTATTGACCACCCAGGCTGTCATCTTCTTTGTCTCTGTGAGGGGAAACACATCCCCTGTCGGCAGGATTTCCACGGTCTGTTCCGCCCGGGCAGTACCTGACAAAAGAAGAAGTGTCAGAAGCAGGCATACAGTTGCCTGTTTTCTCTTGATCATACTCATGTTGATCCTTCCTGAAAGCAGAAACGTTTCATTTATTAATAGGAAGATTCTCACTGCACTTATTATATTCCTTTTCTCTTTCATCACAATATTCATCTTTTCCAGGTGCATATGCATTTATTGATTGGTGAAGAAATCGTATGCAATTATTTGGTTCAGGCTTAAAATCTGCACACTTTTCACACAATGTCGGAGAAGTATGGTATGATGGGCGTACATTAGGTGAAACGTTACGAAATTGAATACAAAAAAAGGAGAACCTGCCATGCTGCGTTATGAGGATGCCTCCCTGCCTTTTGAAGCGCGTGCCGCCGATCTGGTCAGCCGTCTAACGCTTCAGGAAAAAGCCCTTCAGCTGTCACACAATGCTCCGGCGATTCCGCGTCTGAATATCCGCGCCTGGAATTGGTGGAATGAAGCCTCCCACGGCGTCACGCCGGCTGTTGTGCAGGAGTTCAAACAGGCGACCTGCTTTCCCACCTGCCTTGCAATGAGCCAGACATGGAATGAAGAGCTCGTCACACAGGTGACCACCGTGATCTCCGACGAAATCCGTGCCCTGCGCAACACCATCGGGAAAGAGTTGGATTACTGGTGCCCGACCGTCAATATGGGCCGCGATCCCCGATGGGGCCGCAATGATGAAAACTTCGGAGAAGACCCCTATCTGGCCGGCAAACTGGCCGCCGCCTATGTGCGCGGACTGCAGGGGGATGACCCCGTCTATCTGAAGGCCATTTCCACGCCCAAGCATTTTGCCGCCAACAATTCGGAATACAACCGCTGCAATGGTTCATCCAACATGGATGAAGCCACGCTTCGCGAGTATTACCTGCCGGTTTTCGAGCGCTGTGTCCGGGAGGGCGGCGCCGGGTCTATCATGACATCCTACAACCGGGTCAATGGAGTTCCCTCGTCTGCCAATGAACATCTCATCCGGGAAATTCTCCGCGAAGAGTGGGGATTCAAGGGCTATATTGTGTCGGATGACGGCGCGGTCGGAGATGTCGGTCCCAATTCTTCGCTCATGTTCGGAAAACTGCGCGGTCAGTTTTACGCAAAGACCATGCCGGAGGCCTCCGCACTCTGCCTGAAAGCAGGCACCGATATCTGCACGGGCATTGAGCATGATCTCTACCTGATGAAAGCACTCGAGGAAGGGCTGGTCTCTGAAGATGATCTGGATCGTTCGCTGATCCGCATCTTTACAGCCCGTTTCCGCCTGGGAGAATTTGACACGCCCCGGCCGTTCGGCCAGTTCGGCGAAGACTCCCTGTGCACAGAGGGCGCCGGTGCGCTCGCACGCCGTGCTGCCGCAGAATCGCTGACCCTGCTGAAAAATGACGGTCCGCTTCTCCCTATTGCAGAGGATGTGAAGAAGATCACGGTCATCGGGCCCAACGCGATCTACCGGCAATTCGGCAGCTATTCCATCGGCAGCAATCCGCGCAGCGACTGCGATACAAAGATTTCTGTTCCGCCGCTTCAGGGCATCCTTGCCGAGGCGGAGAAGCGCGGCATCACGGTCAGCTATCAGAAGGGCTGGAACATGGCAAAGCATGAGTTCCGGCGTCCCGAACCCACACCCGCGCTGCTGAAGTATGCTGAGGATGCCGGCATGTCCCCTGAAGATTACCTGAAAAACAGAGTCCCCGAGGATGAGCGGGAATTCCGGCACAGTAAATTTGCCCCGTTTATGGAATTCATGAAGCGTCCCGTTCTCCCTCCGCGCCACCCGGTGAGCGATCCCTTCCTGGATCAGTCGGATGAGGATCTGATGCGCCAGGCACTTGAGAGCGCGAAGGAAGCCGATCTGGTGATCGTTGTGGCCGGAACGGATCCCAGTGTCACCCGCGAAGGTGCAGACCGCCTTTCTCTGGATCTCCCCTATGATCAGAATGAAAAAATCAAACAGATTCTCGCCGTCAATGCCCGCACGGTCGTTGTCTGCGTTGTGTCCGGTCCTGTGACGGGCGATTTCATGGACCATGTGCCTGCCCTTCTTTGTGCCACGTATGCCGGTGAATCCCAGGGCAGTGCCATCGCTGACATTCTCTTTGGCAATATCACCCCCAGCGGACACCTGTCAGAGACCTGGTTCTATCGGGACAGTGATCTTCCGCATATCCGCGAATACGGCATCCGTCCTTTTGATACAGCAACCGAGCGCGGAAGAACCTATCTCTACTACCTCGGCGATGTACGCTTCCCCTTCGGACGCGGTCTTTCCTATACCGCTTTCCGCTATGCGGATTTCCGGATGAACCGGGCTGCCTATGATGCCAATGACACCATGGAGATCTCCTGCACCGTCACCAATACCGGAGCATGTGCCGGCGCTGCCGTACCCCAGCTGTATTTCCGAAAAATAGCCCTGTATGACAACAAGCCGCTTCGGCAGCTGATCGGCTTCCGGAAGATCCAACTTCTGCCCGGGGAATCCCGCTGCATCACCTTCACGGTGCCTGTATCGGAATGCCGGTTCTGGAACAGCTGGAAACACCGGTTTGAAGTAGAAGAAGGCGAATATGCATTCTGGATCGGCGAGGACTGTGAAGATCTGACATCCACATCCCCCATTCACGTGCACCTCACCGGAACCTGGCACGCGCCCCTGTCTGCGGTCACCCTTAGGACTGAGCATTCTGTGCTGCATGCGGGCGAATCCGAATCACTCCGCGTCACCGCTGCACGGACCAATGCGGAACATCTTGAAACCGAAACGCTTCCCTTTGTCTTCACATCCAGCGATGATTCCGTCGTTCGAATCGACGGCAGAACGCTGACCGCGCTCCGTCCCGGCGCCGTGCAGGTCCGGGCGAGCCTGACGCTGGACGGCATCACGAAGGAAGATGTCATCGGCCTGTGCGTGCTCCCTGGGACAGCGGATGCACCGATCCAGTAAGAATGACTGTCTCAGACGATTTCTCCTTCAGGCCATCATGCTCCTGAAGGAGAAATCGTCCCGAACCGACTAAAGTCTGCATCTTTTTATTCAATCCGAAAGGTTTCTCTTTCCTGAAAGCCTGGTTCCAGTGCCTCATTTTCCCCCTTGTGCACTTTTTGTTGGCGAAAAAAAAGAATATAGCCGTGCAGGCCAGTGCTTCCAAACCCGTTGTGCCCCAACGCTTTTGCATATTTTTGCACCCTCAATAAAATTTGCATATTTACTTTCGATGCCCTGTGAAGTATAAATGAACCAGATTTGAATTTCACAGCTCGTTTTCCTCAATCAGGATTTTTTCACACAGAATAAAGTGAAACGTTTCGTCTTCATCTCTACAGAACGATTCGGAGGAACGCTATGAATCCGGCAAGGAAAATCGTATTCATCGGCGCAGGCAGTTTCATCTTTACACGCAGCCTTGTGCGCGACATTCTGACATTTGATGCACTGCGCAACGCCGAGATCTGGCTGGTCGACATCAATCCGGAACATCTGGAAATGGCGCGCAGAATGGTTCAGCGCTATGTGGATGCGGGTCACTATCCTGCAACAGTGCACTGCACACTCGACCGCCGGGAGGCGCTGCCCGGGGCCGACGGCATCCTGTGCACCATCCAGGTCGGCGGCTGGGAGCCGCTGAAGGATGAGCTCGGGATTCCTTCCAAATATGGCATTGAAGCTGCGATCGGTGACACACGGGGTGTCTGGGGTTTCTTCTGTTACCTCCGCACCATTCAGGCCATCGTCGATATCGCCCGCGATGTCCAGGAACTCTGTCCTGATGCCGTCTTTCTGAATTATACCAATCCCATGGCCATGATCTGCCGCACTGTCCAGACACTGTTTCCGAAACTGAACTTTGTCGGACTGTGTCACAGTGTCCAGGAAACGATCATGCTCCTGGCCAAATGGCTGAAAGCTGATCCGAAGGATATGACGTATACCTGCGCGGGACTGAATCATACAGCCTTTTATCTGACACTGAAGTTGAATGGACAGGATGCCTATCCCCTCCTCCGCCGCATTGTCGATGATCCGGACATCTATAAAACGGAACGTGTCCGCATCGAAATGTTCAAGCATCTCGGGTATTTTGTGACAGAAAGTTCCTATCATAACAGCGAATACAACGGCTGGTTCCGCAAGCGGGATGATCTGATGATGCAGTATTGTCCCCCGGTGAACTTTGATGGGACGCCCGGTGAATTCTTCAGTCAGAGACTGCAGCACGGCGGCTTCTTCCGGGGCAGGTCCCGGATGGAGATGCTGGAGAAATGGTTTACGGAAGAGATTTCCCTCGACCGCGGTCATGAATTTGCCAGTTACATCTTCAATGCCTGCTTCGGCGACGGTACGCCTTTCGAGTTCAACGGCAACGTCCGGAACTTCGGTCTGATCGACAATCTGCCCGAAGGTGCCTGCGTTGAAGTCCCGATTCTGGCCGGCCCCAACGGGCTGAAAGCCACCCATATCGGACCGATGCCGCGGGAGCTTGCCCTGCTCAATTCCATTGAAAGCCAGACTGAGGAGATGGCGGTGGAAGCCTATCTGACGAAAGACAAATCCCTGATCTACAAGGCTGTCTATTATGACCCGTATACGGCCGCAAAACTGAGCCTGGATGAAATGGACAGGATGGTTGATGAAATGTTTGAGGCCTGTGGAAAATACCACAGTTTCTGGTAAGCCGAAACCTGAATCCGCTTTTGTATGACCTGGCAACTCTGTCGGAACAAATCATGGAGGTGAGGAGCCTATGTCCAAAGGACACGTGATTCCCAAAAAGAGCCTTGGGGAGCGAATCCGTCAGGATTTTCAACGCTACAAGCTGGTATATCTGATCGGTTTGCTTTGCCTTGTCTATTATGTCATTTTCTGTTACATGCCCATGGGCGGCGTGGTCATCGCCTTCAAGGATTTCCGTCCGGCCCGCGGCATCTTCGGCAGCAAATGGGCCAGTCCCTGGTACAAATACTTTGACCAGTTCTTCAACGGCTATTATTTCGGAAGACTTCTCCGCAATACGCTGCTGATCAATCTGCAGGACCTGATCTTCGGCTTCCCTGCCCCAATCATTCTGGCTCTGCTTCTTAACGAACTCCGTTCCACAGCCTTTAAGCGCACGGTTCAGACCGTCACCTATCTCCCGCATTTTATCTCCCAGGTGGTTGTCTGCGGCATTATCCTGGATTTCTTTTCCTCCAGCGGCGTCATCAATCAGATCATCATGGCACTGGGCGGGCAGAGAATCCTGTTCATGCAGGAACCGTCGTTCTTCCAGCCGCTGTACGTCGGCACCGGGATATGGCAGGGCGTAGGCTACGGATCCATCATCTATCTCTCAGCGCTCGGCGGTGTCAATGCCGATCTCTACGATGCAGCTGCCATTGACGGATGCAATCGTTTCCGCCGCGTGATTCATGTCACCATTCCCGGTATCCTGCCCACGATCATTATCATGTTGATCCTGAAGATCGGAAGCATGCTGAATGTCGGATTTGAGAAAATCATTCTGCTCTACAACGAGACCATCTATGAGACTTCAGACGTCATTTCTTCCTTTGTCTATCGTTACGGTATGCAGAAGGGCAATTACAGCTACGCAACCGCTGTAGGACTGTTCAACTCTGTCTTCAACTTCATCCTGCTCGTTGCCTTCAATGCACTCAGCAGAAAAGTCAGCGACGTCTCGCTGTGGTAAAGGAGGGATGGATATGAAGTTCGGCAAGAAAGAAAAAAGCGTCATTCCTCATGACATTCACCGCGGAAACTGGTATTACGGACGTCCCTCTGTCGGCAGCTGGGTATTCGATATCTTCAACATTATTTTTATGTTCTTCCTGATGGTGATCACCATCTACCCGTTCCTGTACGTGCTCTTCGCCTCACTCAGTGACCCGCTGAAGCTGTCCTCACATCAGGGTATTCTCTGGGGACCGCTCGGTTTTTCCATCAAGGGTTACCAGTTTGTGCTCAATTATCGCGCCATCTGGAACGGTTATGGGGTGACCCTGTTCCTGGCCACCGTCGGAACCGCCTGCACCCTGATTGCTTCCCTGCTGTTCGCTTTTGTTCTGAGCAAGAAGGACAGCATGCTCCACAGTTTCTTCACCTTTGCTGCGGTCTTCACGATGTACTTTAACGGCGGCATGATTCCGACCTACCTTATTGTCAAGGAAGTCGGGCTGCTTGATTCGCTCTGGTCCCTGATCATCCCGGGACTCATCAGCACCTACTACGTCATCATCCTGCGCACAGCCATCATGGGGATTCCCCAGGAAATGACCGAGTCTGCTGAGCTGGACGGCGCCAATGATTTCATCATCCTGGTCCGCATCCTGATCCCTCTGATTGTACCCACCCTCGCCGCCATCGGCCTGTTCATCGTGGTCGGTTACTGGAACAGCTGGACAAATGCTCTTCTCTATATTCAGGACGGCAAAAAGCAGCCGCTTCAAATGGTGCTCCGCCAGATCGTTATCAACAATGATATGTCTGCTGCAGCCGGCAGCGGCAGCAGCAACCGTTCCGGTGAAGACCAGGCCACGCGCATGCTGCTGAAGTATGCCACTATCATGGTCTCCGTCATCCCGATTATCTGTGTCTATCCTTTCCTTCAGAAATATTTCACCAAAGGTGTCATGATCGGCGCACTCAAAGGCTGATCCACATTCTCTTGTACGTATCATGGCGGGCATGCCATGACGTAAAATAAAAAGGAGGTCTATCTCATGAAGAAAGCCCTTTCATTCCTCTGTGCACTCGCCTTGCTCGCGAGCCTCGTATCTTTCGCTGTTGCGGAAGAGCCTGTGGAAATCACCTATTTCCGCCAGGAACTGAACCGCAATTCAGCAGCTTACTACAGTGACACAGCATGGTTCCAGGAGCTCGAAAAGCGCCTGAACATCAAACTGACAATCCTCGGACCTGCATCCTCTGACGACTACAACACGGCTGTCAACGCCATGCTGGTTTCCGGCGAATATCCGGATCTGCTGTACTTTGACTGGACACAGTATTCCGGCGGTGCTCTGGCTGGTGTGGAAGACGGCGTTATCGTCCCGGTCAGCGAGATTCCCGAATATAAGGAGAAGGTCCCGAACTGGTTCAAGGTTATCGAAGAGAATGATGCCGTCCGCCGCGCCGTGACGCAGGATGATGGCTCTATCGTCACCTTCTGCCACTGGGAACCCAACATCGCCCGTTCTGCTTACTGGGGCTATGCCATCCGCAAGGACTGGCTGGACCGTCTGGGTCTCGAAGTCCCGACCACAGTCGATGAAGCCTATGCAGTCCTGAAGGCCTTCAAAGAGCAGGATGCCAATGGCAACGGCGACCCGAACGATGAAATCCCGTTCAGCTGCTGCAACTGGTGGGGCACCGCTCATCCCGGCTTTGATACCCTGGCTGCAGCCTTCTCCCTGAAGGTGAATGTGATGTATCGTGATCCCCAGTCCGGAAAGATCGCCTACTGGACCGAATACAACAATGGTGAAAACTTCAAGTCCTATGTCGAAACCATGCGCAAGTGGTACGAAGAAGGTCTTGTTGACGAAGAATTCGTCAGCCAGAAGTATGATGCCTGGTCTGCCAAGATTACCGGCGACAAGGTCGGCATGTTCTTCTGCTTCCCGGACAGCGTGCAGGGCTGGGAAGACTCCATCAAGCAGACCCTGAAAGACAACAACGCCTACGCCGATCCTGAGGGCGTCTGCATCTATGGTCTGGTCCCGCTCAAGGGCATCGACGGCATCCCCTACACCTATGACAGCGACAATGCCATGGTCAGCTTTGCCGGCGCCAATCAGCCCACCGTCATCACGACCGCTGCTGTCAAGAACGGCCACATTGACAAGTGCCTTGAACTCCTCAACTACCTCTATTCTGAAGAAGGTTCCGAACTGAACAACTGGGGCGTCGAAGGCGTCTCCTACACCAAGGATGCTGACGGAACCCATCACTGGACCGAAGCGGTCACCAACGATCCCGACTACGGCATGTCTGACGCCGTGTTCAAGTATGCTCTGCCCACCCTCGGTGGCTGGCCGAAGGCTATGAGCTATGAATCCTGGGGCTCCATGAACCTGGTTGTGCCGGATCAGATCCAGACCCACAAGAATTATGCACTGTCCGACACCAGCCTGGACATCCCGTCCTTTGCTCTGAATGCTGAAGAACAGGAAACCTATTCCCGTATCATCACCGACGTGAACACGGCAGTTTCCGAAGTGTATCTGTCCGTGATCACCGGCAAGAAGGATGTCGCTGAACTCGACACCCTGCTCGCACAGGTCAAGTCCATGGGCATTGAGGATGCAGTTGCAGCTTATCAGTCTGCCTATGATCGTTACATGAACCGTTAATTCCAACTGAACTGAAATCTTTGCGCGGGGCGTCGAAAGACGCCCCGCCATTCTACAAATCAACAGAGAGATGAATGTTATGATTGATTTTGCCAAGCTTGAATACCCCTACGCTTATATCCCGGCGGACAAACGCATTGGCATTCTGCCCGAGCACAACATCTGCTCCATCTCTCCTGCAGAAGAGCCGGCCGATGATTTCATCACCGGCAACGGCGAACTGCGTCTGCAGGTGTCGGGGCGTCCCTACACAGAAGAAATCAGCTATACGCAGGAAATGCTGTATGAACCTCTGTGGAATAAGACTCCGCTTCCCCCGGATCTTCGTCCGTATCTTCCCCGGATCCGCGAACTGCTTCTTGAAGGCAGGCCTGAGGAGACGGATGCACTGATCGATGAAGCTCAGAAAAAAGCCGGTTTCGAAAAATACATGAATTTTGACAACAAAATTCTCTACCCGACCGGCTCCCCGCGTCTGCATACCGCATTCTGGCTGAAATTCAATCAGCCCGAGCAGCCGAAAACCTGGGATTACCTGCGCTGGCTGGACATGCAGAACGGCATGATCACTTCCATGTGGACCAATGCCCGCGGCAGTTTCCGCACAGAAAGCTTTGCCGCATACGACGGCCATGTGATGCTCAACCGGTTCACCGCCCCCACGGGGCAGCTGGACCTTGACATTGAGATCATCCCGCCCGGACGTCCGTTCCGTCACGGCAACATGGTGTTCAAGCAGCCGTTCAAAAACAGCACGCATGAACTGACAGTGACCGAGCAGATGATCACCCTCGCCTGGGCATACAATCCCGAGTTTGGACAGAAGGGTTTTGTGGCTGCCATCCGTCTGATTCCTCAGGGAGGAAAGACGGAAACCCTTGAAAAAGGGGTCCGCCTGACCGGAGCTGACAGCCTGCTGGTGGTCAGCAAGATTGTAAAGTTTGAACATGATTTCACCTTTGCCTGTGCAGAGGAAGTCTGTGCATCGCTCGCGGCCATGCCGATCGACTTTGACAGGATGCTTGCAGCCAATGAAAAGATCATTGGGGACAAGATGGACCGCTCCCGCATTCATCTGGGGAAAAAGGAAGACTATGTGCTTTCCGGTGAAGAGCTTCTGCAGCGCACCCACAGCCGGGATGAAATCGATCCCGCACTGATGGATAAGCTCTATGATATGGGCCGCTTCTTCCAGATCTATGAAACCGGCGCGCTCCCCCCGATGATGGGTCAGCACAACATCAATACCAACCTGCAGGTCTGCGCGGGCAACAATACAGGTCTGTTCGATGAAATGGACGTGTATTTCAAGTACTACGAAACCAAGTTCGATGACTTCCGCACCAACGCAAAACTGCTCTTCAATGCCCGTGGCCTGCTCGCCAGTGTGCACTGCGATCCGGATTCCGGCCTGTACTACCATTTTTCCCGCACCTACCCGCATTACTGCTGGACCGGATGTCTGGGCTGGATCTACAACGAGCTGTGGGGTTATTATCTCGTAACCGGGGACACGGAGTTCCTCAGAACACGCATCATTCCCGCCTACAAGGAAATGGCGCTGTTCTTTGAAGACTATGCCTGCGACCGCGGGCCGGACGGCAAGGTCATCTTCTATCCGTCGTTCTCCCCTGAAGACCCCACGCCCAATCCAGGCTATGAGACGGTCACCTGCTCGAGCATCAATCCCACCCGCATCAATTCTGTCATGGATATCGCCATCTGCCGCGAAATCCTGACGAACCTGATTGAGGGCTGCAAAACACTGGGGATTGAGGAAGAGAATATCCCGCACTGGGAAGAGCAGCTGGCTTCCCTGCCCACCTACCTGCTCGATCCCGACGGCGGTCTGAAGGAATGGGCTTGGCCGACCATCGAGGAAAACTACAATCACCGTCATGTCTCTCATCACTATGATGTGTGGCCCGGACGTGCAATCACGCCGGAAACCGAGCCGGAACTGACAGAGGCCATCATCATTTCAAACCGCAAGCGCGGCCAGCAGGATGACTCCGCCCACGGCATCATTCACAGAGCCTTTACCGCCATTCGACTCAAGGATATGGAAGAGGCTGTGCAGAACCTGAGCCAGCTGTTCAATCACGGATTCGTCCGCCGCACGCTTCAGACCAGCCACTTCCCCTATCGCGGCGTGTTCCCCGATCTTCAGGGCGCCGTGCCGGCTTTCCTGATTGAGATGTGCCTGTTCAGCACCCCGGGGATTGTGGAATTCCTGCCCGCGATGCCTGACAACATGATGGAAGGCTCCATTGACGGCGTATGGCTGTATACGTTCGCCAAGCTGAGCCATATGGCCTGGTGCAAAGAAGGACTGCAAGCGGAGATCACTTCTCTGAAGGATCAGACGATCACGCTCCGCTGCCGCAGGGAAGGCTGCCGGATCCTGGTCAATGGAAAAGAACTCCTGAAAACCGGTGATCATGCAGAGTATACCTTTGCCAAAGATGAGACTGTAAAGATCGAAATCCACTTCTGAACCATCTGCTGCGGGGAGACCCGTCCGGTGACGGGTCTTCCCGCGCAAGAAAAGAGGCCGCCATGAAAACATCAAAAGTGACCGTGCATCCATCCTTCCGGATCGGTGCCATCTCTCCCCGGCTGTTCGGTGCCTTTCTGGAGCCCATCGGTTCCATGGTCAACGGCAGCATGTACAACCCAAAGCATCCCACCGCGGATGATCTTGGTCTGCGGCAGGACTTCATGGACGGCCTGCGCAGTGCCGGCCTGCCTTCTGTCCGGCTGCCCGGCGGCAATTTTGTCTCCGGATGGAACTGGAAGGATTCCATTGGTCCCCGTGAGCAGCGGAAAGCGCACCTGGACCTGGCCTGGCACCAGTTTATCCCCAATGATGTGGGACACGATGAATATCTGCAGTGGGCCGAACGCGTCGGCGCAGAAGCACTGTATACCGTGAACCTCGGGACAGGCACCCTGAACGATGCCGCCGATATCGTGGAATACAGCAACTTTGACTCCGGCACCTACTGGTCAGACCTGCGCCGGAAGAACGGCCACAGTGCCCCTTACGGCGTGAAGATCTGGTACCTTGGGAATGAAATGGACGGTCCCTGGCAGATCGCTTCCTGGGAAAAGAATCCCACCGGGTACGGCGTGCTTGCGCATGAAACCTCCAAGGCCATGAAGTTTATCGATCCGACGATCGAGACGGCGGCCTGTGTCTCCTCCTCTCCCTTCCTCAGCCATTATCCGGAATGGGATCTGAAAGTGCTCGAGGAGTGCTATGAGACGGTCGACTATATCTCCATGCATCACTATCATTCCGCCCCTGTCGGCGATATCGGCGCGCTGCTGGCCGGATACAAGGCTTTTGAACAGTATATTCAGACCGAGATCGGGCTGTGTGATTATCTGAAGACCAAGCTGCGCATCAGCAAAACCATGATGCTGTCTCTGGATGAGTACGGCGCCATGTACCGTCCCGCAGGCAAGGCGCATTATGGCATGAACGGAAGAACGCCTGCCACATCCTTCTATTCTTTCGATCCGAATCAGAAATATGTCCGCCATGACCCGGATGACTGGAGCACCCGCATGCGCCGTCCGGCCTACGGTGAAATGCCCGGGACTCTGGGTACCTGCAGCGTGCTGCTGACGATGCTCCGGCATGCAGACCGGATCAAGATCGGCTGTGCCACCGGCGGCCTCGGGAATCTCTGCATGACCGACAGAGAACATGTCTGGCGCGGTGCCTGCTATTATCCCTTTACGCAGATGATCCGCTGGGCGACCGGCACATCTCTTCAGTGTGTGGTCGAATGTGACGAATACCAGGTGGACGGTTATGTGATTGACGACATGAACCAGTATGCCGGCTTTGACCACGTCCAGTATATTCAGTCCGGTGCAGCACTCAACGAAGAAGAGAACGAGCTGACCGTCTTCGTCCTCAATGCGGACTGGACGGATGCACACGCGTTCACGCTGGATGCCCGCGGGTTTGAGGGATGGACCTTCCTCGGACACAGCTGTCTGAAGAGTGATGATCCTGATGCCCGGAACACCTACGAACACCCGGATGTCATAGTGCCTGAAGACGTGCCTTCCACCTCCGTGAAAGACGGCCTGTGCACGGCTGTGCTGCCGCCTCTTTCATGGAATGTATTCCGCTTTGCCAAACCGGAAAAGGTGAACTGACATGAAGTATATCCAGCAGAGTGTCCTGGCCTCCCTCTACCGAAACAGCACGCATCCCGTGCATGAGGATTACGCCGAGCTCCGGCTCATCCGCGCCGCCTGCTGCGGTCAGGCCGACGAGGCCTGCTCCCTGTTCCGGGAGGAAAAGCTGTTCGGGCATGTCCCCTGCGTGATCGATACGCCGTATGCGCGCTATGAGGGGCTGTCCGGTGTCCGTCGGTTTGTCGCGGAGTGGCTGCCGCGTTTTGGGGCTACAGATGCTGATGTCACTCCTGTGATCCAGACGCGCGCAAACGGACGTTCGGTCACAGAGCTGCAGGTGGACTTTACCTCACCGGAGGGGATCCGCCAGGTTCCCTTTTTCGTCGTGGGCGATCTGCGCACCCGGGATACGCTCGATGAGGTTCGCCTGTATACGCACTGTTCCTTTATCCCCGGCCTGCAGGCATATCGCGCGCCGCTGTTTCCTTCCACACACCTCGAAAAAGGCGAATGCGGTCTCCTGACGGGTGCTGTGCGGGAGTACTATGAGGGCCTGCACCGCTCCCCCAGCGCCGATGTGGACCGGATCATGCAGTGCATGTCGGAAAACTGTGTCTTCGGCGGCTATGAGCCGCTGGTCCCCGGACGCGAACCGGCAACAACGCGCGAGGAAGTCCGTGAAAAGTATGAACACATGGCCCTGTATATTCCCCGCTGCGTCGCCATGCGGTATGAAACCCTGACCGATGACGGGCGGACGTGCGTGATCGAATGGGTGCATGTTATTTCCCGTGCCGGACGCGAGGAGCGCGGCCGCATAGCGATGTCCGGCATTGCCGCATACGAGCGCGGAGACGACGGACTGCTGTGTTCCATCCGCATCAGCGATTATGCCGGTCTGGAGGGGACGATCGACTGGAGTCAGCTGCCGGTCTCAAGAGAAGAAGCTGAGCAGGTGAATTTTGTGGAGGAATACCGCTGAGTTCTGCTGTTCATCCCACAGCAGATTGTTTTCCCCGGATGTCTCCCTTCCCGGTCCGAAGTGCCCATAAAAGAATGTTTTCAGTTAATAATTTCAACCATTTTCACATGTCAATATGGTATACTTTTATTATCCCTGTCTTGCTTCCACATGATGCTGTCTGTTCAGTGTTACCACTGAGCAAGCGGACTGATGACATTCTTTTTCCACAGTGAATTCCATGGTTTTCACAACTTCTGGACGGACGTACTCCGCCGGACTGTATGGAGGGTTTCCTATGGCATCCACGATGAAGGATCTTGCACAGAAGACCGGACTGGGTCTGGCGACCATTTCCAAATATTTCAATGGCGGCACAGTGCGTGAAAAGAACCGCATCCTGATTGAGAACGCCGTGCAGGAACTGCATTTTATTCCCAATGAAGTCGCGCGCAGCCTGAAAACGCACCGCTCCCATGTCATCGGAGTCATTATTCCTGAGCTGAGCAATGCCTTCATCACATCGATTATCAGCGCCATGGAAGACCTGCTCCGCAGAAAAAACTATGCGGTCATTGTCTGCGACTGCCGAAGCGATGCACGCAGAGAAAAGGAAGCTGTTGACTTTCTGCTCAACCGCCGGGTCGACGGCCTGATCAATATGCCCACGGACCCGACCGGGGCTCATCTCAAAAGTGCACTGGATGCGCAGATCCCGATTGTGCTGGTCGACCGTCACATTCCCGCACTCGACGACCGCGTCAGCACGGTGGTCATCGATAATGTGCGCGCCTCGGAAAGAGCAATTCAGGAGCTTCTCAAAGCCGGTCACCGCAGAATCGGTCTGGTGCTGGGCAACCCCGGCCTCTATACGACCGACTGCCGTCTGCAGGGCTATCTGAATTCCCTGAAGTCAGCCGGTATTGAATGCAATCCTGAGTATATCCGCTATGGGAATTACACGATGGACGGCGGCTATCAGGCTGTTCAGGAGCTGGTACAGTCTGCGCATCCCATTACCGCTCTGTTCATCACCAACTTTGAAATGACGCTGGGCGGCATGCTCGCCCTGCAGCACATGAATATCCGTGTTCCGGAAGATCTGTCCGTCATCGGGTTTGACAAGCTCGAAATGTTCGGCAATATCTTCCCGCACCTGACCCTGATCCATCAGCCGCAGGTCAGTATCGGTCATGAGTGCGCCAAACTGATTCTGGACATGCTCTCCGGCCAGTCCTCCCCGCGCACGGTTTCCCTGAGCACTCAGCTCTCCGAGGGAACCTCGGTCAGGAGCATTGTGCCGAAGGACTGAGTCACGCCTGGCAAAAAGAGAGATCGGCCGGCAGCCGATTTCTTCTTTTCCCCAATAAGCGAAACGTTACATCTTTTTGAAACGGAGGAAGCATCATGAGCTTCGTACCATCCACCGGTATGCTGAAAAAAGCGCAGGCAGGCCATTATGCCATCGGCGCCTTCAATGTGGAAAACCTGGAAATGGTCCAGGCCGTCATCGCTGCAGCTGAAAAAATGCACGCGCCCGTCATGATCCAGACGACACCCGGCACGCTGAAATATGCACCGCCCGCCGCGTTTGCGTCTCTGGTCCGTGCGCTTGCAGAAAAGGCTGCTGTTCCTGTTGCCATGCATCTGGACCACGGCAGCAGCTATGAGCTTGCCCTGGCCTGTTATGAAGCCGGCTATACCTCCCTGATGATTGACGGTTCTCTCCTGCCCATTGAAGACAACATCGTGCTGACAAAGCGCGTGGTCGCCATGGCCGGTGATCTCCCGGTGGAAGCTGAACTGGGCACTGTCGGCGGCAAGGAAGACACGCACTCCGCCGGGATTCAGTACACGGATCCCCAGCAGGCAGCCGAGTTTGTTGCTCGCACCGGCATTACGACATTCGCGCCGGCTATCGGGACCGCACACGGTGTCTATAAGGATACACCGCGCCTGGATCTGGACCGGCTCAGTGAAATCCGCGCGCTTGTCCCGGTTCCTCTGGTGCTGCACGGAACCAGCGGCGTCCCCGATGACACCGTACGCGCCTGCATCGAGCGCGGCATCTGTAAAGTCAATTATGCGACCGATCTGCGGATCGCCTTCACAGAGGCCATGCGCCAGGCCGTTGCTCAGCAGCCCGGTGCCATTGATCCGAAGAAGCTTCTGGCACCTGCAAGGGAAGCCGTCATGGAAAAGGTCTGTCATCTGATCAACGTCTGCGGCTGTGCCGGAAAGGCTGATGTATGAAAACGCTCTTGAGCATTGATATCGGTACCTCGGCCTGCAAAACGATCGCTTTTGATCCGGAAGGCACCGTACTGGCTTCGGAAACCGTATCCTATGCCACGGATTACCCGCACCCGGACTGGGCGCAGCAGAACCCGGACGACTGGTGGCAGGCGACCTGCTCGGCCGTTCGGAGGATCACTTCTGCAGTGGATCCTTCTTCCATCGCCTGTGTCGGCATCGATGGACAGAGCTGGTCCGCCGTGGCCGTCGACGCAGAAGGAAGAGTGCTCTGCCCGACCCCGATCTGGACCGATACGCGTTCACGACAGGAATGCGAAGACATGCGGCGTCTGATGCCGGAGGAAGACTGGTTCCGGCTGGATAGGAATCCCCTTCAGCCGGGCTATACGCTCCCGAAGATTCTCTGGTACCGCCGGCACCTGCCGGATGTCTATCAGCAGGCCCGCTGGATTCTCCAGTCCAACAGTTTTATCGTCTACCGTCTCACAGGCCGGGCAACCCAGGATCTCTCTCAGGGCTACGGACTGCACTGTTTCCGCATGCAAAGCGGCACCTGGGATCTGGAATCACTGGAAAAGCTGGACATTCCCGCTTCTCTCCTGCCTGACCTGCTCCCATCCAGTGCGATAGCCGGAGAGGTGACCGATGCTGCCGCAGCCGATACAGGCCTTCTGCCCGGGACCCCCGTTATTGCGGGCGGTCTGGACGCCGCCTGTGCCACGCTTGGCGTCGGTGTCATTCACCCGGGTGAAACCCAGGAACAGGGAGGCCAGTCCGGCGGCATGAGCCTGTGCGTGGCTCAGTGCACGGGCGACCCGCGGCTGATTCTTGGATACCATGTTGTTCCAGGCCAGTGGCTGCTCCAGGGCGGGACCACCGGAGGCGGCGGAGCGCTGAAATGGCTTCGCCAGACCATTTGTCCGGAACTCTCCTTCGAAGAGATGAGCGATCTTGCGCAGACGGTTGCGCCGGGAAGCGACGGACTGCTCTTTCTCCCCTATCTCCGCGGTGAACGCAGCCCGCTGTGGAACCCCGATGCAAAGGGTGTCTTCTTCGGGCTGACCTATACGCACAGCCGTGCCCATATGATCCGCGCTGTGATGGAAGGCACAGCCTATGCGCTCCGCCACAATATTGAAACGGCCCACCATGCCGGCGGTGAAGTCCACCTCATGCGGGCCATGGGCGGGAGCGCAAACAGCCTGGTCTGGACACAGATCAAGAGCGATGTCACCGGAAAAGAGATGGAAGTCCCATCCAGCGACACAGCAACCGGTCTTGGCGCAGCCATTCTCGCCGGCATCGGGAGCGGCGTCTATGCCACCTTTGAGGAGGCAGTATCGCGCACGGTCCATGTCCGCAGAACCCATACGCCCAATCCGGACAACCGCGCCGTGTATGAAGCGGGATATTCAAATTATCTGGAACTCTATCAGCGTCTGGAACCCATGATGACAGGGAGGAATTAAACTTGAAAGCTGCAGTTTTGTTTGGCAATGAAGACCTCCGCTATACCGACTGGGAAACGCCGGTCTGCGGAAAAGGCCAGGTCAAGGTCCATGTGCGTGCCACCGGCATCTGTGGAAGCGATGTCCCGCGTGTACTGCACCATGGCGCGCACTTCTACCCCATCGTGCTCGGGCATGAGTTCAGCGGCGATGTGGTGGAAGTCGGAGAAGGCGTCACCCGGGTCAAGGTCGGCGACACGGTCAGCGGCGCTCCGCTCGTCCCCTGCATGAAATGTGCCGACTGCCAGAGAGGCGACTTTTCTCTGTGCAAGCATTATTCCTTTATCGGGTCCCGCCAGCAGGGCAGCTTTGCCGAGTATGTTGTCCTTCCTGAGAGCAACGCTATCCCCTATGATCCGGCTGTTCCGTATGAACAGGCCGCCATGTTTGAGCCCTCAACCGTCGCGCTCCACGGCCTGCTGCATGCCGGTTTCCAGGGCGGCGGGGATGTCGCTGTGCTGGGCCTGGGCACAATCGGTATCTTCACCCTGCAGTGGGCGCGTATCCTCGGAGCGGGCCGCATCACAGCCTTTGATCTGGATGACAGCCGTCTGGAGCTCGCCCGTCGCATGGGCGCGCATGAAACCATCAACACACTCCAGCCGGATTTCATGGAGAAGGCCAAAGCCCTGACAGGCGGCCGCGGGTTCGATGACGTGTTTGAGGCGGCGGGCAGCCCTGTGACCATGAAAATGGCCTTCCAGCTGGCCGGCAATAAGGCAAAGCTCTGCTTTATCGGCACACCGCACAATGACATGACCTTCACGCCCGCTGAATGGGAAAACATGAACAGAAAGGAATTCACCCTGACCGGAAGCTGGATGAGTTATTCTGCTCCCTTCCCGGGCCGGGAATGGGAATGGACGGCACGCCGTTTCTCCAGCGGTGAACTGAAGTTTGATCCTTCCTTTATCTTCCGCACCTATCCCCTCAGCGAAGCAGCCGAGGCATTCAGTCTCTATCACAATCCCGGTCAGGTTCACGGCAAAGTAATGCTGATCAACGAATAATCAGTCAGGAAAGAAGGCAAGAGCATGATTGATCCCAAAATGGTACCCACCCGCACCCTCTCCACGGGAGAGAAAATTCCCTGCATCGGCATGGGCACTTTCGGCAGCGACCGCTTCACCCCCGAACAGGTGAGCAGCGCTGTTGCCGGGGCGATCCGTGTCGGCTACCGCCTGTTTGACTGTGCTTCCGTTTATGGCAACGAGGACCTGATCGGTCAGGTTTTCGAGCAGGCCATGAAGGAAGGCGTCGTCAAAAGAGAAGAATTCTTTGTCGCATCCAAGGTCTGGAACGACATGCACGGCAAAGGCGATGTTCTCCTGTCCTGTGCCAAGTCCCTCCGTGATCTGCGGCTGGATTATCTGGACTTCTATTTCGTACACTGGCCCTTCCCGAATTACCATGCACCGTTCTGTGACGGCGACAGCCGCAATCCGGACAGCAAGCCCTTCTCGGTGGATGAATTCATGAGCACCTGGCGCCAGATGGAACATCTGTATGACATGGGGCTGGTGCGCAATCTGGGCATGAGCAGCATGACGATTCCGAAGCTGGAAGCCGTCCTCCCGCTGTGCCGCATTCAGCCCACGGTCATTGAAATGGAACTCCATCCCTGTTTCCAGCAGCCGGAGCTGTACGATTATGTCATCTCCAAAGGCATTCAGCCGATCGGATTCTGCCCGATCGGAAGCCCGACGCGTCCCGACCGTGACATGACCCCGGATGACATCGCGGATATCCAGGTGCCTGAAGTGGTCGAGATCGCCAAACGGCATCAGGTGCATCCCGCCGTCATCTGCCTGAAATGGGCCGTGCAGCGCGGAACCCTGCCGATTCCCTTCTCCATTCATGAAAACGAATATGTCTCCAATCTCCGCTGCACCTTCGAAGATCCGCTGACAGATGAAGAAATGGCTGTTCTGAAGACAGTGGATAAGAACTGCAGGCTGATCAAGGGACAGGTCTTCCTCTGGCCGGGTGCCAATTCATGGCATGACCTGTGGGACGAAGACGGAACGATTACGAAATGAGGCATGAGCTATGTTGAAAGGCATTCCTGCAATCCTGCCGCCCGAACTGCTGAAAATCATGATGGAAATGGGGCACGGGGATGAACTGCTGATCTGTGACGGCAATTATCCAAAGCTCGGCTGTCCCGAGCGCTGCATACGCATGGACGGACACGGCATTCCTGAGATCCTTGATGCCATCCTGAAGTTCTTCCCGCTCGATTCCTATGTTGAACATCCGACGATCCTGATGGCGGTTCTTCCGGGCGATCCATACAAGCCGGAAGTCTGGGACACCTACCGTGAAATCGGCCTGAAATACGAGCCGGACGGACTGCGCGAAGAAGCAGTCCAGAAGACCGAGTTCTATCCCCGCGGCGCCAAATGCTACGCCTGCATTGCCACCAGTGAATCGGCACTGTATGCGAATATCATCCTGAAAAAAGGCGTTGTCAAATAATTCCTGCTGCACAGATCCGTGTCGGATCAGACGCACCGTTATGAACCCATCGGACAGCAATCTACCCTTCCGGTTCATCTGTGTCCATGCCAGGCAGCTCATGTTTCCTGACCCAGGCTGTTGAAGAAACAGATGCGCAGGAGTTCCCCGCATGAGTCTGCCTTTTTCAATGTTCATCTCCTCAGACGCCTTCCCGTCTGTTCTGTTTCTGGAAAGGAGCACCAGCCATGACCTATGAAACCCCTTCCGCCGGTTCTGCAGTCTTTGTGCTGCCCCTCCCCGGCCCTTCGTTTCTCCCCAGGCGCATCATGCGCATCCGGATCACCGCGCTCGGGTGCGGTGCCGTGCGTGTCACGCGCACACTGCGTGAAGACTTTCTGCCCGATTCCGGGGATGTTGTCATCTCCCGCGAACCCGGCATCTGCTGCGTCTCGGAAACGGACGATGCATACCACGCAGACTGCGGTAGCACCACGCTGAAAATCGATAAAACCAGCGGCAGCATCACCTATCTGAGCCGTTCCGGAGATGTACTGCTCCGGGAGGCTGAAAAGCGTCCCTGCGTGCTGCAGGAAAAGCCGGTCATGGTCAATCATTTCCGCAAAGACGCGCAGATCCGCTACACCCAGAGCATTGACGGAGTCCGGGCCTCCAGTGAGGATTATGAGACCGTGGAATCCAGGAAGGCCTACGCCTGCAAGCTCTCGCTGGTCTTTGACCCGGAAGAGGGCCTGTACGGGCTCGGGTCCCATGAAGAAGGCTATGGCAATCTTCGCGGGAAAAGCCGGGATCTGTATCAGCACAACATGAAAGCCGTTGTGCCCATGCTCCTCTCC